>ERZ835109.265-NODE-265-length-65428-cov-170.833662_pt1 | contig 65428 bp, 57 predicted proteins | sample MGYA00519946_ERZ835109 | MGnify/ENA primary metagenome ERZ835109 (study PRJEB31850, sample SAMEA3708771) | human gut metagenome | biome: human gut; feature: human-associated habitat; material: faeces | place: China | collected 2014 ...
ACTTGCGCCGATGGTACTGCAATGCAATGCGGGAGAGTAGGTAGCCGCCTCCTTTCAATTTCAGAAGCCTCGATTACGAAAGTAGTCGGGGCTTTTTTTGTCTGCTCAAGATGTTTTTTATCAGCAGATGACGTTGATTACACGGATTTTTATTATCTTTGCAGCATGATTTGGACCGATAGAATAAGACAGGTGAAGATTTTTTTGGTGATAGCGGCAGTGTTTATTGCTGTCGCCTCTCTTGTTGTGTCCCATTTTCTGGTTCGTGATTTAGCTGAAGAGGAACGCAACCGTATGGCGGTTTGGGCTGAAGCTATGCGTACGCTCAATAATGCCGATGAGAATACTGACTTGAACTTGGTATTGAAGGTTATCAATGAAAATAATTCCATTCCGGTTATCGTAATGGATTCTGAAAACCATGCTCAGACTTTTCGTAATGTTGATGTGGAAGGGAAAGATTATGCAGATTCCCTTGCTTATGCTTCTGCCATCGGTCAGCGGCTCTTGAAACAAGGCAAGAATATTAAAATTGAACTAGATGATTCAACGCATGACTATATTCAGGTTTGCTATGATGAATCCCTTATGATACGGCGTCTGTCGGCTTATCCTTATATACAGTTGGGGGTAGTCATGCTCTTTGTGGTTATAGCCATCTTTGCTTTGCTTACTTCCAAAAGAGCGGAACAGAATAAGGTGTGGGTGGGGTTGTCTAAAGAAACTGCTCATCAGTTGGGTACTCCAATTTCCAGTCTGATGGCTTGGATTGAAATTCTGAAGATGAATTATCCGGATGACGAACTCATTCCTGAAATGAACAAGGATATCCAGCGTTTGCAACTGATAGCAGACCGTTTCTCAAAGATAGGTGCCCTGCCAGAACCTGTTCCTGCAAGTTTGAACGAAGTGATGAATCATGTTATAGACTACATGGATCGTCGAACATCGAAGAATGTTAAAATGGTGAAGGAAATACCTGAACAGGATGTTATCGTTAAGATGAATGCCTCTCTCTTTGAATGGGTGATAGAAAATCTGTCGAAGAATGCTGTTGATGCTATGGGAGCAAATGGTGGACAGATTACGCTCCATGTGGAAGAAATAGATGATAAAGCTATTATAGAAGTTTCAGATACAGGAAATGGTATAAGAAAAAAGGATTTGAAGAATGTATTCCGTCCCGGTTTTACTACCAAAAAGCGAGGCTGGGGCTTAGGTTTATCACTAGCTAAACGAATCGTAGAAGAATACCATCATGGTAAAATATGGGTGAAAAGTACAGAAATTGGGCATGGAACCACCTTCAGAATCGAGTTAAAGAAAGAATAATCAATTAATAATGAGTGATTTTAGTGATTTTTACATAAAAAATTATTTTATCTCAAAAATTATTTGTAACTTTGCAGCCCGAAACAATATAGTATATATTGAATATGTGTAACATAGATTCTTTTAAGATTGATTTGAAAGCTTTACCTCAAGGGATAACCGAAAAGGAATTTAAGCTTACCAATGAATATTTTGAGGCAATCGATGCTCCTGATGTTCAGAGAGGCGAGTTGTCAAGTAGTCTGTCTATCAATAGGACGGACGACTTCTTCGAACTCAATTTTCATACAGAGGGAGTGGTTCACATACCATGCGATATCTGTCTGGACGATATGGACCAAACCATTGAGACTGATGACAGACTTGTCGTAAAATTCGGAGAAGAGTACTCAGAGGATGATGAACTGGTGACTGTGGCCGAGAACGAAGGAATACTCGATGTCGCCTGGTTTATCTATGAATTTATAGATCTCAATATTCCCATCAAGCATGTGCATGCACCTGGAAAATGCAACCCTGCTATGATTGAAAAGCTCAATGAGCATTCTGCCGCCCGAAGCGGTGAGGAAGAAGAGGAAACTGTAGATCCACGCTGGGAAGCTCTATTGAAATTGAAAAAATAAAAATTAAAATTTTAAACATTTAAAAATTATGGCACATCCTAAAAGAAGACAGTCAAAGACACGTACACTTAAGAGAAGAACTCATGATAAGGCAGTAGCTCCTACATTGGCAGTTTGCCCTAACTGTGGTGCATACTATGTATACCACACTGTTTGCCCTACTTGCGGTTACTATCGTGGTAAGGTTGCAATCGTTAAGGAAGCAGCTGAATAATGGGTAAAATTAATGCTGTAATTACAGGTGTCGGTGGCTACGTGCCAGACTATATCCTCAACAACGAGGAATTGTCTCGCATGGTAGATACTACAGATGAGTGGATTACCACCCGTGTGGGTATCAAAGAGCGCCGCATCCTTACAGAGGAAGGCCTCGGAACCAGCTATCTGGCGCGTAAAGCTGCCAAGCAGTTGATTCAGAAGACTGGCGTTGATCCAGATACAATCGATGCACTGATTGTAACAACCACGACACCTGACTACAAGTTCCCTTCTACAGCATCTATCGTCCTCGGTAAGTTGGGCTTGAAGAATGCTTTCGCATTTGACTTCTCTGCTGCTTGCTGTGGATTCTTGTATACCCTTGATGTTGCTGCAAGCATGATTCAGAGTGGTAGATACAAGAAGATTATTGTGATTGGTGCTGACAAGATGTCTTCACTGGTAGATTACACTGACCGTGCTACTTGCGTTCTCTTCGGAGATGGTGCAGGTGCGGTTTTGGTGGAGGCAACTGAAGAGGAGAACGTTGGAGTTCAGAACTCATACCTTCGTACAGATGGACAAGGTTTGCCTTTCCTTCACATGAAGGCTGGTGGTTCTGTTTGCCCTCCTTCACATTTTACAGTTGATCATCGTCTGCATTATCTTTATCAGGAAGGTCGTACTGTATTCCGTTACGCAGTAACAGATATGAGCAACGACGTGATGAAAATCATGGAAATGAACAACCTGAAGGCTGATGATGTGAACTGGGTAATTCCTCACGAGGCTAATCTCCGTATTATCGAGGCAGTAACCAAGCGTGCTGGAATTCCACTTGATAAGGTGGTTGTAAACATCGATCATTATGGAAATACTAGTGCAGCAACAATCCCATTGGCACTCTGGGATGCTGAAAGCCAATTGAAGAAGGGCGATAACGTCATCTTCACAGCATTTGGTGCAGGATTTGTACATGGCGCTTCTTTCTATAAGTGGGCGTATGATGGCGCTGCTTACGGAAAGTAATCTATAAAAATAGGATAGAATAATAATCTATATAAGGAAACGCATCTTTCTTATTTCTCTATAAATAAGTAAGGATGCGTTTCTTTAGCTTAAAAACAATAGAGCTTAACTTCTTGATAGTAAAATTTTGCTAAATTCAATTTTTTATGCATAAAGCTGGTTTCGTAAATATAGTAGGTAACCCTAATGTGGGAAAAAGTACCTTGATGAATCAATTGGTGGGTGAACGTATTAGTATTGCAACTTTTAAGGCTCAGACAACCCGTCATCGTATCATGGGTATTGTGAATACTGATGATATGCAGATTGTATTTTCTGATACTCCAGGTGTTTTGAAGCCTAATTACAAGATGCAGGAGATGATGCTTGCCTTCTCTGAGAGTGCATTGGCGGATGCTGATGTGCTGCTTTATGTGACTGATGTGATAGAGAACCCTGAAAAGAACATGGAATTCTTGGAAAAGGTTAAGAAAATGCAGATTCCTGTACTCTTGCTCGTCAACAAGATTGATCAGAGTGAACCGAAGAAGTTGGGTGATATTGTAGAAAAATGGCACTCTTTGTTGCCTAATGCAGAGATTCTTCCTATCTCAGCGAAGAATAAATTCGGAACGGATATGCTCTTGAAGCGCATTAAGGAACTCTTGCCGGAATCTCCTGCTTTCTTTGATAAGGATCAGCTGACAGACAAGCCTGCCCGTTTCTTCGTTTCAGAGATTATCCGAGAAAAGATTTTGCTCTATTATGATAAGGAGATACCTTATTCTGTAGAGGTAAGAGTGGAGCGATTTAAGGAAGATGAAAAACGTATCCACATTAATGCGGTGATTTATGTTGAACGTGATTCCCAAAAGGGTATCATCATCGGGCACCAGGGGATTGCATTGAAAAAGGTGAATACCGAGAGTCGTAAGGCTTTGGAAAAGTTCTTCGACAAGAAAATCTTCTTGGAGACTTTCGTAAAAGTTGATAAGGATTGGCGCAGCTCTCAGCGAGAACTTGATGCCTTTGGATATAATCCGGAATAATTGATAGTTAAGAGCTAATAGTTTAAAGACGCCCTTAATAACTATAAACTATCAACTAAAATAACTCCTCCCTGAATGTAATCGAGGGAGTGACTCTCGCCAAAAGAGCGAGGGCCGGAGCAAGGTCAGCTTCGGCAAATTATTAACTTGGATGCAGAGACCACATCCTTGAATACCTCCTAAAAGGAAGGAGGATAATGACTGTTTATGGCAAATTTAGTAGCTATTGTAGGACGCCCTAATGTGGGTAAGTCTACTTTATTTAATCGTTTGACTCAATCACGTCGCGCTATCGTTAGTGATACTGCCGGTACTACTCGTGACCGTCAGTATGGTAAGTGCAGTTGGAATGGTAGAGAATTTTCGGTTGTTGATACCGGTGGTTGGGTTGTAAAATCTGATGATATTTTTGAAGATGCTATCCGCAAGCAGGTGCTTGTTGCTACCGAAGAGGCTGACCTGGTTCTCTTCCTGGTAGACGTTAACACTGGCCTTACTGATTGGGATGAAGATGTGGCGCTTATTTTGCGTCGTGCCAAATTGCCTGTTATCCTTGTTGCTAACAAGGTTGATAACAGCGCAGAGTATTATCAGGCTGCTGAGTTCTACAAGTTGGGCTTGGGTGATCCTCAGTGTATCAGTGCTGCTACAGGTGGTGGTACTGGTGATTTGCTTGATATGATTCTGGACAAACTTCAGGATAATCCTGAGGAGGCAATCGAAGAAGATATTCCTCGTTTTGCGGTAGTAGGTCGCCCGAATGCTGGTAAGAGTAGCATTATCAATGCTTTTATCGGTGAGGATCGTAATATCGTGACAGAAATTGCTGGCACTACACGTGATAGTATCTATACCAGATACGATAAGTTTGGTTTCGATTTTTACCTGGTTGATACAGCTGGTATCCGTCGTAAGAACAAGGTAAGCGAAGACTTGGAATTCTATTCAGTGATGCGTTCTATCCGTGCCATCGAGAATAGTGATGTCTGCATCCTGATGCTCGATGCTACCCGTGGTATCGAGACCCAGGATATGAACATCTTCCAGTTGATTCAGAAGAACAACAAGAGTCTGGTGGTTGTAGTAAACAAATGGGATTTGGTTGAGGAGAAGAATCAGAAGGTAATTGATACTTTTGAAAATGCAATCCGCAAGCGTATGGCCCCATTCGTAGACTTTCCTATCATCTTTGCTTCAGCCTTGACTAAGCAGCGTATTTTCCGAGTATTGGAAACTGCCAAGGAAGTTTACCAGAACCGTAAGGCTCATATTGGAACTTCTAAGTTGAATGAGGTGATGTTGCCTATTATCGAGGCATATCCTCCACAGAGCATAAAGGGTAAGTATATCAAAATTAAGTATTGCACCCAGTTGCCTAATACAACGATTCCTTCGTTTGTGTTCTATGCAAACTTGCCTCAGTATGTCAAGGAGAACTATCGCCGTTTCCTGGAGAATAAGATTCGTGAGAACTGGTCATTACATGGCTGTCCTATCAACGTCTTCATTCGTCAGAAGTAAATAAATGAAGCGAAGAATGCTGAATCAAAGTGTATAAAAATGAAGAAACTTTTGATTTTTATGATATTCATGATGGGATTGTTTTTTTCTTCCTGTAGGGAGGAGAAATCTGATCCTGGCTATCTTGCAGGTATTGCAGCCAAGGGATATTATGATTTGCTTTTAGAGGGCAAGTATAAGGAGTTTGTAGATGGTTACAATCAACCTTATCGGTTGCCAAATGGCTATCAGGATCAATTGCTGATGAATGCCAAAATGTTTGTTGAGCAGCAGCAAGATGAACATAAAGGTATGGTTAAGGTGAATGTACTGAATGCAAAGGCTGATACAGCGCATCATGTTGCTGATGTTTTTTTGCAAGTGGTGTATGGTGACAGTACTAAAGAACAGATTGTGGTACCTATGGTAGAGGTCAAGGATGCCTGGAAAATGAGATAGTATTTATTTGGTAATAAAAAAGCCATCAGCCAGTTTCTGGGCTGATGGCTTTTTTTTTGAACGATACTGTTTTATTTGTTTTTAGCTTCTTCCAGCTCCACCTCCTTTACTTTGCGGAAGAGATCGGAAGCAAAGACTATATCGTTGAGTTTCTCGTTTGTTGAGGTCATCACTTCATCTTTGTTGCCTTGCCATTCTTTATGACCTTGGTAGATAAAGCAGATGTTTTCACCAATGCCCATCACCGAATTCATGTCGTGGGTGTTGATGATGGTAGTCATATTATAGTCTTTGGTGATGCCTGAAAGAAGTTCGTCTATCACAAGTGAGGTCTTTGGATCCAAACCTGAGTTTGGCTCATCGCAGAACAAGTATTTCGGATTCATTACTATGGCACGTGCAATAGCTACTCGTTTCTGCATACCACCCGAGATTTCTCCAGGATATTTCTGCTGAGCCTCTATCAGATTGACGCGGTCAAGACATTCCTGAGCCCGTTTTACGCGCTCCCTGTAATTCATGGTAGAGAACATATCAAGTGGAAACATGACATTCTCAAGTACATTCAAAGAGTCGAACAGGGCTGCGCTTTGGAAAATCATTCCCATCTCGCGGCGCATCAGAACTTTTTCTTTTTTCGACATCCGGGTGAAGTCACGGTCATCGTAGAGAACTTCGCCACTTGTAGGCTGAAGTAATCCTACGAGATTCTTCATGAGTACGGTCTTTCCGGAACCGCTCTGTCCGATTATCAAATTAGTCTTTCCTGTTTCAAAGGTGACGTTTATATTGTCTAATACAACCTTGTCGCCAAACGACTTGGTGAGATTTCTAACTTCTATCATAGTTTACGAGAGAATTTGAGTGAGGAAAACATCTGAAAACAGAATCAAAACACTAGAACTGACAACAGCATCGGTTGATGATTTTCCAACCTCCACAGATCCACCTTCTACGGTATAACCGAAATAAGAAGATACGCTGGAAATGATGAATGCAAAGAAAAGACTCTTGATAATGCTCATCCATACAAACCATTGGTTAAATGAATGTTGCAAGCCAAGTGTCAGATCATCTGGTGGTAGGATATGCCCAATATACGCTGTTCCGTAGGCGCCGATGATACCCATGCCAGAGCTGAAGATAACCAGGAATGGCATGATGGTAACCAAACCGAGAATTTTAGGCAGAATGAGGTAACATGCAGAGTTCACTCCCATGATATCAAGGGCATCAATCTGTTGGGTGACACGCATCGTTCCCAACTCCGAAGCGATATTAGAGCCCACTTTGCCTGCGAGAATCAGACACATTATACTTGATGAGAACTCCAGAAGCATGATTTCTCGGGTGGTGTAGCCGGAAACCCATCGTGGCATCCAAGGGCTCTGGATGTTCAATTTCATCTGGATGCAGATAACGGCTCCAATGAAGAAGGATATCAGTAAGACGATACCTATAGAGTCAACACCCAATTGCGACATCTCCTTGATGTATTGTTTCAAGAACATGCGCATGCGCTCAGGACGGGAAAAAGAACGTCCCATCAATATGAGATATTTACCGAAGGTGGTAAGCCATTTTTCTATTAACATGCTATTATAAAACTGAATTTTGCTGCAAAATTAACCAAAATCCTCTAAAAAACTGCAATATTATGAATAGTTTTTGATTTTATAAGCGATATTTCCTTTATTTTTAGTATTTTTGCAGCCAAATTAGCTAATTATGGACGAAATTAACAATAACGAACAGCAAAATCAGAATTCTCTGGTTTTGCGAACAGAGGGATTGGTGAAGCGCTATGGTAAACGAACGGTTGCCAATGGAGTTTCTATCAATGTGAAGCAAGGAGAAATTGTGGGATTACTGGGACCTAATGGTGCTGGTAAGACAACTTCTTTCTATATGACAACTGGACTTGTTGTGCCTAATGAGGGACATGTCTTTCTGGGAGATCAGGAAATTACAGATTTTCCTGTATACAAACGTGCCCGTGCGGGAATCGGATACCTGCCTCAGGAGGCCAGTGTTTTCCGCAAGATGAGTGTTGAGGACAATATACTTTCAGTCTTGGAAATGACAGGAAAACCACGTAGTTATCAGTTGCAGAAGTTAGAGAGCCTTATTAGCGAGTTTCGTCTCAATAAGGTTCGTAAAAACAAGGGTGACCAGCTTTCCGGAGGTGAGCGTCGCCGTACAGAGATTGCCCGTTGCCTGGCTATTGACCCAAAGTTTATCATGCTCGATGAGCCATTTGCTGGTGTTGACCCTATTGCGGTAGAAGATATTCAGCATATTGTATGGCAGTTGAAGTATCGCAATATCGGTATTTTGATTACCGACCATAATGTACAAGAGACTCTGACCATTACAGACAGAGCCTATCTGCTGTTCGAAGGTAAGATTCTTTTTCAGGGAAAACCAGAGGAATTGGCAGAGAATAAGATTGTGCGCGAAAAGTATCTGAGTAACAGTTTTGTGCTCAGAAAGAAGGACTTTCAGCTCATAGATGAGCAAAAAAGAGCCAAAGAAGCAGCGACTGATGGTTAAAAAATCATTTTTTTCTCTTATATATTAGGTATATCCATTAAAAATGTGTAATTTTGCAAGCCAATTGCGGTTATACACGAAAACTGTAGAATTAAAGAAAATATTAACAATAATAAAATAACAAATATCAAGATGAAAATTTCATTTGAAAATCCTGACAAGATTAATGGTCTTTTGACCCTCGTTGTCGAAGAGGAAGATTACAAGAATGATGTCGAGAAGACATTGAAAGATTATCGTAAGAAGGCTAATGTTCCAGGTTTCCGTCCTGGTCAGGCTCCTATGGGTATGATTAAGCGTCAGTTCGGTCCATCTGTAAAAATGGAAGCTATCAACAAGCTCGTTGGTCAGCAGATTTACAAGTATGTACAGGACAACAATATCCAGATGCTCGGTGAGCCTCTCCCATCAGAGAAGCAGGAGCCAGCTGACTTGGAGAATGGTACTTCTTTCACATTTATGTTTGATATCGCTGTTGCTCCAGAGTTCAAGGTAACTCTCAATGGTCGCGACAAGGTTGATTATTATAACATCACAGTTGATGATAAGATTCTCGATCAGCAGATTGATATGTACGCTCAGCGTGCAGGTAGCTATGAGAAGGCTGAGAAGTACGAGGAGAATGACCTTTTGAAGGGTGACTTGCGTGAGCTTGATGAAAATGGCAATACCAAGGAAGGTGGTATCACTGTAGAGGGTGCTATCCTGATGCCTAGCTACATCAAGGTTGACGAGCAGAAGAATCTCTTCAACGATGCTAAGCTCGGTGATGTAATCACATTCAACCCTAAGAAGGCTTATCCAGAGAACGATACTGAGGTTTCTTCACTCCTGAAGATTGAGCGTGAAGCTGTTAAGGACTTGGAGTCAGAGTTCAGCTTCCAGGTTACAGAAATCCAGCGTTTCAAGAAGCATGAAATCAACGAAGAGCTCTTTAAGCAGGTTCTCGGTGAGGATACTGACGTGAAGGACGAGGCTGCTTTCCGTGCTAAGATTGCAGAGGGCTTGCAGGCACAGCTCGTTAACGATTCTGATTATAAGTTCATTCTCGACGTTCGCGAGCACTGCGAGAAGAAGGTAGGTGAATTGCAGTTCCCAGATGCACTCTTGAAGCGTATCATGTTGGCTAACAACAAGGATAAGGGCGAGGAGTTCGTAGAGAAGAACTATGCTGAGAGCATCAAGGAGTTGACATGGCATCTTATCAAGGAGCAGCTCATTAAGGCTCAGGATATCAAGGTTGATGATAATGACCTGATGGAGACAGCTAAGGAGGCTGCTCGTGCTCAGTTCGCTCAGTATGGTATGAACAACATTCCTGAGGAGTACATTGAGAACTATGCTAAGGAAATCCTCAAGAAGGGTGACGCTACAGATGCACTTGTAGATCGCTCTATCGATCGTAAGTTGGCTGCAGCTCTGAAAACAGCTGTAAAACTCAACGAAAAGGAGATTTCTGTAGAAGATTTCAACAAGATGATGCAGGAATAACATTTTTTTGAAAAAAAACTTCAAATAAATACGAGGTTATCGACTTTTTTTATTATCTTTGTTCCACCGAACGAGAAATAAGGGTCGATAACCTCTTTTTTCGTATGGTTTAAGACGTAAAATACTATATAGATATGAACGATTTTAGAAAATATGCAACCAAGCATCTTGGTATGAATGGTATGGTGCTTGATGATGTTATTAAGGCACAGGCTCAGTATATGAACCCTTACATCTTGGAGGAACGTCAGCTGAACGTTACTCAGATGGATGTATTCTCTCGCTTAATGATGGACCGTATCATCTTCCTGGGTACACAGATTGATGACTACACAGCAAATACATTGCAGGCGCAATTGCTGTATCTGGATTCAGTAGATAGTGGCAAAGATATTTCTATCTATTTGAATAGTCCTGGTGGTAGCGTTACTGCCGGTTTGGGTATTTATGATACCATGCAGTTTATCTCTAGCGATGTAGCTACTATCTGTACAGGTATGGCTGCTTCTATGGCTGCCGTGCTGCTCGTTTCTGGTCAGGAGGGTAAGCGTTCTGCTTTGCCTCATAGCCGTGTCATGATTCACCAGCCATTAGGTGGCGTTCAGGGTCAGGCTTCTGATATAGAGATTGAGGCTCGCGAAATCTTGAAGATGAAGAAGGAATTGTATACTATCATTTCAGACCATTCTCATACTCCTTATGATAAGGTTTATGCTGATAGCGACCGTAACTATTGGATGACAGCTGAAGAAGCCAAGGAATATGGAATGATAGATAATGTGTTGGTTCGTAAATAACGAATTGTTTTAAGTAAATATGCGTATATATAATAAGGTGCGCAAGAAGAGATAATAATTATAATATGCCAAAGAAAGTATGTAGCTTCTGTGGAAGATCAGAAAATGAAGTCAGATTACTCATCACGGGTATCAATGGCTTCATTTGCGAAGATTGTGCTAAGCAGGCTTATGAAATTATACAGTCTACAGGGGTCTTGGCTCCTAAAGCTGGGGAGGGTAAGTTTGTTCTCAAAGAGGTGCCAAAGCCTGTAGAGATCAAAAAATACCTGGATGAATATATCATCGGTCAGGATCAGGCTAAGCGCAATTTGGCTGTCGCTGTATATAACCACTACAAGCGTTTGCAGCAGCCAAAGGATGAAGATGGTGTAGAAATCGAAAAGAGTAATATCATCATGGTTGGTAGTACCGGTACAGGTAAAACCTTGTTGGCGCGTACAATAGCTAAGATGTTGGATGTTCCTTTCACCATTGTTGATGCCACTGTATTTACTGAAGCAGGTTATGTGGGTGAAGACGTTGAAAGCATCTTGTCGCGTCTGTTGCAGGTTGCTGATTATGATGTGGCTGCAGCAGAAAGGGGAATTGTGTTCATTGATGAGATTGATAAGATAGCCCGCAAGAGCGATAATCCTTCTATCACGCGTGATGTGAGTGGCGAAGGTGTACAGCAGGGATTGTTGAAACTCTTGGAAGGTACCATGGTTAATGTTCCGCCTAAGGGTGGACGCAAGCATCCTGATCAGGATTATATCCATGTAGATACCAAGAATATCCTGTTTATCTGTGGTGGTGCTTTTGACGGTATTGAGCGTAAAATAGCTCAGCGTATGAATACGCACGTAGTAGGCTATAATTCGGTTCAGAATGTAGCTAAGATAGATAAGAAGGATTTGATGCAGTATATCCTTCCACAGGATTTGAAGTCTTTTGGCTTGATACCTGAGATTATCGGTCGTTTGCCTGTGCTTACTTATCTCAATCCGTTGGATAGGGAGGCTTTGCGCAAAATCTTGGTTGAACCTAAGAATTCAATTGTCAAGCAGTATCAGAAATTGTTTGAGATGGATGGCATTAAACTGAAGTTTGATGAAGATGCTCTCGATTATATCGTAGACAAAGCTGTAGAGTATAAACTGGGCGCTCGTGGACTTCGCTCAATTGTAGAGGCTGTGATGATGGATGCTATGTTTGAGATTCCATCAGAGAAGGTTAAATCATTTGCTGTTACGCTGGACTATACCAAGAAACAGTTGGATAAATCTCATCTCGGACAGTTGGAAACTGCATAAATCAGTTGGGCATTTTGCCCAATTGATTGCTATTTAATCGTATATATAGACATATATAATATAATAATAGGTGGATATGACAGAACAGGTTAATCTTACAGGACAGTTGAAGCATTATTTCGGCTTCGATTCGTTTAAGGGTGATCAAGAGGCAATCATCAGAAATTTGATGAGTGGCAATGATACTTTTGTATTGATGCCTACAGGTGGCGGTAAGAGTTTGTGTTATCAGTTGCCTTCGCTCATTATGGAGGGCACAGCTATTGTGATTTCTCCTCTGATTGCTTTGATGAAGAACCAGGTAGATGTTATTAATGGTTTGAGTGAAAGTGATGGCGTGGCTCATTATCTCAATTCATCATTGAATAAGTCGGCTATTGAGAAGGTGAAGAATGATATTCTCAATGGTACGACCAAACTCCTGTATGTTGCACCTGAATCTTTGACGAAAGAAGATAATGTTGAGTTCCTTAAAACAGTAAAGATTTCGTTCTATGCCATTGATGAGGCTCACTGTATCTCTGAGTGGGGACACGATTTCAGACCAGAGTATCGTCGTATTCGCCCTATTATTAACGAAATAGGTGTTGCACCTGTGATAGCGCTTACAGCTACAGCAACAGATAAGGTACGTACTGATATCAAGAAAAACTTAGGCATCATGGATGCCAAAGAATTCAAGAGTTCTTTTAACCGCCCTAACTTGTATTATGAGGTGCGCCCGAAGAACAAGGATATCGATCGTCAGATTATCATGTTTATTCGTCAACACAAAGGAAAGAGTGGTATTATCTATTGTCTCTCCCGTAAGAAAGTAGAGGAATTGGCAGAGGTATTGAAAGCCAATGAAATCAAAGCGGCTCCTTATCATGCCGGTCTTGATTCGGCTACCCGTTCTCAAACCCAGGATGATTTTCTGATGGAGCGTATTGATGTCATTGTTGCTACTATCGCCTTCGGAATGGGTATCGATAAACCTGATGTCCGTTTTGTTATTCATTATGATATACCCAAGAGCTTGGAAGGTTATTATCAGGAAACGGGTAGAGCCGGACGTGATGGCGGTGAGGGCATCTGTATCGCCTTTTATGCCCGTAAAGACCTCAGAAAACTGGAGAAGTTTATGGAGAACAAGCCTGTAGCAGAACAGGATATCGGCAGACAGTTGTTGCAGGAAACGGCTGCCTATGCAGAATCGTCTGTCTGTCGCAGAAAAATGTTGCTTCATTATTTTGGTGAGGAATATCATGAAGAAAACTGCCATAACTGCGACAACTGCCTGCATCCTACAGAAAAATTCGAGGCTAAGGATGCGCTGCTCGTTGTTTTGGAGTCTGTTGCTGCGGTGAAGGAGAATTTCCGCCAGGAATATATCATCGATTTTGTAAAGGGACGTGCTACTGATGATATCGTTTCTCACAAGCATGATGAACTGGAGGAGTTTGGAGCAGGAGAAGATATGGATGCTAAAGTTTGGAATCCTGTTATCCGTCAGGCGTTGATAGCCGGTTATCTCAAGAAAGATGTAGAGAACTATGGCCTTTTGAAGTTGACAGCTGCGGGTAAGCGTTTCATTAAGAATCCTGAATCATTCATGATCGTTGCCGATAAGGAATTCTCTGATGATTTTGATGGAGCGCCTCTGAGCGAGCATAATACAGGTGCTTTGGATCAGACACTTTTCTCCATGTTGAAAGACTTGCGTAAGACAGTAGCAAAGAAGCATAAATTGCCGCCTTATGTTATTTTCCAGGATATTTCTCTGGAACAGATGGCAACGATGTATCCTGTAGATATGCAGGAATTGCAGAACATACAGGGAGTTGGAGCCGGTAAGGCAAAGAGGTATGGTAAGGAGTTCTGTAAATTGATCAATCAGTATTGTGAAGAGAATCTGATAGAGCGTCCTGAGGAATTACGTGTCAGAACAGTTGCCAAGAAATCAGTCTTGAAGGTAAGCATCATTCAGAGCATAGACCGCCAGATAGATCTTGATGATTTGGCAGAAGCAAAAGGTTTGGATTTCTCAGAATTGCTTGACGAAATAGAGGCAATCGTTTACAGCGGTACCAAACTCAATATCGATTATTTCATAGAGGAAGTTGTGGATGATGACCATGTAGATGACATCTACGATTACTTCATGGAGAGCGATACTGATGATTTGAATGCGGCTCAAGATGAATTGGGTGAAGACTACAATGAAGATGAAATTCGACTCGTCAGAATCAAGTTTTTGTCCGAACAAGCCAACTAATCACGTTAAATAGCATTAATAAGGTAAGATTTTCGTGAAAAGCGAACTCTATCTGAGAAATTATTGCTAAATTTGCACGCAATAAATTTTTAAAGGTTACAATATGTCATCATTTGTTGCAGATAAAATTGTAATGGACGGTCTCACTTACGACGACGTCCTTCTTATCCCTGCGTATTCAGAGGTACTACCAAAACAGGTAGAGTTGAAAACCAAGTTCTCTCGTAACATCGAGTTGAACGTTCCATTCGTTACAGCAGCGATGGACACCGTTACCGAGGCTTCAATGGCGATAGCTATCGCGCGTGAAGGTGGTATCGGTGTAATTCACAAGAACATGACCATTGAGGAGCAAGCTCGTCAGGTTGCTATTGTGAAGCGAGCTGAGAATGGTATGATTTATGACCCTGTCACCATCCGTCGTGGCAGTACAGTGAAGGATGCTCTTGATATGATGCACGATTATCATATCGGTGGTATTCCTGTGGTAGATGATGAAAATCATCTTGTAGGTATTGTTACCAACCGTGATCTTCGTTTTGAGCGTCACATGGACAAGAAGATTGATGAGGTAATGACCAGCGAGAATTTGGTTACCACTCACATCCAGACTGACTTGGTTGCAGCTGCTGCCATCCTGCAGGAGAATAAGATTGAGAAACTCCCTGTAGTTGATAACGAGAATCACCTGGTAGGTTTGATTACTTACAAGGACATCACAAAGGCTAAGGATAAACCTATGGCTTGCAAGGATGCCAAAGGTCGTCTTCGTGTGGCTGCCGGTGTGGGTGTTACCGTAGATACTTTGGATCGTGCCAAGGCTTTGGTTGAGGCTGGTGCTGATGCTATCGTTATCGATACTGCTCATGGTCACTCTAAGGGTGTAGTTGAGAAACTCAAGCAGGTTAAGGCTGCCTTCCCACAGGTAGATGTTGTAGTAGGTAATGTGGCTACTGGTGAGGCTGCCAAGTATTTGGTAGAGAATGGTGCTGATGGTGTTAAGGTAGGTATCGGTCCTGGTTCTATCTGTACTACTCGTGTGGTTGCCGGTGTTGGCGTTCCACAGTTGAGTGCTGTTTATGATGTATATTCTGCTCTTAAGGGTACTGGTGTGCCTTTGATAGCTGACGGCGGTCTTCGTTACTCAGGTGATGTTGTGAAGGCTTTGGCTGCCGGCGGTAGCTGCGTCATGATCGGTTCTTTGGTTGCTGGTACCGAGGAGAGTCCTGGTGATACCATTATCTTCAATGGCCGTAAGTTTAAGAGCTATCGTGGTATGGGTTCTTTGGAGGCTATGGAACAGAAGAATGGTTCTAAGGACCGTTACTTCCAGGGTGATACCAAGGATGCCAAGAAATTGGTTCCAGAGGGTATCGCTGGTCGTGTGCCTTACAAGGGAACTGTCCAGGAGGTCATCTACCAGCTGATTGGTGGTTTGCGTTCTGGTATGGGATATTGTGGTGCTGCTACCATCGAGAACTTGCACAATGCCAAGTTCGCTCGTATCACAAATGCAGGTGTGTTGGAGAGTCATCCACATGATATCACTATCACTAGTGAGGCTCCTAACTATAGCCGTCCTGAATAATATAATTAGGAAATATGAAGTTTTATGCACTTATAGCGGCAATGCTCCTTTCGGGGAGCATTGCTTTTGCTCATACCGACCCAATTGTTATGATTATTGATGGTCAATCTGTCAAGAAGTCGGAATTTGAGTACTTTTATCAGAAAAATCATTTGGGAAATACGGTTGATTCTAAAAGTATCAAGGTGTTTACCGATGGCTTTGTTGATTATAAGCTGAAAGTGCAAGCTGCTAAGGATGCTCATCTCGATACTTTGCCTAATATCAGGCGTGTGTTGAAACGATATGATGATGTCGAGTCATGCGAGTTGATGCTCGATAAAGGCAGTGTTCATGTTGCACATATCCTCTTGAGATTGGGACAGAAAGCATCTTACCAGGAACAGGAGGTAGTGGAAAGAAGAATCGATTCTATTTATCAGGCTCTTTGCAAAGGTGCAGATTTTGCAGACCTGGCAAAAAAGTGTTCTGATGATAAAGGGTCTGCGGTCAATGGAGGGACTTTGGCATGGTTTACAAAAGGTCAGACTGTGCAGGCTTTTGAAAAAGTAGCTTTCTCTCTGCGAAAGGGTGAGATTAGTAGACCGTTTATGTCTGAGTTTGGTTATCATATCGTCAAGTTGCTGGATAAACATGATGATGGTAATCCGAAAAAATATGTTGCTGATGCTAAGGTAGAAAATTGGCGGGGAACCTACCAGCAGCAGGAGGAAGTAGAAAACCTTTTGCTGAATGAAATCTGCCAGCGTAATATTTGGGATAAGGCTGCTGCTGATAAAAAAGGTCTGGCTGCCTTCTATGCCAAGAATAAGAAAAAATACAAATGGGAAATGAAGCGCCTGAAGAAAATGAAGGTTAATCTGCCCCGGAATGGCGAATACCCGGATGTGGTACTTGCTGACTATCAAGACTCGTTAGAGAAACAATGGGTCGCACAATTGAAGAAGAAATATAAAGTGGTGGTTTTCCATAGCATGTTGACCACTCTCAATATACATTAATATATTATAGAAACAATACATGAATACTGGATATAAAATGACAATGGCATTTATAGCCCTGCTGATGATAGTAGGAATAAGTGCTAGTGCAACAAGAGCAAGCCGTAGTGCTTTGGCTCATGAGGCTGATTCTGCAAATATCAAGCAACAAGCTGCTGCCGATTCTCAGAAAATCAATGAGGGTAGTGTGGTTGATGAAGTAATTTGGGTTGTCGGCGATGAGGCTATCCTGAAGTCAGACGTCGAGGTAACCCGTTTGCAGGCTGAGGCTGAAGGTATTAAATATTCTGGTGACCCAGACTGTTCTATTCCTGAGCAGATTGCCGTTCAGAAACTGTTTCTCCATCAGGCAGCTATCGATAGTATCGAAGTATCTGAGTCAGAAGTCATGAATGGTATCGACGAACAGATCAACAGTTGGGTTTCCATGATTGGTTCTCGTGAAAAACTGGAGGAGTATCGCAAGCAAAGTATCACCCAGATGCGCCAGCAGATGCATGATGATTTCAAAAACCAACAGCTGATTCAGAAGATGAAGCAGGAACTGGTGAAGGATATCAAGGTGTCTCCAGCTCAGGTACGTAAATACTTTAAGGATTTACCTGCAGACAGTATCCCTTTTGTTCCTACAGAGGTAGAGGTTGAGATTCTTACCATGCAGCCACGTATTCCTCTTGAGGAGATTAACCGTGTGAAAAATCAGTTGCGTGAGTTTACTGACCGTGTGAATAAGGGTGAGACTTCTTTTGCTACTTTGGCTCGTCTTTATTCTGAGGATCCGGGTTCAGCCCGTATGGGTGGCGAGATGGATTATATCGGTAGAGGTATGTTGGATCCTGCGTTTGCAAATGTAGCATTCAATCTTACCGATCCTAAGAAAATCTCAAAGATTGTTGAGTCTGAGTTTGGTTATCATATCATCCAGTTGATTGATAAGCGTGGTGATAAGATTAAGTGTCGCCATATCCTGCTCAAGCCTCAGGTTTCTCAAGATGCTATTGATAAGTCTATCGGCCGTCTGGATTCTATCGGTAATGATATCCGTGCCGCTAAGTTTACCTTTGAGCAGGCTGTTGAAGCATTGTCTGATGATAAGGATACCCGCAACAACAAGGGTTTGATGGCCAATGTTACTCCTGACCAGTCAAGAACTTCCCGCTTCCAGATGAAGGATTTACCTACCGAGGTTGCCCGTATGGTAGATACAATGAAGGTAGGTGAGGTTTCTGCACCTTTCACGATGGTGAATTCCAAGGGTAAAACCACTTGTGCTTTGGTAAAACTGGTAAGCCGTGTTGACGGACATAGAGCTACTATTACCGAAGATTTTCAGGTGATGAAGGATGTAGTGTTGGCTAAGGAGCGTGCCCAGACCTTGCACGATTGGGTAGTCAATAAAATCAAGCAGACTTATGTTCGTATGAACGATCGCTATAAGGATTGTAAGTTTGAATATCAAGGTTGGATTAAATGATAAATAAAAGATTAAATAATCATATCAGAGGGCATAGAATCATATCGGTTATGGTTCTATGCCTGTTTGGGTTTTGTCTGATGCAAGCCATGCAGGCTCCAAAGAAGCATGCCAGAAAACGCCCTCATGGTGACCGCGTATATCTTTTGCATGCAGATGAATTGTACTATGATATGTTCGGTAATAATCCTGATGCCCAAATATTGAAAGGTAAGGTCTCTTTCTTGCATCAGGGCAGTCATCTTACCTGTGACAGCGCGTATTTCTATCAGGCTTCTAATTCTGTGAAAGCTTTCGGACATGTTCATTACCGGCAGGGAGACACCTTGTCACTCACTTGTGATAGAGCAGAGTATGATGGGCAGATGCAGATGATGAGAGCACGCAAGAATGTGGTCTTACATCATCGTCGGCAGACTTTGCGTACTGATAGCTTGGATTTCGACCGCTTGTATAATATGGCAAACTTCTTTGACGGCGGAACGCTGATTGATGGTAAGGATAAGCTGGTTGCCGATTGGGGTGAGTATCATACCGAAACGCGTGAGGCTAAGTTTGTTTATAATGTCAAGTTGCGCAGCGGCAAGGATGTTGTTACCACCGACACTTTGTATTACGATGTCCGTAAGTCAAAGGCTCACATGGTAGGACCTTCTAAGATCGTTTCCGGTGCAAGTGTTGTCAAGACAGAAGACGGATATTATGATACCAAGACCGATAGAGCACAGCTTTACGGCCGCTCTACGGTTATAGATAAAGACAAGACACTTACGGGTGATACGCTCTATTATGTAAAGGATGGAGAGAGTACCGGATATGGCAATGTGGTTTATGTAGATAAGAAGAGCAAGAATTCCCTTACTTGCAATTATCTGCGTTACAACGAAAAAACCGGTAATGGCTTTGCTACCCGCAATCCTGTAGCAATCGACTATTCGCAGAAAGATACCCTTTGGGTTCATTCTGATACCATGCGTATCAATACCTTCCATATCAATACCGATTCGGTATACCGTAAGGTGCATGCTTATCCTAAGGTCCGTGCCTATCGCCTGGATATGCAGGCCATCTGCGATTCCCTGGTTTTCAATTCTCAGGATTCCTGCATGACCATGTATAAGGATCCTATCGTCTGGAATGGAAACCGTCAGTTGCTGGGCGAGAAGATTCTGGTCTTCATGAACGACTCTACCGTTCGTTTTGCCCATGTCATCGGACAGGCGCTGTCTGTAGAGCAGATGCCGGATAGTGTTCATTTCAATCAGATCAGTTCTTCTGAGATGAAATCTTACTTTGAAAAAGGTGAGATTAAACAAGGAGAGTCTATCGGTAATGTGCAGACCATCTATTATATGACGGATGATAAGGACAGTTCGCTCATAGGCTTGAATTATCTGGAGACCGATACCATGCGCATGTATATGGGACCGGGCAGGAAGATGGAGAAAATCTGGACCAATAAGTTTACATCTACCATGTATCCTATGACGCAGATTCCGCCGGCAAAATATAAACTTAACAATTTTGCCTGGTTTGAGGACTTGCGTCCTAAAGATAAGAATGATATCTTTGTATGGCGTGGTAAATCCAAGGGCTCCGAACTCAAGAACATTAAGCGTCATGAAGCTCCACTTCAGAAACTGACTGACTGATTATAATGAAGCATCATTTTCTTATATGATTAATATTTAGAGATGAGTGATATTATTCAACTTTTACCCGATTCTGTTGCTAATCAGATAGCAGCAGGTGAGGTTATACAGCGTCCGGCTTCAGTTATCAAGGAGCTGGTCGAAAATGCAGTCGATGCGGGTGCCAGGAATATCCATGTCACAGTTACCGATGCTGGCCGTACCAACATCCAGGTGATAGATGATGGAAAAGGTATGTCTGAAACAGATGCTCGTTTGGCTTTCGAACGTCATTCTACTTCCAAAATCCGTAAGGCTGATGATTTGTTTGCTCTTCGCACCATGGGCTTCCGTGGCGAAGCTTTGGCGTCAATAGCTGCTGTGGCTCAGGTTGAACTGAAGTCAAGACAGGCTACCGACGAGATAGGAACCCTGATACAAATTTCTGGTTCCCGATATGAGAAACAGGAGCCATGCTCCTGTGCTGTGGGAAGTATCTTCTCTGTCAGCAATATCTTTTATAATGTACCCGCGCGAAGAAAGTTCCTGAAGTCCAATTCTACAGAGTTGAACAATATTCTGACGGCTTTCGAGCGGATTGCATTGGTAAATCCTCAAATCACCTTTACTTTACATAGCAATGGTACCGAAGTATTCAATTTGCGTGCCGCTAATTTGCGTCAGCGCATTCTCGATGTCTTCGGCAAGCGTTTCAATCAGGAACTCCTGCCGGTAAATGTAGAAACCACTATGTGTAAGGTGTCTGGATTTGTGGGCAAACCGGAATCTGCCAGAAAGAAAGGTGTGCATCAGTTCTTCTTTGTCAACGGGAGATACATGAAACATCCTTATTTCAATAAGGCTGTGATGGCTGCTTATGACCGTCTGGTTCCTCAGGGTGAACAGGTGCCTTACTTTCTGTATTTTGATGTAGATCCGAAGGATATTGATGTGAATATTCATCCTACGAAGACTGAAATCAAATTCGAGAATGAGCAGGCTATCTGGCAAATTCTCTCGGCTTCGGTCAAGGAGTCCATCGGTATGTTCAATGATGTACCTACCATTGATTTCGATACCGAGGATAAACCGGACATCCCTGTTTATAATCCTGAGATGAGCACTGCTGCTGCGGCACCGAAGATCAGTTTGAATCCTGGTTATAATCCGTTCAAGTCTTCCTCTTCCACTGGAGCAGTCCCTATGGGAGCAGGCTTCTCTGTTCCTAAGTCAAAGCCTCAGGTGGATGATAAATGGGAACAGCTTTATGAAGGACTCAAAGATCAGGATGATGTGCAGGGGATGGAGCAGACCATGGTGTTTTCCGGTGATTCTAGTCAGGATAATACGCCAGACAGTATCATTGCAGAGAAATCGCCAGCCCATTATCAGTATAAAGGTAAGTATATCATGACTGCGGTAAAATCGGGATTGATGATTATCGACCAGCATCGTGCCCATGTGCGTGTCTTGTTCGAACAGTATTTGCGCCAGTTGGCTGACCGGACCTTTCATTCACAGAAAGTCCTCTTTCCTGAGGTTGTGCAGTTCCCGATGTCTGAGAAGGTAATCTTTGAAAAGATCCTGCCTGAAATGGAATCGATGGGCTTCGAACTGGAAGATCTTGGAGGCGGAAGCTATGCCGTTAATTCAGTTCCTGGTGGACTTGAAGGATTGAATCCTCTTAAACTGGTACAGGACATGGTTTCTTCTGCAGTAGAAAAGGGCGTATCAGCCATTGATGAAATCAATCAGACTTTGGCTTTGAGTCTGGCTCGCCAGGCTGCAATACCTCAGGGGCAGATATTGAGTAATGAAGAGATGGAAGGGCTGGTGAATGATCTTTTTGCCTGCCAGAATGTCAATTATACGCCCGACGGAAAGTCGGTACTTTGTATCCTCCGTCAGCAGGAAATTGAGCATCTTTTAGGTTAAAAGCAGGGAAAAATCCCGTTTTTCTTAAAAAAGTTAACGAAAAATGCTATTTTTTTTAGAAAATGAAGGTTATTTCAAAAAATAGTATTATCTTTGCTCCGTCATTCAGAAGGTATATATATATAAATTGATTTTTAAATTATAAAGTTATGAAAAAGTTATTAGCAGTGCTAGCATTGGCTAGCGTAACAATGGGCAGTATGGCTCAGGATGCAGCAACTACTGAGAAGTATAGCGTAGCAACAAATTCTTTCTGGAGCAATTGGTTTGTTCAGGCAAACGTTGCTGGTTCTGCATTCTGGGGCAACCAGGAAGAGGGCAATGGTTTCTCTAAGAGCCCACTCAAGGGTTTCAGAAACAATCTCGGTTTCTCTGTTGCTGTAGGTAAGTGGTTTACACCAGGTCTCGGTCTCCGTACTAAGTTCAATGGTGCATGGGGCCGCACTGTTGTTTCAGAGGATAAGTCAACAAATGCAAATAAGTATTGGACTTTGAATGAGCAGGTTTTGTTCAACCTCAGCAATATGTTCTGCGGTTACAACGAGGCTCGTGTTTGGGATTGCATCCCTTACGCAGGTGTTGGTATTAACCGTAACATGAGCGCTAACTGCTATGCTCCTGTAGCTGGTGTTGGTATCTTGAACGAGTTCAAGATTAATAACAAGTGGGCTGTCAACCTCGATGTAAACTATACAGTAGGTGCTAACGACTATGATGGGTACACAGGTGTATTGCCAGGTGCTAAGCCTAGCACATCTCACTCAATCGACAAGGTGCTTGCAAGACACGACCGTTCTTTGAATGTTGAGGTCGGTGTTACATACAACTTGGGTAAGGCTACTTGGAACAAGGTTCCAGATGTTGACGCTATCAACGCTCTTCATCAGTCAGAACTCGACGCTCTCAATGCTAAGTTGAACGATGCTAATGCAGAGAACGACCGTTTGAAGAATCTCTTGAACAACCAGAAGCCTGTAGAGGAAAAGGCAGTTAAGGAGTATGTTGCTACTCCAGTTTCTGTATTCTTCAACATCGGCAAGTCTAAGGTTGCTTCTAAGAAGGATCTCGTAAATGTACAGGCTCTCGCTCAGTATGCTAAGGACAACAACGCTAAGTTGGTAGTTAACGGTTATGCTGACAGCGCTACAGGTTCTGCAGCTATCAACCAGAAGATTTCTAAGGCTCGTGCTGAGAAGGTAGCTAACGAGCTCGTTAAGTTGGGCGTTGCTAAGGAGAACATCATTGTAAAGGCTAATGGTGGTGTTAAGGATTTGACTCCTGCTTCTTACAACCGTCGTGCAACTGTTCAGGTTGGTGAGTAATTATACAGTATATATAATATAAGGTATAAAAATAGAATAGGGCATTCTTCCTCGTGAAGAATGCCTTTTTTGCTTCTTTGAATTTCTTAAAAAGAACTTTTCTTTCTCAATAAGTAACTTTTGGGGTTGAAAGAGGTTTTGCAGTCCCATCGTAAGTGCTTTCTCTTGGTTGGCTGTTTTTGGCAATTGAAATGCAAAAACTGACCGTTTTTACCCTGAAAATTGAGGAAAAACACTAGAAAATGCACTTTTTTAAAGAAAAAACGAAAAAAGTTGCTGAAAAATTTGGTGGAACCAAAAAATAGTCGTACCTTTGCAACCGCTTACGAAAAGTAAGGGCGCTTAGCTCAGCTGGTTTAGAGCATCTGCCTTACAAGCAGAGGGTCGGCGGTTCGAATCCGTCAGCGCCCACGGGGGTGTTCCCTGTGATTCACTTTTGTGGTTGCAGGGACTTTTTTTTAAGGGCGTTTAGCTCAGCTGGTTTAGAGCATCTGCCTTACAAGCAGAGGGTCGGCGGTTCGAATCCGTCAACGCCCACAATGGTGAAGGTCTTTCAACAAATGTTGAGAGACCTTTTTTTATGCTTTTAAATTATTTTATCACTATTTTCTCTGTTTTCTCACGATAATTCATTAATTTTGCACCCTATATATAATACGTATTGTTATGAATTTAGATTTATTGACTGCCATATCACCAATTGATGGTCGTTATAGGGGAAAAACAGAGCAACTCGCTAACTACTTTTCAGAGTATGCTCTCATTCGTTATCGTGTACGCGTAGAGATTGAATACTTCATCACTCTATGCGAGTTACCTTTGCCACAGCTTGCTTCTTTCGACAAGTCGCTGTTCGAACGTCTGCGTGACATTTATCGTAATTTTGACGAAAATGAAGCACAGCGCGTAAAAGACATCGAGAAGATTACCAATCACGATGTAAAGGCTGTAGAGTATTTTATCAAGGAAGAATTTGATAAAATCGGTGGCCTGGATGCTTACAAGGAGTTTATCCATTTTGGTTTGACATCCCAGGATATCAACAACACAAGTGTGCCTCTCTCTGTAAAGGAGGCTTTGGAAGAGTGCTTCAATCCACAGGTAGAAGAGCTGATAGCCCAACTTCAGACTTATGCTGATGAGTGGAAGGATGTGCCTATGCTGGCTAAGACTCACGGACAGCCTGCTTCACCTACCCGCCTGGGCAAGGAAATCATGGTTTATGTTTACCGTCTTACCGAGCAGCTTAATTCGCTCAAGGCTTGCAAGATTACAGCTAAGTTCGGTGGCGCTACAGGTAACTACAATGCTCATCATGTAGCTTATCCACAGTATGACTGGAAGGCATTCGGCAACAAGTTTGTCAGCGAAAAACTCGGTTTGGAGCGCGAGCAGTATACCACACAGATCAGTAACTATGACTACCTTGGCGCTATCTTTGACGCCATCCGTCGAATCAACACCATTATCATCGACTTAGACCGTGACTTCTGGATGTATATCTCTATGGATTACTTCAAGCAGAAGATCAAGGCAGGTGAGGTAGGCTCAAGTGCGATGCCTCACAAGGTGAACCCTATCGATTATGAGAACAGTGAAGGTAACCTGGGCATAGCCAATGCCATTCTTCAGTTCCTGGCACAGAAACTTCCAGTTAGCCGCTTGCAGCGCGACCTTACTGACAGTACCGTACTCCGTAACATCGGTGTGCCTCTCGGTCATAGCGTCATTGCTATCCAGAGTACATTGAAGGGCTTGCGTAAACTGATTCTTCACGAGGAGAAACTGCAGGAAGATTTGAATAATACATGGGCAGTTGTAGCTGAGGCTATCCAGACTATCCTTCGCCGTGAGGCATATCCACATCCTTACGAGGCATTGAAGGCGTTGACACGTACCAACCAGCACATGACTGAGGAAACTATTCATGAGTTTATCCAGGGATTGAATGTGAGTGATAGTGTTAAGGCAGAACTGATGGCAATCACACCAAGCAATTATACAGGTATCTAATATACACAAAGGAATTTTGTAGTTTTAGTACATATATAAACGTAAAAATTAGATTTATTAACCCAGCCGTGAGGCTATTAAGTATTTTAAGAAAATGGATTCAGAATTTGAAAACAAACCTCAAGATCAGTCTTCTGAGAATGAGAGAACCCGTGAGGGCTACAACCCAGCAGGTGGTTATCAGAAGAGTTATCGACCAGTAGGTCGCACACAGCGTCCTCGTATCAATTCACATCGCGCATACAGCAGCGACAGAAGTAGCAGTAACAGCGAAGGCGGTTTCCGTCCTGAAGGTTTCGGTGCTGGCTTGCAGAGTACAGGCAGCGAGCGTCCACAGCGCAGCAACTATCAGAGCCGTGGTGGTTATGGTAACAGCAACCGTGGTGGCTACCAGCCACGTCAGCAGGGAGGCTATCAGTCTCGTCCTCAGCAGGGTGGCTATCGTCCTCGTTACAACAATAATGATGAGCAGGGTGGTTATCAGCCTCGTCAGCAGGGTGGCTATCAGCCACGCCAGCAGGGCGGCTACCAGTCTCGTTCTCAGCAGGGTGGTTATGGTAATAACAACCGTGGTGGTTATGGTCGTCCACAGGGTGGCGGCTATGGCAACAACCGTGGTGGTGGCTATGGTCGTCCTCAGCAGGGTGGTTATGGCAATAACCGTGGCGGTTATGGTCGTCCACAGGGTGGTGGCTATGGCAACAACCGTGGTGGCGGTTTCCGTCAGCACACTCCTGGTTACGATCCAAATGCTAAGTATAGCATGAAGAAGCGTATCGAATATAAGGAGGAGAACATCGACCCAACAGAGCCATTGCGTTTGAACAAGTTCCTCGCCAATGCTGGTGTTTGCTCTCGCCGTGAGGCTGATGAGTTCATCCAGGCAGGTCTGGTAACTGTCAATGGTGAGGTTGTTACCGAGTTGGGTACCAAGATCCTTCGTACCGATGAGGTGAAGTTCCACGACGCTCCTGTAACTTTGGAGAAGAAGGTATACGTATTGCTCAACAAGCCAAAGGATTATGTTACAACCAGCGATGATCCTCAGCAGCGCAAGACTGTGATGGACCTCGTAAAGGATGTTTGTCCTGAGCGTATCTATCCTGTAGGCCGTCTCGACCGTAATACAACAGGTGTACTTCTCTTGACCAACGATGGTGACCTGGCTTCTAAGCTTACTCACCCTAAGTTCCTGAAGAAGAAGGTTTATCACGTTCACCTCGATAAGAACCTGACTGCTCACGATATGGATCAGATCCGTGAGGGTATCACCTTGGAAGATGGTGAGATCAAGGCAGATGCTGTAGAGTATGCTGATGATCGCGACAAGGCACAGGTTGGCATCGAGATTCATAGTGGCAAGAACCGTATCGTGCGCCGTATCTTCGAGAGTCTCGGCTATCGTGTTACCAAGCTCGACCGTGTACAGTTCGCAGGTTTGACTAAGAAAAATCTCCGTCGCGGTGACTGGCGCTTCCTTACTGAGAAGGAGGTAGACATGCTCCGCATGGGTGCTTTTGAATAAAACAGAGTAATAAACAATGGAAAAAGTAAAAAGAACTAAAGTTGTAGACTTGCTCAAGAGTACAGCCTACGGCTCAATCGTGAATGTCAAGGGATGGGTTCGTACCCATCGTAGTAGCAAAGCAGTCGATTTTATCGCTCTTAACGATGGTTCTACTATTAATAATATTCAGATAGTAGTCGACCCATCAAAGGTCGATGAAAATCAGCTCCGTCAGATTACTACTGGTGCTTGTATCAGCGCCGTAGGTACGCTGGTAGAAAGCCAGGGTGCCGGACAGAGTGTTGAGATCCAGTGCGAGAGCATCGAGATTTACGGTCTCTGCGGCAGCGACTATCCTATGCAGAAGAAGGGACAGAGCTTCGAATACATGCGTCAGTATGCTCACCTCCGTCTCCGTACCAATACCTTTGGTGCCGTGATGCGTATCCGCCATAACATGGCAATGGCTATCCACACTTACTTCCACGAGCATGGATATTTCTATTTCAATACTCCGCTCATCACAGCCAGCGACTGCGAGGGTGCAGGTCAGATGTTCCAGGTTACAACCAAGAACCTCTACAACCTGAAGAAGACAGAGGATGGCAAGATTGACTATTCTGATGATTTCTTCGGCAAGCAGACTTCATTGACCGTTTCCGGTCAGTTGGAGGGTGAGCTCGGTGCTACAGCACTCGGCGCCATCTACACCTTCGGTCCAACCTTCCGTGCAGAGAACAGTAATACTCCTCGCCACCTGGCTGAGTTCTGGATGGTAGAGCCAGAGGTTGCTTTCCTGGATATGGACGGTTTGATGGAGTTGGAGGAAGACTTCATCAAGTATTGTATCCGTTGGGCACTGGAGCATTGCAAGGACGATCTTGCTTTCTTGAACAAGATGATAGACAAGGGTCTGATTGCCCGTCTGGAAGGCGTATTGAATTCCGAATTCGTTCATCTTCCATATACCGAGGGTATCCGCATCCTTCAGGAGGCTATTGCCAACGGTAAGAAGTTTGAGTTCCCATGCGAGTGGGGTGATGACTTGGCTTCAGAGCATGAGCGTTTCCTCGTAGAGGAGCACTTCAAGCGCCCGGTTATCATGACCAACTATCCTAAGGCTATCAAGGCATTCTATATGAAGATAGACGAGGAGGAGAGTGGTTTCGGTGGCAAGAGCGGTCAGACCGTTCAGGGTACCGACGTACTGTTCCCACAGATTGGTGAGATTATCGGTGGTTCTGTCCGTGAGGAGAGTTATGACAAGCTGATGGGTGAGATTGAGGCTCGCAACATCCCTATGAAGGATATGAACTGGTATCTTGATACCCGTAAGTATGGTTCATGCCCACACGCAGGTTTTGGTCTTGGTTTCGAGCGTCTGATTCTCTTCGTAACCGGTATGCAGAATATCCGCGACGTGATTCCATTCCCACGTACACCAAAGAACGCAGAGTTCTAGAATAAATAAATGAAGCCTGTTTCGATGCCCTTCGAAACAGGCTTCATTGCTCTTCGCAAGTACTTGCGAGGGCCAACGCAGCTACTTGCATCAGTTTACTCTCGATTTTATTGCCACATTTGCCACGGGCATGCTAACTTACTGGCATACAATGGTTTAATGGTGGCAATAGACCCTATTCCTATTGTCACCTTATTGCCACCTATTGCCACACCCTAGGTATGGTAAAATAGGTATAACTAGCTGATATTCAGGTGTTTCTTGTTTGCTTTTTGTTTTTCTATTCATTGGGCGCTTGGTGCATCGACTGAACAAAACGAGGGTTTTTGCGTTCAATAAAGCCCTTTTTTCGTCTTTTTATCACCAAAAATGGAAGTGAGGCTTACTTTAGATTCAAAAAAGGCTCTTTCGAACTTCAAAAAAGGCTCTTTCGAACTTCAAAAGAGCCTTACTTGATAATGGGCAGGATGCTCCTGAAACTGCGTCACGACGTAGCTGTCACTGCGTCGGGACGTAGTTGTTGTTACGTCGTGACGTAGCTACTGCTACGTCGTGACGTAATTTCTCCAGCATCGTTGGCGGAATAACTCTACCTCCCTCTCATATACTGATAGCTTCGATAAGCATATCGTTGTATCTGTCTATCACATCGTCATTGATACTTTTCCGATATTCACATCAATGCCAGTATATATGATAAGGTGTAATGGGCAGCCAGCCAGTTTAAGTAAGTAGATGAAATCATGTACGTCATTTAACAAGTTTATACGCTTCATTGAGCCGATAGATATGACTGCGTTGGGTTTAAGATACGACTGCGCTGGGCGGAAGATTCGATTTCGTTGGGTTAAAGATACGACTTCGTTGGGTGGAAGAGTCAATTTCGTTGGCTGAATAATATGGCTGCGTTGGCTGAACGAAGTAGCTCAGTTAGCTGAATGAAGTAGCTCAGTTAGCTGAATGAAGCGGCTTGGTATAATACGATTCGCTAGTCTGTTAGGCGATCCGCCGGAACGCCTAACGGAGGAAAGGACATATCCGGCGCTACGGATTTTTTTATTCTAAAAAATCTTTTTAACACTAAAAATTTGGCAATCTTAATTATTTGGTCTATTTTTGCACAAAAACAAGAAAAGTATGGCAATAGATAAAGTTAAATATTGGAAAGAACTTGCAGACTATGACATCGAAACCGCTGAGGTTATGTACAACGGTGGAAGATGGCTATATGTTGGCTTTATGTGCCATTTGGTTATAGAAAAAACAATAAAGTCGTATTGGAGTGCTATAAAACCAGACGAGGTTCCATACATCCATAACCTCTTGAAATTGGCACAAAGCTGCGGGTTAGTATCAAAAATGACATCAGAACAGCTAAAGTTTCTTGCGGAATTAATGCCAATGAATATTGAGGCAAGATACCCATCCTACAAAGATGAGCTAGCGAAGAAATTGACTCCAGAATATTGCAGAACATTAATAAATAAAACAAAAGTTTTAAAACAATGGATAGAGAACATGCTTTAATGATAGTAAAATGCTACAAGGAAGCAATACTTCCATTGCTTGCTAATGCGAAAGTATATCTGTATGGTTCTTGTAGTAGAAATGAAGCAAGAAAAGATAGTGATATTGATGTAGCAGTAGTTATACCTAAGCTTAATGGCGACTGGCTGGACACTACATCTTCATTATGGCTTGCCACCCTTAATATAGATACATCTATAGAACCGGTGTTGATTGAAGAATGCAAACCATCACCCTTATATGATGATATAATGCGTAATGGAATAGCAGTATAAAATACAGAAATCCCCCATCCTTCTTTCTCAAGCCGGATGGGGGGTTGCTTATCTTTTAGTATCTTGCTTCATATCTCCAGTATTACTTGTAATTTTGTGCAAAGATACAACTATTTGGGAATAATACCAAAGAAAAACGGATTTTTTTCGGTAATCTGCAGAAAACAACATTTCTGGTAGATACTCATACATTCGTATCTAGATGGTCCCTATATATAATAAGGTGTAGGACCGCCAATCTCCCCTATATATAATAAGGTGTAGGTTTTATATCGGCAAAATGGAGAAAAACAGGGAAAATGGACGGGTTAGAAGCCCAAAATGGGGGCTATTTTATAAAAAACATAAGAAAATTAGCCTTTTTTGAAAAAAAAATGCTCAAAAACTTGCAAGTTTCGAAAAATATACTTATATGTGCAACATGAAAAATCTTCTGGCTGGAGATATCACAAAAACAATAAGAACTGAGTGGCGATAAAAAGCCACACGATAATATAAGAACGATAAAATAACTTTTCTAAGAGGACCTTTGAAAGAGAACGAAGAACTTTTCTAAGAGTGCAGACTCTTTTCATCAAACGGAACTCTTAATTCGATATAGAGAATTAATTAATAACTTCCTGCCGAAAGGCTAGGAAAATCGTATAACTTTATAAATTATTACCGTATGAAAAGAAAGTATTTTAGCGCGCTGCTTATGGGTGCATTGACAATTGCCTCGGTAAGCACATTTACTTCTTGTAAGGACTACGATGATGACATTAGTAATTTGCAACAGCAGATTGATTCTAATGCAAAAGCAATTGAGACCATTCAGAATTTGATTAAGGGTGGTGGTCTTGTTACCGGAGTAACAGAAACTAGTGATGGTATTACTGTAAAGCTCAGTGATGGAAAATCAGTCACTATTTCAAATGGTAAGGATGGCGCTCCTGGTACTGCATGGACTATCGGTGCCGATGGTTACTGGTATGAGAATGGTAAAAAGACAGACAACTTGGCTCGTGGTCCTCAGGGCGAGAAAGGCGAGAAGGGCGATCAAGGCGTCAAGGGCGACAAGGGCGATCAAGGCGTCAAGGGTGACAAGGGCGATCAAGGCGTCAAGGGTGACAAGGGTGATGCAGGCACAAGCGCATCCGCAGCATCTTATGAGTACTTTGTTCCTAATGCTGAATCTGGTTACTTCGACATCTACAAGGATGGCAAGAAGGTAAAACAGAGTAATGTTCAGTTTGTATCAGAAACTCCAAACTCTATCACCGCTACTTTGGATAAGCAAAACTTAATCCTCACAGGTGTTAAGGGTATTTCTGGTGAAAAGGTCGTTATTTCACTTACTGGTGATTTGACAGGCTTGGTATTCATGCCAAATCTCTACTTGGATGGTATTGAGACTTTGACTTATGACTACTTGCATGGTGAATACTTAGAGCATAAGGACAATTTGACTGGCCTTAGCCGCTTGAATACTACTACTGGCGTGGCTAAGACAATCAAGGGTCTTGATAATTATTTGCCAGACAGATTGGCCGATGCTACAGCTCTTGATCCTGCTGCTGCAGTTTTGTACAATTATGGTCCTGCTTGGGGTGTTAAGTATCACATGAATCCATCAAATGCTGATATGGCATACGAGGATATTACGGGCTTCAATCTTCTTGAGCCAACAATCTTGAACTATCATACCCGCGCTACAGCTTCAGATCTTGGAAATATTACTTCTCCAAAGTTGAACGATGCGGGTAAGGCTCTCTTCAATACTTCTAATGGTATTGTAACAGCAGGTTTGAAGATTCAGCATCCTGAAAAGTTGGAACCATTCCCAACTGTTAAAGATAAGAATGAGACAGCTAATACGGTTGCTTTGCAGGCTAAGACTGCTGCAAGTACAGTAGCTGAAGGCAAGGTTACTTCTGATTATGCTTTGATTCAGCCACAGAAGGCATACCTCGAGGCTTTGTACTGGAGATTGAAACCTCATTATGCTGGATTAGGTGCGTCTAATACCCGTATGGGTGACGAAAAGGGTATTCCTACAGCTAAGTACTTCGGTACAACTGCTACTGATGCTGCTGCTCAGGTTCACGTTTATGACTCACCTCAGGAGGCTTTGGCTGATCCAGCTGGTGCAGCTCTCGAACTTTACTATAACAGCGCAGAGGGTATTGATATTGCAAGCTACCTCGGACTCCACATGTTGGTAGAGGATGTTAAGCAGTTTACTCCTGGTACTCCTAATAAACTTGGTGTTAACTTGAAGGAGTTGTCGCTAGAAGAAGGTAAGGAATGGGGCTTGACATATCAGTTCAATCTCGTTAATTATCAGGTAGATGGCAACGCTACTATTGATAGTAAGTATGCTAAGTGGGTTAACCAGGAAGCTGGTGTTCTCCGTGCATGGAATGTTGATAAAGACGGTAATCCTACTACAACAGAATCTTCTACAGCTATCGACCGTGAGCCATTGGTTCAGGTACTCGTTAAGCGTGGTGATAAGGTGGTCTTGGATGGTTACATCTTGATTCACATTACACGCCAGAACCCAGAGGTTGCTCCTAATAAGACAATTGACTTGTTGACACAGGATGCTCAGTTCGATCTCTGCAATGATATTGATAAGTTGAAGACTACATGGTCTCAGTTCTCTTCTATTGTATTGACACAGGGTCTTGAGAATATGACCAAGAAAGACTTCGATGAGCAGTATACTATTGATTCTAAGGGTAATTATGGTAACGATGCTGCAGGTAATACAACATTGGATCTGAGGATGTTCAAGGATGCTCCTGAGAAGGGTGGTACCTACAACGCTGCTGATGATCTTGGTAATATCGAATACTTCCCTAATACAGAGGGTACAACTAACCATGCGTTCAAGTGGCACTTGACTGCTAAGGAACTTGAGATGTTGACTCATGATCAGGTTAATCCTGTTACTGTAACTCGCTATGTACGTTACATTGGTAAGGCAAAGGCTAAGTATCCTTACATCTATGTTAAGTTGACTTACACCTTGTCACGTATCAATAAGAACCAGACATTCGGTGAGTTGATTCCTGAATACTGGAAGGGACTTGATGGTTCTGAAAATGGTAAGGAAGCTGTTATCTTCGATGTTAAGGAGCCTACAAATGGTGGCGATATCAATGCTATCAGCCGCAAGGTTACTTCTACTTTGAAGGGTAATGTTGCTAAGTTAGTAGGTACTCACAAGTATTACTTCGTTCCTGAGCCTGTTGTTGTTGGTGGTTATACAATCACTCCACAGAGCAGTGCTGCTGATACCAAGTGGAACAAGTTGTTCTGCAAGTATATCACTGGCGACTCTCACGTATTCAGCAAGGCTAAGTTGCAGGAAACTCTTGAGGGTTGCGCTATTAAATACGCTGATGGTGCATTCACGAATGAAGATCTCTATGCAGTAAAGGGTGGTGTTTATACGCACATTGCTACATTGGATCCTGCTACTAGTGAGATTACATTGGTAAAGAATGAAACAACAAAGGCTGTATTGAATGCGATTGGTTATGAGCCTGCAAATGCTAATATCCAGAAGGAGCTCCGCTCTTGGGTAGGTGTTGTAACTGAGAATTCTTGTGGTGTAGCTGAGTTTGTTAAGGATGGTATCTTCCTGACATCTTGGGAGCGTCCAATCAACTTGATTGATGTTGCTACAGAGCCACGTATTGATGCTAACACCAATGGTAACGTAATCTACGCTCTTGATCTCTTCAAGTTGTACGATTGGCGTGGATGGAATACTGAAACAATGTCTGAGGCTGGTTGTGTAGCTAATCAGAGTCATATGTGGGGTGACCACCTCTGGTTCTGGGGTTACTACAATGTGAAGTCTATCACTATAGATACTACCCCTGCTAACGTTGAGACAACTCTTGGTGGTGGTACCTGGACTACAATGGATCAGATTAGTAAAGACGTTGAACTCTTATGCGGTAATAAGAACGGTAATCCTACAGCTGCTAAAAAGAAGGGTAGCGAAACTTACACCTTCAATTTGACAAGTTACAACTCAGCAAGTCAGAATGCAGCATTGGCAGCCCTCATGGAGGCAGATAAGGCTAAGTTCGGTACTATCTGGTACTACAACAATGGTGGTAACGTAGAGACCTTCAAGGTAAGAATTCCTATCTCTATCGCTTACGAGTGGGGTGAGTTTACTACTAAGGTTGAGTTCACAATCAACGGTACAATCGGCGATTAAGACATTTATTGAAAAGATAATTAATAATTAAGCTCTAATTAGAGGGTGTGCCTAAAAGAGCGGCGCACCCTCTTTTTATTTAAAAATGTGACGGGTATGAAAAAAACTATATTATATTCTCTCTTGGCTATATTGGTCTTCTCATTATGCTCATGCGGTGAGAAAAAGAAAAGTCGCGAACAGCAGGTTGATGAATTCAGAAGCGAATTGACAGAAGAAGATACGGCTGCCATGTTGAAACTTTGTGATGATGCCATGGCGCAGCTCAAGGCAAAGGATTATAACGCAGTGCTTGCCAATTTGCATGAATATACCGATTCTACGCAAGAAGTGAAACCTCTCACAGAAGAAACAAGACAAAGATATCTTAACAAGTTTAAGATGTTCCCTGTATTGGATTATACACGCGTATATTACTCATTCCAGTTGCAAGGCTGCAATGATGTGAAATATGATGTTACCTTTGCAACGGCAAAACAGGCTGGAACCGCTGAACCGGCAAAGACAGCTTATATGTTCAATCCGGTGAAAGTAGACGGCACTTGGAAACTGTGTGTAAAGACGGCTACTGACGAAATAGATATGAACATGCGCTAATAAAACATTTAAACTTACCTATTATGAAGAAATCATTGTTTGTCATATTACTGGCTTGTGTGTCTGCCCCCGGTTGGGCTCAGATACAGCGCACTGTTGTATTTGATTTCAGTCAGCCACTCAGCCTTACTCCTTCCATAACTCCACCTGAAGGTAATAGTAATGAAGTTCCCGTTACTGATAATGTTTTCTCTAATGGCGACATCACTATTGATTTTGAGTGGGGTAATCAGGGATTGGGTACATCCATCTTAAATTTTACTAATCTCTATACTAAGGAAGTCACCTATTATCTCAAAGTCAGCCAGCAGGCATTGATGAAAGTTCATGCGCCTGGTATCGGACGTCTAGACAGAGTATCTTTCTCCGAAGGTAGTAGTGTAGGTGATCTTCGAGTGACAGACGATGAATTAGGAAGTCAGGCAGATGGATACAAAACATGGATTAATGATAAAAAGCAGGATATCCATGACTTAATATACAAAAACAGTTTTTCGAATGCTCAATTAAAAAAGATTACGGTACTCTATACCATGCCGTCTACCATTCTGACAGCTACAGGTGATTTGGAGAATGGCAGTGTTTTAGAGTACTTTGAAAACATGCATCTTACATTCGACCGCAACATGCTGGTTAAAGATGCATCCAAAATCACACTCTCTGATGGAACGAGCAGCGAAACGCTTTCTGCTACTGTAAAAGACAATGTGGTGACCTTATCTGCTGCTAGCCAGATAGCAAAGAATGGTACATATATACTTACGGTTCCTGCAAAGAGTTTTGTTGATAAGGAAGGCTTTGAGAACAAGGAAATGAAATTCTCTTTTGTCATCAAGGCTCCTTTTAGTCCTGTTTCGATTACTCCTGCAGCGGGAACCGTTGAAACTTTACCTCTTACTATTGCCGTAGACTTCGGAGAGAATGTTGGATATGTAGATGAGGCTGCTAGCGTGAAATTACTGAAAGATGGTAACGACTATCTGACAGCAAAGGCTGTCAAGGCATCTGATACGAAAGTTAATTTTGAAATACAGGGCGCTGCAGGTGCTATCTCAAAGAAGGGTACTTATAAACTTATTGTTCCTGCTAATGTAGTTTGCAACGACAAGAAGGGCGATGCGGAATGGGAACGCTACAATAAGGCTTTTGATGTAGAATATGTTGTTGTCGGTTCTGCCGCATATCTGAAAGCTCTGAAATTGTTGCAGAATAATACGGTGGGCTATCCTAAGGTTACCAGTGCCGCTTATGTCGCTTTGAACGAAGTTGTCGGGAATGAGGCATCAACTGATGCAGAATTCAAGGCTGCTATTGATGCTTATTATAATGAAACTGATGTTCTTCTTCCAGAGAACAAGAAGTGGTATAAGATAGCCAGTGTAAATAAGAAGAATGAACGAAAGTATCTTGCCGTAAGTAACAACCAGGTTCAATTGGTAGACAATATTGATGAAGCTTCTGCATTTGAGGCGTTAGACAATAGTGGAGTGTTCACCTTGGGTGATGCTGATGACAATATGCTGAATGTCAATGGAGTGACAGCTGATGCAGGTGCAGAAGTAAGCAAACTTAGAATTGCCAAACTGAATGGCTCTGCTGTACAACTCGAATCGGGTGATGTCTTTGATGCCGACAAAGCATTGGGTACATTCTCATTCAAGGGCTCTTATCCATCAGTAACGGGAAACTCTAGCGTTGCTTATGCTTTGTGTAATCATGCAGACAATAAATATCAGACTGAAGCAGATGTTGTTGCTCCATATTGGCAAAGCAGTCTGACCAGTGCCTTCGCATTTGTTGAGGTTGAAAAACCTGCAGCAGCTATCAAGACCGTAGAGACTGCTTACAAGTTGACACCTGCAATAGTAGAAAGCAATGCTGATCTCCTGACTCTTTCTTTTGATGGGTTGAGTCATGTTACAGTAATGAGTGATGCCGATGCCTACATCACTGATGAGAAGGGTGAGCGTGTGAAGAACGTTACCTTTACTCCGGTAACAGGAAAAGACAATCAGTTTACTGTTGCGTTGACTGACTTGGCAAAGGCTAGCTATCAGTTGGTAATCCCAGAAGGAACCTTCCATTATGAAAAGAATAATAAGGAAGTAAAGACGCAGGCTATCAAAGAAAACTTTACAATAGGAAAGGGCGGCTCTCCTGAAGATCCAAACCTTCACTACGATTATTCTATATACCAGCAGTTGCCTAATACATCTGTAACTCAAAAGGATGTTGCATTGAATGGATTTATGATTAAAAACATTGGATACTATGTTGGCTTGGTTGCTAATCCTGATAGAGAAGTGAGACTTGCAGTTTACGACAACAACAAGACGATTCGTACAGGACACTTTGAAAGCTATGTAGATCCAGAAGATCCGACAACGCCGACATTGCTGTTAGTCTTTGATACACCGCTAAGAGAAGGTGAATTGAAAGCCGATCTTTACGCTATAGTAATTTTGCAGGGAACCTTCGGAGATACAAACTTTGGAAAGTTCCTTGAGGACAAGACCACAACCCAAGCCAATGACTGTCATACAAACCCAAGAATGACGATTACAATCGAAGTAGACAATGATAAGGCTACTGGTATCGAACATGTTGTGAATTCTACTGAGAAGAACAATGTAATCTATGATGTCCAGGGACGTAAGGTAAAGCAGATGAACCGTTCTGGTATCTACATTGTGAATGGAAAGAAATTCGTAAAGAAATAAAATTTAATGTAGAAAGTTATGAAATCAATTAAACTGTTCATGGCAATGGCCATGCTAGCCATCGGCTCTACAGCCGCTATGGCGCAAGCATCCTACACAGACAAGGATGGAAACGAATATCAGTTTAAGCGTCACTGGTTCCTGGATGTTCAGGCTGGTGGGCAATATACTTTAGGTGAGGCAAGCTTCTCAGACTTGCTTTCTCCTAACTTCCAGGGTGCCATCGGCTACCAGTTCTCTCCTGTTTTCGGACTCCGTGGTCAGATAAACGGTATCTGGAGTAAGGGCGGATGGAACGGATACAAGGCTACCAAGGACGGTACTCCGTATACCGCCAGCTACAAATGGAAATATGTAGCTCCGGGTGTGGACTTTATGTTCAACCTCTCTAACCTCTTCTGTGGCTGGAACCCGAACCGCGTGTTCAACGCTACTGTCTTCGTAGGTGGTGGTATCAACTGGGCAGGAGCTAACCAGGAGGTAAACGACCTGGCTGCCAACATCAAGAATCAGAGCAACTATCTGCTGGAATATCTCTGGCAGGGAAAGAAGGTTCGCCCTTACGGCAGAGCTGGTATCGACCTGGAATTCAAGGTAAGCAAGGCTGTGAGCATCATGCTCGAAGGCAATGCCAACATGATTTCAGACAAGTACAACTCTAAGAAGGCAGATAACCCTGACTGGTACTTCAATGCACTGGCAGGTGTACGCATCAACCTGGGCAAGAGCTATACCAAGAAGGCTAAGCCGGTAGAGGAACCTGCTCCGGCACCAGCTCCTAAGCAGGAATATGTAGCTCCTAAGCCAGAGCCTAAGCCAGCTCCTGTAGAGAAGAAGATAGAGGAGATTCGCCGTGACATCTTCTTCACCATCAATTCTTGCAAGATTGCTCCTGCTGAGGATACTAAGATCCGTGAGGTGGTTGACTACCTTGGAAAGAACCCAGAGGCAAAGGTTGTAGTAACCGGCTATGCTGACAAGGGTACAGGCAATGACGTCATCAACGACCGCATCGCTGCCAAGCGAGCTGCAGCTGTGGTTTGGATGCTGACAAAGAAATATAATATACCTTCTGAGCGCATTACAGAAGAATCTAAGGGTGCACGTGTGCAGCCTTTTGCAGAAAACGCAAAGAACCGTGTAACGATCATGATCGCTAAGTAGTACGGTAAGTTTATAATGCGACAATCAATTATTTTAATTGGTGGCGGGGCATCCTCAGGGGTGCCCCGTTTTTCGTTCAGCTATCCCTTCCTTCTCCCGCTCATTTTGTTATTTTTTCACCATTTCTTGCAGTTTCTCAATATTTTGTTGTACCTTTGCACAAAAATAATAATAAATTGCAAGAAAATGGGAAAGATTATATTGACGGGCGACCGTCCTACAGGTAAACTTCACCTGGGTCATTACATCGGCTCTCTGCAGCGCCGAGTACAACTTCAGAACGCTGGCGACTTCGACAGAATGTTCGTTTTCATGGCAGATGTTCAGGCTTTGACTGATAATGCCGACAATCCTGAGAAGATTCGCCAGAACATTACAGAGGTGGCTCTTGACTATCTCTCTGCGGGCCTCGACCCACAGAAGTGTACACTCTATATCCAGAGTATGATTCCAGAGTTGGCTGAGTTGACTACCTATCTGATGAACCTCATCAGCGTATCTCGTGTTCAGCGTAACCCAACCGTGAAGACTGAGATCAAGATGCGTAACTTCGAGGCAAACATTCCGCTCGGTTTCTTCTGCTATCCTGTGAGTCAGGCTGCCGACATCACCGCTTTCAAGGCTACAACCGTGCCTGCCGGTGAGGACCAGGAGCCTATGCTGGAGGTAACCCGCGAGTTGGTTCGCCGCTTCAACCAGACTTATGCACCTGTATTGGTAGAGCCGGAGATTCTGCTTCCAGAAATTGCCTGCTGCCGTCGTCTTCCAGGAACTGACGGTAAGGAGAAGATGAGTAAGAGTCTCGGTAACTGTATCTACATGAGCGACGATGAGAAGACCGTTTGGAAGAAGGTGAAGAAGATGTCTAACGGTGAGCCACGTATGAGCATGGAAGAGCCGGGACATCTGGAGGGCAATGCCGTGTTCACTTATCTGGAGGCATTCTCTACTCCTGAGGACTTCGCAGAGTTCTGGCCAGAGTTCAAGACTTTGGATGAGTTGAAGGAGCAGTATGTGAAGGGTGGTATCGGTGATGGCACCTGCAAGAAGTTCCTGAACAGCGTCATCAACAAGATGCTCGACCCAATCCGTGCCCGCCGTCATGAGTTTGAGCAGGATATTCCTGAGGTATTCAACATCCTGAAGAAGGGTAGCGAGGATGCCCGCGAGTTTGCAGCCCAGACCATGGATGAGGTTCGCAAGGCTATGCGTATCGACTATTTCAGCGATGCTGCCTATATTGAGGAGCAGGCTGCGAAATTTAAGGTTTGATGATGATGTAAAAGATAGAAATATAAAGTGAAAAGGCAAAAGTTATCGTCAGCTGGTAACTTTTGTCTTTTTTATATTATTATGATATGTTTTTAACGCAAAAAACAAAATAATTTCTTTTCTTATCCTTTGTTCTCGTTTTTTTTTCTTATTTTTGCAAACAGAATAAATAAAAGAAGCAGAGTATAATGAAAATGAGAAAAATGCTCCAATACAGACTTGCTGATTTAGATAGTATGCTGGTATTGCTCTTCGCTTTTTTGCAACCCATCTCGGCTCAAAAAGCTGATGACAATGTGCATATATTGCAATGCAATGATAGATACGTCTTCAAAACTGATGACGCAGGTAAGACTATTGTTGTTAACACTACGGATTATGAGTATGGTGTAACCCAATATTCCGCTCTAGTTCAACCATGTGCTTATTACGGAGAGTTTATTCGTTTGGACAAGGCACAGTGTAAGGGGTATGCACAATACAAGTCAGCCATTCCTCGTAATGTCTTTTACGATGATACCAAGATTTGCTACTTTAGCTATCAGATTCCAAAGGTTGGCAAGACTCTGAAGGCTTCTTTTACTCGAACCTATCTCAATCCTATTTATTTCACAACTATTCCTTTGTGTGAAGCTAATTATGTAGAGCATAAGAAGATAGAGGTAATCAAGCCAAAAGCCTTCCAGCAGTTTCGGATAAAAGAATATAATCTTCCTGCTGGTATAGAGAAAAGTACTACATGTAATGCAGAGGGAGATTCCGTTTTTACTTATGTGATTCATTCCTTACCTGCACAGCTGATAGAACCTAATTCTCCATCTTGGGGATATAGTGCTCCTCATCTCTTGGTGTTGGGAGCATTCCAAAGTCTGCAAGATATGTTTGTCTGGTCTCATCAGTTGGCTAATGTGGATTGCTCTATTCCTAATCAAGAAGAAATACTAAGAGAGATACAGAAAGGGGCAAAAAACGATTATGACAAGATAGCCAATACTTATGCCTGGGTACAGCAGAATATCAGATATTTGGCTTTTGAGGCAGGCATTTCTGCCCATCAACCGGCAACACCTGCTGAAACTATTCGTAAGCGTTATGGTGATTGCAAGGCTATGGCTCTTTTGCTCAAAACCTTGCTCAAGGCGCAAGGCTTTGATGCTCGTCAAACAGATATAGGGACATGGGATGTACCTTATTCTTTGCAGGAAAATCCTTCTATTGCATCTATTGATCATGCGATATGTACGGTTTTCTATCAGGGAAAGCCATATTATCTGGATGCTACGAATCCATATGTTCCTCTAGGCTATATTCCAGACAATATACAAGGAAGGATGGCTTTGGTAGAAGACGCAGATAGCTTTCGTATGAATAAGTTACCTGAACTGGCTGCTGATTCTTGCTTTTCTTCTATAACATATCAGACAACCTTAGAATCTGGGGATGATGGAAACTACGATATAAAGGGAAAATTGTACTCTAAATGGAAGGGTGATATGAAGTCTTGGATACTAGTGGGGAATGACGCTACGGCACAAGATGAAAAAGAGAAGGCCTTGGTGGCAGCGATGGGGGTTGATGAACGATTGGATAAGATTGGGGATATAGTGATGACGGGAAATCGTCCTCGGGATGAGTCTTTGAATATCACTGCTTTTTTTATGAAAAAGGGAGCTGGGCAACTGGTTGACGGTACTGTTTATTTAGATGCCAATCTCGATGAGAGCCTTTTTCTGACTCCAGTGGATACAACCAAACGGGTTTCCGATTACATGATAGACTTGCGGTCTAAGGAAGTACGTGATGTAAAGATTTTGATTCCAGAGAAAATGGAGGTCAGTAGTCTCCCCGCACCTTATCAGATTCATACAGCATGGGTTGATTTTTGTCGCACTTATTCTCAAACAGGCAATCAGATTGTTATGCATAAGGAGTGTGTAATACACCACAGACGTGTTCCGCGAAGCGAAATCCCTGCTTGGAATAAGATTATAAGTGATTGGAGAGCAGCTTGTAATGAGCAAGTAGTATTAAAGGAAAAATGAGTTAAATGTATTATTCATAGTCAAAAAGTTGAATTATGGGAAAGATTAAAGTAATCCGAGTTGTCTTCAGTATTCTGTTGGTACAGCTCTTTACGTTGTCAGTGAATGCTGACGAGAAAGCAGATTATTTGAAGTTGGCGCAAAAGGTGCGGCAAGAAGTTTGGAGCAGTACGCCTGCTGACTTTCAAAAACGAACGGTTCCCGACAGATACAAGAATGCTTCGGCCGTCATACTATCTTATTATCGGGAGTTGAGCACGGATTATTATCGTAAGGCAACGGCTGATCTGGTGCTCAATCTTCGCCTTACTCGTCAGATAGACTGTACGGATATGGAGCGTATGTTAATTCAAATCAATGACAAAAAGGCGTTGAAGGATTATTCTGAGTTTACTTTCAAGACGAAAAGTAGAAAGTGGACCTGGGGATATCATCATAAAACGCAAACGGTGCTTGGCATTCGTGTTATAAAGAAGAATGGTAACGTACAGGAAGTAAGTTTAGATGACTATGTAGATGTCAAGGAAGGCAAAAATGACAAGGACTTGAGTCAGAAGATAGCTGTGCCTGGTTTGGAAGTGGGAGATTGTATTGATGTCTTTTCTCTAGACCAAATAGATACACAGGAACAACAGCTGGATCCTTTCTATTTTGTTCTTCGTCAAGACGAACCTGTCCTTTATACCAAGGTTCACTGTGTGCTAGACCAAAGTCTTGCCACCGTCTATCGGACGATGAATGGTGCCCCTGATTTTACTCAGACCACAGACAAGGACAAAAATGCAGTGCTTGATATGGTTATGGATAAGCCGATAGATGCAGAATCATCCATTTGGTATAATCCTTTGGAGCAGTCACCTTTTATAGAGATGTATATTACCCCGACCAAGGCTAAAGTGGCAGTAGTAGAGAAAGCTATGCGCCAAAAAGGTGTTCGAGGCAATCCTGATGTAACACCAATCCTGCAAGACGATTGGAAATTGCTGAAATCTTATGTGTCTAAGGGGGGATATTCTCCTGCTGGTCTTCCTAGTACGTATAAGAGCGTCTTCAAGTCTGCCAAAAAAGAGGGGATGTCTGCCGAGGAGAAAGCTGACCGTATTTATTCTTTTGAGTATGTTAGTGGGGGAGCTTCTCAGAGGGCTTTTAATACAGTGGCTAATTATTTGCGTAAATTGGGTGTGGAAATAGAAATGGGCATTACCACTCCGTTTGGTGCATTGCCTGTTGATAAACTGATTAATTATAATTCTACATCTTGGTTCTTCCGCCTTAAGGGAACTGATGTGTACTACTTCCCTGGGACTTATCCTAAGGTTGCTTCCGAGATACCTTATATATATCAAGGAAGAAAGGCGTATATGCAAGATTCCGAGGAACAAATAACGATACCTGTGAGTCAAGCTGAAGCCAATAAGTCGGTGAATGATATGGTGGTTAAACTTGATGGTACTAAACTTGATATCAGTAGGAAGGTAACTTATTCGGGTGAACAGAAAATGTACGGTCAGTCTTTGGTGAGTCCTGATAACACGCTTTTTGGTTCAAGCCAACTTGAAGCTTATTGGCGATATTTGAAATACGATGACAAAGATCCGTACTCTTGTTATACTAAGAAGGAATCTGCTGAATTAAAAGGAGCTTTCAATGAATATCGGAAAAATGCCATAGATCCGTTTAAGGCTGAAATCAGTAGTTATCACGATGCTGATCCTGTGCAAGTCGGTGGCTATGGAGTAGATTGCGTGGGAATCCGTCGAGATAGTTCTAACTTTGTTTATCATGTAGATTATGTGATGGATGGAATGGTGAAACGCGCTGGAAATAACTATTTGTTGTCGGTAGGTAAGTTAATAGGAAGTTCGTTGAAACTAGAAGGCAAGGATCGAGAGCGTATCGATGATGTTTGGCGCAAGATGGCGTTTGTTGATGAATGGAATATAGAGATTCCGTTGCCGCAAGGATATAAGGTCTCTGCTGAAGCATTAAAGAAGATTGAGACTTCGGTGGCTAATGAGTGTGGAGAATTTACGGTTAAGGCTACCGCTGGAAATGAAAGTGTAAAAGTGTATGTGCGCAAATGTTTTGCTCATAGAGTGGAACCTGTCTCAAACTGGAGCAAACTGTTGGCTCTGGTTGACGCTTGTAGTGCTTTCACTGATAAGCAGATGGTAATAGCGAAATGAATGTAAGTTTATTGAGTATATTTTTAAATTCTAAAAGAGGTGGTTACAGCTTGAAGGTCATATACCGGTAAAACTAAATGAGGTTTAAGAATTGAAAAAGGTGAATAAACGAATATTACAATTAGCGGTGCCGTCGATAATATCCAATATCACGGTACCGCTTTTGGGTTTGGTTGATGTCGCTATCGTCGGGCATATCGGCGATGCGGCTTACATCGGAGCCATTGCCGTGGGGTCGATGCTCTTCAATGTCATCTACTGGCTTTTCGGATTCCTGAGAATGGGAACCAGCGGAATGACTTCGCAGGCTTTGGGAAGGAGAGATTTGGCTGAGGTGCTGAGGCTCCTGGTGCGCTCTCTGAGTATCGGTGTGGGAATAGGAGTGCTGTTCTTCGTTCTTCAGAAATGGCTGATAGGCTGCGGACTATGGGCGATGTCGCCGGAAGCGGATGTCGTGGAACTGGCACGAAGATACTGTTATGTCTGTATCTGGGGAGCCCCGGCAGTGCTCGGACTCTACGGATTTACGGGCTGGTTTATAGGTATGCAGAACACGCGCATTCCGATGATGGTATCGCTGACGCAGAATGTGGTGAACATTATTGCCTCTCTGCTGCTGGTCTTTGTCGGCGGTATGACGGTAGAAGGTGTGGCGCTCGGAACGGTTATTGCCCAATGGTGGGGATTCCTGATGGCATGTCTGTTCTATCGCATCTGGTATCGCCGGTTAAGCAAGTATGATTATCGCCGGCATCTCTTTGCTGCCGAACCGCTAAAGCAGTTTTTCTCGCTCAATAAGGATATCTTTCTCCGCACCCTCTGTCTGGTGGCGGTCAACCTCTTCTTTACGGCGGCAGGTTCCAGGGAAAGTACCATCGTGCTGGCTGTGAATACGCTGCTGATGACGCTCTTTACCATCTTCTCTTATTTTATGGATGGTTTTGCTTATGCGGCAGAGGCGTTGAGCGGCAAGTATTACGGAGCACGAAACATGGGGGCATTCCGCGAGGTGGTTAGAAGAACGATGGGTTTTGGAGCTGTCGTGGCAGTAGGTTTCACCTTATTATATATAGTGGGTGGCGAGAATTTCCTCTCTTTGCTCACGAGCGATAAGCAGGTGATAGCTGCATCGGGCGAGTATTTCTGGTGGGCTGTGCTGATTCCGCTGTCTGGCATGTCGGCATTCGTCTTCGATGGCATCTTTGTAGGCATCACCCAGTCTAAGTCTATGCTCTGTTCTACCGCCGTAGCCTCGGCTTCGTTCTTCGGTCTGTTCTTCGGCTTGCATCCTTTTCTGGGCAATCATGCCCTGTGGTTGGCTTTCATTCTCTACCTTCTGTTAAGGGGAATCGTACTGTTCGTCATTTACCGTAAAAAACTGCGGTAAATGACGAATTGTGTTTTTATAGAATATTTTAGTAGAAATAATGCACATCTTTCATAAAAATTGCACACTGAATTATAGTGTGCGCATTTTTGTGAAAAACTACATTAATATAGTTTAAATCTTAGGCTTATATTCTTTTTCTTAGCCGAAAATTAGTAATTTCGCAGAGCAAAACTTAAAAAGAAAAGAGTAAATGACAGCAGAAGAATATTATCAGCAGGGTAACGCCTGGCGCAAGCAGGGTGACTTTAAGCGTGCCCTCGACTGCTATATGGAGGCCATTGCCCTCGATCCGGAGAGCCCTGCCGTAGCAGCCAAGGAGATGCTGGATGATATCATGAGCTTTTATTGCAAAGACTACTACAATCCATAACAACCGACATGTGGACAGCAGGAGCTTTGTTTACTCCAATGGTAAAGATAATTAGTAAGAAATTAGAATATGAGTAAGATTAAAGGGGCTATTGTAGTCGACACCGGGCGTTGCAAGGGATGCTCGCTCTGTGTGGAGGCTTGTCCTCAGCATGTCATCGCATTGGCAGAGAAAAAAGTCAATGTGCATGGTTACCGTTATGTAGAGGCAGCAGTACCTGATGCGTGTGTTGGTTGCACTTCGTGCGCCATCGTGTGTCCGGACGGCTGTATCACTGTTTATCGTAAGAAGGAGGACTAAATAATGGCAAATCAGGAAGTTACATTAATGAAAGGCAATGAGGCGATAGCCCATGCCTGTATCAGATGTGGTGCGGATGGTTTCTTCGGCTATCCTATCACACCTCAAAGTGAGATTATAGAGACGCTGGCTCTGCTCAAGCCATGGGAAACATCAGGTATGGTGGTTCTGCAGGCTGAGAGTGAGGTGGCGGCTATCAACATGGTTTATGGTGGCGCCGGTGCCGGTAAGCGTGTCATTACCACTTCTTCAAGTCCGGGTGTGGCTTTGATGCAAGAGGGTATCTCTTACATGGCAGGTGCTGAGATTCCGGGCGTTATCGTCAATGTGCAGCGTGGCGGTCCGGGTCTGGGTACCATCCAGCCATCCCAGAGTGATTATTTCCAGGCTACCCGCGGCGGTGGTAACGGCGACTATAATGTGATTGTGCTGGCTCCTGCTTCTGTTCAGGAGATGGCTGATTTCGTTGATCTCGCCTTTACGCTTGCCTTTAAGTATCGCAATCCTGCGATGATTCTGAGCGATGGTGTCATTGGTCAGATGATGGAGAAGGTGGTTCTGCCTCCAGTCAAGCCTCGACGTACCGAGGAGGAGATTGCGAAGGAATGTCCTTGGGCTACCATCGGCCGTCCGAAGAGTCGTCCAGTCAACATCATGACCTCTCTGGAACTCAAGCCTGAGGTGATGGAGGAGCGCAATATTGCTCTTCAGGAGAAATACAGAAAAATCCGTGAAACCGAGGTTCGTTATGAAACCGAGCAGATGGATGACGCCGACTATGTTATCGTAGCCTTCGGTAGTGCGGCACGTATTGCCGAGAAGAGCATCGAGAGTGCGCGTGAGCAGGGCATCAAGGTAGGATTGTTCCGTCCTATCACCCTCTGGCCTTTCCCAGAAAAGGAGATTCATGAACTCGCCAAGACCAAGAAGGGCATTCTGGTTGTAGAAATCAATGCCGGTCAGATGGTTCAGGATGTGCGACTGGCTGTGAATGGTCAGACTCCTGTGGAGCACTTTGGTCGTCTGGGCGGTATCGTACCGGAGCCGGAGGAAATCGTTGAAGCATTAAAGAAGTTAATAAAATGAATGATATAATTTCACCAGAGAATCTGGTATATAAGAAGCCTACGCTGATGAACGATACCCCGATGCATTATTGCCCGGGGTGTTCGCATGGCGTAGTTCATAAGCTCGTTGCCGAGGTTATCGAGGAAATGGGCATGGAGGATAAGACGGTAGGCGTATGTCCGGTGGGCTGCGCTGTCTTTGCTTATCGCTATTTGGATATTGACTGGCAGGAGGCTGCTCATGGTCGTGCACCTGCTGTAGCTACGGGTATCAAGCGCTTGTGGCCTGATCGTCTTGTCTTCACTTATCAGGGCGATGGCGACCTGGCGTGCATCGGTACCTGCGAAACTATCCACGCCCTGAACCGTGGTGAGCATATCGCCATCATCTTCATCAATAATGCCATCTATGGTATGACCGGCGGACAGATGGCGCCAACCACCCTGTTGGGTCAGAAGACAGCTACCTGTCCTTATGGTAGAGAGGCTGATCTTCATGGTTATCCACTCAATATTACCGAGTTGGCAAGCCATCTGCAGGGCACCTGTTATGTAACCCGCCAGAGTGTGGAGACCGTGGCAAGCATCAAGAAGGCAAAGAAGGCTATCCGCAAGGCGTTCGAGGCAAGCATGCAGGGCAAGGGCTCCAGCCTGGTAGAGATTGTTTCTACCTGCAACAGCGGTTGGAAACTCTCACCTGTTGAGGCTAACAAGTGGATGGAAGAGAACATGTTTAAGCAGTATCCTAAGGGTGACCTGAAGGATACAACGGGAATTTGAACATTGAACATTGAACTTTGAGCTTTGAACTTTATGATTACCTTAACTTGCAAAAAGTAGGTCTCTATATAGTTCAAAGTCATAAAAAGTAATCATAAAGTTCAAAGTTCAATTCTCAAAGTTCAAAGTCATAAAAAGTAATCATAAAGTTCAAAGTTCAATTCTCAAAGTTCAAAGTTAAAAATATGAAGACAGAAATCATTATATCCGGTTTTGGCGGTCAGGGCGTTCTCTCTATGGGAAAGATTCTGGCTTATTCAGGACTGATGGAGGATAAGGAGGTAACCTGGATGCCTGCTTACGGACCAGAGCAGCGTGGCGGTACAGCCAATGTAACGGTCATTGTGAGCGATAGTCGCATCTCTTCGCCTATCCTGAGCCATTATGATGTAGCCATCGTGCTCAACCAGCCGTCGCTCGACAAGTTTGAGCCGAAGATTAAGCCAGGCGGCATCCTGATTTATGATGGCTATGGTGTGATGAATCCTCCACAGCGCAAGGACATCACCATTTATCGCATTGATGCGATGGACAAGGCTGCCGAGATGAAAAACTCCAAGGTGTTCAATATGATTGTTTTGGGCGGACTGCTGAAGGTTTGTCCTGTTGTGAGCACCGATGGTTTGAACAAGGCGCTTTACAAGTCATTGCCAGAGCGCCATCATGGTTTGATTCCACTGAATATGCAGGCAGTGGAAGAGGGAATGAAGATTATCGAAAAGGTAGATTAAATTCAATCATCTGTATAGATAAGGGAGCGGGCTGCGTTGCGATGCAGTTCGCTCCCTTGTTTTATTAGACTGGGAAGCAAGACAAAAAGCATAAGATTAAGACAATTCATAAGGAAAAACTTATGTAGATTAATCTTCCGTTCCTATATATAATAAGGTGAACAATGCTTTTTGGGAATAGCAATGTCCACCTTAATTATATATAGTTCTAATCTGCTTTATTCAGCCAGTCGGATGCTCATCGGGCTTACGGTGATGAGGCGCTTTTTGTATAGATCGCCCACGGCACGCTTGTAAACCTTCTTGCTCACGTGGAAACGCTCGTAGATGTCGTCGGCCTCGCTCTTGTCTCCAAGGTTGCACTCGCCGTCGTTGTCCAGGAGATACTGGTAGAGGGTCTCGGCGAAGTCGGCTGTCTGCTGGATGCCGGTCTTCTGCAGGGTGACATCTATCTTTCCGTCAGGACGAACTCTTCCGATGTAGCCCTTCATCTTGTCACCGGTATGGATGTACTGGAAAATCTGGTCCTGATAGAGGAGACCCGGATACTGGTTGTCGATGATAACCTTGAAGCCGAGGTCGGTCTTCTGCCAGATGAGGAGATCCACCTCATCACCATGCTTGTAGTGAGGATGGTCTTCGTTGAGATAACGCTCAATCTTGGCAGAGGCAACGATGCGGTAGCTCTCCTCATCGATGTGGATATGCACGATGTAGGAGTTGCCGAGCACCATACGTTTCTTCTGCTCGCGGAATGGGCAGAAGATGTCCTTCATCAGCCCCCAGCCCAGAAAGGCTCCGTATTCGTTGACCCATTTCACTTCGAGATAGGCGAAATCGCCCACCTTTGCCAAAGGGGTTTCGGTGGTTGCTATGAGGCGCTCTTCCTGGTCGAGATAGATGAAGACATCCAGCTCGTCGCCGATGCCGACATTCTCTGGGACGTAGCGGGAAGGAAGGAGGATTTCTCCCTCGTCACCACCATCGAGATACAGACCGAAATCAACTTTCTTTACGATGCGAAGGCGATTGTAATCGCCGAGTTTTATCTTTTTGCTCATATAATATTATTTTCGAGAATATAAAATGCTTTTGCCCTTACAGGGCGACAGGTTTGTGTCCGTAATTACCCAGGGTGTTGCCCTGGGCTAGGAGCTTCTGCCCTTTACCTTTCCCTTCGGCCGGTGACCGTTGGTTCAGGGCGTTTAGATGCAATCTATGGATGAGTCTGGTTCTTCTGCAGAAACTTCTTTATTGTTATCAGCTGTTTCTTCCTGGCTATCAGCAGCTCCTGCTTCCACCGTCTTCTCAATCATTCCATCCTTGAGATGGATGGTGCGGTCGGTGATGGAAGCAAGGCCCTCATCATGAGTTACGATGACGAAAGTCTGACCGAACTTGTCTCTGAGGTCGAAGAAGAGCTGGTGAAGCTCAGCCTTGTTCTTGGTGTCGAGACTTCCTGATGGCTCATCGGCAAGGATGACGGCAGGATTATTGACCAAAGCTCTCGCCACGGCTACACGTTGTTTCTCACCACCGGACAACTCGGCAGGTTTGTGGCTGGCTCTATCGCTCAAGCCCATGAACGCCAGTAACTCCTCGGCACGCTCCTTGGCTTCTTTTCGGCTCTTGCCTGCAATGAAGGCAGGAATCATGATGTTCTCCAGGGCGGTGAACTCTGGTAGAAGCTGATGGAACTGGAAGACGAAACCGAGATGCTGGTTGCGGAAATCGCTCAGTTTCTTGGTGCTGAGGCTGCTTACATCGATGCCATCAACCATGATGCTGCCACTATCAGGCTTGTCGAGGGTACCGATAATCTGGAGGAGTGTAGTCTTGCCGGCACCACTAGGACCGACGATACTTACCACCTCGCCCTTGTCAATATGCAGGTCGATGCCCTTAAGCACCTGCAGGGAGCCGAAGCTCTTGGTTATACCTTTTATATCTATCATTTTCTTACTCAAAATTATTTTGCAGGCAAAATTAAGCAAAATATTTGGAAATGCCTAATTTTAAGAGATAAAAAGAAAAAAAGAGCCTTATTTTATGTAATAAAACTCTTTTTGATAAAAACAAATTTGTTATTTTCTGAACTTCTTCTTAAACCATTGCAGGAATGATTCGTAAGCACTGATCTCTTCCTGATGCTGAGGCTCAGCGAAGGTAAGCTGGTCGCCGTAGGAATCACCATGCTGGTCGGGGAAGATAATCATCAGGTTGGTACCTGAGAAGTATTTCGTTATTTCCTCCGGCAGACGCTCCAGTGCTGTCTTGTAAGATACGGTTCCCTTACGGGCGGTTACTACCACGAACAGGTGGTCTGGAGATATCTGCGAAGCCAGCTGTGGCAACTCGTTCCAGTGAATCATCTGAGTATAATCGGCACGCACTTCCGGATGCCGGTTCTTGATATATTCATTGATGAGCGCCAGACTCTCTTCTCTGCCATGAAACTGGATGCGGCAGTCGAGATTGCCGGCAAGTCGGGCTAGTCGTTCCAGCCAGCGGTAGAAACCCGGCTCGAACTCAGCTCTCGAAGGTACGGCTACCTGTATTCTTCTCAATGTATTCAACGGCTGTCTGATGCGTGCCATGATGATCTGTCGGCTCAATCCGTTGAAAAGACTCTGGTGGAATTCTCCCCAGAACTTCGGCGAAACCTCAGGATGCATGTGCATTCCGATGATAATCTCAGAACATTGGAACTCGTTGAAGGCATGCTTGATGCCGTTGGCGATGTTGGCTGCAATACGAACCTGGGTCTGCGTCATCACATCGGTGGCAGCAGCCAGCTGACTGCAATGTTCCAGAAGCCGTCTTCCCTGTTCCTGGTTGTATCGCATGTCCTTGTCTTCATATACCACATTCAGGCAGATGAGTCCCCTGTTCAGTTTCTGGTTTCTCACCAGAAACGCCAGACTCATCAGGTTGTCGGCATATTCAGGATATTTCACCGGAACCAGAATCTTCTCATCGCTCACCTTCTTGTCATCTTCCGCATCAGGCAGTTCCTTGTCTCTCAGGATAATCTTCTGCGAAGACCGGTCGGTAAGGATGGATGAGATGATGCAGGTAAACAGAATCATCATAACCACACCGTTGAGCATATCATCGTTGACGAGGTAAGTGCCCGGTGCTACGAGCAGATGCATACCCGCCATCACCATGGCGATACTTCCGGCAGCATGAGCCGAAGTGAGTCCGAACATCATGTGACCCGAAGAAAGTGGCAACCTGAACCCCAAACAGGCGATATAGGCTGCGATGGCTTTGCCCAGGGTTCCGAAGAAGGCGATGCAGAACACGACCCATAGAATATGACTGCCCTGAAACAGCAGATTGATATTGATCAGCATGCCCACACCTATCAGGAAATAAGGAATGAAGAGGGCATTGCCGATAAACTCGAGGCGGTTCATCAGCGGCGAAACATGCGGAATATATCTGTTTAATATCAGACCGGCAAAGAAAGCACCGAAAACGCCCTCGATGCCCACTATCTGCGAAAGTGCCGCACTCATAAAGAGCATCGAAAGTACGAAGATAAACTGCATCACCGCATCGCTGTATCTTCGCAAGAACCATCTTGTAAGTCGGGGAATCAGCATGATCATCACGCCACAATAGGCGGCAAACTTGAGGGTGAAGAATACCCAGAACAGTACGCCGTCATGCTTGCTGAACGATGCTACCAGTCCGGCAAGCATAATCAGGGCTATGAGCAGCGAAATCATGCTCGACCCCACACTCAGCGTAACGCTCGGTTTCTGTTGCAGTCCGTATCTCGAAACGATAGGATAGGCAATCAGCGTATTGGATGCCATGATGCAGCTCAGCAGGAAGGAAGCCTTGGCAGAGTAGTGGAGCAGCCAGATGCTCATGCCGTATGTGAGGAAGAACGGTATAAAACAGGTGAGCAGGCCATAGATAAGCAGTCGCGACTTGTTCTTTTTCATGCCTTCCATATCCATCTCCAGTGCAGCGAGGAACATGATGTAATAGAGTCCCACCTTTCCGAAGAGTTCAAACGAAGAGTCGCGCTCCAGGATATTCAGTCCGTATTTGCCTATGAGCACACCTGCCAGCACCATACCGATGATGTGCGGGATACGTAGTTTACCCATGATGATAGGGGCAAAGAGGATGATGAGGAGCACTACGAAGAATATCAACGTAGGGTCTGTGATAGGGAAGTATTGAGCGATATGGAACATAGGCTTTCTCCTTTTTTGTTATACTTAAAGAGGGATTTCTGCATCAGCATTCATCCCTCCCTTTCTGTTTTTGACTGCAAAAGTACGAATAAATCTTGAAAGCACAAAGTTTTTCTGCCCTTATCCTACAATCATGGTGATTTTTTTGCATGCTCACTATTGTTTCTATCTTTTCAAATCCCTATCCACCATGGCACAGACACAGGAATCAGACCATACGTTTTCTGCCGTTTCAATCATGTCGATGATGGTATAGATTGGCAGGATGATACCCATGATGCCGATAGGAGCATTGATGCCGGACATCAGAGATAGGGTAAGGAAATAACATCCCATCGGCACTCCTGCATTACCCACTGCTGAGATAACTGAAATGAAGAGCCAGAGAATCATCGTAGTCCAAGGTAAAGGCATTCCTCCATTCTGCATCAGAAATAAGGAGGTTACGAGGATAAACGCAGCGCAACCATTCATGTTGATGGTAGTACAGATAGGTAACACAAAGCGGGAAACCTGATTGGAAACTCCCAGTCTGTCTTCTGCTGTCTGCATCGTCACCGGCAACGTAGCAGCAGAACTCTTTGTAAACAGAGCCATTAATACTGCCGGCATCATCTTGCCCAAAGTGCGCACTGGATTCAAGCCTCTTGCCAAGAGGAAGAGCGGAAGGATGATGAAGAATTGAATGACATTACCTCCCAAGATAACAGCTACGTACTTTCCTAGAGAAGCCATCACGATACCCGCAGAGAACTGGGCTGAGAGTTGTGCTGCAAAGGCAACGATACCTAGAGGCAGAGCCCAGATTAATCCATGAATCAGCATGAAAAGCAGATCCTGTAATCCAAACAATCCCTTCATCACGACTTCTTTCTTATCGCTTGATGGCATTTTGGCTAAAGCAATACCTGCTGCTGCCGCCAAAATCAATATAGAGAGTACATTTCCTTCGGCAAACGGCTTGATGATGTTGTTGGGTATTACCCCAAGAATATGGTCATAATAGCTGGTTTCTCCCAACTTTTGGGGAACATCCGCCATACCGCTCTGTACCAAGGCTGTAGGTAAATTGCCTGGAGAAACGATGTTGTAGAGCACCAGTCCCACTGCTGCAGCTGCTATCGTCGTGAGCAGGGTGTAGGTGATGGCGTGGCGGAATATCTTACCGGTGTCTGCCTGGTTGCCCAAGGATGCCAGGGTTGTGATAACTGCCAAGGCTATGGTTGGTACTGCCAGAAGCTGGAATAAGCGGGTATAGACCGTGGCTATGAAGTTCATCAGACCATCCAGCCAGCTAATGCCGAATATCCCCAAGACGGCGCCTACTATCAAAGCGCCAATCCATAGTACCAGCTGCCGGGTTTGCTTATTCTTCACTCCTTTTTGCTTACTGCAGCCAGCATTGCTATCCGGCTGTCTATTTCCAATATCATTCATTGTTTCTACCATGATTTTAAACTATTATTTTCAAAAGGCAAAGGTATTATTTTTTTTCCTTGTCAACAATCCCACAAATATGGTATTTTGCAATCTCGTTATTTTTTCGGGATATTTCTTTGCTTGTATCATTATTTTTTGTAACTTTGCCGAAAGAAATTAAAAAGGCAGCAATATGAAATATCCTATCGGAATACAGAGTTTCGAACAAATCATAGAAGATGGTTATGTTTATCTCGATAAGACGGCATTGGTCTATGACTTAGTGACTAATGGTAAAATATACTTTCTGAGTCGTCCACGACGATTTGGAAAGTCGTTGCTCGTATCTACCTTGAAATGCTATTTCGAGGGTAAGAAGGAACTGTTCAAGGGGCTTGCCATCGACAAGCTGGAGAAGGAATGGAAGCAATATCCTGTGTTCCATCTCTCTTTTGGTGGTCAAAACTTTGTAGAGCCTTATGCGTTAGACAAAGTGTTGGAGGAGTTTGTTGCCATGGCAGAACGTATCTATGGGCGTGAGGAGTTGGCCGAGACTTTAGGTAGTCGCTTTAAGGCAGTGTTGGGGAAAGCTCATCAGAAGACAGGAATGAGAGCTGTCGTACTCATTGATGAGTATGACAAGCCTTTGCTTGATGTGATGGATATGGATATTTCTGTGCAGAATAAATATGGAAAGATGACTTTGGAGGATTATAATCGCAATCTGCTCAAAGGCGTATATTCAGTGTTCAAGGAAGCTGATGATGACCTACAGTTTGTCTTGCTCACGGGTGTCACCAAGTTCTCACAAGTGAGCGTGTTCAGTGGTTTCAATCAGCCTAACGACATCAGTATGGACGAGCATTACGAGGCACTTTGTGGAATTACGGAAGAGGAATTGTATTCTACCTTTGATGAGCAAATCAAGGCGATGGCTGTGAGATACAAGACGACGGAGGAAGGGATGAAATACAAACTGAAGAGGAAGTTTGATGGTTATCACTTCAGTCCTAACATGCTTGATATCTATAATCCTTTTAGTATCTTGAATGCTTTGAGCAAGAAGATTCTGGCAGATTATTGGTTCCGCACCGGTTCGCCAACCTATCTTGTTCGCTTGTTGTCTCATTTTGATGAGAACATCAACGAGATGGTGAACAGGTTTTATCCTACGAGTAGTTTTATCGACTACAAGGCAGATGTGGAAGCACCGTTGCCAATGATTTATCAGAGCGGTTATCTTACCATCAAAGATTGGAATATGGATACCGATTCCTATCTCCTGGATTTCCCGAATGATGAAGTGAGGAGCGGTTTCCTGACGCTGGTAGCTTCCAGTTATCTGAAGCCATCGAAGTCAACGGATGCCTGGATTATTCAGGTAATAGATGTGATGTCGAAGGGCGATTGCCATCAGTTGGAGAATCTGATGACTTCCTTCTTTGCCAGCATTCCTTATAACCAGCGTCGTAAGGACGATGAGCGCGAGAAGGAACGTTATTTCCAATACACCTTCTATCTCGTATTGAGAATGATCAGCTGTTTCACGGTCTTCATCGAAAAGCAACAAAGCGAAGGTAGAGTAGATTGTGTGGTTGAGACCCAGAACTATATATACATCTTCGAATTCAAGCGTGATGGTTCGGCAGAGGAAGCCCTGAAGCAGATAGAGAATATGGGATACGCCAGGGAATATGCAGCAGATGGCAGAAAGATTTATCAGATAGGCTGCAACTTCTCATCGAAGACGGGAACCATTGATGGGTGGGAAATGAAGTAAGTAATCCGTAAGAATATCCCGAAGATGTAGTGATGTGGCGTTATTAAGAATAAGTTTTCTTTACATTAGCTTGCCTGAGATTCTCGTATTTTCAGACGCTTATTATTTCTTTGAGAATATCGCAAATATGAAGAAGAATAGAAACTTGTTGATAATCAGATGTTTGTAATTTCTTGACAAGGTGATGCTGTTGAGGAAAATCTATAGTTGTACGACTATAACCCCTATAGTTGTACAACCATAACTCTACAGTCGTACAACCATAGCATGTATAGTCGTACAACTGTAACTTTATAGTCGTACAACTATAGGGCTTTTTCTTAATATAGAGCAGAAAACAGAGAATTCCGGCCTCTCAATCCTCTTGTTTTTATCGCTAGATTCCCAACTTGTAGGTATATGAATTTAGGTTATAAATATTGACGGGAGGTATTTTTGCAATTGTAATTTGAACTAAAAAAAGGAGGAATAAGGCCTTATGGAAAATGGGGAAGATGTTCCCGAATGGCTGAAGAATGGGGATTATGAGTTTGAGTATAATATTATAAGATAAGATCAGTTGTGTGTCTGATTTAGCAAAGAGGGTGTGTCATAAGTAAATGATTCACCCTTTTTTGTTTGTTGGAATGATACTGATATGTTGTTGGAAAACATAGTATAAGTTGTTAGAAAAGATAGTATATGTTTTTGAGTTAGTTAGTATCTCCGGTCGCACAACAGCTGTTGTGCGCTTGCATAGCAGCTGATATGCGCTTGCACAACAGGTGATGTGCATGCGTAGGTCAACTGTTATGCGCCAACTGTAATTTAGACTTATGACGCCTCCTCTTTGTCATTTGGTACATACAGAATGGTATTTCATACAAGGCAGGTTTTGATATTTGTAGGATAGGTAAGTTAAAGGTTTATGGGCATTGGAACCGTCATGAAATAGGAATGTGGAAGCGCTATTTTTTTGGTAGTGGTGCCATCCGATGCCTTTTTTTTATCCTTTTCAGAAAAATGGAGTATTTCCGATAAAAAAGTGGCTAAAAGTTTGGCAGTATCAAGAATATTGCTTACTTTTGCGGTCAGAGTTTGAGCAGACGGAAAAGAACGGCTGCAATGAAGACTCAAATGAATGAGCGTATTGAACGTTATCCTAGAATAGAAATGTGGAAGTTTCGAAATCTGCTTGGATAGTGAACAGTATTCTCACGCCTTTAGGATTATTGTATCCTTTTCAAAATGGAAAAGGAATGATATACCCTTTTGGCGTGGGCTATTGTCCTATGCTAGCAGATAGGTCCTTCCACAACCTCTATTCTGGCGAAAAGGCAATAGTCCCACGCCAATTCATAAAAACTTTAATAACTAATGCAACTTCTGGGAACAAGTTGTGTAATGTAATTATAACTATGCAATTTAATGGTTTAGAATTATCTGCTATTGTAAAGTTAGCAAAGGCAATGGTTGCTGTTGATGGAAAAGTAGAAAAATCAGAGTTGTCTGTAATGGCACTTGAAATGGTTAAGTTTGGAGTAAATCCTGATGCTGGTATGGATTTCTGGAATTTGGCGGATGCTTTGGATTTTGGACATGCAATTGCTGTTATTTCTGCAATGAATCAAGAACAGAAAAAATATGTAACAGGTTATTTGGCAACAATTATGGCTGCAGACGGTGAAATCGCAGATTCCGAGGTCACTTTATGGAGGTTGATTTCTACATTAGCAAATTTACCAGCGATGAATATTGGCGAAGCTATTACTTTTTGGAAGAATAATTAGTCGATGATATGTATATAGATTTTAATGATATTGTTATAGAGCTGGATGCTTCCGTTAGACATATAACTTCTGCTGCATGTATGCACTTATCTAGTATCTTGGAAAATGGTATTGTTTTGGCAGATAATCCAACTCCATATATAAAGATAGGTAAAGACAAGATAGATTTTGGAAAATCTTATAACCCTGATTTGATGGAAATGTCTGGTTTGATATTTCCAAATTTCTATAAGGAATATGGCAATATAGTGTATCGTTATGGAAGTAACTTAAAGTGTTCTTTTTGGAACAAAACTTTAGATTATGTGGGACTTATGCCCCCTTCTGTTCCAGATAATATTCAGTTGTATAATTTGATTTATCCAAGATTCGTATGATTACAATAGAAAAAACTTATGGTGTGAAAGGAGTTGCAAATGATGCAACCATGCTTCGTCTGCAGGAGTTAATCTTTTTGGCTAAGAAACAGTATGGTTTAGTGGGAAAGGCTGTTATTGATACGGAAAAGATTACGTATTCTAAGTTTGGGTTAAAACTAGGATTACACCGTTTGTCAACAAATGGTCTTGTTGTTACAGAGAATGGCATCATAAGATATGATGGTTTTCTGAATCCTATTGTTTATGACAAGCAAATTCTAAGGGACTTATGCCGTCTCTTCGACACGTCTTGTCTATTTTTAATTTAATGGGGATGATACGTTCTGATAAGCTTATAGACAAATTGGTTGCTGACCTGCATTTCCATCATTATTTAGAGATTACTGGTGATGATTTGTATGGTGAGAATCGAAATGTTGTCGTTAGTAATTCTAAAAAAGAAGTTATAGAAAACTATATTGATGATGTTTTTATTGACTTCTTTTTTAGAACGCAGAATTTTTCCCCTTTAGTTATACCACGAAAGTTTTTGGAAAATGGTGAAGAAAATAATCAAGGTTATAATTCTGAGATAATATTGCAGCTTAACAAACATCATGACCGCTGTGCTTTTGTAAAATACATGTCACGGATATTTGCTGTTAATAGTCTTTTGGCTAAAGAATATGCTGATAATTATTTTGTTAAGAGCTTCCTTCATTTGTCAAGGAACTATGGTCCTTTTTGGAAAGTTGTAGTATTGATGCCAAATACACCATTAGGGTATGAATATGATGCGTATCTTTCCTCTCTTTATGGTTATAGGCAATCTCAATCTAAACCTCAGTTTAGGGCAAAGGAAATCGAAGCGTTTAATAAGTTCTATCAGGGTAATTGGGGCAGTTTCAATTACAACGGCTTGACTACATATGGGTTACTCCTTATGGAGCGAAGATATGGTGATTACCAAAAGATAAAAGATTCTCATCTATTCGGAGAATATACATTGGAAGATGTACTCTTATTATATGCTTTACTCGTAGATAAATTTGTCTTAACAGATAATAATATTACAGGCTTCTTGGCTAAGTCTCTCTCGACAAACAATATGGTATTGAAAATGTTTGCAGAGTTTGAAATGGCAAATCAAGATGCCCGTTTAATAGAGTCATACATTTGTCAACGTGATCTTTATTTGAGATTTATCAGTCCTGTAAAGAGTAAGGCTGTAACGTATAAGATTTTTGGGGGTGGAGCGAATCAACGGGTAGAACTTCAATTTTTTAACCAGGATGTAGTGATATCCGAATGCAATGGTAATACGTTGCCTCTTCCTTTTTATTATCATAGAGATATAAACTTAATAGATTAAAACTATGTATGTTAGAATTATAGACCAAGGAGAATGCCTTTCTACTACAAGAGAATATGTAGACGGGGTATATGCCAACAAAAATGAGTGGGCTAAACATAATTTCTATCCAAAGAACGGAATGGTGGGTGAATTGGTTAAAAGAACCCCATCAGCATATATTGTAAAGATTATGGATGGGATATATGTTCCGATGACAAGAAATGGCATTGAGGAAATTTCTTCCAAAGACTATGAGGCTGGTGTAAAGAATAATCTTTGCTGTGGTATGGATGAAAGACAGAAAAAAATAAACGAAGGTTTGGGCACCTTCTATGAACAAACAGGAAACGATTGGTTTCATTTGTCAGACATGCGCGAAGCTTTTAAACAAGATATTGTTCGTAATATAGAAAAATTATCTTGTGATTTCAAACATGATATTTTCCTCTCTGATTTGGAAAAGTCTGCAACAATGTATGCTGTCGATATGTGTCTGGAATATCGGCGGAAATCTGGGACTACTTTGGCTCCAGTTGTGATTGCTGACATTTCCAGTCAGGTTTGTGATGTTTATATGGAATTCTTTAAAGGACAATTTAGACAGGCCAATAAAAATAAATGTATGCAATCAATATCTGAGATGCTTTCACATTCTAATGTTAGAGATATTGTAGACAATTATTATCAGAAAGTAAATGAACGTTATAGTTGGAGTTAATTGTAAATAAGATGGAATTTAATGTATCTGTTCAAGAATTGTTGAAGGCAATTGGTACTTCAAATATTAAGTCTATTGATGACAATCATTCTGATAAAATGTTTATAAAACTGAGTAATGCTATAATTATAGGAGAACCTGATTGGAATTATAGAGTTTTCTCTTTAGTTATAGTTTATGAGAAGGAAAGGGTGAAATGCGTAATTCTTAATATGCTGATTGATCCTTTGCATTCGCAAGAATTGTGGACAAAAGTTCTTCAGGAAGGATTTTTAGATTTAGAATTATATCCAGCAACGATAGAAGATGAATATTTGGTCGGGACGTTTTGTTTAGTTCCAATTAAATGCTGAAACTGTAAATATAGTATAGGAACCGTTTTGGTAAGTGAATATTGAAAATAATTGTAGTTTATGTCAAAGTTTAAAATTCCAGGAGTTTCATTCTCCTTAAACCGGGCACTCGGTATCACGCAGGCTAAACAGAAGTTTGCACGTGAGACGGGGATTCCAATCTCTAAGGCTGGATTAGAAAGAAAAGTGGGTAAGATGGTGTTGAATGCCATTTTCAGAAAGAAGCGATGACTGGGCATCGCTTCATCTGAGGTTATATACAAATGAAATAGTAATCAATAAAGAATAAAATTATGGAAAAAGAATGGTTTAATGGTTTTGTAGCCAATGGCTTGCAATTTAGATTGGATGGTTATATGATAACCAACTATGGCGTTACATATCATATTGGCGTAAAAAATATCTCTGGGCACCTTGTAGAGATAGAGGATCGTGTATATTTTCGATTTAATTCCAAGAAAGTGCGTAAGAGAAATGAGCTCGGACAATATTATCTCTTACCGGGAGGTTTTGTTCCTTACGCTGAAGTTTGGAAATCGGCCAATTTTCTGAATATGCAAACACAGCAAGCTGCGTTTGTAACTAAAGCAGCATTGATGCCTGGTAAGGAGTATCTTGTCAAGATTCATTGGAATGGAGCCAAAGAGTTGATGCAAGATGAATCGTTTATTACTGAATGTGCTAATGATATATTGTCGGCACATGATTTCCTTCATCTAGAGTTGAGAATTAGCAATTTCGTAAAAATGACTATCTGCCCTTCGGACAAGGAAAATGATTATTCATGGTTTGTTTCTCAAAAAGAAGTTTGTGAGAATTATGGGGTGTATGTTCCCGTATCTTCTACTTCCAAATAAGGTAAGGTTATTGCTCCCAATCCATTTGCGAACGGAACTGCTGTAGAATTTAATAAAACGTTAAAACGAGGATGAATTTTTTGAAATTAAGTGTCACTTTTGTGAAGTCTTTGAGTGCTTTATTCGTTCCCGGTAAATGCCCCAAACGAATTGATAATGAGAAAATTGTCGCTGGTGAAAGCTTGGCGCCCGATTCTACACCTTCGGACATTATCGGATATCTAAAGGCTCAGCAGCCACACTATGATCTCTTGCGTTTTCTGGATGCACAGGAGGTTGCCTATATCCAGGCTTTAAGTGAACTGAAAGGAGGTAGAAAACAAAGCCATTGGATATGGTATATCTTCCCACAACAGAAGGGACTCGGACATAGTTACAATTCAAAATACTATGGCTTGGATGGCGAGGGTGAAGCCAGAGCCTATGTTGAACATGAAATTCTGGGTGATAGACTCCGTGAATGCTGCAAGGCGCTCTTGCTCCACAAGGATAAGGACATCAAATATATCATGGGAAGCGGAATTGACGTGCTGAAACTCAAAACTTCTATGCGTCTCTTCAATAAAGTGAGTCCTAATGATGTGTTTGAGGAAGTATTGGATGCATTCTTTTTAAACCATTCAGAATAGTCTTAATAAGAGAACATAGGTTTCCCTTAATAATATGACCAGGACATCTGAAGTTGTAACAAATAAAGGAAATAGTAGTGACAATAATATAAAGGTGATATGATGAAGAAAGTATTTTTTGCAGCATTCGTGTTGCTTATCGTGATGGGATTTGCAGCTTGTTCTAATAAACAGGTTCCTGTAAGTACAGTCAATCTTCAGTTACAGAACTCTGTTGACAGTTTGCTCAAACAGGGAATGGGAGAGTATGGCGCTACGGAAGGTATAGCAATTGTGGTGGAGACATCGACTGGTAATCTCAGGGCGATGGTAGGGTTGAAGGAGAATAGTGGAAAACTTGTTTCAGATACCACCTTATTTTCCAAGGCTCGCGAAACATTTCTTTTCAGAAGTGCATCCCTGCTTGCTGCTCTTGAAACAGGAAATGTATCGCTGGACGATATGTTTGATACTTATGCCGGTATTGATGTTGTTGGGCAGGATACCATCTATGACCATAATTGGAGAAAGGGTGGATATGGGGAATTGACTCTTCTGCAAGGATTAGCATACAATTCCAGTATTGCCATTGACAAGGCTGTAGATGTGGCTTATCAAGATAAAGATGTCTTCTTGCAAAAGCTGGAGCAAATGGGATTAGAGAAGGATTCTACTTTCAAAGGTTCCTGGCCCTTGTATGCTTTGGGTTTCCACCATATAAAGCCAGTCAATTTTGTGAGCTTCTTCAATGCCATCGCCAATGGAGGTAAAATGGTTAGTCTGAAATCGCAGGATAGTTCTGCTATCGTGATTGACTCTATGATTGCAGAAAAGAAGAATATCGAATCAATGAAGAAGGCTTTTAGGTTCTATGTTACAAATGGCTTGGGCAAGAAGGCAGAATCAAAAATGGTCAATGTGGCTGGTACCTCTGGAAGTATCCATACGGATGATGGCATCTATGCTGACTTCTGTGGTTACTTCCCCGTAGAGAAACCGAAATACACGGTATTCGTCAGCTATAAAAGACCGGAGATTCCGGTTTCCGGAGGAGGTATGGCAGGACAAACATTTAGAAAGATTGCAGAACAGATAATGAAAACTTGTAAGTAGTCAAGAATTCTTTAAAGATGATTATGTTTCATCAAAAGACAAAGAGGGTGCGTCATGAACTTATGACTCACCCTCTTTTCTGATAATTCTTAAGATAATGCAAGGTATCATCTGTCTTTTTCTGCCTAGCATTAGAAATTCCTGCAGATTATAAAAATTCTAGAATCTGAGTAATCATGGCTAAGGAAATTCTTCGGATTCGTTATGAGCCTCTGTTGCATAATCGTGACGATAGGTAACTGCAGGTCCTTTTGAGTTTGACATTATTTTAGTCATATTGTAATCCTCCTTATTTTAGGTTACTCTAATATGTTGCAAAATTGTGATTAATATTTGAAAGTACCAAAGTTTTAAAATGATATTTTGTGGGGAGATTTGCAAAAACATGGCAAAAAGTTTGGAAGATACCAGATAATTTCTTATATTTGCACTGTTTAAAGATAGGTGTTATGAGAACAGTTCAAGATTATATAGCAATAATAAGGCAAAATAGTTCCAAGATTACTAAAGATTTTGGAATCAAGACCTTGCGCATTTTTGGTTCCGTATCACGAAATGAGCAAACAGAGCAAAGCGATTTGGATATTTGTGTAGAAACAGAAACTCCTAATCCATTTTTATTGGCCGACTTGAAAGAGTTTTTAGAGGGCTTGTTCAAGTGCTCAGTTGATGTAGTGCGTATTCACAAAAACATGAATCCTTTCTTTAAATCAAGAATTGAACGGGATGGAATCTATGCAATTCGATAAATATGTAGCATTGGATATACTTAATAGAGTACATATTTCTATTGAGCATATAGAAGAGCGTTCACAACCTTATCATTGTGGCGATGATTTTCTGATGTCTTCTACTGGTGTAGCAATTCTTGATTCCATATGTATGCAATTTATTGCTATAGGAGAAAGTTTAAAGGGACTTGATAAGGTTACTAGAGGAGAACTCCTTACAACTCATCCTGAAATTGATTGGAAAAATGTGAAAGGGTTACGTGATATCATAGCTCATCATTATTTTGAGGTTGATGCCGATCAGATTTGGTGGATTATAGAAAATGAGTTGCAACCTTTGAAAAAGGCAATTCAGGAAATGATAGAATCTTTAAAACGGATACTTGATGAGTAATGTCAGGTAGCCGTTTTGTCATTTGGTACTTCCAGCTCCCCATTTCATACATTTATCCCCCAACTTTCTATGCTGTTTCGGATAAATTCACTATCTTTGTCCTCCAGAAAACAACTAAAAGATAAAATATAATGAAGAAAGGATTAAAATATACTTTGATTTCCTTAGGCAGCCTGGTTGCTTTGGCTGGTGTTGGCCTGGGGATTATGTATATGGTGTCACCATATAAGGTGAAGCGATGTTTGGGCATAGCTTCATCTTATTCTGATGTGTTCGTTGATAGATTGAAAGGACAACCTTATACTCGTGGCGGGTATGACGGCATTGATGTATCGAAACACAATGGAGTTATCAAGTGGAAGGAAATTGCGAAGAATAAGCGAATCAAGTTCGTTTATATCAGAGCTACACATGGTAAAGGATATGTGGATCGACATTATCGCCGAAATATCAGACTGGCTCGTAAATATGGGTTGAAGGTGGGATCTTATCATCTGATGTCTGCCGGTTCTTCAGCAACTGCTCAGTTTCAGGATTTCCAAAAGATGGTGAAGAAGAGTGAACAGGACTTGATTCCTGTATTGGATGTGGAGGAGAAAGGCATCAAGGGAAGATGGA
>ERZ835109.277-NODE-277-length-64197-cov-39.531430_pt1 | contig 64197 bp, 49 predicted proteins | sample MGYA00519946_ERZ835109 | MGnify/ENA primary metagenome ERZ835109 (study PRJEB31850, sample SAMEA3708771) | human gut metagenome | biome: human gut; feature: human-associated habitat; material: faeces | place: China | collected 2014 ...
CTACTCACTTTTCGTTAGAAAATTCCCACCGGGAGACCTCACATCGAGGAAGGACATTCCGTTCGCCGTGGGCGTTCGTGGCTTCTTCACTAACTCTCAATTTACAGCATTCCAAGTGTCGATAGCAACGCACCGATGATAATGCAGAAATCTGAGCAGTTGAAGACGATCTTACGGAACGCCTGCCATTTCACCGGGAAGCTCACGTAATCCACCACGTAGCCTCTGCGGAGGCGGTCATAGGTATTGCTGAATGCACCGCCAAGTAACAGCGCTAGACCCAGTCGCAGCAAATTGTTGCCTCGATGTCCCAGACTCACAATAAAGACAACGGTCAATATCAGTGTAAATGCCAGTGAAACAGCAGCCACCAGACGCCTTCTCTTCTGTCCGGCATTGAGCATCATGCCTTTGTTATGATGCTTGCGGATCAGAAATTTTCCCTTGCAGATTGCTCGTTCGTCCCGCTTATCCACATGCGACTCTATATAATTTTTCAGGAAAAAATCTCCCCAGAAAATTCCTGCCAGTATCACAAGGCATACCACTGTCATATAATATTCCGCTCCTTTTTCACGCCGGCCGTATTTCCCATTGTAATCCGCTTATTCGCGCTCTGCTTTCCGATTCTTTATCTTCAGAAACGCCAGAAGTGCCCCATACAATACTCCAGCCACAGGCCATACAACCCAGGTAATGTCCCAACGCATCGTCGGCAGGCTGATAGCCAGATAAACCGCTGTCCAGACACACCAGTAAATTGCTGTCACATGCTCATACTTCCGGTTGACTGCCTTATTCTCCACAGTATAATCCCCCTCCTGAAGCAATTTCTGAAAACCGCCCCAGATAATACCGGACCAAACGAACAGCCATACAGCGATCGCCACTACAATGAGCAAAACATCCGTAGCGAGGATTACCGCATAACCATTATTCCCGAAAAAAATGGATACTATCAGCAAAGGTACCACTCCCAGGATACACAATACAACACCCAGGGTTATGCAGATCCGGTAGGTTCCCGCAAAGGTTTCTTTTGCTTTCTCCACGATTCCGGATACCCCATATTGCAGTGTCAGCTTTTCTTTTTCCAGATATTCATATTTATTGTACGGGATTCCGGTGAGAAGAAATACCGCCACCGCAACTGCCACCATCAGCAGCAGAACGATTACGCCGATTCCTCCCGCAGCATCTTCCGTAAGCGGCCCTCTTCCGGTATCCGCCATTCCCGCCAGCCACAACAGCACAGTAGGGGACACCACGCACAGGACTACCGCCGGAGCAATCCGGGCAGCATATTTTTTCGTAGCTTCCAGGAAAGTATTGGCTTCCTCCACCGTGATCACTTTTCCCTCTGTGATCTCCGGTGTCATTTCATCGGCGAATTCCGTCTCTTCCATTTCATCTTTTAATAAGTAATCCGTAGTAACTCCGAACAGCTGGCTCATACTGACAATGCGTTCCAGATCCGGGATTGAGGCTCCACTCTCCCATTTAGATACGGACTGTCTGGAAATGTCCAGGCGTTCTGCCAGCTCCTCCTGGGACCACCCATATTTTTTACGCAACATTACTATTTTTTCTGACAAGATCATTTTCATTTTCTCCTTCTTTTATCAATGTTTTCTTGTGCACACATAGATCGTCGACATAGGAAAATCATAACAAAAGAGCCGGTTGACAACTACCAAGTGCCCTTGAAATTTTGTCAACCGGCAGTTGCGTTTCCGGATTTTTCTGAAATTTTCAGCAATATTACTGTACTTCACGGATCAGACAGTATTGCTTTAACGGGAAATTCTTCTCCATCACACCATATACTTTGAATCCGAACTTTTCATAGAATTCCACGTTTTTTGGATTATGTGTTTCGAGGGAGATCATCAGTTTGTGCTTCTGGGCATAGTCAATGGCTTCCTCCAGAAGTTCCGCCGCGATCCCATGATGTTGCATGGATGGATCCACCGCCAGATAAATGATATGCAGACGCTGATTCTGATGCAGTTGATCCGTCCAGCTGGAATTCAGATAATCCTCACCCTTCATAAAATTCCGAAATGTCTTTAACGAAGGATCCTCCTTGATCAGATAGGAATCCGTCTGTAAAGCAGCCATGGCCTCTGTAAAATAGAACTGAAATACATTGTACGGCTCCGCTTCATCCGATACCACCAATACACTGTTCAGATCCGCGCTGTCTGCGAAGATCTCACAGGTCGCATAAAATTCATCCATGTCACATTTAAACAGCTCCGGCATCAGATTTTTACGGACTTCCGGATCCGGAATCAGCGTCTCGTACAACGGATCGTGTGCAAAGCACTGATTCAGCATTTTCTCCACTTTCGGAAGGTCTTCCTTCTGCACACGATATAACTTATCACTTTCCATAATTGTATTTACTGTTATCTCCTTATTATGATGATGTCAGTCCCCAGCTTTGTTGTCTGTGGATCGTTCCGTTCTCTGCTCTCGCCATCATTACAATCCGAATATCTCTGTCACAGATTTCTCCATTTGTTGCACGATATTCATCAGGCTGACCACAAGCTTGCTGCATGCATGCTCCAGGCTGGTAATTTCTTCCCGGTAGTCCATTTCCTTCATACCGGATCCTGTCAACGTCTCCAGTTGTTTTTCTTTTTGGAGAAGCTGCTTGACCGTTCCATATAGATTTTCATGCTCCGGCAGCCTTCCGTAACCCCATTTCAGGCGATCCTTCGGCTGATGGAATACATAATCCGTAAAATGCCTATATACTTCTTCATCAAAATTAAAGGCATAGGCATTGTTGTCTACCTGATAAAGCTTACGAAGTGCGGAGGAAAGTCTCTGTTCCTTCAGATTTCTCACCGCTCCGCCCAGAAGTCTCAGATTTGCACTGCATATCTCATGAGGATACAACACATTTCCATACCAGTCAATCCGCACAAAAGCGTCCTGCTCCTGTTTGAACCTTGCAAGCAGCTTCTGTTCCAGTGGTCTGGTCTGCCGGAAAAGTCCCTCCGCCTCGTCGTATTTTCCATCTCTAAGCAACTGTTTGTAGTTACGGTTGTATTCCTCTACCGCTTCATATTCTTCCCGGCATCTTCTGAGTGCCCGGTCACTTAAAGTCTCCAGTTCCTCAATTTTTTCAAGCAAAACCCGCTTTTTCTCTCCCAGCTGCCCCGCCACATCAGCGCGGTAGCAGATCTCCCGACACTGTTCCAAACCCTTGCGAATCCGCTGTACCACCGGTGAAAACTGTAACGGCACCACTGCCGTTTCATCGAGCGCCAGGATCAGCAGAGCAAACAGCTCGTGATGCAGACGATATACCTGTTTATCATAAAACTCATCGTTATCAAACTGAGAATGATAGTGGGTCTCCATAAAGCTTCCGCCGGTGAAATCATTTACCATGGACGGTACACCTGCGATCGCCATGGAAAAATCATCCGACCAGGTCTCGATCGGAGATGTCACTGCCGTCTCTTCCGGATAGGCTATCGTCAGATTCGGCAGATCCGCCAGATATTCCTCCAGGAAGCTGACATATTCATAGCAGCTACGGATCCTCGCTCTGGTGCCATGTGCCAGTGCAGGAAGTTCAAAGTTCAGATCTGCAATTACCTTCCCTACCCACTCCGGATGTGCGGTAAATATCTGCTCATAAGCTCCCGTAGACCAGTCGAAATTGGAATCCACAACTCCCCATTCTTCGGATGCCATGGCACAGATCACAATGGTATTGTTCGGTTGGAAACCACTGTCCTGCAGCGCCTTTGCAATACCAAACATTAGGGCGACCGCTGTATTGTCATCCTGAAATCCGTCAAAATAGGAATCATAGTGCGCAGACAAAAGCACCATGCGGTCAGGATGTTTTCCGGGAATCCTTCCCACAATATTATAAGTCGTGCAGTTTCTGGTCACCCTGGATTCCGCATCAAAGGTGACCGTTATTTCCTCCTGATCACGCAGCAGCTCCAACAGGCCTGCCGCATCTTTTCTGGAAATGGAAAAAGCGGGAGCATCCTCCGGTCCGGCGATATCCTGTGCATTCAGAGCTTCATCGTCAATTTCGCCGTAGCCGCCGCTCTGTACTGCGATCAGGGCTGCGGCTCCTTTCAGATGTGCCTGGTATACCGGATAATTGATCCACCATTCATCTCTCTGGTTAATCTCCACCAATACCAGCTTATCCCTGACATCTTTTCCCTGATAGTCCGTCTCTGTTCCTTTTCCCAGATACATCATGGAAAATTCCTTGGGACCATCGGTGACAAAGGTTGTCTGATAGGCTCCCAATTCTGCTGACACGGTCTCTCCGGACGCATTCGTGTAGCTTAACGCTGCCTTATGAAATTCCCAGCCGTCTACCGTCACAGCATCCTTTGTAACCTCAGACAGTCCGATTTTTTCCATTTCTGTCTTCAGCATCTCTCCGGTCTCAAATTCTGCCTTAGAACCCGCCGGGCGATACCCCAGTGTCGGATGTGAACGGTATTGTTCCATTCGTTTTGCCAGTTCATACGAATACGGTATATCCAGATTCTGTAACACCTTTTTCTGTAAAGTCACCCCGTTGTCATGCATATTCTGTCACTCCTGTTTCTATCCTGTCCGTTCTGTCACAAGAACCGTTACTTATTTTTTTACCATAGAATTCATATTTTCTGTAATTTTCTGCAGAATCTCTCTGTTTCTCTCTTCCGCTTCCAGCGTCTCACTGGCATGGGCGGATACTTCTTCCGTAGTCGTTGAGATTGTCTGAATGGAATCCACGATCTCCTGGTTGGCTGTTTTCAGAGCTTCTACTATCTGAAGCATCTCTCCCAGATTATCCACGATCGTATAACTGCTGTCTTCAATTGCTGTGAAGCTGTCCGCCGCACGCATCGTTCCTTCCCTTTGGCTGCCGATGCCATCTATCATCTGGCGAATGACCGTTACCACTTCTCCAATCGCTCCGGATACATTTTGGATCAGCTCTGCGATATTGCCGGTAGCATCCTTTGTCTGGGTGGCCATTCCCGAAATCTCCGTAGCTACTACGGAGAATCCGCGGCCGGCTTCACCGGCTCTGGCTGCCTCTATGCTGGCGTTCAATGCCAAAAGACTGGTCTGATTCGCTATTTTACTGATGATTTCCACGATGGAATGCATCTCCTGCATATAATGATCCAGCGTTTCCAGCTTCTGTGCTGCCAGCTCACTGTTCCTTGCAGAATCCTCTGCCTGCTCCTTCAGACCTGTCATCTCTTCTTTTCCGGCATCCAGTATTTCTATCGTATGTTCCATATTGTTTCCGATCGTCTCTGCCACTTCACTCACGGTATTTACTTTTTCCTGAATAGCCTCCGTCTGTGCCGTCTGCTGCTGAATCGCCGCTGCAGACTCCCCGGAACCTACAGACACCTCCTCCATGGCTGTTTTGGTACTGTCAAAAGCAGTTTCCAGTTTATTCAATTCCGCTGTGATATCAGCTACTGAAGTCTCCATCCGGCTGCTCATTTCCATGACCTCACGTAAGGTTGCTTCCGTGCGGTCCTGCGCAGCTGTAATGCTCTCTATATTTTCATCAGTGTTCTTCTGGTTGGATATGGTAGCATAGATGGATGTAATGCACAGCAGAATCATTACCGAAATCTGTATAAATCCTGCGTCCTGCCCCAGATAACCAAATCCCCCTTGTGTGGCTCCCAGGAGCACCACCAGGATATTCTCTACCACCGTCCCCACATTAATAAGTACAAATGCCTTGACATCATGATAAGGCATGACTGCAAACATCATGGGAATTACAAATGCATACACCATGTTGCACTGTGCCGTAAAAAGCAGCACCGTATAAAACAGCGCAAATCCGATCAGTGACAGATGTTTTATAGCTTTGGTCGCATGATCCCTCTTCCAACAAATAAATTCTGCCAAAACCGGTATGATTCCAAGAAGTATTAGCACTACCAATACCGGAGCCGATACTGTGTGCTCAACGAATCCTATCACGCTAATGAAAAGCATACATGCATTGATCACACCATGTGCTATCATGGCCACCCGGTTATTTCGTTCCATCTCTTTCATTTGCATTCTCCTTCTCTCCCGTCTGATATATTCATTCCTTACATCTCTTATATTGTAATTCATGATGGTATCTCCGTCAATAAACCACACGAAAATGCAGTCCGGTTTTCTATGAAAACCGGACTGCATTTTCTGTCATTTATATGTTATCTCCCTGCCGGACAACTTCCGGCCCCTCTTTATACCTTGAAAACATCCAGTACCTTTTCCAACTTATCCGCTAATGCCAGCAGGTTCTCAGAAGAATTCATCAGTTCTGTCATGGTATCACTCATGCCATGAGCCGCCTGCATGGTACTGTCTGCGGATGCTGCATTCTGTTCGGAGATTGCCGACAGTCCTTCCACTACATCGCGGATCGCACTTCCGGACTGTCCCAAGACATCCATCTTCTCCCGGATACCACCGATATGCTGCAGGGAATTCTCTACACCGTCCGCTACTGCCGCAGTCTTCACACCGGTCTCCTCTAACTTGCTCTGCTGGTGATTCATGTTGGTTTCCACTTCACCCATGATCTCCACCATTCTGCCGGAAGACTCCATGATATTTTGGATGATCTGCTCGATCTCGGTTGCGGAGCGCTTGGACTGGTCAGCCAGCTTACTGATCTGCTCTGCCACCACTGCGAAGCCTCTTCCCGCTTCCCCGGCTCTGGCTGCTTCAATGCTGGCATTCAATGACAGCAGGTCTGTCTCGTCCGCAATATCCTGAATCATGGAAACTGCCTTCGTGATATTCTGAATTGCTCCATTCATATCCTTAATCTGTTCCGCTACCCGCAGGACAGATTCCTTGGTGCTTTCGTTGGAGCTGTTCAGTTCCTTCATGATCTCTTCGGAAGCTTTCTCCGCTTCTGCCATCCTGCCGGCATAATCCGTCAGAGAATTCACTTTGTCGGAGATATACTCGATCTGCTCGCCGATACGCACTACATTTTCATTAGCATCCGTTGTCTCATTGGCCTGATTCCTTGCGCCGTCTGATATCTCGCCGACAGCATGGTATACATCATTCACAGATTCCTGGGTATCCTGCGCCATCTTGATCAGTTTGTTGGAAGATACTGTCAGATCATCCGCGGAATCCTTGATCTCTGTTACGATCGAACGGAGAGTTTTTTGCAGTTTTACAGAAATACGATATACATCCCCAAGTTCATCCTTTTTACGGCACTGCTTTTCATCCGGTTCTGCATCCAGTTCTCCGTTCACGATCCTGCCTAGGAAATGCTTCGTCTTCTTCATGGTCTTCACCATGCTACGGGATAATACGCTTACCAGCGTTGCCGCCACAAGAACGCATACTACAGCGATCAGGATAATATCCTTGACCTGCATCGAGATTGTATCCTTGACATTCTGCATCGGCGTCGCCACTTCGATAGCACCGATCACAGAGCCATCAGAATTGATCAATGGCTGATAATATACATAATAATCTACTTCGGAAATGTTGCAGTCCGTCAGGAACAAAGCCTCCCCAGTCTGAATCTGTGCATAGACATCGTCTTCCAGCGCCGTACCGTTAATACGTCCTCCTTCCGGCTTGGTCAATGTCGTGATCAGACGCATATTTCCATACAGAAAAGACACCTGGAAGCCTGTCTTCTCCTGCAATCCATCGATCAACTGTGTCTCCCCGGAAATGGATGTGCCTCCCTTGCGCACCTTGCCTCCCTTATCTCTGCTGTAATCGCCTTCATACAGATTCGTGTAGGTTTCATCCACACTGACACCAACGATCTGCAGAGACTGCTCAATCTGTTTCTCAATTCCGGTCTCTAATGCTTTGGCCCCCACCGTCGCCACCAGTGCACACACAATGATCATTGGCAGAAGGCTCAACGCCAGTATCTTTTTGGAAATTGTAAAAAATGGCTTTTTCTTCCCTTTTACTTCCGTTTTCTTGTTCTCTGTCTTCTTCATACTTACCACATCTGCCTTTCTGTAAAAGACTTTATCACATTCGATCCATCTCGAAAACGTTTAAGTATTTTCTCGGTGAAATCATTGTAACATTTTCCATATGGTAATACAATTCGACAAAATTACAAGTATTTTACTGTCAGATTTGGTTATTTTTCCTCAACGTTAAGTAAAAACATCTTTTTTATTTACGAAACCGTTAAGTTTTTCTGCTTCCAGACAGGCATGCGCAGTATCTTCATCAATAGCGGAATGATCATGATAAACCACACAATCGGCTCTGCCGCGATGACACCCGGGTATCCGAACATGGGAACCAGCGTCGCTGCAATCACAATTTTCCCTATCATTTCCAGCGAGCTGGAGATCAGCGGTACGATCCGCTCTCCAAGTCCCTGCATGGAGTTTCTCACAATACAGATTACCGCTGTCACATAATAGAACAGTGTATCTACCTTCAGATATAATGTGGCATTGTAGATCACTTCCGGATTTTTGCTGCCGGTGACCAGCCATACCAGCCAGTCACCGATAGTATAAGCGGTCACAATGTTAAGCGTACACCAGATGCAGGTATAACCGGTTGCCAACAGGATTCCTCTGCGGATCCGTTCAATTTTGCCGGCTCCCAGATTTTGTCCGCAATAGGTCGCCATTGTCTGACCGAAGACGCTGAACATGATCATGAAGATTTCAGAGATCTTGCGGGCTGCCGTATGGGCAATGATAATATTCTGTCCCAGCCTATTGATGGAGGTCTGCAATGTCAATGTACCGATATTGACCAGCGAGCTCATGAATCCCATGGAAAGACCGGAGCTTAACATATTGCGGAGCATTCCGGCATCCTGCAGCTTCAGATCATCCACACGTATCCGCAGAATTTCATACTTTTTCCACAGATAGACCGCACACACCACCACAGCGATCAGCTGCGACAGCACAGTAGCAACTGCGGCACCCAGCACTCCCATATGTAACACCACGATCAGAAGCAGATCTCCTCCGATATTCAGCACCACCGACACCGCCAGCACGATCAGCGGGGTCACAGTATCTCCAATCGCTCTTAGGGTCGCGGATAATACATCATATAATAAAGTAATAACAAGTCCCGCTATGATCACGGATACATACTGTGTTGCTGTATTCAGCAGATTTTCCGGCACATTCAGGAATCTGAGGATCGGCTGCAAAAATATAAGCCCTCCAAGTGTCAGTACCACAGCTGCCAATAGGCCAAGCACCAGAGAATTACCTAAGGATCTACGCAATCTGTCCATATCCTTCGCTCCGAAGCACTGTGCCGAAATAATAGCGAATCCATTACACATTCCCATCAGGAACTGTACGATCAGATTGCTCAGCGTCGTCGTAGCCCCCACTGCCGCCAGGGCATTATCTCCCAGAAAAGTACCTACGATGCGGGTATCTGCCAGGCTGTAAGTAAGTTGTAATAAATTAGCTAAAAAAATAGGAAGGGCAAACGTCAGTATCAAAACTGACGGTCTGCCCTTTGTAAGATCTTTCATATAGTTCCTCACTTCCATACTTCCGGAAAAAATATGGATTCTCCCCGCGTGATAGGGCTACAGAACTTTTTTAAAACTTTTTCTTGGCATTGTCAAGATATTTCTTGGTCTCAGCCACTACAACACCATTTAATGCCAGCAGTGCGATCAGGTTCGGGATCGCCATCAGACCGTTGAAGATATCTGCGATGGTCCATACTGCCTTAACAGTCATGTAGGGTCCAATGAATACGCAGGCAATGTAGATCCAACGGTATACTTTGATCGCCTTCGGCTTCTGACCGATCAGGTATTCCAGGCATCTCTCGCTGTAGTAATCCCATCCGAGGATCGTGGTAAATGCAAAGAATACCAGGCATACCATCAGGATAAAGGATGCAATAGAGCTGTTAAAAGGCAGCCCCTGCTGGAAAGCTCTGGTGGTAACATCCACGCCGTCCAGACCTACGTTCCAGGAATCGGTAATTACGATCGTAAGACCGGTCATGGTACAAATGATCAGAGTATCAATGATGGTACCCATCATGGAGATCAGACCCTGTTTGGCAGGAGAGTCGTTCTGCGCTGCAGCCGCTGCGATCGGTGCACTACCGATACCGGCTTCGTTGGAGAAAATACCTCTCGCAATACCCTTCTGCATTGCCATGATAACCGCTCCCAAAGCACCGCCGGCTACGGCACGCATACCAAACGCACTCTGTACAATGGTTACGATAGCTGCCGGAATGGCAGTTACATTAAAGATCAATACTAACAGACAGGCTACTACATAAGTCACTGCCATAAAAGGAACGATGACCTGTGCCACGGTGGAGATACGCTTTAATCCACCGATAACAACCATTGCCACGCAGATGGTCAAAAGGATTCCGGAGATTACCACGCTCCAGGAATAGTCCATGCCGAAGAGCTGTACGGTATGTGCATTGTTCGCATCGAAGAAATTATGTACCGCACTGGTGATACCGTTGATCTGGGTAAAGGTTCCGATACCGAACAATCCTACACATACACCCATAAAAGCGAATATCTTCGCCAGCCATTTCCAGCTCTTGCCCATACCGTTTTCGATATAGTAGAAGGGGCCGCCGATAATGTGTCCGTCCTCTGCTACCACACGATATTTCACCGCCAGCAGGCACTCGGAATACTTCGTAGCCGTACCTACCAGCGCAGCGATCCACATCCAGAACAAAGCTCCGGGGCCGCCTGCTACAATAGCCGTTGCCACACCAACGATATTACCGGTTCCGATGGTAGCGGACAATGCCGTACACAGTGCCGCGAAACTGGATACTTCGCCGTCTTCGCCCGACTTTTCATTGGCAATTAAGTGTTTGATTGCATGGGGAAGCTTCGTGATCTGCAAAAAACGAAGTCTGGCTGTGAGAAAAAGGCCCGTAGCCAGAATGAGGACGATCAGGGGGATGCCCCAGACGAAATCATCCACTGTGGTCAGAAAGTTACTAATCATGTCTAACATATTCCCTCTCCTTCCGTCACCTCTTGTGACGTCCTATCGTAGATTGATTTCTTCCGAAGAGAATGGGAATAAGCATATAGATGCTCTGTCCTTTTGCCTGAGAGATTGGCAGCTTTACTGCCGTACACCTTCGGCGCCTTCTATACGGAAATATGAAAATTGCTTTCCGCGGAAGGACTCTCCAGAGTAAATCTTTACCGCACTAAAGCGGCAACAAAATCACAATAGCATACTTTTTCACCCATTGCAACGTTTTTTTATCTTTAGTCATTGATCTGACCAACACAGACATTGACTTTTATGGTACCTGATTACTATAATATAATTCATATGAATACTAACACGAACAATCACAAAACTTCATATTCCATTACACGTGGACTGTTTTTCCTGATCATGTGTTCTGTGATTTTTACGGTACTGTACTACAGTCTGCCCAAACAGAACCATGAGCCGGCAATATCGGATTATATTGACTTTTCAGAAGGCTGGACCACCTCCGATGGACGCCCCGTTGATTTTTCCCATATCAGCGGCACCTGCACAGTGACCAAGAAGCTTCCTGCGCTGACTCACGACATGACACTTTTCTTTTTTTATAAAAGTTCCAATGTGACGATCCTGATAGACGACCGGCAGATCTATGAGACCATGCAGCCGGAGAGAGTTTTCTTCGGCAAGACACCGGGAGCCTCTTATGTCTCTCTGCCGATCTACCGGGAAGATTCCGGGTGCACGCTCACCCTGGTGATCGATAATCCTTACGGAGACGGCAGTGGCAAGATCAATCATATGTACCTGGGACGTAGTGAAGATATCCTGATAAGCCGCATCCGCGACAAGGCACCCGGATTCGGCATCAGCTTCCTGATCGCCCATCTGGGTCTGGCATTTATCCTGTTTTATCTGCCATTACACAAGAAGCACATCATCGGCAGTGAGATGCTTTATCTGGGATTGTTTGCCCTGAATATCGGTATCTTCATGTTGGCAGATAACCGTATGCTGCAGCTGATCCTGCGTAATAGCCATATTTATCATACAATTGCGGAACTTTTTATGATGCTGATCACCATTCCACTGTTTCTGTACCTTGGCAAAATGTATACAGAGTACTCCCCTGTGATGGTACAGACAGTATGCCTGATCAGTGTCATGGATTTCAGTATACGTTTTTGCCTGAATCTGACCGGCCGCAAGGACTTCCATGAAAGTCTTCGTCTGACCCATATTACTTTTAGCATTCTGATCGCGCTTGTTATCTACGCCATCGGCAAGGGATTTTATCAGAATCAAAAGCAGCATCTGAAGCACAATCTATATCATAACCTTGGAATTCTGTGTCTGTGCTTTGGCGTTCTACTGGATATCCTGCTGCTATGGTTCGGCAGTGTTCCCGAGACCAGCTTCTTCACACGGATCGGTGTGCTTATGTTCCTGATCATGGAAGCAGTCCAGGTTACCCTGCGCCTCATGACCAACTATCAGGAAGGCGTTCGCATGCAACTGCTCAGCCGCCTGGCTTATCGCGATGGCCTGACTGACCTGCTGAACCGTACTTCCTATATGGAAGAATTGAAAAGGCTGGACGCATCCCATAATTTTCATGTGTTGCTGGCACTGTACGATGTGAATAACCTCAAATATGTGAACGACACCTACGGTCACCAAAGCGGTGATGAAATGATCCGCCGGGTAGCGGATACTCTGTTGGCACATCTCGGTTCCTTAGGAAAATGTTACCGGATCGGCGGAGATGAGTTCGTATTTCTGTCGACCGCAGCCAATTCTGAAAAAGAATTTCTCAGGCTGCAAAGAGATTTCGAAGCATCTCTGGGAGTTCTGAAGCTTCCGGACGGTTCCGAGCATCCCATTACTGTAGCCATGGGATATTCCGTACTGAACCATAACATGCCTCGTTCCATGGACGATGTGGTCCGGGAAGCCGATGCCAAAATGTACGAGGCGAAACGACGAATGAAAACAGAAAATCGATCATAAGCGTTGCAGATCTTATTTCATTTTGTAATGTAACTTGAAAGTTAGTGAAATAGTTGTTCTAAAATCCACGCAGAAAGGACTGCCCGCCCCGGACTCGGATGCTAGCTACAACTGTGGATTTTCTAAAGGAAAGTGGACAAGTGTTTCTCGTCATGACGGGGCCGCCTTTACGTTGCCATCCATGTGCACCAAAAGCCATGCAAGCATGGCTTGGCTAACGCGAACATCGTGTTCGCGTTGCCCCTGCGGCTCAATCACTTTCCAAGAAAATCTCACAGTCTCCGCCGCATCTATGTCCGGGGGAGCAGTCCTTTTCTGCTGGGTTATGAAAAACATCCCAATTATTTAGGCAGAGCATTTGAGAATACATGTGCAGAAGTTAAAAACAAGGATTTAGTATGTGCAAAAAAGTAGGAAATACATGCGAATAATTCAAAAGTCAAAATTAAGTATGTGTAACAAGTCGGAAAATACATGCCTTAAAGCAAAAAATAATGATCCGGCATGTATGATAACCGGGAAAACACATGCGCAATAGGCTAAAATGGAAAATAGGTATGTAAATTGCTTTAGGAAACACATGTATAAAATTTAAAAAAAAGAATTAATTATGTAAATGACTTTGTAGGAATACAGAAACCAGCAACACGAGATAGACATAGTAGTTTTTCATGGGATTTTCAAAACACAGAACGCCCACGGCGAATGGAATGTCCTTCCGAAGATGTTTGTCGGGAGGTGGTGATATTTTCTCGAAAAGTGTTGAAAGACAGGGTGGAGCGAACAGGACGTTCGCGACAGGCGGATGTTGCCATGGATGGCAACTGGAGCCGTGCCCGTACGGATTAGAACCGCTACTCACTTTTCGTCAGAAAATTCCCACCGGGAGACCTTACATCGAGGAAGGATGTCCCGTCCGCCGTGGGCGTTCGTGGTTTTTTCACTAACTCTCCAGTTAGTTTGGTGTAAAAACTCTAGAAACAATGAATTCCGTACAAAAAAATTCCCAAATCCGGAATTTTTGTACGGAATTTCTTCATTTTGCACGCTCAGCGAAAATAACAGCTTTTTACATGGCAAAATCTCCTGTTTTTGTATTTTTTTAGAAAAAAATAGCGTTTTTAATACAAACAGAACTCCCCGCGTAACTCTCCATCAACTACGCTTGGCCGCATGTTCCAGATAGAGGAAACATGCCACGTTCAACACAATTCCAAACGCAGTAGAGATGGGGGCTGCGAGGCCGATATTGGTGAGGCTTGCGTCCGGCTGGATGCTCATATAGTAAGCAAAGGGAAGGCGTACGAGAAGGGTCTGGATCAGTCCCTGGAGCATGACCCACACGGTCTTGCCATTACCGTTAAAATATCCCATCATGCTGAACAGCACAGCAGTCAATAGCGTCTCCGGTGCGAAACCTTTCAGATACTCATACCCTCTCTGCACCACTGCCGCATCCGCGGAGAAGATACCTGCCAGCAGATTCCCCCGGAAGAACACCAGTACAAAGACGAAGCATCCCACCAAAAGTCCGATGCCGATACCGGTGAACATGGTCTTCTTCGCCCGCTTCTGTTCTCCGGCACCTACATTCTGTGACACGAAAGAAGAAGTGGACTGCATCAGTGCACTGGGGATCAGCATGGCAAAGTTGACGATCTTGCATGCCACGCCGTAGCCGGAGGAAGCTTCCAGTCCCAGGCGGTTGACAAAGGCGCACAGTGCCAGGAAAGAGCCTTGCGTCAGGCACTCCTGCAAAGCTAACGGCAGACCAATCTGCAGGAATTTACCGCACTGGGGATTCCAACGAAAATCGTATCCGGTAATGGTAAAGGGCAGTCCCTTTTTCACAAGGCGTACAATTGCAAACACTACGCTCAATGCCTGGGCAAAAACAGTAGCCAGTGCCGCTCCCATGGCATCCATGCCCAGTCCTGCCACCAGTACCAGATCACCCACGATATTGACAATGCATGCCACGAAGACAAACAACAGCGGTGAATTGCTGTCACCCAGTCCTCGAAAGATCGCGGACAATACGTTATATGCCACAATAAAAAAGATTCCCGCACCACAGATCCGTATGTAAGCTGCGGTCAGTCCTACTGCCTCTTCCGGTGCCTGCATGAGAACCGCGATGGGACGGGCAAAACCAACCATGACCACGAACAGTACCAGTGAAATCGCTGCAAATACAACGGTTCCTCCGCCGATGATACTGCCGATCTGCTCCTCCTTCTTCTCTCCCAGATACCGGGCGATCAGCACAGTAATCCCCATTGCCAGCTGCGTCACTACAAAAGTCACCAGATTCAGCACCTGGCTGCCGGTAGAGACTCCGGACAATCCCGAAGTAGAGCCGAACCGTCCCACTACGAGCAGGTCTACCGCACCGTAAGCTGCCTGTAAGATTAAGGCGCCCAAAATGGGAACCATGAAGCGGAGCAACTTTTTCAAAATGCTTCCCTGTGTAAAATCCATCATGTCATTTTCTTTATTTTTCAAACTTCTCTCTCCTCTCGCACATCACCTGATAAAAGGTCTCTATGGTCTGTATCATCACTTTCGCATCTGCTTCGGAAATGCTCTCCAGATACGGTGCCAGACCGGCAAAATAATTCTCATTATATTTTTCCGACAGTTTTCGTCCCTCTTCCGTCAGAGAAATATAGGTGATCCTGCCGTCTTCCGCCGCATTGGCTTTCCGCAGATAACCCTTTTCTTCCATTTCTTTTACTGTCCGCGTCACGCCGGGACGGGGGATGTTCAGATAGTCACTGATATCTGAAATCTTCACAGCAGACCCCTGCCTCTCCATGATCTGGATCACATCCAGGAAATGAATATAAGAAGGTGTCACGCCCGAGGGCAGCGCAGGAAGCATCTCCCGGATCCGTTTTGCCTGATAGCAGGCATCCAACATTCGTTTTATCGTCTGAATCGTCATTCTTTTCCTCTCTGATATCTTTTTCTATCCTATATTTTGTTTTTATAGTTACCTTTGGTAATTATCTTTGGTAATTATATGGAAACACTTTTAATTTGTCAATAGGATATTTTCATAAGCACGAAAACATATAAATGAAAACAGCAGACTCTTTTTGTGGGAATCTGCTGTTTTTTCCTATAGACTTCATTTTTTATTTTTCTTTATTTCAATTTCAAATCATACGTTTTTTACTTATAGAACTGTTTACGCATCCGATCTGGCATAGGCGTTTTTCATCTGCCCACTGAGTTCATACAGGACTTTGTCCAGAGTATCGGCTGCCTCACACTGAAGCATCCCGGCAATCTTTTCGTTGGCCTCTTCCTGTATTTTTTTACGAGTTTCCTCATCGGTCTCCTGCTCCAGCAATGTATCGTAACGGTTCAGGAGCTCGTGACTTTTCGCTGCCACCTTCTCCTGATAACGTTCGATATGGAACACGGATTTGCTATAAGAAGCATCGGCCATGGCTACAATCATACGGCTCATCCAGTAGAAGTTCTCGGTGGAGACTTTTCCGGTGGTTCCGGACAGGTAGCCGGGTGTCGTATCTATGTCAGTGTAGAACGGAGCCAGTACATTAAATGCATTGGATGCAAACGCCAGCCACTGGATCGGCTCGCCCTCCGGGCGTATCTGTATCAGAGTCATGACATCATTACGGTTGATGCCAATGGAACGGTATGCTCCGCACATAGTTTTATCCCCATACGAAGCATACGGATCATAGGGGGTTCCCTGATAATGGGAAGACAGCACGTATTTTACATCCTCCACCGTGATCTTCTTCTCAGGCACCATGCACCAGGGCAGATCATCCGAAAAAGGAGTGTAGTCCGCATCCGGACCATCCCAGACGAGTGTCCGGGGATTCAGGGTCCGCAGCATGTACCAGGCTCTTGCGGTATTATATACATGGTCGGAATCGTCATGGCTGCCAAAGGCATCCCTGGCAGAAAATCCGCCGTCCTGTGACAGATCCAGATGATGCTTTTCGATAAACTCTTTCAGATCCGCAGAGCACATATGATTCTCCTGTGCGTTCAGGGCATCCTCCAGATCAAAAGCATCGATTCCGAACTGGTTCGGCATCACCACATATGCTTCATCCGGCACTCTGCGGGCAATCCAGTGATGACCGCCGATCGTCTCCAGCCACCAGATCTCGTTTTTATCGGAAAAAGCAATCCCGTTCATCTCATAGGTGCCGTATTTTTCCAACAGACTTCCCAGCCTCGTGACACCCTCTCTGGCACTATGAATATAAGGGAGCACCACAGATACAATGTCCTCCTCACCGATACCTCCGGGAATCTCTTCTGCACCGTCCTGCGGCGGAACATATTCCACCAGTGGATCTGCTCCCAGGACTCTGGCGTTGGAAGTGATGGTCTCCGTGGCAGTCATGCCCACACCTGCCGCATTGATACCGTGTGCCGCCCAGATACCTTCTCCCTCCAGCGCATTGGGCACTGCGGTATAACGCAAAGCCTCCTCGGGCAGATCGATCTCCACATGAGAAAGCACAGATTTATATTTTCTCGGCTGTTCTTCCGGATGCACCACCACAAATTTCTTCGGGGTAAACTGTCCGGAGGGGGAATCATCGTTCCGGGCGATCATGGTAGATCCGTCATAAGATGCTTTTTTTCCTACTAATATGGTTGTACATGGCATAATCATTACCTCCTGCTATTATGCTACAAAAAATTTCCCGTGAGTAACGGAAATCTGTTTTCTGTTTGAAACCTTACACCAGCTTCTGTCCATTCACCACAACATTACGGATCGTCTCCGGTCTGCCCTGCAGAGGCTCAATCTTCGTAAACTGTCTGCAGCCGGTGACTTCGATATTTTCCATAGACAGATCTCTGAAATATGGGATGTCCTCCTCATTTTCCATGGCAATGGTCTCATTACGGTTCAGAGAATTCAGGACATAAGACATCGTAAGGATCACTGCCTCGCCCTTGATCTCGCTCATATGGATATTGCGGAGTGTGATGTTTTCCACCACGCCGCCGCGTCCCAGCGCACTCTTCATGCGGACACCCACATCGGTTCCCACGAAAGTACAGTTCTCCACCAGAATATCTTTTACCCCACGGGACATCTCGCTGCCGATGACAAAACCGCCATGGCCTTCATTCACCAGACAATCATGAATGTAGACATTGCTGCAGGGGCCTTCGATCCTGCGGGCGATGGCATTTTTGCCGGATTTCATGCAGATAGCATCGTCACCGGTCTCGAAGATGCTGTGATGAATGTGCGCATTGGTGCAGGATTCCACATCGATGCCGTCACCATTCTGTGCATAGTACGGATTACGGATCTTCACACTGTCCACGGTAAGGTTCTCGCAAAAATAGGGATGTATGTTCCATGCCGGAGAGTTCATAAACGTTGCGCCTTGTAACAATACCTTTTTACAATAACGCAGACTGACCATTACCGGGCGGTAAAAATCATAATAAGGTGCCGCAGCAGCCAGTGCCTCTTCGGTGGTTCCCTGGATGTTATGGCGATTGCCTTCCAGAATGGACTCAGTAGGCATCCAAATCTCAGTCTCTTTCGTCTCGATCACATAAGGACTGATCCGAAACAGCGCATCCCACTGTTTTGCCGTCATCTTGAATTTCTTGACCGGTCGCCATTTATCACCGCTTCCATCTATGATACCATCTCCGGTGATGGCGATATTTTCTGCATTTTCCGCTGTGATGGGAGACACGGTACGAATGCAGTCCTGCCCTTCATAACTGGTAATGCGCAGGGGATAATCCTCTTTTGATTTGATGAATTTTAACATAGCCTGACTGTCCAGGTGCAGATTAACACCACTTAACAGCCGGATCGGAGCCACTGCCCAGATTCCTGCGGGAACTCTTACCATACCACCGCCCTGCTCAGACACCTCACAGATCGCGCGGTTAATGGCCTCCGCATTGTGTCTGCCGGTCTCGATCTGCAAATCGCCGCTCTTCGCGCCGTATTCTGCTATGGACACCTCCCGGTCCGGGAACTGGGGAAGTTCTACTTTATAATTCTGATTATACATGGTTATTGTTTTCTCCTTTGAATATTTTCATGGATACTTTCACATTTTCTACGTTTCTGATTCTAGCGTGTTCCGTTTCGGACTTCCACCCGATTTTTGCGTTTTTCCGAAGGGTTCTACTGCTTATTTGTGCCCTTCCGCGCAGATCCAGTCCTCGCCGTCTTTTAAGTGAATCCGTACCTCTTCAAATCCTGCATTTTCCAGCAGTTCCCGGAATTCTTCCGGTGTGGGATTAAACAGATGGAATCTTTGAATGTTTTCCCGCACCTGTTCCGGCAGATCCTCCTTCTGGTAAATGTCGGCCACCAGTAAAAAGGTTCCCTGCTCCTTCAATACCCGGTAGACTTCTTTCAGATTCTCCGCGGGATCCGGCCAGAAATAAAAGCTTTCCACCGTAATGATCTTGTCAAAAGCATTGTCCGCAAAGGGCAGTTTTTCCACTGAGGCTTCCACGAGATCCATTTTTCCCTGCTGCAGTGCTTCTGCATTGGTTTTCCCGGAAAGCTCCAGTGAAGTGGCGGAATAATCCACTCCGGTCAGATGTCCGTCACGCACCTCTTCACTCATGCGTTTCAGAGTTGCTCCTCCACCGCAGCCGATGTCCAGAATCCGGTCATTCTCCCGGATCTTCCAGTGTTCCAGCGCCCAGCCGGTCACTGCGTAGTGGCTTTCGTTCATGCGGCGCAGCATCTTCTCCCCATCCTCCCCGACCGGTTTCCCGGGGTTGCCGGAGATGGTGATCGCCTGCTGGGTGCGTTCGTTGGTGGTTAGGTTTATGGTATTATTTTCTGTTTTTTCAGTCATGATCTTTATTCCTTCTTCCAGCCGCTTTCTTTTTGGATCTTTGCGGTTTTCTTTGCAATTTTTACTATCTCTATTATAATAGTAACTGTTTATAATCATGTAAAGGGCAATCCCGTTATTGAGAATATCTCTGAATAAGGGATTTGGCAAAACACCCGATACAAAGTACAATCTGCGAAAGCATACGCCGGAAATGCAGTGGAACGCTTGCAGGTTACGGAAAGGCATACATTTTTTATGAAATATTATCTTGCCCCCATGGAGGGACTGACCACTTACAATTTTCGCACTAACTGGAACCGCTGTTACGGCGGCATGGACAAATATTTTACCCCTTTTATCTCCAATCGGCACATGAACAGCAGAGAACGCAACGATGTGCTTCCGGAACATAATGTGGGCATGTACACCGTACCGCAGATCCTGACCAATAAGGCGGAGGAATTTCTGTCGCTGGCAGAGCAGCTGGCCGGATATGGCTACCACGAGGTCAATCTGAATCTGGGCTGCCCTTCTGGAACAGTGGTAGCAAGAAACCGCGGTGCCGGATTCTTAGGTACGCCCCGGGAACTGGAGACTTTTCTGGACGAAATTTTTGAAAAATGCCCGTTGAAAATTTCCATTAAAACCCGCATCGGCATGGAATGTCCTGATGAGTGGGCTCCGTTACTGAAAATATATCAAAAATTTCCCATGAAGGAACTGATCATTCACCCCAGACTGCAAAAGGAAGGTTACAAGGGGACACCCCATCTGGAGGCTTTCGCAGAGGCGGTGGAAGCCCTGCAATGTCCGCTGTGCTATAACGGGGATATTACCTCTCCGGAGACACTCGCGCACATCCTGGAAAAACTGCCCATGGTCGATACTGTCATGATCGGTCGGGGAATCTTGCAAAATCCGGGACTGTTACAGCAGTTGAAGGCTACTTCCACTGATTTCGATGGGGTGTCTCTGCCGTCTTCGGAAGATTGTCTGGATGTTTTGAAGGAATTCCACAATTCTCTCCTGGCGGGATATCAGGTGATCATGTCCGGCGATACCAATACTCTGTATAAAATGAAGGATCTCTGGACTTTCTTAAGCCGCAGCTTCGAATCTCCTGACAAATACGTAAAAAAGATCCGCAAAGCCACGGATGTCAGTGACTATAAACTGGCCGTCAATGCGTTATTCCGGGAGTGCGCATTGAAGTCGGAGAATTCTTGATCCTGACATCATCCCATACCTTTATTCCCCGGTGTCAAACTGTTCTCCTTCGTTGGCGTCTTCCATGACGACCTCCGGCTCCGGGATGCCTGCATTTTCCACATAGCTGAAATGAATGACCGCCTGTGGCCAGTTGAGACTGATCCGGGCGGTCTTCTGCCGCTCCTCGCCTGCCTTGCGGATCAGTTCCAACAGTTCCTGCAGGACTTCTCTGGTCAGATAGCCTCCCCGCCACTGGAACGTCATGGCCCGGCCTTTTTTCGCCATCTGCTGTGCTCTTTTATATACTTCTTCCGTTTTCGTAAAGGAAAGTTTTTTCTCCTTGTAATAAAAATGATCGTTGTCCGGACAGCCGGGTGCCGGGGCGATCAACGGTTCATGATCCCGGAACACCGCTTTATCTCCCAGATTGAAATAGTCGTAGCGGATCTCTCCGGGTGCTTCCGCATTGCCCTGATGTTTTCCCAATGTATTGTCAAATGTGGCATCCAGATGGTAATGCTGCCCGCCGATCCGCACAATATTCCAGGTGTGACGGTACTTGATCCCTTTCTCCGGATTGTTGCCGCAGATAGCGATTACACACCACACACCCAGCGCATCACAAAGCACCTTCACCGATTTGGCAATGCCCTCGCAGACACCCACGCCCTGTCCCAGCGGTCCGATAATCTCATGGGAATAGGGCTTTTTCAACTTATCGTAGGTGATATTTTCGCAGATAAAGTCGTGAATGTACTTCTCTTTTTCCCACTCTGTGAACTTTGCGGCAGGTCTTGCCAGCTTTTCCACCCGGGACTGCATGGCTTTCTGATGTTCTCTGATCTTATTTTTCTCAAACAGATACTCCGGCACGAAGATGATGTTGGGGGAGTCCTGATAATATCTATACCGATAACTCACCACCCAGAAGATCTCCGGATGATCCAGCCGCAGTCGGAAAAATACGTCATACAATTCTTCCGCCGGGATCCGCGGCAGCTGGATCTCGTCTGCCAGCGCCAGCACTCCCTGCTGCATAGCGTGATAGGCGGCCTGCTGGGGCTTGTTCATTTTCTGATAGTAATATGGTTCCATGGTAGTTTCCTATTCTATTGTTTTCATCTGTCTTATTTTTACATTTTAACAGAAGGTTTTTCTTTTGGGTGGATGTTTTTGATATTTTGAAAAAAATTTATTTCTTATGCAACTTTTCTGAAGACTGTACAGTCTAATCATCAGAGACCTGTAAAAAATGGTTTTATTACGAAAGGAGTTTTATTATGAAAAACAAATTTATCTGTGCACTTTTAACTACTGTTATGGTATTATCTTTTGCTGCCTGCGGCAGTGAGGGAAACGGAGCTGCTGCCTCTACTGAAAGCACTGTAGCTTCCGAAAGCCAGGTTACAGAAAGCAATACAGAAGCCTCTTCCGAAACCGCATCTACCGAAAGCACCTCTACGGCAGAAGGAGCCTATGAAGACAACTTTGCTGTTCCCACAGAGGATGCTACCGCTTTCGCTAAAAAGATCCAGGATGCTGTAGCCGCTGAAGACCTGAATGCTCTCGCTGATCTGGTCAATTATCCGGTCTATGTTGCTCTGGGCGATGGCAGTGTGATCGAAACCAGGGAAGATCTGATTGCCTTAGGTGCAGACAAAATCTTCACCCCTGAACTGAAAGACTCTATGGCTAATGCTGATCTGTCCGAATTAAGCCCCAGCATGGCAGGCTTCACCCTCTACAGCACCGGCGACGGTCCTAACATCACCTTCAATGTCCAGAACGGAGTACTCGGCATCAGCGGTATCAATTACTAATCATTCTCATACAAATCGGGGGAGCCTTTCATCAGGCTCCCCTTACTCGTGTCGAAAGAACCGTTGTCAACGGTACCATAGTGATATCTATGTTCCCGTCTGTCTTACGCGTGATCAGCGTGGCTCCCCGCTGGATATATTGCTTCGCAATGCCGGAATATCCCAGATAATCAATAGACATTCCGTAGGTCATGCGGATGCCCTGATATATCAGGGATAATGTATTCAGGTGATCGTGTCCACAGAAGATCCATTTCAGCCAGCCGTTATCCACCGCTTTTTCGAAAAAATGTGGCGGTTGATTCGATATTCCGAAGTACTCGTCCTTTTCTCCGATACTGCCGTGTTCATAGATCACGCTGTGATCGCCCAATTTCATTTTCTCATAAGCTTCCTTAAATTCTGCGGGCGGCATGTGGAAAAATGCCATGGCAGGCACTTTTCTCTCGCTCAGTTTTTCCATGCACCAGTCCGTCTGATCCTCATGGATCCGGTCGAAACCGCTGAAAAACCAGCCGTCGCCGTACATGTTAGAGTCCAGGTGGATGAGTGGCAGGAGAATTCTGCCTTCTCCATCGATCAGATCTAGTACAAAATTTCCGACGCCTGCAATGGGGTTTTGAGGACTATGCTCATATCTTCCTTTGGTAAAAACAGCGTATTTTCCCGTTGCAAAAATCTCCGCCAGCTGCTCTTTATTGCATGCAGCCCCCATCTCACAGTCATGATTGCCGAATACAAACGTATAGGGAATCTGAAAACCATCCAGAAACGCTAACAGCTTTTGCGCCTGTTTCCTATTATTCATCGTCCCGCTTTTGGGGAAAAACGGAAACACAGAATCCCCGGTCAGGACGATCAGATCCGGTCGCGTCCGGCGGACCAGCTCCGTCACCGCTGCCAGCGCCAGTCTGTCCTTTTTCCCGGAAAACATGCCGAAACCAAGGTGCAGGTCTGTCAGCTGTAATATTTTATAATCTCTGTCCGTCGGGATGCGAAGAGAAAAAGTCTCTTCGTCCCGAATTTTAAAATTTTTGGAGGTATACATAGGAATCTCTTTTCTGTCACATAATCTGTTTCACTATTGTATTTGAGTTTTTTTGAAATCAGCTCAACGGGATCAATGCACCGATTGCAGACAGCAGCGTAGACAGCACCATCAGCACCTGAAACGGCACTGTGCCGATCACGCCGCAGATAGGACTGCTGCCGGCTTTTTTCCTGGACTTTCCATAGGTCAGCACCAGCATGATGCTCACCAGTACCACAACGCCACTCATGATCCGGGTCAGAACGATAAAGCTGTTCACGCCAAACACAGCAAACAGGATGCAGGGGACTGTGGCGATCAGCCAGCTGATGCGGTTGCCGCTGCCGATCTGCTCATGAACCACATCGCGGAGGGCGAGAGTATTGCTCCAGAACGTGGTAAGTAAAGCAAACAGGGAAAATACGCCTGCCAGGATCATTGCCCAGGTACCGATGCTCTCTCCCAACTGCATGTATGCCAGTTCTTTTTCCAGTGCTCCCTGGGTTCCCAGGAGAACCGTACCTGTCACGATCAGAACAAACACTGAGGAAAGCCCAAAACCGATGAAGATGGAGCGGCGGATCTGTTTCGCGTTGCCATCCAGACCTTTCACCACCTGGATCACTGCCTGATTGGCAGATGTGGCGAATACCACCATGCTGTACAGCGCCAGCAGATTATTCCAGTGGAACTGTGCCCGTTGCAAAGAATTCAGCGGATGCATAAATGTGCCTACCGTCATCACTGCCACAATGCCCATGAGGACAATGACTGCGTACTTCTGCGCGATGCCCACGGCTTTCATGCCGATAAACACCACAACTCCGGCGATCACATAGTACAAAACCTGCGCCGCCACAAAAGGCATTCCGAACCAGTTCACAAAAATCTGGGCGCCACCGTTGATATTACCGCTGACACCGATCATAATTGCCAGCCCATAGACAATAAATACACTCCAGCTGAAAATCTGCTTCATTTTCCCATGAAACAGCTCTCCTTCAAAGCTTTTCACCAGCTGGACACCACCGTTATTGTAAGACAGCTCGGCAATGATCAGGTGCAGGATCACGTTCACACAATAGGCGATCAATACCATCCACACGACATCCAGCATGCTGTTCTTCGTGGCAAGATACGGAACGGCGATGATGCCGGTGCCGATGCTGTTGCCGACGATCATGCTGATGGCTTCAAAGGTCGTGAGATGGGCTTCGGATTGGATGGGGTGGGACATGGGGAGGCCTCCTTTGTATAAATACACTACTTTACTATGCAATATGATTCTTTCGATATTTATCCCTGTCTACTCGGATAGGTACAAAAAAATCTGTTGCGAAATGGGGAATGTCTATCTGCGAGATTACTTCTATTCCTTCCGCTCCGGCAGCATCCCCTTGATCTTCACGCCACTCAGGTCCACATCCAGCACGATCTTCACCATCCAGAAAAACAACAACAGTACCAGCATAGGGATCACGCAGGAAGTAATGATCATCACGGCAACCGCCTCGATAAAGTGATTCAGGGAATTCTCCACCTTCTGTACCAGATCTTCGGTAGAAATCGTCACATTTTCCACGACATTTGCCACCGAATCCTTGGCACTGGAAATGGCATCCTTAGCCCAGTCAAAGATATTCGAAGCAGAGCCTGATTCGCTGTTGTTTTTCTCCTGTGTGTTTGCTGTAGCCGCTCCTGTCGTACCGGTTTCGGTTTCCGTTGCGCTGGTATCATTCACCAGGTCACTGTTTTCCAGTATATTCTGTGTGTTCTTGGCATCCTCGATGGTGGCATCGATCTGGGCCTGATAGGTGTCTCCGATGAGGTCGGAGATTTTTACACTGGCGGGAACCACAAGGGAAATGGCAATACCGAATACCGCAAGCTTTGCTGCCAGTTTCCGCACCGTAGCATTTTCAAAGACCAAGTTCAGTATCCACAATCCACAGGCAATCGGAATGAGATATGTAAATGCCACATAACCGGTGATGGTCACAAGATATTTTTCCAGATAGATAGCGCAGAGGACCACCAGCAGGTATCCGCTGACATCTGCCATTTTCTCCGCGATGGGTGTTGCCGTGTCGCCCGGAAGCAAGGTGATCAGCGCCGAAGTCACCGTGGATGCCGCCGTCAGCTCCATGACGGTCTGTTTTTTCTCATCCAGAGAGGCGATGGTCTTCTGATGATTCTCCGGTGCGGAGGCGTATTTTCCAAAGACAGTTACCGATAAAATGGCAACCAGTAATAAGATCACTGCTATGATACATTTTTTATATTCAAAATTATTTTTCACACTTAAACCTCCCTGTGTTCTATTTTATCTCCGAATATTTTTTCACAAATCAGCGTAAGTATTAACGGTTACATTATTTTACAGTCCTGATAATGTTCTCATTACCAGATCTACATCTTTATTTTCCAATTCCTGAATAATATGTAGATATGTTTTCTGCGTAGTTGTCATACTTGCATGTCCCAGTCTTCTGGCTACACTGGCAATGGATACACCCGCAAATAAAAGTAGCGACGCATGCGTATGACGAAGCCCATGAATAGAGATTACCGAGATTCCACACTCTTTACAGTGTCTGGCAAGTACATCATTTACTGTGGAATTATATATTTTTTCCTCTCCTACAAAAATAGGTTTATCCTCCGGTAAATTTTTAACCAGTTCTGAAAATTTCACTACTATTTGCCAGTCTATCTGTATTTTTCTTACAGACGATTTGTTTTTAGTAGGCAGGAAGCCACCATCTCCTTTATAATCCCATGTCTTACTTACAGACAGCGTCTGCCTTGCAAAGTCAAAATCCGCCGGTGTAATCGCCAGTGCTTCGGAAAATCGCATACCAGTTTTTGATACAAGGAGAATAAACCAATCCCAATTTGGATCCTCCTTTATATCAAGATGTGCAATCAAAGTATGAAGTTCAAACTGGTTCAAATACTTAATTTTCTTTACTTTTGGTGTCTTTCCCTTGATGATTGCCTTTCTGGTAGGGTCCCTTTCAATCAATCCTTCGTCCACAGCATCAAGAATTGCTCCCTTCAATTGATGATGAAAGTCCAAAGTTGTCTGTCTCTCATGCTCCTTCGCATAATCATTTAAAAGCTGTTGGTACGCATTTCTCGTCAGTTCAGATACCTTCAACTCCGGCGCAAGCTTCTCTACCCACTTATGTGTCATCTGATATTTGGCCAAAGTTGCTTCCCTGATGGCATCTCTTTTGTACACATCAATCCACTGTTTATAATATTCGCAGAACAGTTCTGTGCTGTTCATATCCTTAAGCATAAGTTACCTCCATTTCTTGTACCACTTACGCTGATATGAACAGTACAGAATATCAATTGTTCAGCAATGGTTTTACCTCCTCGTCCAAAGTCTTTTTTAAGTCTGCGATTAACATTGTATAATATTTAAACTTAGGAATTGCCTGCTCCTGCGCAGCCTTGTAACGAGGAAAATCGGCTGTTACTTTAATAGCATTCTCATTTGGAATCTCTCCGTTGCGATAATGTGTTGCTGCGTACATAACATCATCTTTTGAAACGCACCATGTAATACAAAATTCAGATACTACTTTTTCTATACAGTTATGCTTCATATTTTCTATGACATTACGAATAGATTTCCCTTTATATCTGTCTTCATCCACTTCAATATCATATACCAAGTCAGACATAAGCGCTGCTACCTTAGGATTCTCTTTGCTCAAATCCCCTATATATTGCTTCACTTCCTCAATTTGTTTCTGACGCTGTTCAGGCGCAACTTCTTCATCGTCACTGGGTGTTACAATGTTCTGAATCAAATTTATAATATACTCATAGTCAATCTTGGTATGACTATATGCCATAAGCTCATAATCCATATTAATCGTCGGTTCTTCGTCACCATCTTGAGGATCATCAGGCTTCGGCTGTACCTCTTCTTTTACGTTCAAATAATGTGCCACATAATCTTCATATTCGTCTTGTGTTATACCATATTCTTCTAACATACTGTCATCATACTGTGTAAAGGATTTCAACTGTGCAAACAGCTTGTCAAAATTCTGGAACATCTTTATAAATACAATCTTTTCTTTCCTTGACATTCCGGGAATCTCTTCCGGAGTCTCTGCCGAAACTCTAAGTGCCTTCAATGCTTTACGAAATGCCGGTTGTATTTCATCCCACTCTGCCACTAATGCCGATTCCGTACTTCCTGCAGAATAGAGTTTTACTGCATTATCTACACTTTCCTTAAACAACTTTGGTGCCTGAAATGTGACAATTTGACCATACGTTTTATTTTTATCATAGATACGATTGGTTCTGGAAAAAGCCTGAATCAAATCATGTGGGCCCATAGGCTGCCTATCAATAAATATAGTAGACATACACGGTGCATCAAAACCTGTTAATAATCTGTCTACAACTATTACCAGATCTAATTGTTCATTTCTACTCTGAAATTTTGGATCCTTTCTTGCCAAACGCTTATTCAAATTTCCATTATAGCTCTGTATTTGAGCAAGTTCATATTTCGTACCAAACATCTCATTATAATCATCTAATGATTCCTGCATCTTCTGCTGGTTCACATGAGAACCTTCTTCATTTTCCGTAACGGAATACGTTATTGCAAATTTAGGAAAATCCGGCAAAACCTGCTTTATTCTTTCATCTATCTGTAATTCTGTTTCTCCATTCTTTACCCTTTTGAGCAAATCATAATATTTCTGTGCCATCTGAATGGAACTGGTTGTTAATAGTCCTTCATATGTTTTTCCTTTTCCGTTTTGGAATCCTAATTTGTGATATGATTTATTTAAAATCACATCCAGTACACTGAGCATATGCGCTTCACTTTCATATATGCTACTATCAGTCTCATCTGCCATATTTTTCGGTCCATTATGCTCTACCTGAAATCCCAGTACTGCGTTATCATGGATTGCATTCTGAATCGTATATTTATGTAACTGTTTTCCATATAATTCTTCAGTGGTACGTGGCAAATCTCCCATTTGAGGATATGCATTTTCTGCGAATCTAGGTGTCCCGGTAAAGCCATACCATAATGAATTTCTAAAAAATCTTTCTAACTCTCTTTTCGTTCCAGGCGTCACCGCTCTATGGCACTCATCCACAACAAATGCAATTTTGAGATTTTTTATTTTATTATACTCTGATGTGCCTTCCTCCAATTTTTTCGTAATAAGTCTCTGTAATTTTTGAATTGTTGTCACAATTACCTGACGATCATCTGATTTTAATTTTCTTTTCAAATCGAAAACATTATCCGTTTCATCCACATCAATAATGTCATTATTCGCATATGCCTGAAATGCCATCGTGGTCTGTGTATCTAAATCTTTTCGATCAATCAGGAAAATAGTTTTATCAATCGTTGGGATATCCATCAACAAATTTCTGGTTGCTTTATAAGACGTCAAAGTTTTTCCCGAGCCTGTTGTATGCCATACATAACCGGACTGTCCTGTTTTGGACGCATCACGAATAGCCTCTATCGCGTGTATCTGATAGGGGCGGAGCAAAATCAGTCGCTTGGCATCTTCATCCAAGACTGTATATCTTGCTATCATCTCATGTGCTTCCGGGATTCGGAGTACGCTCTTGGCAAAATCAAGATAATCTGAAACCGGATTATTGTCTCTATCCAGCCATCCACTAATAAATTTTGAATTCAACTCTGCATCACTTGCCGCTGAGAAATATTTCGTATCTACGCCATTGCTGATAACAAACATTTGCACAGCTGAAAAAATACCTGTAAATTTGCCTTCACCAATGTACTTTTTAATCTGCCAAAATCCATCCATGTAAGAGTGTTGCTTGTTCTTTAGCTCTATATGTATCAGAGGCAGACCGTTGATCATAAGGGTGACATCAAATCTTCTGTTTTGCCTGCTATCCTCATCAGCTAATGCTCTATACTGATTAATCACCTCATAAACACTACTACCGCCAGCAATATGCTCATGATTCATTACAACCAAATGGAGTCTCTCAGTATCTCGCTGTACATGGACCATAACCTTTCCATTTTCACCAACCAGCCATTCTCCTGCTTTATAGAATGAAGAAAACTGTAACTGATTTTTCACCTGTTCAAATTCAGAATCAGACAAATGTTCCCCATTTAATCTCTCTTTATTATTCTGTTCCAGAATATATTTAAAATTATTCCAGAGATCTTCCTCTGTTTTTAAATCATTCCGGTAAATCCATTGTGAATCCCCATAAATCAACTGTTCAATAAGTTTTTGTTCTATTACTGCTTCTAATTCCGCCATAGTAGCCTCCCAACACAATTAACTTGGATTTTTCAACGTGTACTTTTACCACATATATCTTGTCTGATGCCTTAATTTGTATAAGCAATTTCTATTTTAGTATACCATATCTTACCACTTTTATGTTTATTCTATATTTTATTTTGGCTTACGATTGTTTGCATCGTTTTATGGTGCTTTTAATGTGTTGGTGTACTTGCGATGGTGAAGAGTGATGAGGTGGTCGAGGTTACGAAAATAAGTTCCGATTTTTGTCTGTTCTTCCTTTTCAGGAACTCGGATTTCAAACTCCGAATACTCTTGTGCATTCACTCCTGGCTGTCCGGAACGCTGAGATGTCACCGCAATGTACTTGTTATATTTATCTGTCAGCGTACTTTGAAATACAAATTCAGCATCATATTCTTCCCTAATTCTGGCTCGAATCAAAAATCCAGCATAGTAAACCAATCCATCGGAATCCCTATAAATATAGGATTTTCCAACGCTTGCACCTGTTCGAGCGAACAAAATATCTCCTTCTGCCAATTTGTAATTTTCTGCATCTGTCAAATCGATATCCGGAGAAGTAAGATTATATGTCAAGAACTCATGTGTGTTATCATCAATATCCGTGATTCTAATATATTTATTTTCTCCATCGTATTCTTTTGCTGCTGCATTTAATCCGTATTCAAAAGAAGAAGCAATTTCTCCCAACTTACGCTGTTCCCAATCGTTATATAGTAACTTGAGCAAAAGATGACACTTACACTGGTGAAGAGTGATGAGGTGGTCAAGATTTCTAAAATACTGCCCTATTTTTACTTGTTCCTCATTTTGTGGCATATATAATTGTATTGATTTCAACTCGGTTTTATTAAACTTTGGTTGTCCACTTGAACCTACATTTTCAAATAATTGTTTTTGGAAGGTTAGATTATTAAGTGCGGTAAAAGCAAAATAAGTATCTTCATTTGCCTTCAATAAAATAGCATTGGGGCCCAAAACATTATTATCATAAGGTAAACTGGAAGGCTCTACAAAATAGACTTCACCTATGTTTGCACCAATATTAGGTAAAACAATACACTCCTTATTTAAATTAACTCTCCACAAATACTTAAATGCACTTTCGTCAACATAAATAGAATCGTTATTAGTAAATTTCTTTTTTAAATCTACTGTTCTTACCAGTTGTGCATATCCTGGTTCATTAAGATAAGTAACATTATTTCTAATATCTTCAAATGAACCCGCAGCTACATAATCTGTCACTGTATCCATAATATCTTCTAACTTACGCTGTTCCCAAACAAGAGTAAATTTTTCTAAAAATAAATATTTTTTCGCTGGTGAAGAGTGATGAGGTGGTCGAGATCAGCGAAATAATTTTCTATCTTGTTTTGTTCCGCCTTTGTTGGAAATGCTACAATTAAATTTCTTATCTCTTCATTATGGATATGAACAACGGATTTTCCCTGTGCTTTTCTTGCCAATTCTCGTTGTGAACTTCCATTAGATATGGAAATTGCTAAAAATGCAGAATTTATATCTTCATTTGGCATCATAACATTCAAGTCTCCACCAAGCAAAATTCCTGATTTATCAACACTTGCAGCCCTTGCGATGTCTTCCGCTGTTTCACCTGATGCTGGAACAATGACTTCTCCACCTTTACTGTATACAGAACCATCTTTTGCTTCTACAAAAGTATCAACATCTGAAATAATGGTTTCATATTTTGTATATAATCTTCCATACAGAATAATTGGTGTTCCGGCCCCTATCAAATCACCTTTAGAATAGCCACTTCCTTTACTAAATTCTGCCACATCGTCTAACTTACGCTGTTCCCAAACATAGCTTATTTTTTCACATATTTCTTAAATATTATTTTTTTTTTGATAAATTATGTTTGAATTATTCACTACTAAGTATCCACTTTTTCATCTTTATTATTTTTGGGCTTACGATTTGTATCACCGTAAGCCCAAAAATTTATTGTCCATAAAATACTTCTTGCGTTGAATAACTGCTTGTAAAATTTTTACAATATTTTTGTCTTTTTTACTTACACAAACATATTCTGAAGCATGAATTTCTTCATATTCTGTAGTTCTTCACACTTATGCTGGTGAAGAGTGATGAGGTGATCCAAATCATCAAAATAAGATGCTAATTTTCTCTGTTCATCTTCACATGGGAATTTCATTTTATATTCTAGCATATCATTTAATTTTAAAACTCTGTTTCTTCCCGCTCCGCCTGGTGAAGATAATTCTAAATGATGCTTAAAATTTTCATCCAGAATTAAACATTTGAAAAACATCGGAATCATTCCATTTTCGAAAGAATATTGCGGAAACCTATGTGAAACAAGCTTTCCAGCATCACTCTCATCTGTAATGGCAACTGCATGTTCCCAGCCGAATGTGATATTTACAATAAAATTATTCGCAGCCACTCGAAACATTTTAGCTGTTTCAAGTTCTTTACCTTTTTCTACATAACTATGAAATGTCCCCTTTGCATGACTTCTAATTCCAAGACGCATATACCCATCTGTCGGTGTGTCTATCGGATCCTCATATTTCTCTACCAAATCTCCAAACTTACGCTGTTCCCAAGCATCAGTAAAACCAGCAAAACGAATTTCGGGAACAGTCTGTCCATTTTGTGGAAACATTTTTTGTAACATATATTTTTTTAATTTTTTTGTTTCTTCACACTTTCGCTGGTGAAGAGTGATAAGATGGTCAAGCACATCAAAATAGTTTCCAATTTCAGTCTGTTCTTCCTTGGATTTAGGATAAATAATATCTGTATCCTGCATGGCGGATTTTGAAATTGATGTAACTTTTATGCCCTGCATCAAAGGTAGTAACTGATTATGATACGCATCGGAATTTAGATAATATCCCAAATATTTAGGAGCAAATTTTTCTACTGGTCTATATGGAATAGTATGTAATCCAGATAACACCACCTCATCATTCAATCCTACTATTTCACTGCACTTACCAACTGTTGTGTCCTCTGCTGTATCAGCAATAATCACATCTCCATTTTGCAAAAATGAAGTTTTATATTTGGTTAAAATACTTTCATCCGAAATCATTGGAAGCTGCTCTTTACTTACGTCTAAAACTTCTCCAAACTTGATAAGTACATCTCCATAATGGACATTCTTTGCAACACCTGCTTCATTCGACAAATCTGCTCTGGAAAGTGTATTATTCTGCAAGCTAACCAATATATCCCCCAACTTACGCTGTTCCCAATCGTCTGTGTATCCTTTAAATCTAATTTTAGGTTTTGCCATGTCCATCACCCCTCCATCTTTCTAATTAACTCATTCAAAGCAAACATGACATCTTCATCCGGTGACGTCAATTCTTTCATAAGTAATAAAAAGTCTCCTTGTGCCTGTTCCAATTCCTTGTCCGTGTTTGTCATACTTACCAAAAGTTCATTTAAATCAATCTCTTCTTCTTTCTCAAAATTATCTACATAGCGAGGAATATTCAAATTGAAATCATTTCGTTCAATATCGTCAAAACTAGCAAGGTATGCTTCTTTATCTACCGTTACTCTTTCGTTATAAAGTTTCATAACTGAATCAATATGTCCATCAGTCATGGCATTCTGTTTTTTACCTTTTTCAAACTTTTGTGAAGCGTCAATGAAGAGAACATCTCGACCTTCTCTGTGTTTTTTCAAAACCACAATACATGTAGGAATTGATGTATTGTAGAAAAGGTTTGCCGGCAATCCAATGACCGCATAAATATTACCGGAACGAAGTAATTTTTCTCTTATCTTACCTTCTGCCGCACCACGGAAAAGTACACCATGCGGTAATACAATTGCCATGGTTCCATTACTTTTTAGATGATACAAGCCATGCAGTAAAAAGGCATAATCGGCCTTTGACTTGGGTGCAAGCACACCATAATCGCTAAATCTCTCATCCTGTAAAAATCCTGCAGCAGCACTCCATTTTGCAGAATACGGCGGATTCATCAATACCATATTAAAATCAGTTTCTTCGCCAGTAGGCCAATCTCCGTCAAGAGTGTCACCATTTCGAAGAACTTGATTTTCCGGTACTATTCCGTGCAAAAACATATTCATTCTGGCCAGGTTATATGTTGAAGTATTCAGTTCCTGTCCATAATATTTAATATAATTAGGCTCTTTCGCATATTTTTTTGCATTTAACAGAAGAGAACCCGATCCCATGCAAGGATCATATACAGATAATCCTTTTCTATCTTCCTGTCCTGCAATCGCTATTCTTGTCAAGATCTTTGATACTGCCTGCGGCGTATAGAACTCTCCCGCTTTCTTTCCTGTTTCCGATGCGAACTGACCGATAAGGTACTCGTAAGCATTTCCTAAAATCTCTGCATCTGAATTCAATAAATCTGCTTTATCAATTTCCTTAATCAAATTTGAAATAGTATCACTCTGTTTTTGATCTCCGGTCCCCAAACGATTAGAATATAAGTCAATATCCGTAAATAAATCTGCAAACAAAGGGTCGCTTTGTTCAATATTATTAAAGGCTTTCTGCAACTGCTCTCGATTAAATGAATTGTTCCTTGCTGCATCAGCAAAACATGTATATGTAAGTTCCGGTTCAATTACGTAATGACATTCTGACTTAATTTGTTCTTTTAATTCTTCTGCGCTGCTATCTTCCAGAGCTTCTTTATATGCTTCTAAAGCAACCTTTAAGTTCTCCGGCTTTTCATCATAGATCAAATCATACACCTTGATTAAAAATGAATCCGAAAGATACTTATAAAAAACAATTCCTAATAAGTAGTCCTTATACTCATTAGCATCCATTTTAGAACGAAGAATATCCGCTCCACTCCATAACACACTGATTAAATCCTTACTGTTTTCTAACTCTGCCATTTTTTTCTCCTTTTATTTATTCTTCAACATATTTTTTAACATAATCTATATTATAAAGCGGAATATTCGTCATCCATTCCTGCTCTCTGTAATCCGACATTGACGTCCGGATCGCAATTTTCGGCTGATATTTTTCGCAGAACATCTTCAGGCTCTTCGCTCTGAGGTTTTCCTCCGCTTTTACCTCTATGGGAATTACGGATGTTTTCCCCTGCACCATGAAATCAATCTCTCCGGAAGAGTTTTCCGTGCTGTAATAATAGGGGATCACTCCCACTTCAGAGATCAACTGCTGGAGCACATACTGTTCTGTCAATGCTCCCTTAAATTCTGTAAATATCCGGTTTCCGTCGATAATCACCCTGGCATCCAGATCCGTCATGGCAATCAGCAATCCGATATCCAGCAGGTATATTTTAAATGCATCCAGATTCAGATAAGCTTTTAATGGTAACGCCGGTTTGCTCACACGATTTACTTTATGGATCAGTCCGCAATCCAAAAGCCACTGGATTGCCAGTTCAAAATCTTTTGCCCTGGCGCCCTCTCTCACCTGTCCGTAGATATATTTTTTATTTTCTTTTGCCAGCTGCATCGGAATGGAATCCCACACCAGGTTCAATCGGGGAACCAGAGAATTCTCCGCATGCTTGGAAAAATCCTGGCGGTAATAATTCAGCAGATCTTTCTGAATTTCTCTGACCCGCCCGAAATCTTTATCATTCACATAGGACTGGACCACTTCCGGCATACCACCGACATAATAGTACTCTCTCAGACGATCCTTGTATTTGGAAGCGAAGGTATTGATCATTTGCGTATCCCCGGACTGCAGAAGCTCTGCAAATCGTTCTTCTCCCAAGGCGCACAAAAATTCCTGGAAATTGAGCGGATACAGATCCATGAAGTCTACCTTGCCTACCGGGAAAGAGGTGCCCTTGTGCATCGCCACACCCAGCAGGGAACCGGCAGCTACAATGGCATATTCCGGAGCATTTTCGCAAAAATACTTTAAAGAGGATAGTGCCTTCGGTACTTCCTGGATTTCATCAAAAATAAGTAAGGTATCTTCACTTTTGACCGAAACACCTGTCTCCACGCTGATTGCCAGAAGAATCCTTTCTACATTGATCTCTCCATCAAACACCTGTTGCATACGGGGATTACTGTCAAAATTGACATACGCTGTTTTCTCAAAACAGCTTGCTCCGAATTCCTTCATAAGCCAGGTCTTTCCTACCTGCCTGGCTCCGCGAATGATCAACGGCTTCCGGTTCTTTTTTTCTTTCCATTCTTTTAATCGTTCCAATGCAAACCGTCGCATGTCTGCCTCCCTTGTACTATTCACAATAGTTATCTACTTCTACTCTATCCCAGTAAAATTGCCTTGTCAACAGAAATAAGTCCTTAAATTCGTATATATAATACACTTTTAAGGACTTATTTCTGTAATTTATTACATTTTTCAGGACGTAATTTCCGCTCTGCGCTACACTTTTCAGGACGTTACTTCAAAAAACGCCGCAACAACTTCTCTTTTTTCTCATCATACCTCTGATAGCGTATTGGCAGATCCATCCATGTCTTTTTGTCCACGATACTCCGATAATGGCTGAAGGTCTCGAACCCGGTGCGGCCGTGATACCCACCCATGCCGCTCTCACCCACGCCGCCGAAGGGCATGGCGCTGGTGGCGAGATGAATGATGGTGTCGTTGATGCAGCCGCCGCCAAAATGGCAGTGATCCAGGATCCGTCTCTGGGCTTTTTTATCTTCACTGAAGAAATACAATGCCAACGGATGAGGATGTTCCTCTACGCAGCGGATCGCCCAATCCACAAAATCTCCCGCGGCAGCTTGGGTTCCGGAAACTTCCCCGCTAAAATCATTTTGTGCAACACCTTTCTCTGCATCATGTGCATTATACGTCAGCACCGGCAGGATCGGTCCGAAGATCTCTTCTCCCATCACGGCATCCGACCAGTCCACATCCATCATCACCGTAGGCGCAATGCGCAACGTCTTCTCGTCATACTGTCCGCCGCAGACGATTTTTTTCGCATCCAGCAATCCCAACAGTCTGTGAAAATGCTTTTCGTTTATGATTTTCCCGTAATCCGGATTCTGCAGGGGATCTGCTCCAAACTGCCTCGCGATCTCCTCCCGGATAGCTTCCACCAATCGGTCGCGGATCCTGACATCACACAACACATAATCCGGTGCCACACAGGTCTGCCCGCAGTTTAGATATTTTCCGAATACGATCCTCCTCGCCGCCAGCGGAAGCTTCGCTGTAGCATCCACAATACAGGGACTTTTCCCGCCCAGCTCCAGCGTCACCGGGGTCAAATATTCCGCAGCGCTTCTAAGTACCTCCCGTCCCACGGTCTTGCCTCCGGTGAAAAAAATCATATCAAACCGCTGCTGTAACAATGCCTGATTCTCTGCTCTGCCGCCGGTGATCACCGCCACATATTCCGCCTGGAAGCATTCTTCCAAAATCATTTTTAACACTGCTGCCGTCGCCGGAGCATAGGCACTGGGTTTTACCACTGCGGTATTCCCTGCAGCAATAGCATCGATCAACGGATCCAGCGTCAATAGCACCGGATAATTCCATGGACTCATGATCAGCACGGTGCCATAGGGTGACGGAGACCGGAAGCTCCTCGCCGCGAACTGCGATAACGGTGTCGGCACTCTCTTTTCCCGCATCAGCCCCCGCAGGTGCTTCTGCATCCAGGTCAGCTCCGAGAGCGTCAGTCCGATCTCGCACATGTAGCTTTCCATCCGGCTTTTCCCAAGATCCTGTTGCAGTGCATCGTTCAATTCTATTTCATGGCACTGCAGGGATGCCTTTAACTTTCCCAGCTGTTTTGCCCGGAATTCCCAGGAAAGTGTGGCTCCCGTAGCAAAATATTCTCTTTGTCTGCGTAATATTGTCCGGATCTCCTGCTCTGTCATAGATGCCTCCTGATTTCTCTGCTCTTCTATTCTTTATACTACCCATTTTTTCATTTCAATGCAACGAAAAACGGCGGAGCTTTTCACTCCGCCGCCCGCCTATTTCTATTTACTTTATTTCCACGCAAAATTTACCATTCCGTACACATAGATGAACAGCACTGCCGCCGGCACAAAATATTTAAACACCGGTTTCATCCACGGCTGCACTTTTAAGCCTTTGCCGGCATTTGCTTCCTCCAGGAATTTGTCCCAGCCCCAGCCGACCTTATAACAACAAAATACTGCCAGCAGGATCGAACCTATGGGCATGATGTTATTCGACACCAGGAAATCCCAGAAATCGAGCCAGGTCGTCCCCGCTGCAAACGGCTGAAAATGAAATACACTGAAGCCCAGTGCTGTCGTCAGAGCCAACAGGAAACATCCGGCACCACACGCCACGCACCCTGCCGGTCTGGACCATCCGGTCAGTTCCCGGACCATGGCCAGAATATTTTCACATACACCCAGCACTGTGGACATGGCTGCAAATACCATGAACAAGAAAAATAAAGTTCCCCACCATCTGCCGCCTGCCATGTTGTTAAATACAGTCGCCATAGTATCGAACAGAAGGCTGGGACCCGCCGTCACTTCCACATCATAAGTGAAGCATGCCGGAAATATAATGATACCGGCGATCACTGCCACCAGTGTATCCAGGATAATAATATGGATAGACTCACCCATGAGAGAACGATCCTTGCCGATATAGCTTCCGAAGATCGCCATACCGCCCATTCCCACGGACAAGGTGAAAAATGCCTGATTCATGGCGCCCACCACCACAGAACCGGTAATTTTGGAGAAATGTGGAATCAGATAGAAGCTCAATCCCTCTCCTGCTCCCGGAAGTGTAAAGCTGTGCACCGCCAGCACCAGCATCAGCACGATCAATGCTGACATCATATATTTGGTAATACGCTCCAGCCCACCCTGCAGATGGAAGCTTAAAATGACAAAAGCGATCAGCAAGGTGACTAGCAGATATGTCACATTCACCGAGGGCGTCGTGATCATTTTTTCAAAACCGAAATCCTGATTCTGCCCTGTCAGAAATTTTACAAAATAATAGAGGATCCATCCGGACACCACCGCATAGAAAGCGATCAGCGCAATGTTTCCAATGAGACAGACGATGCCCCACAGATTCCATTTGCCCCTGCCGCCGGACAGTTTCCGATACATATAAAGGGGACTCGTCTGCGCCGCGCGCCCCACGGAGAATTCCATGATCATGGTGGGCAGGCCCAGCACGATCAGGCAGATCACGTAGATCAGCATGAAGCTTCCGCCACCGTTCTGCCCGCACATCCACGGGAATTTCCACACATTTCCGCAGCCGATGGCGCACCCCGCCGACAGCATGATAAATCCCAAACGACTCCCCAGTCTTTCTCTGTTTTCCATACCTCTGATCCTTCCCAAAACCACTTATTCTAAACACGGGATACGGCATATATTTTTGCTGTTTTCCCATATTTTCGCCATCTTTTCACATTGACAGCCCTATTTTCTCATTATATAATTTTCTTAAATATTTGAAAAACAAATTATTTGCATTGCATTGATCGAAGAATTGAATTTACAATATAGAAAGTGTATCGACCCTATGGATGTCAAAAATCTGGAAACCTTTGTTATGGTGAACGAACTGAAGAGCTTTACGCTGGCGGCCGGACGTCTGGGTTATACCCAGTCCACCGTATCCTTTCAGATCAAACAATTGGAAAAGGAGCTGTCCATCCCTCTGTTTGAACGGATCGGGCATACCGTAACCCTGACCAATGAGGGGGAGAAGCTGCTGCCTCTGGCCCAGCAGATCCTGCGTCTCGCTGCTGAAGCGAGCCACATCAGCGGTAATACCGCCCCGGAGGGTCTGGTGCGGATCGCCATTGCAGAATCCCTGGCCAGCTGGGAATTTCACAGCCGTTTTAAAGATTTTCATGAAAAATATCCCGGAATCCGGTTGAAGATCATTGCTACCAGCACCGATGAAATGTTCCAGATGCTGGGACAGAATCAGGTGGACATTGTATACACGCTGGACCGCCGTATTTTTAATCACAATTATGTGACCGCTTTCGAAGCTCCGGTGGATATTCACTTCGTCACCGGTGCCGGTCACCCCTTAGCCGGACAGACTCAGATCACCCTGGAACAGATTCTGGAATATCCGCTGATCCTGACAGAGAAAAACATGAGTTACCGGGCTGCTCTGGATGATCTACTCTCCCAAAACGGTAGGGAGACCATGCCTATCATGGAGGTGGGCGATACCCAGCTGATCCGCAATCTTCTGTGTCAGGGTCTCGGCATCTCCTATCTGCCGGAGTTCGTTGTAGCGGAAGATCTGACAAAAGGAAATCTCGTCAGTCTCCCCATGACAGAGATTCATCCGGATATCTGGCGACAGCTTTTATATCATAGGAACAAATGGATCTCACCGGAACTGAAATGTGTAATAAAATACCTGCAGGAGGAATAATCCCCTGCAGGTTTTCTATTTGTCATCTTATCATCTGAAATTTCTAGAATCCCATCAGCAAGCCGATACTATGTACCAGGAAGGCTGCCACCCATGCCACGAAACACTGCCAGAGTACCACGGCAATGGCCCATTTTCCACCCAGTTCTCTGCGGACAGAAGCGATGGCGGCCACACAGGGAGTATACAGCAGACTGAATACCAGTAATGACGCGGCTGCCAACGGGGTAAGTACCGTGGCAATGCTGCTGCCGAACAATACTTCCAGGGTTGCTACCACACTTTCTTTTGCCATGAATCCGCTGATCAGAGAGGTACAGATCCGCCAGTCACCCAGGCCGAGCGGTCGAAACAGCGGTACCAGCAGACCGGATACCATAGCCAGCATACTGTTTGCCGAATCCTCAACAAGATTCAGTTTCAGGTCAAAGCTCTGCAGGAACCATACCACGATGGTAGCAATGAAGATCACAGTGAATGCTTTCTGTAAAAAGTCTTTTGCCTTTTCCCACAACAGTTGCCCTACATTTTTGGCTCCCGGCAGACGGTAGTTCGGCAGTTCCATTACAAAAGGCACCGGTTCTCCCTGGAATAACGTGCTCCGGTATAAAAATGCTACCAGAATTCCCATAAGGATACCAAACAGATACAATGCCGACATGATCAGTCCGCCCTTTCCCGGGAAAAATACGCTCACGAAGAACGAATAAATCGGTAATTTTGCGGAGCAGCTCATAAACGGTGTCAGCAGGATCGTCATTTTACGGTCTCTCTCACTGGTCAGTGTTCTCGTGGCCATGACTGCCGGGACCGTACATCCGAACCCGATCAGCATCGGCACAATACTTCGTCCGGACAGACCGATCTTTCGAAGCAGCTTATCCATAACGAACGCCACACGGGCAATATAGCCGCTGTCCTCCATCAGAGACAGGAAGAAAAACAGAGTGACCACGATGGGCAGGAAGCTCAGTACACTGCCCACGCCGGTAAAGATACCGTCTATTACAAGGCTTTGGACCGCACTGTTGACATGAGCTGCCGTCAATGCTGCATCAGTGATCTCCGTCAATTTTCCGATTCCCAGTTCCAGCAGTCCCTGGAGCCATGCTCCGATGACATTGAAAGTCAGATAGAATACCAGCACCATGATCAGGATAAAACAGGGAATTGCCGTATATTTTCCGGTGAGGATCCGGTCAATCTTCTCACTGCGGATCCGTTCCTTACTTTCTTTGGGTTTTACTACTGTCTGCTCACATAATCTCTCGATAAAATCAAAACGCATATCGGCAATGGCTGCACTTCTGTCCACGCCACGCTCCGCCTCCATCTGACAGACAATATGCTCCAGCATTTCTTTTTCATTTTCATCCAGCTGCAGCTTCTCCAGGATCAGATGGTCTCCTTCAATGGCTTTGTTGGCTGCAAAACGCAGGGGCAGCTTCGCAGTCTCCGCATGATCCTCGATCAGATGGCATACCGCATGGATGCAGCGGTGTACGGAACCGTCATGATCGTTTTTATCGCAGAAATCCTGCCGCAGCGGCCGTTCCTGATATTTTGCCACATGGACTGCATGACGGATCAGTTCATCCACGCCTTCGTTTTTCGCAGCGGAAATGGGGATTACGGGTACTCCCAGGAACGCTTCCATGGCGTTCACATCGATGGAGCCGTGATTGCCGGTGACTTCATCCATCATGTTCAGAGCTACGACCATGGGAATGTTCATTTCCAACAACTGCATGGTCAGATACAGATTACGCTCGATATTCGTCGCATCCACGATATTGATGATAGCTCTGGGTTTCTCATACAGGATAAAATTACGGGATACGATCTCTTCACTGCTGTAAGGGGACATGGAATAAATACCGGGCAGGTCTGTCACCAAAGTATCCGGATACCCTTTGATGGAACCGTCCTTACGGTCTACGGTAACTCCGGGGAAATTTCCCACATGCTGATTCGAGCCGGTGAGCTGATTGAACAGTGTAGTCTTGCCGCAGTTCTGATTTCCCGCCAGGGCGAACGTTAATGTCGTTCCCTCCGGCAGAGGATTCTCGTCTTTTTTCGAATGGTATTTTCCATCCTCACCTAAACCCGGGTGCTCCGCATCCGTCACCCGGTCCAGCCCTTTATGTTCTCTTGTTCTCTTCGATATAGGTGCGATCTCGATCTGATCCGCTTCCGCCAGCCGTAACGTAAGTTCATAGCCGTGCACCTGCAATTCCATGGGATCCCCCATCGGAGCCAGCTTTACCACCGTCACCTCTGCTCCCGGGATCATACCCATATCCAGGAAATGCTGTCTGAGTTCTCCAGAACCACCGACGGTTTCGATCACGGCGCTTTTGCCGATTTTCAATTCTTTCAGTGTCATAACACTTCTGTATCCTTTCGTATCTCAACATTTTAATGTACTGTGTTGTAACAGAAGTATTATAGCGCATTTGGTATTGAAAATCAGTATCAATTTGCATTTTTTATTTCCATGATTTTTTTCAAAATTTTTTTCAAAAATGGAATAAAAATGTAGAAAAAATTGACGAAAGCAGTTACACTTAAAATAGCATCAATAAAAATAGGGAGGGAACTTATGAATATGAATATAAAAGGAAATAATAAATATCGTTATACGGATACCGCGGAACGCAATATCAGAATGAACCGGTTCTATATTATCGCTTCTTCGCTTTTGGCGATCGTGTTCCTGTTTTATCTGTGGTTAAAACTGGCAAATCACAACATTGCACCCATTGTTACATACGCAAATACCATTCTGATCGCCGTTTTCTGTGTAGTAAATGCCGTGACACACCTTCGAAATAAGGCGACACGACTATTAAAAGTCTTCGCTACCATCGAGATCGGCATTGAGTATTTGTTGGTCGGTTTACAGACAGATGCAAGTTTCATTCACTATGCGCTGATCGCCATTTTCATATTACAGATTCCTTATTATGAGAAAAAATCTCTGAAGAAAACCGCTTTGGGATTATTCGTGCTCTACCTGATCGTCATGATCGTTCAGGCTACGAAGGGAATCTACGGTCAGGATGTGAATGCCGTCTGCTCTACCCTGCTGGTATTTCTGATTGGAATCATTATTTTGGAAACCGGTAAGATTACTATATTATTTAACAATGATGCCATCGGTTCTTCCCGGGAAGAACATAACCATGTAAAAGAAGTACTGGATAATGTTCTGGACGTATCCCAGACCGTACATCAGGAAACCACCAAAACCACAGATCTTATGAACCAGCTGGTACAAACTACGGAATCTGTAGCCAACAGTATGCGGGAGATCTCCTCTGCCACCAATATGACTGCCACCAGCATCGAAGAACAGAGCCAGATGACCGGTACGATTCAGAATGCTATCGAGCAGACCGGTCATATCTCCGAGCAGATGGTGCAGATCGCCGAAGATTCTAACGAAAGCATCCGTAAGAACATGGCTGCTATGGAATCCTTAAAACAGCAGTCCGCCATGATCAAGGATACCAACCATTCCGTCACCGACGCCATGGCAAAATTACAGGAAAAGACAAAAGAGGTGGAAACTATCGCCGGAAGCATCATGGCAATCTCCGGTCAGACAAATCTTTTAGCCCTGAACGCTTCCATCGAAAGTGCCCGTGCCGGTGAAGCCGGACGCGGTTTCGCCGTTGTAGCACAGCAGATCCGTCAGCTCGCAGAGCAGACCAAGAGCTTTACCGAAGAGATCACCAAGATTACCAACGAGCTGAATGTCAATGCCAACATGGTAGTCAACACTATCAACGGTTCCATTGAAGCTACCGAACAGCAGGGCGAAAAGATCCTGGCCGCTTCCGAGACTTTCGAACAGCTGAACAAAAATATGGAAGCACTGGCTTCCCAGGTGGAAGAAGTAAATCACCACATTCTGGGATTGTCAGAATCCAATAATAAGATTATGGAAAACATCTCCCAGTTGTCCGCTGTAACTGAAGAAGTCACAGCTAATGCCGAACAGGTGCACACCATGAGCCAGAACAACCTGGATTGCGCAGAACAAGTAAAAACGGCAGTAGAACATATCCGCTCTACTACCGATGAGATGGGAACGCAGGAGGGTTAACCCTCCTGCGTTCTTTGATCTTACTATTTCAATTTCAAACCGTCTTTAAAAGCATTTCCTACTTTATCTCCCATTGCAAGATAAGTATTATTCACAGGATCATAGCTGATTGGCTTCAATTTCTTCGGATCGATCTTGCCATCCGTCAGGATGCTTTCGTCCGCATTGACGTTGACGATATCGCCCACCAGAATGCCGTCTTCAAAACTTTTCACCTTACATTCCAGCGCCATGGGAAGTTCATCGATCAGCGGTGCATTGACAAAATCACTCTTGGCTGCATGGAAACCGGACTTTGAGAATTTATCAGGTACTTTCTTCGCAGATTCCACGCCCACATAGTCGCAGGCTACCACGGTATCTTCGGTTCCGATACTTACGGTAAATGCTCCGGTCTTTGCCAGATTCTCCGTGGTCTTATGCTCTGACATACTGATGGATATCTCATTCATGTCCGTAATGATTCCCCATGCTGCGTTCATGGCATCGGGTACTCCATTTTCGTCATAAGTTGCAATGATCAGCACCGGCATGGGATACATTACCGGCTTTGCTCCAAAATTTACTCTGCTCATATTCGTCCTCCTTGTACTAAATTAATTTTTCCTTCCATTCTGCTTCCCGGAATCCGGTCAACACCAGATCCCCGTCCACGACAAACGGCCGCTTTACCAGCATTCCGTCCGTGGCCAGCAGCCGAAGTTGTTCCTCTTCCGTCATGTTCGGAAGCTTGTCCTTCAACTGCATGTTCTTATATAACAACCCACTGGTATTGAAGAATTTCTTTAACGGCAGCCCACTTCTGCTCTGCCATTCTTTTAATTCTTCGTAGGTGGGGTTGTCCTCTACAATGTGACGATCTGTATAGGTGATATTATGTTCCTCCAGCGGAATCCAGCAGAAATCCAGATTGATTCTCTCATGATCCAATTCATCATATCCATGAAACACCCCATCCATAGGAATACTATCGTCCAGTAAATGAACATTATAATATAAGCAGATCTGGTGGCAGGGTCTCTTTCCCCATGGGAAATAAATTTCGCCTATAGCCAGCAGATTATCTACCTCTATCTCAGCGTGAAGTTCTTCTTCAAACTCCCGTTTCAGCGTTTCCATGCTGGTCTCCATAGCCGCAACATGCCCGCCAATGATAGCATAGTCATCATTTTTCGGACGTTGCAACAGGATCTTTTCATTATGGATCAATATACCGCCAACCCTGTAGGAAAATACAAAATCATCGTTTTTAAATAGAATGTCCATGTGATCTCCCTTCACGTCAGATATACTCATCCTGTTTTACCTAAACTTTAAAATCAAAACTGTTATTCCCACGGAAATCATCATAAGCCCAAGCAAAATGACCAGCGCAATAACCTTTGCATTTTTCTCCATAAATCGGATAGGTGTCCCATACTTTTCATCAATGTTTGCATCTCTTCGCTCATTCCTGATATTCTGCTCCCACTCCAGATCCTTCAGTTTCATATATTCGTCATAATGGCGTTTTTCCAGACGGTCTTCCTCTTCGCGTACCAATAATTCCAGGTTTTCTTTATAAGAGGCCCCACAATTACTACACCCCTTTTCGTCTGTGCTTTTTCCCCTTATCTTATTATCACAGTATTCACAGGTAAATTCATAATCACTTGCAGGTTTATAAACCGGAGGCTCGCCGATTTCAAAATTGTAGTATTTATGACGTATCAGCCTATATTTTTGAATTGCCTGCATTGTAGTACTTATATATTCCGTTTCCTGTGTAATGGCTTCTTCCTGGGATTTCATATACTCTAAATACCTTTGATGCATGGCCCGTTTCTTTAACTGATACTCCTTGTTCTTTCCAAAATTACCGCCACAGGTTGGACATTTTTCATCCGCAGAAGATACCTTGGATCCGCAAAACTCACAGGTAAATTCAAAATTCTCCTGAAAATGATCCTTTTTGTAGGAAATGTACTTAACCGGTTTCAGGTCCTTACGTGCTCTAATGCCCGAAAAGAAAAACAAGTATATAAGTAATAACAGGCCAAAGGTAATTGCTATATTAAAAAATACTGTTGAAAACAAACTGAAAAATTCCATAATAATGTGCCATTCCTCTTTCGTATTAAATATAATTCTTAACTAATCATATCATAGTAAATCCTATTTTTCATCTAAATCCTAAGAATGTACTGATTACAACTCTTGATACTTCATGCATGGGAAATATCTTAGAAAAATCCAGTTGCCATATCTCCATTTTCTGCTACAATTTGATCATAATAGTTGCGAAGCAACGGCCATCGTCGCAGAGTCAGAAAACGCATCTACTGCCACAGAACCGGATGCCGGGCAGAGTGAAACGAACGCAGAAACCGAACGCACTGAAACCACAGAAGTGATAACGGAAGATTCCACAGAAACTCCGGCACCGGTGGAAGTATCAGGAAGCACGGAGAATAGCACCATTTTGCCTCTCTCTTATGAGGATTTTAATGTTAACGGATTTGGATATAGCAATTACGTAGACTTATATGGAGCCGGAAACGGCTATGAAGATGTAGAACGTATTTCTATTATGACTACAAATTGTACGGCATATACTGAATACCCCGATCAAATGTCATCAGACACAGAAACTTCGCGTGGTATAAAATTAGGCGATTCCAGAGAACAGGTAATTGCTGCTTATGGAGAGCCCCGAAACGAGGTTGTATATAGATCTAAGGCCTATAATCATGATGGTCTGGAAAGCCAGTATAATTTGTGCTATTCCTATATTGATGAGCGCTATCCGGAAGTCTTTTTCAATTTATCCTTCAGTATGGATCAAAATGATAATGTTCTGGATATTTGCTATGAAGCAATATTGATGAAATGGTATAAATAATTAGTCGTTTATAAGTATACCCTTAGTAGATATTATATCATATCCCCTGGGGGTATATTAACCTTATAGTTTTATTTCCAATTCGAGGCAAGCATCATACTTCAGGTTCGGCATCTACTTATCGTGCGTTTATTAAATCAATTCATAATGTGCTGACTGTCCATTTCCAACTAGCTTAATCCTACCCTTATCAGACATCTTTTTCAACAAACGATAAGCTTGTGATGGAGTAACATTTAATAATTCTACAACGTTATCTCTTGTAATCCTTCCGCCTTGCTTCTGTATTAGTTCCATAATCCATGCTTCATATTTCACCGCATCAATTCCAGTCTATCGAACATATCCTACGATATTATCCTGTTCTTTATACACCTTGGAACTAAGTATATAAAACCATGCTCTATTATTGCCACTCGCATTAACCAAGCCAGCTTCAACTAGCTTTTTCTATCCTCTAATTCCTAATTCTTTTGCCAAAGTGTTGGCATTTCAATATAACGATTGCAGATACTGTGTGCAACCGCTATTTTGAATAAACTGCATCGTTTCTGGAAAGAAGATATACACAATACTGATTCATGCTGATACCTTCCCTCTTAGAATGTTCTGCAAGGGAACGATGAAGGCTTCGTGGGATTCTAAGTTTAAACTGTCCAGAATAATCCTCTAAGCTGTCCGGCTCATGAATTTCAATACCATCTTCCATAGCAGCTTCCAACCATGCTTTCTTGGCATCTAAAGCGTTTGCGACAGCGGATTCTACTGTTTCTCCACAGGTAATACATCCCGGAAGCTCCGGAAATGAAACCACAAAACCGCCCTCATCCTTATCCTCTACAATTTCCATACGATAATTCATTGCAAAATAATCATTCAACGTTTTCACCATTCACCGCCTCACTTTCCACAATCTGCTTTACCATCTCTACATACACTTTTTTGATGGGTTCATGCTTTGGTATCGTAATCGGTTGACATCCGGCTTTTCTGAACGTGTAATGACTGCTTCCGCCCTTTGGGCCATTCATTACATATCCATAGCTTTCCAATACCTTACGTAATTCATCAAACCGGAGGTCTTTTGATAAAGCACATATTCTCGTTAATAGTTTATCCCATTTTGACATTCTGAATACTTCCTATCTATATTATATGTGGTACCATATTTGGTGTCAACATTATTTATAAAAATTTAGGCAACTACCAAAGTTGATTCTTTTACTTGATTGATTTTTCATTCTGCTAATAATTCATTTGTGGAGGGGGCTCCTTTGAACGATGATTAATTAACCTGCCAATTAACAATCATTATTCTATGGGTGGCACTCATTTTTTTGCAAACCGGTTATTTGTTACTTAACAGGAATGCTCCTATTTAACAAAACTCACCTTCCATCCAATCAAATGGGAAATCCGGATCTTCCCAATACTTTGTACCATACCATGGTCTTTCATACGCATGAAAACACTCCCGTGCGCGCCTTTCCTTTTCTCGATATTCTTTATGACAGAAAGGCATATATATCTCTGCTTCGCTTTCCGTACATGGCACAACATGTAATGTAGGTTTATTATCCTTAAAAAGAGGATCTATTTCATATACCCATTTAAATGGTTTTGGTTTACATTGACTGTGATTATATACCTTGTCATAATACTGTTTCCATGTATACTTTTCGCCATATTCATCATAGATTTCAACAATATTATTATTCTTCATGCAAAAATCTTCTAACTGCTTAAAGCTCTTAATATTCTTATGTCTCTGAAATAACGGACGCCATCCACAGCTCAATTTGTTAAGATGAATCTGATATCCCAGATATGGCTCATCTACAAGTTCATATTCGACATCTGTAACTCCATAATTTTTTTCAACTGCAAAATTTTCTCGAATCAGTTTCTTACTTTTGCTCATCAGATAAAAATTTGTTCCCATAAGCTAAACTCCTTATCTTACCACTCACATGTCTCAACATGATTTTCACTCATTTTCTTCATAACAATATCTGTGATTTCAGTATTTTCCTCATTTGTTTTAATAAGAATCCAGTCATCAAAATAATCAAATATTGTCCGATACTTGTGATAGAATTCCATAACCGATAACAAGCCATCTTCGCTTATATTTTCAAGGATATCCTCTACGCAATATCCTTCTTTATTCAAAAACTCAGCAAACTCCGGATTTTTTTCTCTATAATCCCCCAGAATATAACGAAGTATTTTTTCTTGAACTTTTATACAAAAATCAAATTCAAAGTTTCGTTCATCTACATTTTGATCGATCAACTCTAAAGGCATCTTAATCCTAAACGGTCCCGGAATGATATAGTACCATTTGTGATCCAGATCATAAAAATATCCATAATCAATAAATACAATTCTACTGAAAATACTTCGTTCCGAACAGTCTAACCAAAATGGTTCACCCGTAAGGTCATGTGTTTCAATCCAACGGTATCCTCCGTATTCGCTTCCACGTTTTCCAATTAATGCGGTCTGCCCCAATCCAAAAAGATATTCCACATCTTCCTGCTCCAGATACCATAATAGAAGCCGTACCCCTACCACTTTATAATATCCACCATTTCCGCTCCATCCATACTGAACATGACCATCCTCAAGTCGTCTTGCAATAATACTTATATCTCCCATATTCTCTCTCCTTTTCTTTTATTGTATATGCGTAACGTATATACGTATTTTATTTCAAAAGAAATCGTATGTCAAGACATCCCTGACATACGATTTTAAGTGTCACTTATTTTCTTTCAAAGCAGTCATATAGCCCAATAATCGTTCTTTTTGTCGGCTTTCCAGACTTCTGAAACTTTCCAGAACAACCTCTTCGTCTCTATTCAGTGCAAATACATAATCCGTCCTGCCATCATGAACTGTTCCCTCTGCTAATAATTCATTTGGCGTAATATGTAATACTTCACATATTTTAAGTATTTTGTCCGCAGATGGATTTGTTTTTTTTCGTTTCCAATCACTGATCGTACTTTGGGAAATTCCGGTCTGCTCTGAAAATTCTTTCTGGCTTAGTCCGTTCTTATCCATTAAAAGGAAGATTCTTTCGCTGATAAGCACTTCAACAACCCCTTATTCAAACTCGGCAAGTTAATGCTTTAACTTAAACTATTTTGTTTAGGTTTCATTTAAAATCTGCCGATATTTTACCTCATTTGCACATTTTATTTTGGCTTACTGATTTTCTGTTGCCAAAGTGTTGCCATGAAGATATTATAGCATAGGACGTAATAAAATCAATCGACATTTCAATAAATGCAACTTAATCTAAAACCTTATCTCTCTTTTAGCAAAACATGGTTAACCAGCCCAAATGTCCCATATCCACTTAAAACACCAACCATATTAAGTATTATATCATCTATATCAAAACTTCCCAATCGTGTCATATACTGAAAGATTTCTATAAACAATACTGCAAACATTCCTACTAAAAATACTTTGAAAAATGCTTTAATTCGGGGATATGCAATAGGCAAAAGAAACCCAAAAGGAATAAATGGCAACAGATTTCCCAAAAGATTTTTTAATGCCCACCAAATCACTTTTTCTACTTGATTTTTATTCATAGTAATTTCTCCCGAAAAATCACATTCTATTTTTCAAGTAGCATTGCGCAAGTGCCTCTAACAGATTGTCATCAGCGTATATCTTATCATAATCACTAATAGAAAGAGTCGTAATCTGCTCTCCACTCCAGAGACTCGCCTCACTTTTCTCATAAGTTTGGCGGTCCACCTTTTCTCCAATAATCTCTTTTACATAACCTGTGTTTTCATCTCGTATAATATCCGAAACATTGACATAATACTCAACATTAAATGTGGCGTCTGCATACTCTTCCTCAACATAATTATAAATAGCATGTAACATTTCAATATTAGCATTCGACGAGGTACAGGTCAAGGTATCCAAATCCCATACATCCATTTTAGACATGTGATCATTTACATTATCAATCATATCTGTCTCGCTATTATATGTTGTAAAATCATATATATAATAATAATCGCAATAAACCATACCCTTTCGTTCTACATAGCTGAAAGGTTTATTATATCCGTAGAAATCATCTATCGTTTCTGCACCCGGCGTCAGAAGTACCGCTTCTCCATTTTTATAAGTGTATAAGTAATTTCGCAAATTACATCTATCATCATAATCCAAATCAGTACATCCGTGACTAAATAACATTTCTGGAATTTCATCATCATTCAGATATATAAAACAGACATTTGCATAGTAGCGTTCGGGATTTTCATAATAGGTACTATTTTCTCTATAATACTCCCTCAAAATATCCTCATAAGCTTTTAACCATTGCTGGGATAAGATTTCATCATCTACTTTTACATCGGAATCCAAGGTTATAATCCTTTCTCTTTCCACATATTCTATATAAGGCCAATCACTTCTTATCCCACGCTCTATCTCATCCTCTATTCTTTGTCTACAATAATCAACTTTTATTTGAAAATCAATTAGTTCTAAAAGCTGTTCATCGCTCAATTCATCATTCGGAAAATAAAAAGTACAATTATTAACACAAAACGCTATATCTTCCCCACTATATTCACTCTCCTTTTGAATGATAGGCATTGTGTTCTCCGGCTGCTTTTCTCCGCTTTTATAAAGCATTTTCAAAACTTTTCTTCTTCCCAATTCATCAAAGGATAACTCTCTATTGTAAAAGCTAGTCTCCGTATTGGCAGAACTATAATTTATGTATAATTCATCAACCTCCTGCATGGTCATTTGTTCTAAAGCATTCAAATAGTACAAAGGGTTGCTCGCTTTCACATATGCCTCATAATCAACATATCGTCCCAGCAGATTAAATACCACAAGCTGAAGGATTTCTTCGTCCGTCATTTCCTGCATAGGAAGGTTTAAGATACCCTCTTCTTTAGAAAACGCAATTCCCTCTCCATTGTATTCATCTTTTGAAGAAATAACAGCAACTTCTCCCTCCGGCTCTGCCATATCTCTACAATACAAATCATATAATTCGCTAAAACGTCTCTCCTCATCTGCAGACATGGCTCTGGACATATATTTACTATCATACTGGAAGATATTCTCATACAAATCAATAACTTCTTCAGCTTCCATGTTTCTTATTTTTTCTAAATGACTTATATAGGCTTTTACAGATAAAAAAGTACCACCCGATAACAATACAACTGCCCCGAATACAACTGCAATTTTAGCAAGAGCATTCACATTTTTCCATTTAGAAATTTTCACAATATTTTTATCTGTTTCTTTTTCCATTTTAATTTGTTTAATAGCATTCTGATATCCTTCCCATACAACATCAGGCACCTGCACATTATCACTAATTTTTTTGTATTCATCTATTTTCATAAACAAGCCTCCAACTAATCCATTGCTCTTACCGTAAGAATCTGTTCCAGTTGCTTCCGCCCTCTGACCATTCTACTACGGACATTCACTTCTGTTATATGTAGCATCCTTGCAATTTCTTTTGTAGAAAACCCATCCACATAATACAGTTCCATAACAATCTGGTACTTTCCATTTAAATTACTTAATATTTTTCTCCATTCATTGGTAAAGTAATGATCCTCATGTATAAGTTCCGGAAACTCTTCGAGTGGAACAACCTTTTTTCTTTCTTTCAAAATATCTTTGCATTGATTTATTAGTATTCTAGTGAGCCACGTTCCAAAATACTCTTCACTTTTCAGTTGTCCAATTTTTTGCCAGCATTTAAGAACCGTTTCCTGTATTGCATCTGCAGCATCTTCTTCATTATGCAGCATACAAATTGCAACACGATACATTCTTTGTAATTGTGGCTGTATAAGCTGTTCAAACGCATCCGGATTCTTATTTTTAGCATCTTCAATAAGACTCATCGCCCTCTCCTTTCCAAACTTGATAAGCACTAAAATATAATTCATATCAAGTTCTTTGTTTCTGTCTATTAGACACTTGAAACATGCATTATGTGACAAATAAATCAATTTATAATTACCAAAATTTTCAACAAATAAATTTTCACTATTTTATCCCTTATCAGCAGAGTTTTTCCACCTCAAAGCAGATTTTTTATATTTTTAAGTAACCAGACATGATATCGTTTGCAGTTATAATGGTAAATCAAATCACTAATTTGTAAAATATTCTCTCATGGACTTTTTTCGTCAAAACATATTCTCTGACGGACTTTTTTCTTTAAGTACAATTAATCCATACTTAAACCAATAAATATGTCTCTACAAACACTGTCGGCGTCATCAGGTAACATTGTGGCAATACTGGCACATTGTGTGTTAAAAACTTTCTGTGAGATAAATTCTATAACCAACCCACAAATTACGGAAGTGACACCATTGGTGTATTTTCACTAATTTGCACCAGTTTTTGGTGCTTCATATAATTGGGATAATTTTTGAAAATAAAAAGAAATGTGATAATAGAAAATACCTATGACACTTCTGTTTAGTACTCATTAATATCTGTGGTACTATCAAAACAGGTATCATATAGGTATCACGACAAAAGAAAAAGCCCCATAAACGGCTTGTTTACGCCATTTATGAAGCTCTGTTTACTATTCGAACTCTACAAAGACTAACGCTTTTTGTTTAGGAATTATTCTCTGTAATGTTTCTCGTTCTTTTGATTATTTGATATATCCATATTATCCTGCCTATACGAGCTAATGTTATCATTTTGTTATCGGCATTGATAACACCTACTCGATAACTGTGGATAATAACTATATGTAGCATGTCAAATTATAAGCTATTTTGCTTAGAGATTCAACACAAAACTGAAATTTTACTTTTCCTTATATTCATCTGGTATTGCTATTTGAAATGTTTCACACAACAGCATCACATCATGCACATCATTTTTATCGTGTTCATATCCCAAATGAAGCATTACCTGACTCAATGGTTCAATACAAGAAACAGTTATATCTCCAACTTTTCCAATACCGGAAAAAGTTTTTGATGGAAATATATCTCCCTCATAAACAATTCCGTCATCTGTAAATTCAAAACAATGTAAATCAATGATTCTTTGTTTATCATCTTTCCAGACAGTATGACCATCCGTTGTATAATCAGTATTTACTTCCTCAAATCCATGCTGCTTAATCACATAAATATAATCATGATAATGTTTCAGTTCAACAAACAAATCAATATCATTGTGTATTCTTGATTCTCTTTTAAGAAGTGCATCAACACCCCATCCGCCATCTAAATATACTTTAATTTCGTTTTGCAAAGCATATTTTATAATTTCACATGCATCTTCTGTACGTACCATAATCTATCCTCCAAATTCAAATCTTTGTATGCTTTCCAACTCACTAAAAGCCTGAAATTTGTCAGTCTTTCATCCTTTTTGTTATCAATCACCAATTAGCTGTAATCCATTAGGATTTAGCTGATATATTTTATCGCACACCTCTTCAATATACTTTCTATCGTGAGAAATGCTAATGACAGCCCCCGGAAATTCTCGGAGCATTTTTCTTATTACCGGACCGGACAATGGTGAAAAATTTCTTGTCGGTTCATCCAGAATAAGAACATTTGCACCACTTAAGCTCATCCTCAAGAGAAGCACTTTCGCCTTTTGTCCGCCTGATAACTCCCGAATCGGATGCTCCATTTCATCTGGTGTGTATTTAAGTGAACCAAGGTATGTTCTAATTCTTGTACGCTCTTCTTTATCTCCTGTTTTATCAAGGTAATCAACCGGTGTAACATCCAAATCCAGCAGGTCTTCATAAGTTTGAGGCATATATTCTGCTTTAATGTCATTCCGATTTAGGAGTTCTTCCGCTATCTTTTTTAGAAGAGTCGTTTTTCCTGCCCCGTTGGCTCCTATCATACAGATTTTTTCTGAACCTTTTATTTTTAAATGAATTCCTTCTGCTAAAATTCTTTTGCCATCCGGAGTCACAAGCTTTGAAAGTTCATATTCTATGACCGTTTTTCCTGCGGGAATGTGTGAGTTTTCATCCCCTAATTTGACAAAGATTGCTTCTTCCTGTTCCGGCATCTGAGTCATATTTTCATCTTCTTTTTCAAATCTTCGTTCCATTGCCTTAACCGTATGCATTTTGTCCTTTAAGTTTTTGGCAACAGACGGTGCTTGTCTGGTACAACTTCTTAATGCACCTTGTACACTCTGCATAACTCTTTGATATTTTTCATCGCGAATCTTTTTCTCCCTACGGTCACTCAGTGCCCGCTGTTTTTGGATTTCAAATTTATGAAGCCGTTCTTCCACATAGCGTCTATAGGGAAGCTTTGCCACGGTATATCTCGCCTTTGTTTTTCGTATAATCTGCTCGATATGTATCACCATGTTGGCAGTACGCTCTATCAGCGTTTCATCGTGTGAAATAAAAAGCACAATGTGCTTCCAGTCATTTATGATTTTTTCCAGTAATGTAAGCGTCGCAATGTCGATGTCATTGGAAGGTTCGTCCAACAACAGCACAGAAACATCGCGAATGAAAAGCCTCATAAGTTGTGTCTTGACTTTTTCGCCTCCTGAAAGACTACCCATTGTCTGGTTACTGTAGAAAAAATCATTTTTCATTCCAAATTTTCCCGCAATAACAGACAATTCTTTAGGCGTTTTCTCCCAGAATATTTCCTCTTCAGAAAAATATTCGTATATTGTTTTTTCCTTATCTTCATCGAGCATCTCCTGCGGAAGATAACCAAGACGTTCGTGTCCCATTATCCTTTCCCCATCTGCTTCTATATAGTTTTCTACAAGCGACGGATTGTATATCCACTTCATTAATGTCGATTTCCCATTTCCCTCTTCTCCAATAATAACTGCCTTATCTCCATCATTTAGCACAAGGTTGAAATCATTAAGAATTATTCTCAGGTCTTTTTTATGTGTTAAATTTAATTTTTTTATCTGCAACATTAAAGTTTCTCCTTTTCGAAGTCTGAGCCAATTATTATTTTGAACACACAAAAACGAGTCTTTTTTGCATACGCAAAAATAGACTCGCTAAATAGACCCTTATTTCTTTTCCAAAAGGAAAACAAAGGAAATGCCTCTTGCGATAATCCAACTTAAGCGTACACAAAACAAACCTATTCTCTACAGGCTCAATAACTATATGTGTCTTACTTAAATCAAATTATCTATTAATCATTTCCTCACCTTACACAAAATGTGCCTTTCTTTCTTCTAATGGCAATACTATCATACTGTATTTTTTGTGTCAATACATTTCACCTTATGGAAGTGCAAATTCCGATTTGTCGTTCTGTTTAGTCCCCAAAGAACCTACTAAACCAGCTACGCTTTTGAACCGGTTCTGTCTCACGCTCCGGCTGATCGGCTCCGGACTTGCCGGAAAGAAGCTGCTGATGCATTGTCCCAGCATGGAGAGCCTGGGCCGCTGCCGCAGTCTGCTGTGCCGTCACCAACGCCGAGCTGACCTCCGCCAACCTTGCGTTCAGTTCCTCGATCTGCTTGTCCTTTACAGCAAGTTGCTCGCTTTTCCGGTCTAATTCTCCCTGCAGCATAGCGATCAAAGTGGTTTCGCAAGTTTCGCAACTTGCTTTCGCCTGTTGCGAAACTTGCTTTCGTTCAACACCTAAATAATGCTGATATATGGCGGTTTTTTGACTTTCGCTGATTGCGAAACTTCCTTTCGCATCTTTCGCAACATGGTTTCGCCTACACCATGCACGAACTGCCTGTTCCGACACGCCACATTCTATTGCAATTTCCGTTATTACACCCGCCAAATATCATCACCACTCTTTCATCCGGAGTTAATCTCAAAACAAATCGCTATGAGATCCCGTCCTTATCAATTTCAAAATCAAAGTCTGCCGAACAACTTTATAGACCAACAGCCAGTCCGGCTCGATGTGACATTCTCTCATGTCCTTATAATTTCTGGAATTAGTGAGAGCATGATCTCGATACGCCTCCGGCAACGGCTGCTCGTTACACAACAGCGTGATCACTTCCTCCAACTTCTTCGGATCGCAGCCTCTCTTGATCGCAAGCTTGTAATCTCGTTTGAACTGCCCCGAAAACTCCGGCTTAAGCATTCAGCGCCTCCATCAGATCTGCAACGCTATCAAACGGACCATACATATCCTCTCCCTTTTCTGCCGCCTCCATCGCCGCATAGGTAACAGCATTCGGCTCGTCAACCTTGACTTCAAAGGGAAGTCCATGACACCTAAGTGCCTGTCGATAAAAAATACCCGTTGCCGTACTCAAATCCATTCCGAGGGACTTAAAGAGAGCTGCCGCCTGTGCTTTCAGCTCCGGCTCCATTCTTATCGTCATATTTCCTTTAGCCATAATAGCACTCCTTTCCTCGTCATTTTTAGCTTGCACTAATATTATATTCAATATTCGTGACATTTGCAAGTGCATTGCAAATGTTTTTTTGCAACTTTTCTATGAACAGTGCTTTCTATATGCTAACACCGCAGCGTGTACATTTAGGGGGTGAAAAAGCCTTATTTCGCGCGGTTTTCAAGCCTCGTTTTCGGTGGGGTAATATAAAAACCCTTACCCGCCCCGAAAACGCCTTGTAGGGCGTTTCTGGGGCGTTTACAGCCCTTTCTTAAATTCCTCCACCAACAGATCGCTCAAAGCCTGTGATGGGCGTATTTTGACCGTTATATGCCCCTCCGGTACGGTGTCCCACCATTTGCGGATCGTTTTCGGATCAAGTCCGGTGTCCCTATGACAATCGGCCTTGCGTCCCTCTGGATGCTCCTGCCGCCACGCATAGACTTGCGCTTTCTTTTCTTCTGCCCCTTTTCTTCTCCATGTGCCGCCAGGATAATCCACTTCCTGCACCGCCCTTGCTCTTTTCAAATGCTCTTTCTGTGATCTACCATTCCTCTTGTTGCGCTCGATGCGAACATCGGTCAGAGCTTCAATATCGGAAATCGTGAAATTGTAATACTCCTTGTCGTAGGCTTCCAGCGCACTCCGTATATCTTCCTCGGTCAATGCGTTCTCATGCTTCACCATCTGCAGATCATCAAAAGCCTCTTTCATATCCTGCCGGAGCTGCTGCTTCGACACACCGCATTTGTAAGCATAGATAGCAAGGCACATCAAAAAGAAATACCGATGCCCGCCCTTTATCTCTCCGATCTGCCGCAGCCACCAATGGTAGAGCGCATACGGATCATCACCATGCACCTTTCCGGCAATATCCCACTTCTTGCGTCCTTTCTCGCCTCTCACAACAACACGCTCATACCACTCCGGATATGCCTCCCTCGCCTCAGCTCGTGTCATTTTGGATGGGCTGAAAGGCTTATTGACATCCACCCTGTTTTCTGGCTTTGCGTAGGCGTTCAGATAATCCAGCGTTACCCGTTCTCCGGTACGGAAAGCGACCAGCTCCGTCCCATGCTTGTCATTGATGCTGCCCACCATGCGGAAGCTCTGATTGATGGATTGATACTGGATCGCCTTGACCTGCGAAGTGCTGCCATACTCCCATAGCCGGAAAGTGAGGTCATATTTCAGACTTTTAAGCTGAATTTTTATATTCGGGTATAGGTCAATCGGCTGCTGGAAAACATAGTAGATATGCAGCCCTGTCCCCGACAGAACAAGGAAAGTCGGCATCGGCAACCGGCGCACTCGCTCCGGATCGCCGCCAAAGCGCAGAAAGAGGTTGCGCAGCTCGGCAAGACCTACGCCATCCAGATCGAAGATCAGAGCATACATCCGCTGGGCGTTCTCCAGCCTGTTCTCCTTTCTGCGATATGCAAGACCGCTGCACAAAGTAAGGCTGTTCCCCTCGACAAACTCCATGTAATCCTGTTCCCATGTGTCGTTATACATCTTCCTGCGCCGGAGCTTCTTATCCTCGCTCTGTTCGTCCCGATACAGATACACAGCGTTCGGATGGGAAAAATCCGTGTGCCGTTCTCCGGAGTTCTCATTGTCCGGAAACAGCTCTTTATAAAACTCATAGCCTCCGACCTCCGGATATTGTGCGCTCAAATACTCGTAGCAGCCTCGATAATTCTCGGTCATATTACCACCTCACAAAAGAAAAAGTACCAAAAAGAAAATCCGCTGCGGCGGGGATCGCCTGCGGGCGGGAAGGGGGAAAAGGGGGAGCAAAAGAGCGGCGGCTACGCCGCCTTAAAGAGAAAGTCACCTCCCCCTTTTCCCCCTCGCTGCGGGGCATTGAAAGTGCCGCCACTATGGAAAACCCGATGGGTTTACCACAGTGGCTTGGAAAACCTCTAACGAGGTTTACCACACTTCCAACACCCCTCCGCTCACCCCCCTTTTCCCCTCCGACTTTCTCCCTTTCAGAGAGAAAAAATATAGGTTGGGAGTACCCTTACAGGGGGCTTAGATTATCAATACAGCAATTCCCTATTTTCAGTTGTTATTATAGCCTGTCCGAAAGAGATTTTCAAGCCCTCCGGACAGGCTTCTTTTACAGCTCCATGCCGCCCATTCCTCGCTGGTGCTGCTGTTGCTCCTGCTGCTGTCCAATCTCCGGATCGGGCAGCAGCTCCCTCGCCTTTTCAAGCAGAGGACGCAGACGCTCCGGCAAGTGTTCTTCCAAGAAGTCCAGCATCCGACCGATGCCGTCCGTCAGACGCTCGGTGAAGCTGCGTTCCTCCTGCAGCTCGGATTGCAGATAATAGTTTTCATCGCGCAGCCTCCGGTTTTCCTGTTCAAGCCTCTGCTGCCGCTGCGCTTCTTCCAGCCGCTTCTTCATGGACGGCACCTGTGACCGCAGACGGGTGTTTTCCTCCGTCAGCTCCTGTACCTTGTGCCGATCCGTCACGCTGCGCAGTGCCATTTTCTTTAGCTGCTCGACCTGATCCACCGTCACGCCCTTTACTGCCCCTGTGAGCGTCTTTTCCGGCTGAATATCATGCAGGGGTGCATTTACCCTGTCAGCCTCCTTTAAGAGCCGCACAGTGCCTTTCAGAGCGTCCCGCTGCCGTTCCAGCTCAGCAACCTCCCGCTCTACTGCCGCTGTCTGCTGCTGCACCGCTTCCAGCCTCGCAGCCGCTTCCTTGAACTGCGGCAAGTCCATGTGCGGTCTGTTCGTGCCGAGAGAGATAATTTCAAAATCGTGCCGCTGGGCGATCTCCGTCAGAGCTTCTTTCTCCCGTTCCATCCACGCCGCCCATTCGGTCTGCTTTCTGCCGACACCGACAAACCCCTGCTGCTTCAATGCCTGTTTCATAGATACCCTTGTAGAAAGTCCTCTTGACTGCTCCGTTGCCACAGGGATAAAATCGACATGGAGATGGGGCGTTGCCTCGTCCATGTGCAGCACCATATTGAACACCCGCAGATGGGGGTTGCGTTCTGCAAAAGACTCCGCAAAATCTTTCAGAGCTGCCGCCGCCCGTTCTCCGTCCGGCGTACCGCACCCACAGTCGCTCATGTTGCCGATCTGGAAGATCGCTTCATGGAACAGCTTTTCCTGTTTACTCTGCCGGATATGCTCATAGTAGTCCGGTATCTTATCTCTCGTTTTGGTTTTCTTTGCGTTGTAGGCTGCGAGAGCTTCATCAAAGACCATATGATAGACCTGCTTCAGATCCTCGTTGCAGAAAACAATGTTCTGCTCCGTCCGGCTCCGGTCTACATTCGCCGCTGAGAAGCTGCGGTTGTTGTGCCGGATGCTCCCTGCACCTGTCATACCCGAAATCGTAACTCCCATAAAATCGCCCCCTTTCCGCTTATTCTTCCGTCCTCTATTTTATCATAAATTTCCGCTAAAAACAACCTCTTTGTTACTTTCTGGTGAGAAAGTAACGCAAAAGCACTTTCACACCGCCACCCCATCGGTGCAGCGGTGTGAAAGTGCTTTGCGCCCCTAAAGGGGAGGGGTTGCCGGAGCTGCTTCACTGCCGGCTCGTGCCTGCTGCTCTGCCAGCTCCGGAGGGGCGCTGCCCCTGCCGTCTGCGGACGGCTCCCCGACCTTCATCCCACCGATAAACTGAAATTTTACTTTTCCTTATATTCATCTGGTATTGCTATTTGAAATGTTTCACACAACAGCATCACATCATGCACATCATTTTTATCGTGTTCATATCCCAAATGAAGCATTACCTGACTCAATGGTTCAATACAAGAAACAGTTATATCTCCAACTTTTCCAATACCGGAAAAAGTTTTTGATGGAAATATATCTCCCTCATAAACAATTCCGTCATCTGTAAATTCAAAACAATGTAAATCAATGATTCTTTGTTTATCATCTTTCCAGACAGTATGACCATCCGTTGTATAATCAGTATTTACTTCCTCAAATCCATGCTGCTTAATCACATAAATATAATCATGATAATGTTTCAGTTCAACAAACAAATCAATATCATTGTGTATTCTTGATTCTCTTTTAAGAAGTGCATCAACACCCCATCCGCCATCTAAATATACTTTAATTTCGTTTTGCAAAGCATATTTTATAATTTCACATGCATCTTCTGTACGTACCATAATCTATCCTCCAAATTCAAATCTTTGTATGCTTTCCAACTCACTAAAAGCCTGAAATTTGTCAGTCTTTCATCCTTTTTGTTATCAATCACCAATTAGCTGTAATCCATTAGGATTTAGCTGATATATTTTATCGCACACCTCTTCAATATACTTTCTATCGTGAGAAATGCTAATGACAGCCCCCGGAAATTCTCGGAGCATTTTTCTTATTACCGGACCGGACAATGGTGAAAAATTTCTTGTCGGTTCATCCAGAATAAGAACATTTGCACCACTTAAGCTCATCCTCAAGAGAAGCACTTTCGCCTTTTGTCCGCCTGATAACTCCCGAATCGGATGCTCCATTTCATCTGGTGTGTATTTAAGTGAACCAAGGTATGTTCTAATTCTTGTACGCTCTTCTTTATCTCCTGTTTTATCAAGGTAATCAACCGGTGTAACATCCAAATCCAGCAGGTCTTCATAAGTTTGAGGCATATATTCTGCTTTAATGTCATTCCGATTTAGGAGTTCTTCCGCTATCTTTTTTAGAAGAGTCGTTTTTCCTGCCCCGTTGGCTCCTATCATACAGATTTTTTCTGAACCTTTTATTTTTAAATGAATTCCTTCTGCTAAAATTCTTTTGCCATCCGGAGTCACAAGCTTTGAAAGTTCATATTCTATGACCGTTTTTCCTGCGGGAATGTGTGAGTTTTCATCCCCTAATTTGACAAAGATTGCTTCTTCCTGTTCCGGCATCTGAGTCATATTTTCATCTTCTTTTTCAAATCTTCGTTCCATTGCCTTAACCGTATGCATTTTGTCCTTTAAGTTTTTGGCAACAGACGGTGCTTGTCTGGTACAACTTCTTAATGCACCTTGTACACTCTGCATAACTCTTTGATATTTTTCATCGCGAATCTTTTTCTCCCTACGGTCACTCAGTGCCCGCTGTTTTTGGATTTCAAATTTATGAAGCCGTTCTTCCACATAGCGTCTATAGGGAAGCTTTGCCACGGTATATCTCGCCTTTGTTTTTCGTATAATCTGCTCGATATGTATCACCATGTTGGCAGTACGCTCTATCAGCGTTTCATCGTGTGAAATAAAAAGCACAATGTGCTTCCAGTCATTTATGATTTTTTCCAGTAATGTAAGCGTCGCAATGTCGATGTCATTGGAAGGTTCGTCCAACAACAGCACAGAAACATCGCGAATGAAAAGCCTCATAAGTTGTGTCTTGACTTTTTCGCCTCCTGAAAGACTACCCATTGTCTGGTTACTGTAGAAAAAATCATTTTTCATTCCAAATTTTCCCGCAATAACAGACAATTCTTTAGGCGTTTTCTCCCAGAATATTTCCTCTTCAGAAAAATATTCGTATATTGTTTTTTCCTTATCTTCATCGAGCATCTCCTGCGGAAGATAACCAAGACGTTCGTGTCCCATTATCCTTTCCCCATCTGCTTCTATATAGTTTTCTACAAGCGACGGATTGTATATCCACTTCATTAATGTCGATTTCCCATTTCCCTCTTCTCCAATAATAACTGCCTTATCTCCATCATTTAGCACAAGGTTGAAATCATTAAGAATTATTCTCAGGTCTTTTTTATGTGTTAAATTTAATTTTTTTATCTGCAACATTAAAGTTTCTCCTTTTCGAAGTCTGAGCCAATTATTATTTTGAACACACAAAAACGAGTCTTTTTTGCATACGCAAAAATAGACTCGCTAAATAGACCCTTATTTCTTTTCCAAAAGGAAAACAAAGGAAATGCCTCTTGCGATAATCCAACTTAAGCGTACACAAAACAAACCTATTCTCTACAGGCTCAATAACTATATGTGTCTTACTTAAATCAAATTATCTATTAATCATTTCCTCACCTTACACAAAATGTGCCTTTCTTTCTTCTAATGGCAATACTATCATACTGTATTTTTTGTGTCAATACATTTCACCTTATGGAAGTGCAAATTAAAATTTTCACTTCCTAATTATACATCCAACCATTACGAAATTCAATCTTTCACAACCTCTTTACAACCACA
>ERZ835109.293-NODE-293-length-61791-cov-15.347512_pt1 | contig 61791 bp, 60 predicted proteins | sample MGYA00519946_ERZ835109 | MGnify/ENA primary metagenome ERZ835109 (study PRJEB31850, sample SAMEA3708771) | human gut metagenome | biome: human gut; feature: human-associated habitat; material: faeces | place: China | collected 2014 ...
GCCAGAGCGAGAACCCCTCCAACTTCCTGCTGATGCACGCCATGGGCCCCAACGTGGCCGGCGTTATCGGTTCGGCCGTTGCTGCAGGTATCCTGATCAACATCTTCGGCTAAGCAAAACCTGAAGCACTATCTCAAGAGCCATCGCACAAGTTTGTGCGGTGGCTCTTTTTGTGCAGGACAATTTCAAATGGCCGCCGCAGTGCTTTGGCGATATTCAGCGGAATTATGATTTATTATTTTGGGATAACGGAGCGTCTGCGGACGCTCCGTTATCCCATTTTCACGGGAGAGGACATAAGAGGCAACAGCTGCCGTTTCCAGTTACGACCCCTTCTGTGAAAAAGAGGTTCTGAAACGCCCGCAGGCGTTTCAGAATCTCAAATATTAAAATATACTTTCCTTGAACAATGGCCAGAGCGGCAGCGGAGGCCATTCAAAATCGTGTTAGCATTAGTTTTTTCCTGTTTGTGTTTGGCTGCTGCTTGTGCTATCATAGAGAAAAACAGGGCGCAATACGCCCCCAAAACAGGAGGGAGCCGTTATGGAAAAAATCAAGCTTGAGGTTGCAGGTGTCCCGGCTGTCCTGTACGGCAAGCGCAGCCGTAAGGTCTATCTCTATGTCCATGGCAAAAACGGCAGCGCGGCCGAGGCAGCCCGCTTTGCCCGCACAGCCTGCCCGGCAGGCTGGCAGGTGCTGGCTGTCGATCTGCCGGAGCACGGCACCCGAAAAAACAGCCCGGAAAAGCTGGTGCCGTGGGTGGTCACCCGGGAGCTGCAGGCGGTTTACGCCCGGATGCATCCGGTATGGAAGCATATCCGGGTGTATGGGGTCAGCATCGGGGCGTGGTTTGCTATGCAGGCGTTGCAGACGCAAAAACCGGAGAAGGCGCTGCTGGTGTCCCCGATCGTGGATATGGAAAAATTGATCCTTGCCCTGATGCAGCAGGCAGGGGTAACGGAGGAGCAGCTGCACGCGGCAGGGGAGATCCCCACAGACTTTGGGGAGACGCTTTCGTGGCCGTATCTGTGCTGGGTGCGGGAGCACCCGCTGCACTGGAAAGTACCCACACAGGTGCTCTATGCTGATACAGATCCCCTTACCGGGCACACCGCTATGGAGCGGTTCCGGCAGCAGACCGGGGCGCACCTGACCATTCTGGAGGGCGGGGAGCACTGGTTCCACACCGAGACCCAGCTGGCCGCTCTGCAAAGCTGGGAAAGCTGTCATTTATAATAGGCCGTTTCTCTTTTCCTCAGTCTGTGAAAATGTAAGCCCGGAAAATCTGCGGATTTTCCGGGCTTACATATAAAATACGCTTCCACAACAAAACGCCGCTGACGGCTTTGTGCATCGTCAGCGGCGTTTTGTTTATTGAAAACAGGATTGTGAATGGCAGAATCAGACGTTTGCTTCGCTGTTGTGCTCAGCCTTCTTGTAAGCGGAGAAGGAGTGGAACACGATGTTCAGGCCCAGCACGATCAGCAGCACGGCAAGGATCAGCTGCAGGCCGTTTGCGATGAACACAGCGCCCCAAGTGGTCTCACCGGCAGGGATGGTAACAGAAGCGGCGGTGCTGATGGCCTTGACCATAGCGATCAGGCGCTGCACCAGTGCGGTAAACGTAACGCACAGCATGATGACCAGAGGGGGGAACAGCATCTTGTTGCTGCGGCCGGTCACCTTCAGGAACACGCACAGGGTAGCCAGCACCAGTGCGCTCAGCAGCTGGTTGGCAGAACCGAACAGCGGCCAGATGTTGGCGTAGCCGATCTTGGTCAGGATAAAGCCGAACACCAGCGTGATGAAGGTGGAGAAGTACACGTTGCAGAACAGCTTGCGCCAGCCCTCGGCGTGCTCCATGTCGTCCACGCTGAACAGCTCCTGGAAGCTCATGCGGCCAATACGGGCCACGGCATCCAGACTGGTCAGTGCCAGTGCGGAAACGCACATGGTCATGAACACGGTAGCAGCGTAGGCGGGCACACCGAACATCTCAAAGAAACCGGCAACGCCGCGGCTGAAGATCTGGAACGGAGTACCGGCAGCAGGGGTACCGTCGGCAGCTGCGGCAGCACCGGCAACGCACAGAGCCAGAACAGCCAACAGGCTTTCAAGGATCATGGCACCGTAGCCGACCTTCAGCATATCCTTCTCGTTCTCAACGGTCTTGGAGGAAGTACCGGAGGAAACAAGGCTGTGGAAACCGGAAACTGCACCGCAGGCCACGGTGACGAACAGGATGGGGAACATGGTGCCCAGCTTTTCGTTGGTAAAGCCGGTGAACACAGGCAGATTCATGGTGGGGTGTGCCACCAGCAGGCCAACCACAGCACCCACAATCATGGCCACGAACATAAAGGTGGTCATGTGGTCACGGGGCTGCTTGAGCAGCCACATGGGCAGCACAGCAGCAAAGAAGATGTACACAAAGGTGATGTAGCTCCAAGCGGCCTTGCCCAAGATCAGGGGCAGGTTTGCGCCGATGACAAAGGACAGCACGATGAACACGATGCTGATAACGCTTTCCTTCCAGCCGGAGAAGCTGAACTTTTTCTGCAGCAGGCCAAAGATAACGGCGAACACCATGAACATGATGGACACCATGCCGGCAGCGCCGTTGGTCTTGGCAGCCTCAACCATTGCGCCGTCTGCGCCGAAGGCATTGAAGGTGCCGGCAACCATGTCCGCAAAAGCGGCAATCACGATGCCGCAGAACAGCCAGCAGAACAGCAGGAACAGCTTGCGGCCGGTCTTGCCGATGTACTTTTCAATCAGCATACCCATGCTCTTGCCGTCGTTCTTAACGGAAGCATACAGGGCACCAAAGTCGGTGACAGCGCCGAAGAAGATGCCGCCCAGCAGCACCCACAGCAGCACCGGCAGCCAGCCGAAGGCTGCGGCCTGAATGGCACCGGTAACAGGGCCTGCACCGGCAATGGAGCTGAACTGGTGGGCAAACACCGTCCAGCCGTTGGTGGGTACATAGTCCCGGCCATCCTCGTGGACGACAGCCGGAGTCTTGGCTGCGGGGTCGATGCCCCATTTGTTAGCCAGCCAGCGGCCGTAAAGCACATAAGCGCCAAACAGGCACACCGCTGCGATCAATACGATGACCAGCGTATTCATAGTTTTCTACCTCTTTCCTTTTTTCACTCCGCAACAGGTTCGGAACGATAGGATGCCGTCCGGCAAAGCGCTTCCCCGGAGCGTAAAAAACCTTCGTCCTCAGCACATGACCGGGCTTTCCGGCCACACTCCGAAGACGAAGGCTTCTGCTCCCGCCTGCCAGGGCAGGAGCAATACTCCGCGGTACCACTTCGCTTGCTGTGTTAAAACAGCCACTCTCCCACGCATGGTATACTGACCATGCTGCCCGATAACGTGGGCTGGACGGCACCATGCTACTTGGGGGCACAAAACCCGGTTCACACAGGCTGCTCGCAGGCGAGGGTCCTCTGCTCCTGACTGCCGCTTTTTCACCCGAGAAGCGGCTCGCTGAAAGAGGGTGATGCAGAAGATCATGTCCTGTTCCTTGCATTTGCTGAATGATTGTGTCCTACTTTATTCCCGTTTTCATCAATTGTCAATATTTTTATCACAAGTTCAGAGGATACGCCAATTCAAGCCATTTTCTGGGAATAATTTTTAGATGATTTTCTTTCATGTGTGAAGAGAATAAAACTGAATACGCTCTTAATTGAAAACCATTCACCCACAGGCCTTGACTTTCACACTTTGAAGTGCTAAAGTAATAGCGTGCAGAATATTCCGTGCGACAGCACTGTCTGCTTTGCCTGCTGCCGCCGCTGTTATAGTAAGGAGAAAAACAATGGCTGAAAAAAATTCCAGAAGAAACGAGACGACGGATGCACTGTTTGACGCTATCCTCAGTCTGGAGAGCCGGGAAGAGTGCTACGCCTTTTTTGAGGATCTGTGCACCGTGAAGGAAATCTCGGATATGGCACAGCGCCTGCAGGCCGCAAAGTTGCTGCTGGACGGTGCCACCTACGAGCAGATCGTCAAGGCGGTGGAGATCAGCACTGCCACCATCAGCCGCATCAACCGCTGCATCCAGTACGGTTCCGGCGGCTACCGTGATACCATTGAGAAGGTGCGCGCGCAGGCTGAAAAGCAGTAACAGCCGCACCCGCCGCAGCATAGGATAGGGCACACGACTGGAAAGGAAGGTTTTGCCCTATGATGATCGATACACCATGCGCCCGTTCTCAGTGCCCGGAGATGCCCAAGGTCAGCTTGGATCAGGCTGTTGTGGACCTGATGGAAAGCATTGCCTTGCAGGAAACGGCGCTCAGCCACATTTTGTGTGCCGAAAGCCGGAAGATGCAGAAGGCCATGGATCTGGATGGCTTGGATCTTTGCAAGCTGCTGGAGGTGAACGACTCCGCCACCAATATGGTGCACGCCGTCGCAAACCTTGAACTGGTGCTCAAGGATAAGCTGGAGTTCGTTTCCAACAACCTCTATGTCCCGGGGGACAGCGGCTGCCCATCACCTGCGCAGTAATGTTTTTTGTGCGGGACGATTTTTACTGCAATCTAACCCATGAAAATGCAATGCCGGGCAGCCCGCAGGCTGCCCGACATTGCTCTGAATCGTTCTGCCGCAAGGGAGGCTGCTGCACAAAACAGGGTGCAGCAGCCTCCCTTTTTATGAAAATCCTGCATAAGAGACAGAAAAATCTTTTGTTGGAATTGCTGATGTATCAAATCTGTGCTATACTATTGGATGTATCACCATGAAAGCGAGGAATAAAATATTGCTGCATTATGATGCGATCCTATTTGATGTGGACGGGACGCTGATCGATTCGGCCCCCGGTATCATTCATACATTGCAAGAGGTTTTCTGCACCATGGGTGTGGATGTATCCGGCGTAAACCTGCGCCGGTATCTGGGCCCGCCGCTGCGCAAAAGCTTCGGTGAGCACTTCACCGACCCGGCGCTGATCGAAAAGGCCACCGACCTTTACCGCACGAGCTACGCGGTGAAGGGCAGCCACGAGTGTGCCGTGTTCCCGGGTGTTCCGCAGATGCTGCAAACCCTGAAGCAGGCTGGTTTTATTTTGTGCACCGCCACCTCCAAGCCCACCAAGGTGGTCACCCCCATTCTGGAAGAACAGGGGCTGGCGCAGTATTTTGATTTTATCGGCGGTGCCTCCATGGACGAGAGCCGGGACACCAAGACCGAGGTCGTGCGTTATGTGCTCAGCCAGCCCGCCTTGCAGGGCAAGCGGGTGCTGATGGTGGGCGACCGCAACGATGATATGCGGGGCGCTGCCGACTGTGGTCTGGATGCTGCCGGTGTGCTGTACGGCTACGGCAGCCGGGAAGAGCTGGAAGCTTTCCATCCGGTGCTGCTGGCCGAAAGCTGCGCCGACCTTACCGACCGGCTGCTGGCAGCCCGGGTATGACAGGAAGTTTCATTCCTTCGGAAGGAGAATGGATAGAATATGAGAAGCAATAATCAACAGGAGAACAAGGCGCTGACCCCGATGCAGAAGCAGGCGGTGCTGGTGTGCATCGTGTGCGCACTGGCGGCGCTGCTGACCATCGGCATCACCCTTACCATGCTCAAGCGGGGCAAGAGCCCGACGGAGCAGCCGGGGGATTCTTCCATTATTACCCCTGCGCCCGCTCCGGAAGGGGAGGAGGATATCTCCGACCACTACCAGATCAACGAGACTTCCAGCGCACTGCTCACCGGGACTGCTGATGCTGGTGACGCCTATCAGGAGCAGACCCTTTTTATCGGCGATTCCAACACGGTGCGTTTGTACGCCAACGGTCTGATCTCGTTGCAGCAGTTCTGCGCCAAGGAAGGCATTGGCACCAGTGCCGCCCTGAACGAGGGCATCGTTACCTTTAAGCGGGACGATAACCGCTACACCATTGCGCAGGCGGTGGCCAAAATGAAGCCCCGCCGGGTGGTCATTATGCTGGGCACCAACGACAACGGCATGAGCACCGAGGACTTTATCAGCCACTACACCGCGCTGGTGCAGGCCATTCAGGCCAGCTATCCCTATACCGATATCATCGTCAACACGGTGCCGCCGGTCCCGTCCAACCACTCCAACTACCCCAATATGGATCAGACCCGCATTGATGATTTCAACATGGCGCTGCTGACCATGTGCGAGCAGCTGGGCGTCAAGTTCCTCAACTCTGCCGAGGCACTGAAGGACGCCAACGGCTACGGCAATGTCGATTACTACCAGAGCGGGGATATCCACCTCAAGCCCGCAGGCCTGAAGGTGCTGCTGAAGTATCTGCGCACCCACGCTTATGAGACCGAGGATCGCCGCCCGGATACCAATAATATCCCCACCCGTGCCGAGTATACCGCCAACCCCAGCTCCGCGGTGGAGGCACCCAGCAGCTCGGAGACGGTCTCCTCCTCTGTTGTTGAGGAAAAAACGGAGTATCAGGCGGACTATCGCGTGGACAAAACCGGCGGCGGCTCCCTGACCTGCGGCGACGAGAGCGGCAAGTCTCTTACCGTCAAGGTGACCAGCGCCGCCCAGAGCGTTAAGGTGACCGCTGTGCCGGAGGACGGCTATGTGTTCGTCAAGTGGAGCGATGGCGTGACCAAGCGCACCCGCACTGATACCAATTTTGACCAGAACGTGGATGTGACCGCTGTGTTTGCAGCAGCCTCTATCCAGGTCAGCAGCAGCGGTAAGGCTGGGCTGGGGGATTCCTATACCTTTAAGGCAACCCTCAAGGGCAAGTATCTGGATGCTTCCAGCATCCGCTGGTATGTCAACGGCAGCGAGGTAACACAGGCTGCCGGTAAGACCACCGTAAAGGGCGAGGTAGACCCTTCTATGGTGGGCGGCACCTTCCGGGTGTACGCCACCGCCAGCTATAACGACTGCACCGTCACCAGCAACAAGCTGGAACTTACGGTCAGCGGTGGAACGTCCGGCAGCACCAGCAGCTCCAGTAGCTCCAGCGCTTCCTCTAAGGAGGATAAGCCTGCATCCTCCAAGGAAGAAACGTCCTCCTCTAAGGAAGAAAAACCGGCCTCTTCCAAGGAAGAGAAACCCGCTTCCTCCAAGGAGGAGAAGCCCGCTTCTTCCTCCTCGAACGGTACTTCTGAAAGCGCCGGCAGCTCCTCCAAGGTGGAGAAGCCTGCCTCTTCTGCGGCATCTTCTAAGGAAGAAAAGCCCGTCTCTTCTTCGCAGAGCAGTTCCTCTTCCAAGGAGGAAAAACCAGCCTCTTCTAAAGAGGAAAAGCCCGCTTCCTCCAAAACCGAGGTAAGCGCCAGCAAGGAAGCTGCCAACTAAGGGCACATTTCCTCCTTGCGCCGCATAGGCTGGCGGGAGAGGAAGGTGGAGCCTTATGTACTGGGAAGCGATGCGCACGCCCGCCCTGCCCGGCGAGTATGACGTGACCGACGGCAGCGTGGATTACTACGATACCGACTGGGAAAACGTGGATAACAGCGCACTGGAGGAAGAAATGCAGAAATGTGGTCTGACGCCCTGCGAGGGTAAAACAATGTGTCCGGACAACACCCCGGCACAAACAGACCTGTCTGCGTATGAGATCGTTTCTGAATAATGGGAAGCCAGCTCTGCCGGGGGTGGGGCTGGCTTCTCCCTGTTGATACACCAAAGTGGGAAATGCTGAAAAGAAAGTGAGATACTATGGCAAAATATTATTGCATCCTGTTCGATGCAGACAATACGCTGCTCAACTTTGACGCAGCGGAAAACAAGGCGCTGGCCGAAACGCTGGTGAACTACGGCATCGAGCCGGACGCCGAGACCGTGCAGACCTACCGCACCATCAACGAGGAGCTGTGGCGGCAGCTGGAAAAAGGCCAGATCCGCCGCGAAAAGCTGTTCAGCGAGCGGTTCAGCCGCTTCTTAAAGACCATCGATGCCGCCGGTGACGGCGTGGAGATGAACCGCTTCTATCTGGAGCAGCTGTCCACCCACCCGGACTTGATGAGCGCCGAGGTTTTGGACGTGCTGCGGGAGCTTTCCGAGGTGGCAACGCTGGCTATCGTCAGTAACGGTGCCCAGATGGTGCAGACCCGCCGTCTGGCGGAAAGCGGCGTGATGAACTTTATGGAGGACGTGTTCATCTCTGAGAAAATGGGCTGCGAAAAGCCCAATGCCCGCATCTTTGATGCGGCTCTGCGCGCACTGGGCGTGGAGAATCGGGAGCACGTTCTGATGGTGGGCGACAGTCTGGCCAGCGATATTCAGGGCGGCAGCAACGCCGGGCTGGATACCTGCTGGTATAACCCCAACCACGCCGAGAACCCCGGCAAGGTGATCCCCACCTACGAGATCGCCAGTCTGGAGGAACTGTATCCGCTGGTGATGGAGCAGGAGGAACTGGCCAACGTTGGCCTGAAGAACCGCCGCCACCAGTGCTGAAACTTGAAAAAACGGATAACGGAACAAAATTATGCTGATACATTTGGAAAAATTGGGTAAGACCTTTGGCGAAAAGGTGGTGCTGCACGATGTGACCGCCAGTGTCGAGCGGGAAGATCGCATCGGCATTGTGGGACAGAACGGTGCAGGCAAGACCACTCTGCTCAAGATTCTTACCGGCGAATATCAGGACTACGAGGGCGAGTTCAGCGTGACCCACGGGGTAACACTGGGCTATCTGGAGCAGAACGCAAAGCTGGACGCCACGCTGGATATCTACGGCGAGATGCGCGCCACTTTTGCCCCGGTGCTGGATGCCATGGCGCAGATGCAGATCTTGGAACGCCGCATGGCTGCCCAGCCCGATAACGCCGACCTGCTGGCACAGCACGATGCCCTGCAAAATATTGTGGACGCCGCCGACGGCTACAACATGGACGTGAACATCAAAAAGGTGCTGTCCGGCATGGGTTTTGCACAGGATACATGGCAAAAGAACATTGCAGTGCTCTCCGGCGGTGAGCTGACGCGGCTGCGCTTGGCAAAGCTGCTGCTGGAAAAGCCCGATGTCCTCATTCTGGACGAGCCCACCAACCACTTGGACTTTGCCACCATGGAATGGCTGGAAAATTACCTCAAGGGCTACTCCGGTGCGGTGCTGGTGGTCAGCCACGACCGCTATTTCCTCGATAATGTCTGTACAAAGATCTGGGAGGTGTCCTTCCAGACCATGACCACCTACAAGGGCAACTTCTCGGCCTATCTGCCCCAGAAGGAAGCCGCCGATGCCCTGCGCCAGAAGCAGCACGATGCCGACGTGGCACTGGCTGAAAAGCTGCAGGACTATGTGGACCGCAACCTTGTGCGCGCCTCCACCACCAAAATGGCACAGAGCCGCCGCAAGCAGCTGGAAAAGCTGGAGATCACCGAGGCACCCAAGGACGAGACCAACCAGCTGAAGTTCCGCTTTGAATATGACGTAGAACCGTGGAATGAGCTGGTGATGCTGAAAAATCTCAGCATCAAGATCGGGGAGCGTACCCTGCTGGAACCCTTTACCTATACGGTCTGCCGCGGGCAGCGGCTTATCATTGCCGGCCCCAACGGTGCGGGCAAATCCACCCTGATGCAGGTGCTGGATGGCAAGCGCCGCCCCTCCGGCGGCATGGTGCGGCTGGGCACCGGAGCACGTCCCAGCATCTTTGCCCAGCAGCAGAACCGTCTGGGGCAGGGCAGGGTCATTGACGTCATCTGGAACAAGTACCCCCGCATGACCGAGCTGGAAGTGCGCAGCCACCTTGCAAAGCTGGGCTTCCGGGGCGATACGGTGTTCAAACCCTGCGAAGCATTGTCCGGCGGCGAGCTGGCGCGTCTGCGCTTTGCAGAGATCGTGCTGGAACGGCCGAACCTGCTGTTTCTGGACGAGCCCACCAACCACTTGGACATCTACACCCGCGAGAACCTGACTGAGGCACTGATGGCCTACACCGGTACCCTGCTGCTGGTCACTCACGACCGTCACCTGATGAACAGTCTGGCCTGTCCCATCCTCTATCTTGAGGACGGCAAGGCTGTGCTCTACCCCAGCTACGATGCCCTGATGGGACGTGCTGCCCCGGTGCAGGCCGCCCAGAAGGCGGCCGAGCCCGCCAAGACCGGCTACGGCAAGGAACAGCGCCGCCGCCGTGCCGAGCTGCGCGCCAAGATCAAGGCCTGCGAGGACGAGATGGAGGCCTGCGGTGCACGCGAGGTGGAGCTGGACAACGAGATCAACTCCCCGGAGGTGTACAACGACCCCGACCTGCTGCGCCAGAAAAGCGATGAGCTGAGCGATCTGCGTTTCCATCAGGAGGAGCTTTTTGCCGCATGGGAAGCCGCTATGGAAGAGCAGGAAGCCTACGAGCAGACGCAGCAGCCCGAAGAATAAAGGAGCGTATCCTCTATGCCTAAAAATCACCGCAACTATCAAAAAACACGGCACATCGCCCTGTCCGGTCTGCTGTTTGCGCTGGCCATGGCGCTTTCCTTCATCGAGGGAACGCTGGTCATCCCGGGGCTTTTGCCGGGCATGAAGCTGGGGCTTGCCAACATCGTGGTCATGTACGCCTTGTTCTTCATGGGACCCCGGCAGGCACTGGTGCTGGATGTGCTCAAGGCGCTGTTCGTCTTTCTGGTGTCCGGCTTCACGGCGGGCTTTCTCTCGCTGTGCGGCGGGCTTTTGTCCCTTGCGGTGATGTGGGTGCTGTACTATCTTCTGCCGGTGCGGCCCACATGGTTCATCCTGTCGGTCTGCGGCGCACTGGCGCATAACGTGGGGCAGCTGCTGGGCGCAGGGGTCATCATCTCCTCGTCCTTGTCGCTGTATTATGCGCCGGTCATGCTGGTGCTGGGGCTTGTCATGGGGGCGCTCACCTCGGTCACGCTGCGGGCGTTGCTGCCCGCGCTGGGCAAAATGGGCTTCAACACCCACGAAAACCGCCCCGAATGACCGACCATTTCGGCAGGGCAGTTGCATTTTGGCCGGAAATCTGTATAATAAGGAAACAACTGTATTTTTATCAAAAAGACCCCAAAAGATAGCGCTGCCGCAGCATGGGAACTTGAGCGGCAGTCGGGAGGTGTTTGTATATGTCTGAAAAAGTTACCATCAAGGTCGAGCGGAAGGAGCTCCATCTGCCCACCATCGCACTGCGCGGGCTGGTGGTGTTCCCCAACAACCTTGTTCATTTTGAAGTCGGGCGGGAAAAGAGCATTGCCGCCGTGGAGTGGGCCATGGCCAACAACTCCAACGTATTTCTGGTAGCCCAGAAAGAGATGGAGACCAGCGAGCCCACCCAGCAGGACCTGTACACCTACGGCGTAGTAGCTGAGGTCAAGCAGGTGCTGCGCGTGTCGGACGAACTGGTCAAGGTGCTGGTAGAGGGCAAGTACCGCGCCAAGCTGACCGAACTGGATACCACCGGCGATTTTCTGCTGTCTGCCGTGCGCTCCGCTCCGGTGCGTGCCGCAAAGCCCGAAGAGGCTGTGGAGACCGAGGCGCTGCTCCGCGCCCTCAAGACCGGCTTTGACGAATATCTGGGTATGAACCCGCGCCTTGCCAAGGACGTGGTGTTCACCATCGTTTCCAGCGATGACCCCATGTTCCTCACCGAGTATATGCCGGCAAACCTCTTGTTCCGCTACGAGGACAAGCAGGCCGTGATGAACGAAAACACCCTCAACGGCCGTCTGCAGCGCCTTGTGGAGATGCTGCGCCGCGAATGCCAGGTGATGAAGATCGAAAAGGAGATCGCGGAAAAGGTCAACGAGTCCATGGACAAGAACCAGCGCGATTACTACCTGCACGAGCAGCTGCACATCATCAACGATGAGCTGGGCGAGGGGGACGATACCCACGCTGAAGCCGATGATTACCGCCGCAAGATCCGGGAGCTGCACCTTGCCGAGGACAGCGAGAAAAAACTGCTCAAGGAGGTAGACCGCCTGTCCCGGATGCAGAGCAGCAATCAGGAAGCCACGGTCATCCGTACCTATCTGGATACCTGTCTGGATCTGCCGTGGAACACCATGACCGTGGATGATCTGGATATCCACCGCGCCCAGCAGATTTTGGATCGGGACCACTACGGCCTGAAAAAGGTCAAGGACCGCATTCTGGAAATGCTGGCCGTGCGCAAGCTGGCACCGGACGTGAAGGCACAGATCATCTGTCTGGTAGGCCCTCCGGGCGTTGGCAAGACCAGTATTGCGCGCTCCATCGCCGAAAGCCTTGGCCGCAAATATGTGCGCATCAGTCTGGGCGGCGTGCGGGACGAAGCCGAGATCCGCGGTCATCGCCGCACCTACATCGGTGCTATGCCCGGCAAGATCATCAGCGCCATGATCACCGCTAAGTCCTCCAACCCCCTGATGCTGCTGGACGAGATCGACAAGCTGGCAGGGGACTTCCGGGGCGACCCGGCGGCTGCGCTGCTGGAAGCGCTGGACCCGGAGCAGAACAGCACCTTCAACGATCATTTCATCGATATCCCGTTTGATCTGAGCCATGTGCTCTTTATTACCACCGCCAACGACTTGGGCAGCATCCCCGGCCCGCTGCGGGACCGCATGGACGTCATTGAGCTGCCCAGCTATACCCGCGTGGAAAAATACAACATTGCCCGCAAACATTTGCTGCCCAAGCAGCTCAAGGCCTGCGGCCTGACCGGCAAGGTCACCATGAACCAGAGCGCACTCTACGGCATCATCGACGGGTACACCCGCGAGGCCGGTGTGCGTAATCTGGAGCGTACCATCACCAGCGTGCTGCGCAAGTGCGCCCGCAAGATCGCTTCCGGCGAGGTGGAAAGCGTGGCGGTGACTGCCGCCATGCTGGAGGAACTGCTGGGCCCCCGCATCGTCAAGCCGGACTTCCTCAACCGCACCAACGCCGTGGGCATCGCCAACGGTCTGGCATGGACCAGCGTAGGCGGCGAGACCCTGCCCATTGAGGTGCAGGTCATGGACAACGGCACCGGCAAGATCACGGTCACCGGCTCTCTGGGCGATGTGATGAAGGAGAGCGCACAGTTGGCAGTCACTTGGGTGCGCGTCCACGCCGAGGAATACGGCATCGACCCCGAGCGGCTGAAGAAGTGCGACCTGCACATCCACGCCCCGGAGGGTGCTGTGCCCAAGGATGGCCCTTCTGCCGGCGTCACCCTGACCACGGCACTGGTGTCCTGCCTGTCCGGCGTACCGGTGCGCGGCGATGTGGCCATGACCGGCGAGATCACCCTGCACGGCAATGTGCTGCCCATCGGCGGTCTGCGGGAAAAGAGCATGGCTGCTTACCGCGAGGGCATGAAGACCGTGCTCATCCCCAAGGACAACGAGCCTGATCTTTACGACGTGGACGAGGAGGTCAAGAAGAATCTGACCTTCCTGCCCATGCAGAACCTCTCGCAGGTGCTGGCTGCCGCCCTGCTTAAGCCGAAGGCAGCAAAGAGCACCGCAGGCCGCCCCCGCACCAAAAAGTCCAAAGCAGGGGAAAGCCGCATCCCCGCCGCGCCTGAGAAGAACCAGCCGGGCGCTGTCTGCTGAAATACCAGAAAGGAACACGCCATGATCTTCAATAAAGCTGATTTTATTGCCAGCTATGGCATTTCCAGCCAGCTGCCCGAGAGCGACCGCCCTGAACTGAGCTTTTCGGGGCGCTCCAACGTGGGCAAATCCAGCCTGATCAACAAGTTGTGCAGCCGCAAAAATCTGGCGCGCGTGTCCAGTACGCCGGGCAAAACGGCTACCATCAATTTCTATTCGGTGGACGACTGCTACTTTGTGGACCTGCCGGGCTACGGCTACGCCAAGGTGAGCAACGCCGACCGCGAGCGCTGGGACGACCTCATCAACAGCTACTTCGAGGCACCCCGCCACCACACCCTGCTGGTGCAGCTGCTGGACTGCCGCCACGCCCCCAGCGCAGACGATTTACAGATGCTACGCTATCTGCACTACCACCGCATCCCCTATGTGGTGGCGCTGACCAAGGCGGACAAGCTGAAAAAGAGCCAGCTTGCCAAAACGCAGGAGGACTTTGAAAACATCTGCCGCCCCTACGGCTGCCAGAAGGTGGTGCTGACCAGCGGCGAAAACGGCTACGGCATCCCGGAGCTGCAGGCGGTGCTCAACGCCGCAGTGGCTGCGGAAAACGAGGAAGCGGAGTAACGCCATGGCTTACAACGAATTTGCCTATTTTTACGATGAATTCAACGGCGAGGCGGACTACGATGCCCTGTACAGCCAGATCCATACAAAGCTGGAAGCTCACGGCATCCACGACGGCATTGTGGCCGACCTTGGCTGCGGCACCGGGGAACTGACCCTGATGCTGACGCAGGCGGGCTACGATATGATCGGCATCGACCAGTCGGAGGAGATGCTCTGCGTGGTGCGGGATAAGGCCGAGCAGCTGGGACTTTCCGGTCGTTTGCTGCTGCTACGGCAGGACCTGCTCAAGCTGGATCTCTACGGCACCATCCGGGCGGCGGTATCCACCTTTGATACCTTCAACCACATCCCGGATCTGGATACCGCCATTGCCAACGCAGGCTTTTTTATGGAAAAGGGCGGGGTGTTCCTGTTTGATATGAACACCCCCTATAAGCACCGGAAGGTTCTGGGCGATAACGAATTCACCTTTGAGGAAGAGGATGCCGCCTGCGTGTGGCACAACCACTATAACGCCGCCGACCGCAAGGTGGAGATCACGGTGGACATTGATTATCACGAGACCGGCGAGCATTTCCACGAGGAATTCTGCGAGTATACCTATGATCTGGCTACCATCCGTGCGGCGCTGGAAAAGCACGGCTTTGCACTGGAAAGCGTCTGCGATGGCGAGACTTTCGGCCCGCTGACCGAGGAAAGCCAGCGCTACTTCTTCTGCGCAACAAAACAGTATACACAACTGGAGGAATAACCTATGGCAAACCTGATCCGCGGCCTGTCCGAAAACGGCGGTGTCGTGTTCTGCGGTGTGGATTCCACCGATATTGTCCGTAAAGCAGAAAAGCTTCACACCACAAGCGCCACCTGCAGCGCGGCACTGGGTCGTCTGCTCACGGGTGCTACCCTGATGGGCTCCATGCTCAAGGATGACCGCGACCGCATCACCCTGCGTGTGGCGGGCGGCGGCCCTGCCGGCGTGCTCATTGCCTGCACCGACGGCACCGGCAACGTGAAGGGCTGCATTGACAATCCGCTGGTGGAGCTGCCCGCCAAAGCCAACGGCCACTTGGACGTGGGCACTGCCGTGGGCAAGGACGGCGTGCTGACCGTTATCCGGGATAACCGCCTGCAAAAGGAGCCCACGGTGGGGCAGGTGCCGCTGGTGTCCGGCGAGATCGCTGAGGATCTGACCAGCTACTATGCGTACAGCGAGCAGGTGCCTACCGTGATGGCGCTGGGCGTGCTGGTGGACAAAGACTTGTCCATTCTCTGCGCCGGTGGTTTTATGGTACAGCTGCTGCCCGGCGCTACCGATGCTGAAATCGACCAGCTGGAAAAGAACATCAGCGCCATGCCCTCTGTCACCGAGCTGCTCCATGCGGGCAAGACCCCCGAGGACATGATGCAGCTGGCACTGGCCGGCTTTACCCCCAACGTGCTGGACGAGCGCACGGTGCAGTACCAATGCGATTGCAGCGCCGAGCGCACCAAGGAAATGCTGCTCAGCCTTGGCCGTGCCGAACTTGTGCGGATGCGGGACGAGGACCTCAACTGTGAGGTGGTGTGCCACTTCTGCCACAGCAAGTACCAGTACGACCTGAACGCCCTGCTTGCCGAGTACGATGCACAGGCTGCACAGGCCGCTGAAGCCGAACATCCCATACAATAAAAAATCCGCTTTTCAAAAGGCGGCTGCGCAGTTGTGTGCAGCCGCCTTTTTTGCTTTTGCGTTTCCGAAGCAAGTTGCTTTTATAGCTGAAGTTTTCCCTCTCGCCCCCTCTCGTGAAAAGACAGGTCTGGAAAATCCGCAGATTTTCCAGACCTGTAAATAAACAATAATCTTTCCGCTGAATATGGTCAGAGCAAAGCGGAGACCATTCCAAATCGTCCGCCTTTTGTTATGTGCAGATATCTGCCGCCACAGTATACACGGCATTGTAATGCAGGGTATCCTCCTGCACGGTGCATTCCTCCCGGCGGGCGAGGATGTCGGCATCCGGGAAAGCCTCGTGCAGTGCCCGCAGCCCTTGCAGCCGCGCCAGCGTAAGCGCCTGTGCCTCGGTGCGGTACATCGTTTTTTGCTGCTGCCCGTAATAGGTGGTCTCCTCCACCGCGCAGGGCAGGGGCAGACCAAAAACCTCTAATTGCAGATGCCGGGTGCGGCACAGCCCATCCCTATCGGGTGCAAAGGGGGAAAGCGCGGCAGAGTGCCCCGCGAAAAACAGCCGGTAATTTGTTTTGTTTTCGCCGGTCAGCTGCGACATCGTCTCTGCCAGCGGAACGCTCTGGTCTGTCTGCCACTCCAGCTGCGCCACCACTGTGCCTGCCGCCGGGGCAAAGATCAAGGTGCCGTCCCGCTCGCTGCGTGCCGTGCCGATCAACCCCTGCCCGGCCTCCACGGTCTGCCCGGGGGCTACCAGCATGGTGCCGCTGGCAAGATTTGTACGCAGCACCGTTCCCTTGCACTTTGCCCGCAGCCCGTGCAGGGTGCCTGCGGCGATCTCAGGCCGTGCACGGGCAGGGGCGGCCTCCACCACAAGCCGTCCTTTTTCAAAATTCAGGCTTGCCCACGAGAACTCGCCGCTTTCCAGCAGGGAGTACTCTCCGGTGCGCAGCAGCTCCTCGGTTACGGCAGTGCCGGGCTGCAAGCCGCAGCTGCGCAGCACCGCACCCGCCCGCGCCCGCTGTCCGGTAGTCAGGCTGCCGTAGTCCACCGCCCATATAAGCCCTTGCAGCCAGACCAGTACCAGCCCCCAAGCGACAAGCCCGGTCCATAGCCCTTTGCGCCGCAGCAGCGGGCGCAGCAAAAAATACAGTCCTTTCCGCTTTTCCACCCGCAGCCGCACCCGCCTGTGCCGGGCAAGTGCGGCCAGCCGTCGGTACTGCCATGCTGCGCAATGGCCGTAAAAGCCGCCGGGCAGGGAAAAAACACCGTATAAATGCAGCCCTTGTCCGGCGGCATCGGTCAAAAGTGCCTCGGGGCTGCCGTTCCGGGCGGTAAAGCGCACCCCCGCCCAAAGGCTTGCAGCTTCCATGATGGCCTCCTATTCATCGGAAAAATCGGTGCGCAAAAACTGCCCCTGCACCGTCAGCCGTGCGGCGGTCAGGGTGCAGATGCGTAGTCCGCTGCCGTATACCGTGAACCGCCCCTTCGCCAGCCGCAGACACAGCCTGTTTTCATCAAAGAATAACACCGTGCAAAAATGCTCGATCTCCATCCGGTCGCCGCTCAGGTATACGGCAGGGCGGCTGTAAAACCCGGGCGGCGGCTGTCGGAACAGTCCGCGCAGCCAGTCGCCCGGGGTGCGCCGGTCGTGGTGTGCTCTGGCCATCGTTGTCCCTCCCGTCCCGCGCTTTGTACATTGCACAGCCCATGCTTCCATATATATGGAGGGGGAGGGCGTGCTTATGAGTAAAAGCTGCAAACCGCTGCATCCGGGGCTTTTTTTGCTGGGTGCAGCTACGGCGGCACTAGTGTTTGCCGCGCCGCAGACCTGCGCGGAAGCCTTCCGGCAGGGTCTTGCGCTCTGCGGCGGGCCGCTGCTGGTGTCGCTGTTTCCGTTTCTGGTGGTGTCGGCGCTTATCATGCGCAGCGGCGCGGGCGAGGTGTTGGGTGTGCTGCTCTGGCCGGTGGTACGCTGTATCGGCCTGCGCAGCCGCAGCGCGGGCAGTGTGCTGCTCATCGGCCTTGTGGGCGGCTTTGCCCCTGCTGCCGCTGCCACTGCCGAGGCAGTCCGCAGCAGGGAACTGACCTCGCAGGAGGCTTCGGCTCTGCTGCCCGCCTGCATCTGCTCCGGGCCATCCTTTGTTATTCTGACGGTTGGGGAGCAGCTGCTGGGCAGCCGTACGGCGGGGGTGTGTCTGTTTGCCGCACAGGTACTGGCAGGCTGGCTGACGGCTGCGCTGCTCTGCCGTGTTCGCGGCATACCGGAGCCTTTGCCCGCGCCGCCCGCTGCCGCGCAAACTGAACCGCCGCCGGCGCTCGACACTATCCTTGCGCAAGCAGCGGTGACCTACCTGAAATTGTGCGGCTTTGTGCTGTATTTTCGCCTGTTGGCGGCAGGCTGCGGGCTGCTGCTGCCCGCAGTGTTTGCACCCTTTCCCGCCATGCTGCTGGAAGTGTGCTCCGGCTGCGACTACGCCGCCCGCACCGGTTTGTGGGCAAGCGGGCTGTGCTGTGCCGCGCTCAGCGTGCAGGGCGCTTCGGTGCTGCTGCAGGTGCGCACCCTCTGCCCGCCGGAGGTCTCGCTTCGCTCCTTGCTGTGGGGCAGACTGTTGCATCTGCCGCTTTCGCTGGCGCTGTTTTATCTGGGCTTACCGCAGAGCGCTGTGGAAAGCTTCAATACTTTGTGCGCCCGTGTGGTGCCCATGCAGCGGGTGCCGACAGATTGCGCCCTGCTGGTGTTCGCGGTGTGCTGCATCACAGCGTGCGAGGCCTGCCGCCTGACCGAGAAGAAGGCGCAAAATGCAGTTCCGGCAAACAAAAACTGCTCTGCGGCTTGCAAACCGCCGCAAAATGTGGTAACATAACTCTTGGTTATCATATTACCAAACGCAGCGACGGAGAGAGTAGGCGCTGTCTGCACGGCAAAGAGAGAAGCTTCACCGGCTGAAAGGGCTTCCATGTGCGGCAGAGGCTGAAGTTCGCTCCCGAGCGGTCTGCGCGAACGATGCGGGTGCATCTATTAGCACAGAACGGTTGCGCCCCGTTACGGCGTTTGAGCGCCGTCTGCCTTTGTGCAGACGGAAACCGGGTGGTACCGCGGAGCAGAAATGGTTATAGCTTCGTCCCTTTTGCCTGAGCAGTCGGGCAGGGGACGGGGCTTTTTTGTTATACCCCGCTCCATGAACACAAAGAATAAAGGAGAGAAAATCCATGCAAGCAATGATCGATGAGCTGGCCAAGCAGGCCGCTGAAAGCCTTGGTCAGGTGTCCAGCAAGGAGACGCTGGCTTCCTTCTGGCAGGAATACCTCAGCAAAAACGGCAAGATCCCTGCCCTGATGAAGAATCTGCGCACCGTTGCGCCGGAAGAGCGCCCCGCCATGGGCAAGATCATCAACGAACTCAAGCAGAAGGTGCAGGCAGACTACGATGCCGCCGCCGAGACCGTGAAGCAGGCAGAGCTTGCTGCCCGCAACGCCGCCGAGACGGTGGACATCACCCTGCCCGCCAAGACCCGCCCCATGGGCGGCCTGCACCCGCTGACCCTGATCACCAACCAGATCATCGACGTGTTCTCCGGCATGGGCTTTTCGGTGGGCACCTTCCCGGAGATCGAGGACGATGACCACAACTTTACCCGCCTGAACGTGCCCAAGGATCACCCGGCACGCGACATGCAGGACACCTTCTACCTGTCGGAGGAGTTCCTGCTGCGTACCCAGACTTCCGGCGGCCAGATCCGCACCATGGACGTTCAGAAGCCGCCCATCAAGATCCTGATGCCCGGCCGTGTGTTCCGCTCCGACTCGGACGCTACCCACAGCCCCATGTTCCACCAGATGGAAGGTCTGGTCGTGGACAAGGGCATCACCCTGGGCGACCTGCAGGGCGCACTGAACACCTTCGTGCAGAAGCTGTTCGGCGCCGACACCCGCACCCGCCTGCGTCCCTCCTACTTCCCGTTCACCGAGCCCAGCGTGGAGGTGGACGTAAGCTGCTTCGAGTGCCACGGCAAGGGCTGCCCTCTGTGCAAGCACACCGGCTGGATCGAGGTGCTGGGCGGCGGCGTTGTCAACCGCAAGGTGCTGGAAAACTGCAACATTGACCCGGACGAGTACTCCGGCTTCGCCTTCGGCATTGGCATCGAGCGTATCGCCATGCTGAAGTATGGCATCAACAACATCGGTCTGATGTTCGAGAACAATCTGCAGTTCCTCAAGCAGTTCCACGAATAAGAGGGGAGAGAACAAACAATGAAAGTACCTTTCAGTTGGTTAAAAGAATTCGTTGATATCGATGTCACCGCACAGGAGCTGGAGGAGAAGCTGTTCTCCTGCGGCTTCGAGGTAGAAGAGCTCATCCCGCTGGATGCCGGCATCAGCAAGGTGGTCGTCGGCAAGATCGTGGAGATGGAAAAGCAGGAGGGCACCCACCTGACCAAGTGTGTGGTGGACTGCGGCGCTTACGGCCACGAGATCCGCATCAGCACCGGTGCCGCCAACATGAAGCTGGGCGATTGCGTGCCTACCGCACTGGATGGCTCCACCCTGCCCGGCGGCATCACCATCAAGGCTCGCAAGATGCAGGGCGTGGAGTCCAACGGTATGCTGTGCTCCGGCGCAGAACTGGGTCTGAACGACGACTTGTTCCCAGGCTCTGAGGTCTACGGCCTGCTCATTCTGCCCGAGGATTCTGTCCCCGGCACCGACATCGCCCCCGTGGTGGGTCTGGACGACTACATCTTTGATATCTCTATCACCGCCAACCGCCCGGACTGCCAGTCCGTTCTGGGCATTGCCCGCGAGGTGGCTGCGGTTCTGGGCAAGCCCCTGCACATGCCCGCCATGGACTACAAGGCTGTCTGCGAGCCGGACGCTCCCATCACCGTCAAGGTGGAGGCACCGGAGCTGTGCCCCCGCTACATGGCACACTATGTCCGCAACATCCGCATGGGCGAGTCTCCCCGCTGGATGAAGCGCCATCTGGCACTGTGCGGCCTGCGCTCCATCAGCAACGTGGTGGATATCACCAACCACACCTTGCTGGAAATGGGTCAGCCCATGCACGCCTTTGACCTGAACAAGGTCGCCGGCCGCACCATTGATGTGCGCCGTGCCCACGAGGGCGAGAAGATCGTGACCCTCGATGAAAAGGAGTTCACCCTGAACCACAACAATCTGGTCATCTGCGATGCCGAGAAGCCTGTGGCTCTGGCCGGCATCATGGGCGGTGCCAACTCCGGCATGGATGAGAACACCACCAGCCTGCTGTTCGAGTGCGCCACCTTCGCCCGTGACTGCGTCCGCAAGACCAGCCGTGCCCTGGGCCAGAACAGTGATTCCTCTGCCCGCTATGAAAAGGGTGTGGACCGCAACTCTCCCGAGCTGGGCCTGGCCCGTGCCCTGCACCTGATCCAGGAGCTGGACTGCGGCGATATCACCACCCTCGAGTATGACCTGACCGATGGCCGCCCGCTGGAGCGCAAGCACATCGTGACCACCCCCGCCAAGATCTGCGGCGTGCTGGGCATCACTGTGCCCGAGCAGACCATGATCGATATCCTGCAGCGCCTGGAGTTTACTGTGGATGTGCAGGCTGACGGCAGCTGGGATGTGTCTGCTCCTCTCTACCGTGAGGATGTGGAGAGCTTCCCCGATCTGGCGGAGGAGGTCATCCGTGAGTACGGCTATGACCACATCAACCCCACCTTCCTGAACACCGCCTCTGTCACCAATGGCGGCCTGAACTATGCGCAGAAGCAGCAGCTCAAGACCAAGCGCCTGCTGGCTGCACAGGGCTTCTATGAGGCCTCCACCCTGGCCTTCTACTCCAACGCGGAGCTGGATATGCTGCACATCCCCGCTGAGGATGCCGCCCGCAAGGCCATCCGCATCCTGAATCCCATCAGCGAGAACCTGTCCATCATGCGCACCCTGCTGACCCCGTCCATGCTGAATGTCATCGTGGACAACCTCAAGAAGGGCAATGCCGAGGGCCGCCTGTTCGAGATGGCTCCCGTCTATCTGGCCAAGAAGCTGCCCATCAGCGAGCATCCCCATGAGCGTCAGACCCTCTGCATCGGTGCCTTTGGCCCCGAGGAGGACTTCTTCACCGTCAAGGGTGCAATGGAGGCGCTGGCCGCAGGCTTTGACCTGACCTTCACCTATGAGCGCGAGACCACCCCGTGGCTCCACCCCGGCATCAGCGCCGCTGTCTACTGCAACGGCAAGCGTCTGGGCGTGTTCGGCAAGCTCTCCAATGAGATCAACGGCGAGCTGGAGATCGCAAAGGACCAGAAGGACAGCCAGAACATCTATCTGGGTGAGCTGGACTATGAGGCTCTGATGTCCTGCGTGGACGGTGAGCTGCGCTATAAGCCGCTGAGCCCCTACGCTGCCGTCAAGCGTGACCTGGCCCTTGTCTGCGAGGAAAAGGTTACCTGCGGAGAGATCGAGGACACCATCAAGAAGGCAAGCTCCCTCATCACCGAGGTCAAGCTGTTCGATATCTACCGCGGCGCAAACCTGGGCGAGGGCAAGAAGAGCATGGCCTTCTCCCTGACCCTGTCTGACCCCAGTGCGGAGATCTCCGCTGATCAGGTCGAGCGCACCGTCAAGAAGGTGCTGGGCAACCTGAAGTTCAAGCTGGGCATTGAGATCCGGTAAACGGTGATCTTTACACAGCACTATGAGTCCCCTCTGGGCGGCATCCTGCTGGCCGCTGACGACACCGGCCTGACCGGCCTCTGGTTCGAGGGGCAGAAATACTTTGCCCGCACCCTGGATGCGGTGCATCAGGAGCAGGAGACCGCTGTGCTCTCCGAGGCCAGACGCTGGCTGGATGTTTATTTCGGCGGGCAGGAGCCGGACTTTACCCCGCCGCTCCATCCCGCTGGCTCTGCCTTTCAGCAGGAGGTGTGGGCGCTGCTGCGCCGCATCCCCTGCGGCCAGACCACGACCTATGGTGCACTGGCAAAGCAGCTGGCCGCAGAGCGCGGCCTTTCCCGGATGTCTGCGCAGGCTGTGGGCGGGGCTGTCGGTCACAATGTGATCTCTATCATCATTCCCTGCCACCGCGTTGTCGGAACAAACGGCAGCCTGACCGGATATGCAGGCGGCATCGACAAAAAGGCCGCGCTGCTGAGACTGGAAATGAAAATGACGCGGTAAGAAATACGGCAAACGAAAAAATCCGAACCTTTTCCCGATGGGAAGAGGTTCGGATTTTTCTTGTGTGGTGGACATAACGGGAGACTGAGCGAATTTATTGGATAATAATCTGCGGAAGCGGTTTCTGCATCCATGATAAGGTTAAAATCGGCCTCGGAACGGTTTTGTCCGGAATAATTAAAGGCAATCCTTAAGTGATCATCGGACAGGTAGACCACTGAGACAAAGGTATCGATGACTTTACGCCGGAACTCTTGGCTCTGCAAGCTGCCGCCCTGGAACTGCTCCAGCCAATAGAGAATTTGCTCACGCTCCAGACGAACATGGCTCAGCTTCTCTAACTCAATAGCACGCTTCAAATCTTTCGCTTTGGTTTCCAGATCCAGCAGACGCTGCTTCGTGGTTGCAGTGATGATGCCTGCCTCGATGGCCTTCATCACGTTGTCGGTGGCTTTCTGATTTTCTTCCAGTTCGGCGGTAAGAGCAGCCAGCTGAGACGAAGCAGCCTCCCGCTCCTGATATTCCATCACGGCATCTGTGATCCACTCCATCACGTCGGGCTGGAGAACATAGTCCAAGGCGGCTTTCACGACAACCTTTTCAATCCACTCCCGGGGGACGTTGGCTTTTTTACAAGCCCGCTCCCGCCGCCGCTTCTGACAGCCATAGTAGTAGTGAGATTCGCCATTCTTCGCGGTGCCGGAAAAGCCGATCATATAAGAACCACAGTGGGCGCACTTCAGCTTTCCGGTCAGCAGATAATCTCCGCCATCATGGTGGCGGCCCCGGACGCGGCGATTGGCATTCATCCGCTCATTCGCGGCCAGGAATGTGCCCGGGTCGATGATTGCTGGCATTCCACCCTCAATGCGGATATCGGAGAAGTGGTAGACACCGATGTAGGATTCATTTTTCAGCAGGACAAAACTGTTTTTGTTCCAACGTCCGCCACGACTGGTTTTCAGGCCCTTATTGTTCAGCTCAGTGGCAATGTCTACAAAAGGCACGCCGGCAGCGGCTTTGCGGAAAATATCTCGGACGATCTCAGCGTTCGTCTCGTGAATCGCAAAGCGGCCATCCGGGCCCTTGCAGTAGCCGAAGGGGATAGAACCGGAATTTACTTTGCAGTTCTCGGCATTGAAGCGCATCCCACGGCGGATGTTCTGAGCAAGAGATGCACTATAATACTCGGCAGAACCTTCCAGAACGGATTCCAGAAGGATACCCTCGGGGCCGTCCGGGATGGATTCCTTTGCATAGAGAACCCGGACACCAGCTTTTTTGAGCTTATATTTATAAGTGGCAGAATCGTAGCGATTGCGGGCGAAGCGGTCGATCTTCCAGCAGATCACGAAGGGCCAGTGGCCGTGGGCCGCATCCTTCAGCATCTGTTGGAACTGGGGCCGGTTATCGGTAGTGCCGGACAGATGCCGATCGGCGTAGATCTTCACGACCCGGAGACCGTTTTGCTGTGCAAAAAGTTCGCAGTCAGCCACCTGCTGCTCAATGGAACAGTCCCGCTGGGAATGGGAAGAGTAACGTGCATAGATCACCGCGTCCTGAATATCCGGATCGGATACAGAAGAAAATTTCTTTTTCATGGTTTTCCTCAGCTTGTGCGCTGAGCAGGATCATGGTACAATGAAATTGCTCAGCAGGCGTGTTTTCTTATCCTATGATTATTCTCCGACAGACAGATTCCCCATCTGGCCCCGGCGGCTCTATCGTACAGAGCTGCCGGGGATTCTTTTTTGTCGGATTGTGTTCTGAGGGGGATCATGCTACAATAAAAGTGCAGACCGGGTCGTGAAGTCCCGGGCCGCACCTCCTCACAAAGCAAGACGGTGGAATGTTTTCTTATGAGGAACCCCGCTGGTGTTGACGCACTGGCGGGGTTATTTTTATCTATGGAACTATTTCCAAAATGAAAATAAATTAGAACAAACTATCCCAAGCGGATTCTGAACTTTCGTAAGCATAATCAGAACCACCCATAGAACTAACGGAAAGTTCTAATGTATAACCGTAATAGTAGCCGTTGCTAAGTTCAAAGTCTAGGGAATCTTGAGATTTATAATACTCTGTCTGAGATTTCCACAAATCAGTACGGCCATACCAAGAAGAGTGTATCGTTGCACAAGCATAGTAGACTTGATAGGTGCCGAGTGGAACCAAAACGGATAATGTCTCACCGTGGCGAATATAGTAACTACGAACTGCTTTGTTGTTTTGAGCCAAAAGAAGAACATAATCCCTGTTTCCGCTGGCGGTAACATCAAAGGGAGCAAGTTCTACGTCTTTCCCTTTATACCAAAGAATGCCGGTAGAAGGCTTTGAAACAGGGCTAGGCGTAGCAATAGGCGCAGTCATTCGACTGGAAGAGAAATCAGTGCTACTAGAGGACAAAGACGATGAAGAGCTGGGAAAGATGCTATCGATATTTCCGGAGAATAAGAGAAAGCAAACGACAAGGCCGAACAGCAAGAATCCGGCGATTAGGATATCTGCGAAGGAATGTTTGTGACTAGGGGATCTCTTTGCAATTGAGCTTGGTGAATTTTGTGCTGGTGTTGTTGCAGGTGCTGAAATATTGGGTGTTTCGGACGCTCCAAAGATTTCAGAAAGGTCTTGCATAAAACCGGTAAGTTCCGTTAGAAGGATAGACGGAGAAACGAAGGCGTGAACGCTTTGCAAATCCTGAACAACGACAGAGAAAAGAACCGGCAAATCTTCATTTTTGGGAGAATCATCTGTTCTATCTGCAAAATGAAGACGATATTTGTCCCAACGTGCGATGTAAGTAGCAAGGTTTCTTGTAATCTCAATGGAAAAATTATCATCGGTTCCGGCAGAGAGGGTGTCTGAACATAAAAATGCAACATTATGGTCGCAGCCGAGTATTTCTACACAATAAGTAAGAAAAAAGGCATATATTTTAGCCAGAACAGGGCGAGAAGGTGAATTTGATTCAATAGAAGTAGCATCAAAAAGCGCTTTTGCATGTGGTAGAATACCGGCAGCATACATGAGCGAAAGCCGGTTCTCTGCATCAGAAACAGGCATGAAAGTTCCTCCATCATATACAACTTAACCGCTTTGGGTGACCAAGGCGGTTATTTTTTATGCTTCCTTTGCAGCCACGCCATCCGCAGCAGGTTTTTTATAACGTCCAGTAAGAACAAGATCCTCTACATACTCCACCGCCTTTGTCTGGCCCTCTTCGTTGAGCTGATCAAAGGCATCCAGTAACGAAACCTGAATGGGAGTAAGAGTGCGTGTGAGTGGTAACTCATCAGAAGAAAAATCGTCCTGATAGAGAAAATTGGGTTCAACATGTAAAATGTCAAAAATCTTAACAAGTACATCCCATTTGGGACTGCTGACCCCATTTTCGTAATTGCCGATAGCGCTTTTGGTTACGCCGAGCTTATCAGCAAGTGCCTGCTGCGTAAGACCGGCCTGTTCACGAGCTTGTCGCAAACGGAAGGAAAAAGACACAATAACCACCTCCAAACTCACTTACTAACGCAAGTATAAAGAACGTATCTTCAAAAGTCAAGATTAAAGTACAAGAAAATTGTACAAAAACTGTTGACAGAACAAGATTCTTGTGTTATTGTAAAAATGTCCAAGAAACTTGTACACGAAAGGAGAGCCACAAGATGGATGTGACGGACATGATTTACAAGGTCATTGATGAAAAGTGCATGAAGCAATCAGCAGTTGCGCGTGCAGCTGGATATGAGCCAAAGGTTTTTAACGCAATGCTTCGCGGCCGGAAGCGCATGACATCGGACGATGTTGTTCCGATTTGTAAGGCTTTGGGTGTTACTCCGAATGAGCTTTTTGGAATCCCCCAGCCCACCGACCCGAAGAAGAACGCATGAAAAAGCCCCGGCGGGGAGCCGGGGGAAATGGAGAAATTATGAAGTATGAAGAAATTATGGCGGCCATAAAGGACATCAATGGCCCGTGGAGCAACGCGGCCTGCATGGGCTACTGCCTGATCGCAATGCGCCGGGCGGGGCTGAGGCCTACAGCACAGCGCCGGGTGCTGCTGGCGCTGGAAGGGGTGTTCGACGATGTGAGTGTGGAGGAGGCCGAGAAGGCCGGATATGCCAATAAGGAGGAGTAAGGAGTGGACCGTTATATGATCGTGATCCCGGCGAAGAACCGGGCATTCAACATGAAGTGCGATGATGGTGACAGCATGAAGCTGGAGACCCTGCGGAAGCTGGTGGGCGGGCCGATCGAGCCGGTGCCCGCCTTGCTGAGCGCAGAGTGGGCGCGGGAGAAGGACGTGGACGGCATTCTGCTGCTGGTGAACGAGGAAGGGCTGCTGACTGAGCGCCCCCTGACGAACCAGCGCGCCAGTGAGATGACGGCGGCAGAGCTGGTGGGCCCGGCAGTCGTGGCTGCAAAGCGCGGCGATGAGCTGATCGGCTTTGCAAAGCCTGTGGTGGAGACCATCTGCGCCGAATGGCTGTGAGCCGGAGAAGAGAAGATGAAGAGACGGAGAGCAGAGCTGACAGGCTGCGGAATGCCTACGCTGGACGTGCGGACGATACCACAGTACGAGCGGCAGAACGTAGCGCAGATCGTTTTTGACGCGGTGCAACGTGAGTTCCAGCGGCCGGAAGTCCGGGAGGATTATGAACGCTGGAAGGAAGAAAGAAGAAAAAGGCCCGCCGGTGCTGGAACACCGACGAGCCAACCAGGGTGATGGTTTTTGACTGCCCATCACCAGAAGTTTAACACAGAGTGGGAGGATTTGCAAATGAAAAAGAAGATCACGGGCAGCGTGCTGAGCGCCGGTGCCATTGTGCTGGGACTGGCTGCCGTAGGCTGCGGCGGGGCCATTGAGAACGCGGCCAACGGCTGGGCAATGCTGGGCTACACGCTGCTGGCCATCCTGCTGGGGTGTGCAGCCCTGGCGCTGGCCGGGCTGGGCCTGGTGGCAGAGCAGCGGAAGGAGCCGCAGAAGATCCACAAGGTACCGGAGAACACGGTGAAGAAGGCCGCCTGCGGCAGAAAGGCGGGGTAAGGATGGTACGGATTGAAATCAAAAAGACGGTCAAGGGTCAGATGATGCTGGCGGTGGAAGCTGAGCATGAGAGCCTGGACGAAGTGCTGACATGTGCTGCCCGGTGCTTTGTGGGTGTTGCACGGAAGCTTTTAGGCCCCATTTCTACTGACCCGTTATTTGCCGACGAGGCGGCGAAACTTATTAAGGATTTGCTGACGGACACGGAAGGCTTTAAGGTAACGGAAGGGTACGAGGGCAAAGAAGCAAAATTTATTGCCGCGCTGAACGGTATGAATGCGGGGGAGCCGTAAATGGGGAAAGTGCTTGTGGCCTGTGAGGAAAGCCAGGAAGTCTGCAAGGCGTTCCGTGCGCGAGGGCATGAAGCTTACTCGTGTGACCTAATTGAACCCTCCGGCGGGCATCCGGAATGGCATATTCTGGGTGACGCTGTAAAGAACCTTGAGGGTGGGCGGATTGTGACGATGGACGGCGTGGAGCATGAGGTGGGCAAGTGGGATTTACTCATTGCGCACCCGCCATGCACCTACCTGAGTAATGCCGGGGCGACTTTTTTGTGGAGAAACCACGAGCTGCAAGCTGACCGGCTGATGCTTGGAATTCAGGGCAGGGACCTTTTTATGCGTTTCTGGTGGGCCGATATCCCCAGAATCTGCATCGAAAACCCGGTGCCAAGCAAAGTTTTCTGCCTGCCGCAAAGAAGCCAGGTCGTGCAGCCTTACGAGTACGGACATCCATATACAAAAAGAACGTACCTATGGCTTAAAGGACTGCCGCAGCTTTTCCCGACGTGCCTTGCTATCCCGCAGAAATCGTGGGTGCAACAGGGGCCGTACAAGCACAATAAGGACCGCGCCAAAAATCGAGCCAAGACATTTCCCGGAATTGCAAAGGCTATGTCCGAGCAATGGGGCGATTTGCTTTAAGGAGATGGAAAAATGAAGTGCAGGGTGCATATCCGGTGCGAGAAACAGGATCTGATGGTGAACCTGGCGTATGTGGTGCAGGCCAATGGCGTGGACGAAGCGAAAGTCCGTGCCAGAACGATGGCCCAACAGCACTACCCGGAGTTTGAGGTATTCAAGGCCTACCATGTGGAAGCGCTGCCGGAAAAATGATGGATAAGACCCAGTGTGTACATGTGTTTGAGATCACCCGGAGCCGGTGCCTGAGCTGTGCAGGCCGGAACCGGGCGTGCGGGGAATATGAAGAACGGAGAAGTTACCATGAAAACAAAGATGAGCCTTTCGGCGGAGATGGACCTGACCCAGGACAGCGTGGTGCAGCTGACCTGCTGGTGCGGGCAGATCGCCTTACATGAGCTGTGGGGGCTGGGCCGCACCCGGCTTGACCGGATCACCAGACGGAAGGAGCTGCTGGGCAGCCAGAGCCTGGCTGTGGTGATGCAGCCAGACAAGAACGGGATGCCCCAGACGGAGAAGGCCCGGCGGCTGCGGGCGGAGGCAATCCCCAAGGGCGTGCCGACGGAATTCCGGGTGCCTGCGTTGCGGACACCCCGCACCCGGCGGGAGCAGCAGCTGAAAATGGTGGGCGACCGGGCAGCGACCATGGCTTGGCAGCTGATGGCGCTGGCCTGTGTGCAGGAGTTGGGGTTTGGAGCAGACCGGCTGAACAGGCTGTATGCAGAGATGCGCCACAACTATGAGCAGTTGAATGAGTGGGGAAAGACGGACGGGCTGGACGTGGCCATGGAAAAGCTGCGGCGCTGCGCCTGCGATGCCTTGCAGACTGAGGACATCGTGGTGGAGAACGTGGACGATGAAAAGACAGTGCAGACCCTGAGCCGAAGCTACAAGGAGCAGGAAGCGGAGTTTCTGAAGCGGGCCGTGATGATGGCAGCGGGCCGCAAGGCCTGCCGCCAGAGCCTGAATGTGCTGAACGAAGAGAGTGTTCGGCAGAAATGTGCGGATGCCATGGCAGCGGCCATGGCTCCGGCGGGAAGGAGAAGATTATAAGATGCAGAGCGGATGCAGATGGGTGTACACCCTGATGGACTGGGAAACCGGCGAGGTGGTGGCCAAGGGCACCAGCGTGGAGCTGGTGGAGCAGGGATATTTTCCCGATGTGAACAAGCTGAGCAGCGTTTGGAATAATCTGGAAAAATGCAAGAACCCCAGCCCGAAGAGCTACCGGTGGAAGATGGAGCGGAAGAGCACCAAGGACGACCGGGTGGAGAGGGCCCGGGCAGAAGGCCTGAGTGCGGACGAGCGGGCCGAGACCCGGATGGTGCGGGTGTATAGTTGCTACGGTGCGGACGGCACCCTGCTGTGCAAGGGCACGGCGGCAGAGCTGAAGGACAAGGGATTGTTTGGCAGCGAGGGCACAGTGCACGAGTGCTACCGCAAGCGGGGCGGCGTGTACAAGCCCGGCGGCGTTACGCGGATGGAGATGGAGCTGTGCCAGAAACGGATCCGGCACCCCATAAAGCGGCCGGATCAGCCGGTAAAGGTGAATCGCAAGCCCATTGGCGGCGTGCTCGACCCCAGCCCCCTGGCCTACGACGTGCACGATCTGATGATCTACAACGAGAAGGCCCGGAAGATCGGAAAGCCGGAACTGACCTACGGCTACTGGGCGGAAAAAGGAAAGCCGGCAACACCGTAATTTATTATGAAGAGTAACGGATACGATGGACCTGATACGTCCACCGTATCCGTTACGTTTCATAATACCTTTATAAAAAAAGAGGGGTGCAAGACCCCTTGAGGGAGCTAGTATACCCGTTATTTCTGTGACGGTGGGGTCACGGGAAAGAGACTATCAGCAGAAAGTGAAAGCCAGCAGGAGGGCACCGGGATGCGCTGTAACTACATCCGAGAGAAAAAATACCAGTGCGGGGATGACTACATGGCAGTGGGAGTGTTCTCCATCATCCCCCAGGAACACCGGGGCCGGGGCAAGAAGCGGAAGGAATCCAGCGAGGGGCAGAAGGCGAAGAACAAAATGGATTCCCTGCGCAAGCGCCAGAGAAAGGCGCTGACAAATTTCAGTCCGGCGGGAATGTTCCTGACCGGTACATACGAGGATCCATTTCTGCCGGAGGACATTCTGGCCTGCCGGAGAGACGTGGAGAACTACAAGAGGCGGGTGATGGCGGCCACCTGCAAGCGGTTCGGGGCAAGGCGGGAGGACATCCGCCTGATGCTGGTGGCGGTGCGCAAGGGAGAAGCAGGACGGCTGCACATGCACGGTTTTGCGGAATGCCCGGGCCTGACCGCAGCCCAGCGCCGGGAGTGGCGGGAGATGCTGGAGGATCTGTGGCGGCGGCGTATCCCAGGTTCCAACGAGTTTGAGCCGCTGGGAACCATGAACGTGGACAGAATCGATATGAAAAAGCTGCTGGGCAAGAGCGGGCAGGGCGAATACGGCACGGTGGGCTACCTCTACGGCCACAAGGAGCGGCTGTGGGTGGAAACGGCCAACCTGCGCCCGGCCATTGAGCAGGCCCCCAACGATGGCAGATGGAGCCGGAAACAGCTGCGGGCCGCCTGCGGGGAAAAGCAGAACGATGCCCAGTGGTGGGAGCAGCGGTTTCCAGGCTGGAAGATGGAAAAGTGCATCGTGCTGGAGCCCGGCGGGCTGCATGAGAGCCCGAAGCGGGAAGGAACCGGCTGGGAACGGCTGGAACCGCAATGCTATGTGATCCTGCGTCGGCGGGAGGCTGCGATTCTTCGCACCTGACAGATAAAACACCGGTATTTTGCGCGTTATACCCATGCGAAAAGAAGGTGGAGCGGTGACAAAAGAGCAGAAGAAAGCGACCCGGCAGGCTCTGCGCCGATATGGCGAAGGGTCTGTTTGTGCTGCCTGGGCGCAGGTGATCGGGGCGGTGCTGGCCTGGTACGACCGCAATGACCCGGTATGCGCCCAGCTGCTGCGGCTGCGCTACCTGCAAGGTCTGCCCGAGGAAAAGGTGATCGCCCGGCTGTATGTGGGGCGAACGACCTACTACACCAAAGAGCTGGAAGCCCTGAGCACCGTGGCAGTGTGTGCAGCGGATGCAGGGCTGCTGCCCGGCGGGCAAATGTCCGGGGTATTTTGAGCGGGCGAGACGTGATAGGCTATTTGCAAAGGCAGGTGAGAGAGTTGGCGAAGAAGCGGGCGTACTGCAAGAACACGGTGGCCGGGAAGCAGCGGGGAAAGAAATACCAGGCGGCGTTCCGGGCAGAGGTGGTAATGGCCATGCTGGGCTCCAACTCCATCTGCGCTGTGGCGAAGAAGTACGGCGTGCCGGAGAGCACCATCCGCAGCTGGATGAGCGAGGAGGCAGGCCGCAGTGATGCCTTTGCAAAGGCACGGCAGGAAGTCGCGCGGGAGATTGCCATCCGGGCAAGCCTGGGTGTGCGGGCACAGGTGACCTTTTTGCAGGGCCGGGCCGCTGAGAGCCAGCGGGCGGCGCAGATCACGGAGAGGCTGCACCGGCGTTTGGACGAGGACACCCGGGCCCGGGACTTTGCCGTGGGCACCCTGCTGAAGGATGATCCGGAGGAGCTGGCGGATGCCACTGAGACCGGGCTTGTGGTGTATGGAGGAGCCGGAACCCGGAACTTGCGGCTCTACGAGGACGAGCGGGACCTGTTAAATGCCGAGCTGGAACGGTACGAGGGCCGGGTGATGAGCGACAAGAACGCGGCCGGTGTGGCAAAGGTGCTGATGGAAGTGGCCGAAAAGGCTGCTGCCATGGCCCCGGCGGAGACCACCGACAGCGTGAGCGGCCCGCCGATGGTGGAGATCGCGGCAGCCGGAGACGCGGACGGCCAGCAGGAGGTGGAAGTGGATGGCGGCACAGAGGATGCGTGACGGCAGACCGGTGATCTGGTCACCACAGCCCGCCCAGGCACGGTTCATGCAGCGCACCGAGAACGAAGTGCTGTATGGCGGGGCCGCAGGCGGCGGAAAGAGCGACGCGCTGGTGATCGAGGCCCTGCGGCAGGTGGAGATCCCACACTACCGGGGGCTCATCATCCGAAAGACGTTTCCCCAGCTGCGGGAGCTCATTGACAAGACCATGCGGTATTACAAGCCGGTATTCCCAAAAGCCAGGTACAACAGCAGCACACACTGCTGGACCTTTCCCAGCGGTGCAAAGATCTATTTTGGCAGCCTGAACCACGCCCAGGACAAGTACAACTATCAGGGCCAGGCCTACGACTTTATCGGCTTTGACGAGCTGACCCATTTCACTTGGGAAGAGTACAGCTACCTGCTGAGCCGAAACCGACCCAACGGCCCCGATACCCGGGTCTACACCCGGGCCACGGCCAACCCCGGCGGCATCGGCCACGGATGGGTGAAGGCAAGGTTCGTCAGCCCGGCCCCGCCCGGCACCCGGATGGTGCAGATGGTAAAGGCCAGGGCCCCGGACGGACGGGAGATCGTGCAGCGGCGGACCCGCATCTTTATCCCCAGCACCGTGTTTGACAACGCGGCCCTGCTGGAAAATGACCCGGGATACCTGGGCACGCTGGCTGCGCTGCCGGAAGCGGAGAAGAAAGCCCTGCTCTACGGCGACTGGGACAGCTTTACCGGGCAGGTGTTCACCGAGTGGAAGAACGACCCGGCCCACTACGACGACCAGCGGTGGACACATGTGATCCGCCCGTTCCGCATCCCGGGACACTGGAAGATCTGGCGGGGGTACGATTTCGGCTACTCGAAGCCATTTTCCGTGGGATGGTATGCGGCGGACGAAGAGGGTAGGCTTTACCGCATCCGGGAGCTGTACGGCTGCACCGGGACCCCCAACGAGGGCATCAAGGCTGACCCTGTGAAGCAGGCGAGGATGATCCGGGAAGCCGAAGAGAACGACCCCATGCTCCGGGGTCGCACCATTCTGGGCGTGGCCGACCCGGCTATCTTCAACGAGAGCCAGGGCGAGAGCATTGCCATGATGCAGGAGAAGAGCCCGAACTTTCTGCACTGGGCTCCCGGCGACCACACCCGGCTGGCGGGCAAGATGCAGTTCCACTACCGGCTGGCGTTCCAGGCGGACGGGCGGCCCATGCTGCAGGTGTTCAACACCTGCAAGCACTTTATCCGCACCATCCCGAACCTGGTATACAGCGAGAGCAACGTGGAGGACATTGACACCGACCAAGAGGATCACATCTACGACGAGTGCCGGTATGTGCTGATGGAGAATCCTCTCAGCCCGCCCCGGACAGAGCCGGTGCAGCCCATGCCGGATGACCCGCTGGAGCTGGGGAAGAAAGCGAGGTTTTTTAGAGTATGACCGACGTGATCGGCACAGAGCAGGTGGCGAAGGCCACGGCGCTGTTACAGAGATACAAGACCGGCAAGGCGGCGCTGGACAAGCGGATCGTGGACAACGAGCTGTGGTTCCGGATGCAGCACTGGGCCAACTACAAAAACGAGATGATGGAGGGCAAGCCCAAACCTTCCAGCGGGTGGCTGTTCAACAGCATTGCCAACAAACACGCGGATGCCATGGACAACTACCCGGAACCCAACGTGCTGCCCCGGGCAGCGGACGACGAGCAGACCGCCAAGGTGCTTTCCAAGATCCTGCCGGTGCTGCTGGAACAGGCGGAATACGAGCAGGTGTACAGCGACACCTGGTGGCGCAAGCTCAAGCAGGGCACCGGCGTGAAGGGCATCTTCTGGGACCCGGGGTTAAGGAACGGCGTGGGAGACATCTCCATCAAGAGCATGGATCTGCTGATGATGTACTGGGAGCCCGGCGTGATGGACATCCAGGACAGCCCCAACCTGTTCAGCCTGGCGGTGGCCGACAACGAACAGCTGAAGGCCCAGTACCCCCAGCTGGAAGGCCACACCGGCAGCACGCTGGAAGTGGCAAAGTACATCCACGACCAGAGCATTGACACCTCGGACAAGAGCGTGGTGGTGGACTGGTACTACAAAAAGGCCCGGGAGGACGGCCCGCCTCTGCTGCACTACTGCAAGTTCTGCAACGGCGTGGTGCTCTACGCCAGCGAGAACGACCCGGCCCTTGCTGACCGGGGATTCTACGACCACGGCAAGTACCCCTTTGTGTTCGACACCCTGTTTGTGGAAGAGGACAGCCCGGCGGGCTTTGGGTACATCGACGTGATGAAGGACACCCAGACCGCCATTGACGAGATGAACGCAGCCATGGACGAGAACGTGAAGCTTTCGGCCAAGGCGCGGTACATCATCCAGGACGGGGCGGGCATCAACGAGAAGGAGCTGGCCGATTTTGGCAAGGACATCGTCCACGCGGCGGGGCGGGTGACGGACGAGACCCTGCGGCCCTTACAGACAGCGGGGCTGGCGGGCAACCTGATCACCTACCGGGACGCGAGAGTGGCGGAGCTGAAGGAGATCAGCGGCAACCGGGATGTTTCCCAGGGCGGCACCACCAGCGGCCTGACTGCGGCTTCTGCCATTGCGGCGCTGCAGGAGGCTGGCTCGAAGCTCTCCCGGGATATGCTGAAAAGCGCTTACCGGGCCTTTGCAAAGGAGTGCTATTTCATCATCGACCTGATGCGGCAGTTCTACGACGAGAGCCGGGTCTACCGCATTACCGGCGACAGCGGCCAGCCGGAGTATGTGCGGTTCTCCGGGGCAATGCTGCAGCCCCAGCCGGGTGGCATGATCGGCGGGGTGGAGCTGGGAAGCCACGAACCGGTGTTTGACATCACGGTATCGGCTGCCAAGAAGAGCACCTTCAGCCGCCTTTCCCAGAACGAGACGGCAAAGGAGTGCTACCAGATGGGGCTGTTTGCACCGGCCAACGCTGACGCGGCGCTGGCGGTGCTGGACATGATGGACTTTGAGGGCATCGAAAAGGTGCGGGAACGGGTGCAGCAGAACGGCACCCTGTACACCCAGCTGCAGCAGGCCATGGAGCAGCTGCAGAAGCTGAGCGCCATCATTGACCAGCAGAACGGCACCAACATGAGCGCCATGGCCGGGGCCGCTGCACAGGCGGCCGGAACCACGGGCGGCGGCAGCGGCGGACAGACCACCGCAAAGACGGCGACCAACGGCCTGGGGGCCGTGGTGGGCGGCGGAGGCAACAGCCTGGCCACCCAGGCGGCAAAGCGGGCCATGAACGTGAATAATCCGAATAAGTGATTTTCAGAAGGAGCGATAGAATGATCCATGCAGAGTATGTAGAGTTCGACCAGCCCACTGGTGCACGGGTGCGCAGGCTGGAAGTTTTCGGCCATGCAGGCTATGCGCCCAGAGGGCAGGACATCGTGTGCGCGGGTGCATCCATGCTGATGGAGACGCTGGTGTATGTGCTGGCTGACTGTGACGAGGCCGAGTGCTGTGCCTACAATGAGCCGACCGGGCCCCGCGTTTCGGTGAAGCTGACCGGCAGCATCTTCCCGACAGACCTGACAGCAATGGAGTTTGCAAAGACGGGTCTTGCCCTGCTGGCGGAGAGATATCCGGAAAACATCCACTATGAGGACAAAAGCAAGGACGGCCAGGAGAAAATGGTAAACCTTCAGCTGTTTGCTGAGGGCTGCGGTGACGGCGGCGCTGCCGCTGCTGCCGCCAGTGCTGCGGATGCGGCTCAGGAAGTGCAGGAGCCTGCTCTGCGGCCGGCAGAAGAGCGGCTGGCACGGCGGAGCGGGGTGCTGAAGCGGAGCAGCCGGGAAGAGGGCTCACCCTCTCAGTCGGCGCAGAGCGCCGCCAGCTCCCCCGAGGGGGGAGCCCTTGGCAGTGAGGAAAAGTCTGAGCTGGACGAGGAAGCGGCAGAGAACCAGAACGAAGCCGAGGGCAAGGACGGCGAGGAGAAGGGCGAAGGCAAGACCAAGAGCCCGGAGGAGCGGCGGAAAGCCTTTGGTGAGCTGCTGCGCGGAGAGTATGCCGACCTGACCGAGGAGCTGATGCAGAACGCCGTGACCGAAGCGACCCGGCGGCTGGAAGCAAGCCCGGCCATGAAGGGCCTGATGCAGGCGCTGCAGGAAAAGTACGGCACGGATGCCAACGACCTGGTGGCCCTGACCGAGGCTGTGCGGAACGGCGCGGTGAAGGACGATGCCTACTACGAGAAACTGGCCATGGAGAAGGGCGTTTCCACCAAAACGGCCCGGGAGCTGGACAAGCTGGAAAGCCAGAACAAGCACCTGACCGAACAGCAGCAGATGATCCAGCAGATGGAGCGTCAGCGTGTCCAGCAGGCCCGCATTGCCGAGCTGCAGGCCGGATGGGACCGGGAAGCGGAGCAGCTGAAAGCCCAGTATCCCGACTTCAACATGGCTGAGGTGCTGGCGAACCCGGAGGTGGAGAAGATGATGCGGTCGGGCGTTTCTATGACAAACGCCTACCGCAGCGCCTACTTTGATCACATCCTGAAACAGCAGCAGGCCGCCACGGCCAAACAGGTGGAGCAGGGCGTGGTGAACCGGATGCAGCAGCGCAACGCCCGGCCCGGCGAGAATGGCACCCGCCCCGGCGGCGCGGTGCAGACCAAGATCGACGTATCCCACATGAGCCGCAAGGAAATGGAAGAGATGGAGAAGCGGGTCATGCGGGGTGAAGTTATTACACTGTAAACCTCTCACCGGCACTGTCCGCCTACGGCGGCGCAGATGCCGGAGCTCCCCTACCAGGGGAGCCGTGAGTAGAGGAAAATAAATTTTAGGAGGAAGCTATGAACAACAGAACCAAGAACCTGAAGCTGGATCTGCAGATGTTTGCAACGGCCAGCACCCAGAACCAGAACGCCACCAGCGCATCCGGCATGAGTGCCGAGATGAAAACCTTTTACGAGAAGCGCCTGATCGACCAGGCAGAGCCTGCCCTGGTGCATGACCAGTTCGGCGACCCGTATCCCATTCCGGCCAACGGCGGCAAGAACATCGAGTTCCGCAAGTATGACAGCCTGCCCAAGGCCACCACTCCGCTGACCGAGGGTGTGACCCCGGACGGCCAGACCATGAACGTTTCCACCGTTACCGCTGAAGTCAAGCAGTACGGCGGCTGGGTGCCCATTACCGACACGCTGCAGCTGACCGCCATTGACAACAACATCCTGCAGGCAACCAAAATCATTGCCAGCCAGGCGGGCCGCACCCTGGACACCATCGTGCGTGATGTGCTGGCGGGCGGCACCAACGTGATCTATGCGCCCAAGATCGGCGAAGGCGGCGCGGAGACCCCTGTGACCAGCCGCGCCACCCTGGACGCGACCTGCCAGCTGACCAGCGACCTGATCGCCCGTGCGGCCACCCAGCTGAAGGCCATGAACGCTGACCCCATCGGCACCAGCTTTGTGGGCATCATCCACCCTTATGTAACCTATGAACTGCGCCGCGACCCGGACTGGATCGATGTGCACAAGTACGCACAGCCGGACGAGATCTACAACGGCGAGATCGGCACGCTGCATGGTGTGCGCTTTGTGGAGACCAGCGAGGCAAAGATCTGGAAGGGCACCGGCTGCCCGGCGGGTCTGGCCGTGTTCAGCACTCTGATCCTGGGTGCCCACGCCTACGGTTCCACCGAGATCGAGGGCGGCGGCCTGGAGCACATCGTGAAGCAGCTGGGCTACGGTGACGATCCCCTGAACCAGCGTGCGTCTGTGGGCTGGAAGGCACACAAGACCGCTGAGCGCCTGGTGGAACAGTACATGGTGCGCATTGAGAGCTGCAGCGCACGGTACAGTGCAACGGCTGAGGCGAACTAACCATGAGCCGCCGAACGGATTTGGAACTAAACCTCTCAGTCAGCGCTTTGGGCGCTGACAGCTCCCCTAGTAGGGGAGCCAAGTGTAGGAGTTCGGCGGAGGATAGAGTGATAGAAAGGAGCCGATAAAATGGCAGAAGCAAAGAAAAAGACTGAGACGATCCGGTTGTTTTCGGACGGCGGAAAGTACAAGGGTGACCTGTTCGTGAGCGTGAACGGTGTGCACTACCAGCTGCAGCGCGGAAAGAACATTGAGGTGCCCCCGGAGGTGGCGGAGGTCATCCGCCACAGCCAGGAACAGGACGACCAGACCGCTGCCCGCATGGAAGAGCTGGCGAATAAGGCGTAATTTTTGAGAACCCCCGGCCCGGCGGCACACGCTGTGCCGGGGGTTATTTGTTTGGAGGTCTTTTATGACAGTAGGAAAGGCAATTGCAACGGCGACGACCGCCGCCAGTGGCGGAAGCAGGGAGGAGCTGTTGGGGCCGCGGCCAGCAGGACACGAGCACAAAGCTTTGTGCGAAGTGGACGCAGGGAGCCGCAACCCGGGTTGCAGATGTGAAAGGATGGAATAAGCGTGACAGTAGGAAAAGCAATCGAAACGGCTGACAAGCTGCGGCCCAACAACGGGTTTGACCGCGAACTGAAGATCTTATGGCTGCGGCAGGCGGATGCGGGGTTGAGAAAGAGCGTGGTGGACAAGAGCGACACCACAGATTTTGATGCCGTGGGTGCGGATATCTTATACGACCGGGAGCAGGAGCTTTTGCGGCAGGACGCGGAACTGCTGCTGCCGGAGCCCTACGACAGCTACTATGCCCACTATCTGGCGGCCCAGATGGACGCGGCCCTGGGCGAGACCGACCGCTATGCCAACGAGATGCAGCTGGCCAACGAGAACCAGCAGGAGTTTGCAGCCTGGTGCAGGCACACCTACCTGCCCAGGATGGCCACGAAGTGGAGGTACTGAGATGGCACTGCCGAGTTTATACAGCATCTCGACGGGGAAGAGCATCCAGACGGCTTTTGGCGGCCTGAACGAAACCTACGGCTGCGCCGAGGCGGAGTTTACCGAGATGAAGAACTTTTCCAGCCGGGGATACCCCGCACTGCAGACCCGGACACCCCGGCGCACCATGCGGGCCATGGGCCGCTGCAACGGGATGTACCACCTGAACGGCCTGCTGCTGTGCGAGGGCACCACCCTGCGCTACACCGAGGACAGCGAGGACGACGTGGCCACCGCGGCTGCGGGCGGGGAGATCGTGCTGGAAAATGCCGTGACGGACAGCGAGAAAATTATGATCGGCATGGGCACGAAGATCCTGATCTGGCCGGATGCCAAGAGCTTTGACACGGCCACCGGAAAGCTGGAAGCCCTGAGTGCCGCATGGAGCCAGACCGGCACGGTGACCATTGCCCCCTGCGACGCGGGCGGCAAGACATACACCGTGAGCAGCGTGGGCACCACGGAACCTTCCGGCCCGGCGGACGGGACGCTGTTTCTGAAACAGAACTCCTCTTCCAGCAAGTGGGCCTATGTGAACGTGCTGGAACAGTACGATGCCAAGAGCGGCAAGTGGGCGGAGATCCTTTTGAACAGCGTGAAGATGACCCTGCCCGGGCTGGCCGCTGCGGGCTTCAGGAAGGGGGACACCATCACGGTGGAGCAGGTGCCCGGGCTGGTGGAAGAATATCTGGCCGAGGGCGTGAACGGCGAGGTGACCATTGAACAGATGGACGGGGACAGCATTGTGCTGACCGGCAGCCCAAAGACCGAGAGCACCCGCTATTATGGCAGCTTTACTGTGACGGCGGGCGGTACCACCTGGAAGAGCATGAACGGCAGCGAGAGCGCCACAGCGGGCGGTGCAGCCATTACCGCACGGCGGCGGGTGCCCCGGCTGGAATATGTGACCGAGAACGCCAACCGGGTATGGGGCTGCAACAGCGAGGAGAATGTGATCTACAGCTGCAAGCTGGGCGACCCCACCAACTGGTACAGCTACCGGGGCATTGCTTCGGACAGTTACGCCGTGAACGTGGGCAGTGACGGCCCCTTTACCGGCGCGGCCACCTGCATGGGCTATGTGCTGTTCTTCAAGGAAAACTGCCTGCACAAGCTCTACGGCAGCCGCCCGGCGGACTATCAGCTGGTGAGCGTGCAGTGCCGGGGTGTGGCCAAGCAGGCCAGCAAGAGCATGTGTGTGCTGGCAGAGGTGCTGTACTACCTGTCCACTGACGGCGTGATGGCCTGGGACGGCAGCCTGCCGGTGAAGATCAGCGGCGGGCTGGACAACACCTGGCTGATGAACGTGCGCGGGGCGGTGGGCGGTGTGCTGGACACCCGGTATTACCTGCATCTGCGGGTGCCGGGCCGGAACGAGACCCGGCTGCTGGTCTATGACACCGAACGGCAGCTCTGGCACGAGGAGGACACGGCGGCGGAAGAGAATGCTTCCGGCTGGGCAATGTGCTCCACAGGACGGCAGCTCTACCAGTGGGACGGCGTGAATCTGTGGGCCACCGAACCGGAACGGGAGGCCGACCGGGACACCGACGCGGCAAAGGCGAATTTGGAACAGAAGGTGGGCTTTGAGGCTGTGAGCGGCGACATTGGGTTGAACATCCCGGCGGACAAGTACATCAACCGGGTGTTTCTGCGGGTGGATGCCCTGACGTACAGCGTTGTGGAGCTGCAGGCCAGCTATGAGGGCGGGGCCTGGGAGACGCTGGGCCAGGCAGCCGTTCTGAACAAATACACCCGGGTCAACCTGCCCTTTGTGCCGGAGCGGCACGACACCATGCGGCTGCGGATCAAGGGCACCGGGCAGATCGCGGTGCGGAGCATTGCGTTCAGCATGGCAGAGAGCCGGGGCAACCGGGTGGCCGGAGGGGAGCCGAAACGATAGCCCTGCTTAGAGGAAGGAGATTTTATATGGCAGATATTACGAGGCTTGGCGAGATCGCCATGCCGAAACTGAGTGACAACATGGCCCCGGAGGACAGGCGGAGCATCAACAACTACCTGATGCAGCTGCGGGACCAAATGATATACATGATGCAGAACCTGGACGAGACGAACTTCAGTGACACCATGCGGGACAAGCTGGTGGCCATGGGGCTGAAGGTGGAGTAAACGAAAGGAGACAGTGAGAAGATGGCAAGAGGACAGTGGTGGGAGTACCTGATCCCGGGCCACAATGTGGCGCTGATGATGGGGGATGCGTATGACGGCATTACCGGCAACAGCGAAAAGAATGCGGGCACCGGCGTGTTTGGAACCAGAAAGAACGATTCCAACAGCTACCAGTACGCCCAGAGCAACGACCGGGTGACCACGGCAAAGAACAATCTGGATTACATCAAAGGACAGAAGCCCGGGGAGTATCAGAGCGAGTACGGCAGCCAGATCAGCGGCACGCAGAGCCAGCTGGACAAGATGAACCGGGACGGCTTTTCTTACGACTACACCAAGGACGCAGCTTACCAGCAGTACAAGAACCAGTACACCCGGGGTGCGGAGCTGGCCAGTGAGAACGCTGCCGCCAACGCTTCGGCCCGCAGCGGCGGCTACGGCAACAGCTGGGGCACTTCCAGCGGGCAGACGGCCTACCAAAGCACCATGAACGGGCTTTCGGACGTGGCAGACAGCTTATACAGCCAGGCTTACAACGAATATGCCGCCAAAAAGAGTGACCTGAGCAACCGGTTGAGCTCTTTGCAGCAGCAGGAAAAGCTGGCGCAGGATGCTTACAACACCCGCCTGAACAATTACTATGGCCAGCTGAACAGTGCTCAGACCGAGTATGCCAATGCAGTGGGGGCCAACCAGAAGAAGGATGCGAACAACACCAACTTCTGGGGGAACGTTTTGCAGGTGGGTGCACAGATGCTGCCGTGGGTGCTGAAAGCGCTTGGCGCGATCTGAAGACCGGTGTGTGGCAGAAGAAAAGGAGAACGACATGTTATTTGATACCCTAAGGAGAAAGAACCAGGCGGAACAGGAAGAGCGGGAATGGAACGCCAACCGCCCGGCGGACTATGTGAGCCGGAACAAGGACGCAATGGACAGCCTGACCGGGCAGATCGGCAGCGGGTTCGACTGGGATACCGGCAGCAAAGCCTACCAGCAGTACCGCGCCCAGGCCCAGGCCAATGCTGCCGCCAGCGCGGAGAACGCCCAGGCCAACGCGGCGATGCTGGCGGGCGGGTATGGCAGCAGCTACGCCGACAGCGTGGCAAAGCAGGGCCAGCAGCAGGCGCTGAGCGGCATTGACAATGCGGTACCCGGCCTGAGAGGCCAGGCACTGAGCGAATACCAGAACCAGCAGAACGACCTGCTGAGTGCCCTTTCCGGCATGGCCAACACCGAGGCGCTGGACCGCAGTGCATACGGCAGCAACTTTGCCAACTACACGGCGTGGCAGAATTTCCTTGCCAACCAGAGCGAACAGGCTCGGAACGAAAACGACAATTACTGGAACAACCTCTGGAACACGGTAAAGAACATCGGCTCGGCGGCCCTGACGGCCTACGATGGGTACAAGGGGTACACCCAGCAGCAGTGGGAAAATGACTTTGCCCGGGAACAGTGGGAGTACAACAAGAAACGCACCGACCAGAGCGATGCCTTGAGTGCTTACCAGCAGGCGTTCAACCTGTACACCCAGGGAGCCGGGGATGCGGCCAGCGACGTGCTGAACCGGTACGGCCTGAACGCAAACGCTTTTGCCGGCTACAACGGCGCACCGGTGACCCGGGACGATCAGGCCGGCGTTCTGAGCACCGCGGCTTCTCTGGTGGCAAGCGGAAATCAGGAAGCAGCGGCCAACCTGCTGAAGATGTACGGGCTGGACAGCAATGCAGCCGGTTCCTATGGCACCATTGCAAAACGTCAGCTGGCGACCCAGCTGGCAAAGGCGGCAGCTACGAAGAGCAGCGGAAGTTCGAGAAGATCCGGCGGCTCCAGCAAGAGCGGAAGCGGGTGGACAAACAGCCAACTGCTGACGGCGCTGGGTAAGTATCAGAGCCTGAAGGATGATGACCCGACCAAGAACGTCTATGCGAACATTCTGGCCAGCGCCGGAATGCTGCCGGACGGTGACACGGGCACAACAGCAGCGACCGGAACTGGCAGCGGGCTGATCGCCCCGCTGGCGAATCCGAACAAGTGGGCCCTGCCCGGGGGAACCACGGGAGAGAGCACGGGTAAGAGTACCGGAATGCCGTACAGCAACGCCCTGAGCTATGCAAAGGGGTGGAAGGAACAGGGAATGGATGCAAATACCATCGCCAGTCGGCTGATGAATCTGGGTGCATCGGACGATGTGATCGACAGGGCAATGCAGAACGCTGGATTTTAAGGAGGAAACAGGATGGCATGGAAATCGGGAAGTGCTGCTGCGCTGCGGAACCGCAATGAAAAAGAGCGGCAGGAAAAGACTGTGATGGCAACAGCAGCGGGCGGGGCAGAACCCCTCAGTCAGCGCAAGAGTGCTGACAGTCGCAAACCGTTAGCCCATGGCAGTACGGGAACAAGCTGGGAAAAGGGCAGCGCTGCTGCCCTGCGTGCACAAAAACAGCAGGAAGCAACGAGCCGACAGACGGGCACCGACCTGTATTCCACGGCGCTGGAGGATTACCGGACAAGGAACAACCTGGGCTTTGCGGATGCCATGGACAGCCGGAGCGACGAGCTGAACCGGCAGAAGGTGACAGTGAGCCCGGCGGGGAATACTCTGGGAACGTGGTACGGCCAGCAGGCCCAGAAGCTGAAGAACAGCTATGCGGAGTACAGCCAGCCGGAGGCCTTTGACCAGGCCAACCAGTGGTTTGACCAGCCTCGGAATCAGGAGCTTGTGAACAAGCTGCTGGAAAAGAAGAGCAATTATACCAGCTATGCCGAGACCGGCACCAGCAGAAACGGGGCCAGCGCCGGGGATGGTAGCATCGACCCCTTCCGCACCACGGGAATCAAGGGGAAGGTGGGCAACACCTACAGCACGGCGGACCTGAAAAAGCTGGGGTACACGGACACGGAGATCCGGCAGGCCAGGGAGTATCTGGACACCATGGAAGAAATCCCGGAGTGGAAGCAGCTGGCCCGGCGGACGGCAAACACCGTGGGCGGCGTTGCGGACACCGTGGCCGCTGCCCCGCTGATGGGTGCGGAGTACCTGGTGCAGGCCGGAAAGAACATCCGGCAGAGCAGCGAGAACCGGAAAGCACTGGAAGCAGAGCTTGCCCGGAACCCCCGCGAGAAGAACCTGTATGACCAGCTGATGGAAACTGACATGGACTACCAGCCCAAGTACAGCACCGGCGACCTGTTGCAGCAGGGATTTACCCGGCAGGAGATCGAGGACATGCGCAGCCGCATTGCCGGAACGGAAGCAAAGGGTGGCATCGACACGGAGAAGAGCGTGGGCTACCAGCTGTACAACCGGGGCCAGCAGCTGACGGGCGCGGCCCAGAGCGGCCTGACCGATGTGCAGCGGACCGTGCAGGGCGTGGCGACCAGCGCGGCAGAGAACCTTGCCGTGGCTGCCATCAACCCGGCGGCGGTGCTGCCGGTGCTGAGTGCCCAGGGCGCTGCGGATGCCATGGGCAAGAGCGCGGCCAAGGGCGAAAGCGCAGGCAAGGCGCTGGTGGGCGGCGTGGCCAAGTTTGGCGCAGGATGGGCCATCAACAGCGTGGGTGCGGCTGATCTGGCAAGAACCATGGGCGCGGACTACGCCAGAAATTCCGTGGCGGGAGCTGTGGCAGACAAGATCCGGGCGCTGGCTGGGGATTCGGCCTTTGCGGCGGCACATCCGGCAGTTGCCAACGCCATTTCCGGCGGCATTGACAACGCCGTGCAGGCCTTTGTGGAGACCTACGCCGACAAGGCCATTGATGCGGCCCTGGGAGACAGCGAAGCTGCCCAGACTATGTTTACCACGGACACGCTGGTTCAGGCGCTGGAAGCGGGGCTGACCGGCGGCGCGTCCGGTGCACTGGGCGGCGCTGTGGGTACAGGGCTTTCCAGGATGAACGCGGGAGATTCCAGCCTGCGGGGCAACGTGGAGCGGTATGCCGCTCAGGACGAATACGAGCAGGCGCTGAAGGAACACCAGCGCCGGGAGGAGCTGGCGCGGGAACCAGAACCCCTTAGTCAGCGCATAAGTGCTGACAGTCCCCCTAGTATGGGGGCCCTTGACAGGACGGGAAACGTTGAGCTGACTGCGCAGAATGGAGCTGACCGGCAGGCTGTGATGCAGTCGGTCCCTGTGGAAGAAAGCACCCTTGACGGGATGGACAGCAGCAACAGCCAGATGCGGGAGACCTACGGCATGGAAGCACCGAGGACGGAGGGCCAGAAGCAGGCCCGGACGGAGCAGGTGCTGCGGAGCTGGAAGGTGGGCGAAAAGGCGGCGCAGGAGATCAGCCGGAAACAGCCGGAAGGCGTGGACAGTGACCGCTATGCGGCGGCAGCATCCACCCTGTACCGGCTGGGCCAGATGGAGGACGTGAAGACCTTTGACCAGGCGCTGGAGCTGGCGGGCACCGGCAGCGGCATGGCGGCCAACGTGAACTATGTGCTGGGCAACCTCAAGGGCAGGAACGCGCTGGAGATCGCCTACACCTACGGCAGGGATGCGGCAGATACCCGGTGGGCCAAGAGCCAGCTGGGCGGCACTCTGACGGAACAGAGCCTGACGGGCCGGGGTGAGACCATCTACAAGGGAACCCTGCGCAACGCGAACGACGCTGGAAGCCAGGTAATCGAGCTGAACGCGGCGGCAACCGGCACCACGGCGGTTCTGAAAAACGTGCTGCAGAACGGTGCAGGACAGGCAGACAGCCGGGTGCGGGCCTATGTGGACACGGAGACGGCCCGGATCTTCTTTGGGGACAGTACACAGGATACGTTCGGCACGGTGCTGCACGAGGACTACCACTGGTACAACGCACTGGACAGCGAGGGAGCAAAGACTTTGCAGGACCATGCCCTGCTGTATCTGGCCAGGAGCAGCGGCTTTGAGACCGTGGACGAGATGATCCGGGAGAAGATGACCGACTATGCCCAGCAGAATCTGACCTATGAGGAAGCTGCCGAGGAGCTGGTGGGCGATGCCTGGCGGGGCATCTTCTCCAATGAATCCGATTTCAAGCGCTGGGTAGAGTTCCAGCGCGGGCAGGCCGAGAAGAACAGCGGCAGGGCCGGAACCATCCGCACCGTGATGAACCGGGTGAAGGAGATGCTGGGCGGCATCATCAGCCGGGCCAAGGAAGTGCTGACCCTTGACCCCGACAACCGGGCGGCCCTGAAGGCCCAGCGCCTGGCCGAGAACGAGCGCAGAATTTTGCAGGACGAATACTTTGCCCACGCTGAAAAAGCGATGGACAACCTGCGCAGTGCAAAAGAAAACGCCGCTGCCCTCAAGACAGAGAGCGCGGCGGAAGGACGCAATATTCGTTTTTCGATCCAGAAGGATGCCGACGGAGAGAGCTACATCAAAATTGATGAAGATATCCTGAACGGTGTACCCCGTGAAGAATGGAAAACTGTGGTGAAACAGGCAATCAAGGAGCGGTATCCGAATGGCTTTGAGCGGAACGGCTGGACAATTTTGAACCATAAAGATGGAAGAAGTGAGTTTGTCCGTTCTAAATCTACAATGGCGCTTCAGAGAACGAACGAAGAAACGTATGCAGATAAAATGCGGATGGCTGCAAATCTGGATGAAATTATTAAAACCGCAGATGAAGTCTACAGAGAACCTGCAAACCACAAGAATGCGGAAGCATTCAACCGTGGAAAAATCAAAATTGTGGTTGGGCAGAATGCCTATGAAGCTGATGTTCTGACTGCCTTCAAAGCAAATGACCGGGAGATTTTCTATGATATTGTAGATATAAAATCTACAAATAATAAAACCTCCATGCGTACCCACGTAGAATCCAAAGATTCAAGGAGTAGTCTGCAAGGAGGTTTTACGGAACCCTCCGGCAAAGCCCACATGGAATCCGAAGATTCGGGGAGCAGAGGGTCGGAGGGTTCTATTTATCAGGAAAGCGCTGACACGGTACTCAAAACCGAGGAGGGCGGTGAACGCCCGAGCTTTCCTGCTAAAAACAGTATAGCACAAGAAAATGCCGAAAGCAAGGGAAACAGCGAACCTGTGAAGAAATCGGTGCGGTTCCAGCTGAGTGACGGCTCTGCTGGAACCGTGGATGAATTGGCGGCACTTCAAAAAGAAAGTCGGGAACTGGAACACCAGCAAAACGCCCTGAAAACAGAGCGAACAAACTGGCTGAACAGCGCCGAGGTAAAGGAGATTGAAGGGAAGAGAAAATCTCTGGGTTTGTTCTCTGCCGAGGCAAAGGAGTTTAAGGCCAGTGAAGAATACCAGGCGTACCTTGCAAAGCGGAAGGATTTTAACCAGCGTGGTGCAGAGCTTGAAAACCGAATCGGTGAAGTGAATAATGCACTGCGGGAAGCTCATGCCAAGCTGGAAACCCAGAGAAATGAACAGAAGCAGAAACAGCAGGCTGTCTATGATGCCAAAGCAAAGGAAGCAGGCGGTGCGGCGAAGTATCGCCGTCAGCTGGCCGTGGAGCAGTTTGGCACGACGAGTGAATTTGAACGGGCCGGATACATCCTGCCGGATGGGCAGATGCTGGATTTTGCCCGGAATGATAAGACCCGTGACACCGACCACCGGGAAATTATGAGTGTGTTCGGCCCGGCGGAAGTATCGGAAGGGACAGACGCGTTGAACAAGTTCCTGGCAGACGGTAATGTGCGGGTGATGGCGGAAGCTCCGGGTGTTGACCTGGCCGCAGACAAAGCCCCGACCGCTGCACAGCTGGAACAGATCCGTGAGATGGTGGGAAGCCTGGGCAGTGAACAGAGAAAGTTCACGCTGGATATTTCCACCACCGACGGCAGGGTTGCAGCCAGCAAGGAGTACAGCGGCCGCATTGATGCTGACCGTGTTGTGCGGGAGATCAGGGACTATTACAAGACCGGTGAGCTGCCCGCAGAGAGCAGCCTGGCACGATTCCGGTACCAGCTGGCGGCCAAAGCCGAACAGGCGGAACGGGACGCGCGGAAGAACACCCAGCGGCAGGCAAGCCGGGCCATTGCGGACAACAGCACGGCGATGGAAACGCTGGCCCAGATGATGGGTGTGACCCACGGTGTGCGGATCAGCCAGGATTCCATTGACGGGCTGGCGGTGCGGTGGACAAAGGCCAACGGCAGCAGGGCCGACCGGACGAAGATTGCCGGAGAGACCCGGGCGCTGGTGGAGTACATGACGGCGGACGGGGCCAGCATGAGCAAGGCCAGTGCGCTGTCTGAGACCATTGCGGATGAGATACTGAGCGGGGCCACCTACCGGAACACTGAGCTGTGGGACGAGTACCCGGAATACCACGACCTGAGCTACACGGTGAACAAGGACGGCCCGGCCAAGGCGGAGCTGGTGAAACGGTACGGGACGTGGAGTGAAGCGGTGGCCGAGGCCCGGAAGCACGGCGTGAAGCTGCGGCAGGCAGAGGGTGTGCGGGACGGCAACCCGGCGGAAGTGTATGAAGCCATCGTCAACGACACCCGGGCCATGGGCGGCACTAAGGAAGGGGCAGCGGCCTTGTTCCGGGGCGCGGCCCAGGCGGCAGGCGTGGACAGCGCGGCCAGCATGGAGAGCACCGAGTGGCTGGATGTGCTGATGAACGTGCACGATGCCATCAAGCCCAGGATGATGAGCCGATTTGCGGATGCTGCCGAGTACGAGGATGCCAAAGTGGAGCTGGCCGACCGGATGCTGGGTGATATCCTGAACGTGCCGGAGATGACCGATGCACAGGCCATCTTTGACGGGTTCCAGCGCTGGCAGCGCCAGGCTGTGGCTGCTGCCGTGGGCGAGGAGAACGCGGAGCAGGCGCTGAAGGACCTGCGGAAGGTGCAGAAGGAGCAGAACCGGGAGTTCAACCGGAGGATGTATGAGAACAGCCGGAACGGAAGCCGAGATGAAGCACTGCGGCAGTGGACAGAACAGCAGAAGCGGAATGAAAAAGCAGAAAAGCTGCTGGATCAGAATCTGGATACGCTGGGGCTGGACATCACCAACTACGGCGACATGGCCGAAAAGCTGGACGTGCTGAAGGAAGCCTACGAACGGGAGTGGAAGGCCGAAAAGAAGCGGCTGAAGGAAGAACGCCAGCAGATGCTGGATGAGGCAAAGCTTGAGATCAGGCAGCTGAAACGGGAGAATCAGGCACTTTCCTATGAGGTTGCCGGCGAACAGAAACGGGCCGATTCGGCAGAGTGGCAGCTGATCCATCAACAGAACGAGCTGCTGGAATGGGAGGAAGAAAATCAGCGCAAGGCACAGGCGTGGCAGGAAAAGCAGGCCCAGCGGAATGCGATTGCAATTGAAGTGACCCGGCAGCAGCGGGATGAAGATATTGCCATTGCAAAGAAACTGGCCGAGAAACGGGTCGAAAAGGCCCGGGAAGGCCGGAAGAAGGACGAGCTGCGGCGGGGCATCCGGGCCAATGCTGCCCAGCTGAACCAGATGATCCTGCGGCCCAGCAAGGACCGGTATGTGCAGCCCCACCTGATCCAGCAGGCGGCAGAGGTGGCAAAGCTGGCGGATATGACCCTGCTGAACGACCACGCCGTGGCCCGGCTGACGGCCCTGCGCACCAGCATCATGCAGTCGATGGGAGCCGAGAACAGCTCCAACGGCATCAGCGAGGACTGGAAGCTGAGCAAGGTGCCGGAGCTCATCGACGCGCTGCAGACTGACCTGAATGCCAGCAAGCAGGCCCAGCTTGACCGGCTGAACCAGCAGCTGACAGAGGCCGAGGCACTGCCGGACAGCGAAAAGGCCGAGATGCTGCGTGACCGGCTGAGAAAGCGGATCCGGGAGACCGAGAACCGCACCTATCTGCCCATGACGGTGGACCAGATGCGGATGCTGAAAGCCATTACCACCAGCACACTGCATGTGATCCGGACGGCAAACAAGACCCTGAGCTTGCAGAAAGCCGAAGCGGTGGACAAGATCGCCAACGAGGCGGCTGCAGAGGTGCGCCAGAGCAAGGGCAATGACGGAAAATTCCGGCGGATGCTGACGAGGTATAATCTGGATATGCTGGGCGGTACCCGTGTGTTCCGGATGCTGGGCGGCTACGCAAAGAACAGCCAGATGGAGAAGCTGGGCACCATGCTGAATGACGGCCAGCGGGAACAGACCCGGATCACTGTGGAGGGAACGAAGCTCTTTGACAATGTGACGGGCAAGGCGAACCTGAGACAGATGGAAAAATTCGCCGGTCCGGGCGCGGAGCTGGTGGACATTGGCCTGAAGGACAGCAAGGGTCGGGCTGCACCGTTGACCCACGCCCAGCTGTGCAGCCTGTACATGCACCTGCAGAACGCCGACAGCCGGGAGCACCTGCTGAACGGTGGCCTGACGATCCCGGATGCGGAGGAGTACAACAGGGGCGACATTGAGAAGGCTTACCAGAAGGGCCAGACCGTGAAGATCGGGATGCTGACGGACAGCACGGGAAACCCCATGGCCGACACCGTGATCCAGGCCGTAGAGAAGGCCATGACCGACTACGACCGGGCCTGGTGCGAGGACATGAAGAATTTCTTCGGCAGCTACACCACGAACCTGATCAACGAGACAAGCATGAAGCTGCTGGGTTACCAGCGGGCCACCGTGAAAAACTATTACCCCATTGCGGTGGACAAGACGGCGCTGGCAACCCAGATCGAGGGCGTGAAACTGGATGCCACCATTGAGGGCCGGGGCTTCCTGAAGAACCGTGTCAAGAGCCAGATGCCCATCCTGCTGGAGGAGTGCAGCAGCGTGGTGCAGCGGAGTTTGCGGGACACGGCAGCCTACGCCGGACTGGCGGCACCCATCCGGGATGTGCAGAAGGTGCTGAACAGTGGCATTGAGACCGAGGACGGTATCAAGATGCTGAAAAATGGTATCCTGAAAGAGCAGTGGGGCCAGAGCGCGACGAACTACATCGATGACCTGCTGACCGACCTGCAGACCACGCAAAGAAAGCGCTCGACCACAATGACCAAAGTGCTGGACAGGTTGCGCGGCAACTATGCGGGCGCGATCCTGACGCTGAACCCTGGTGTGGCCATTGCGCAGGCGGCATCTCTGCCAACGGCGGGCGCAGTACTGGGTGCGGATACCATGGCGGCGGTGGTGCCGTTTGTGAAGAACCTCTCCGGCAAGCAGCGGGCAGCGCTGGAACAGGAAATTGCCCAGCATGGGGATGTGCTGCTGCAATACCGACTGCGGGGAAGCCAGCGCGGTGAACTGGCCAGCATTGGCGTGAGCCAGGGCGCGGCAGAAAAGGCCATGGACAAGCTGCCCAAGTGGGTGACCGGCTGGATCAACAGCATGGACGAGATCACGGTAGCGGCACTGTGGGAAGGCTCCAAGCGGTATGTGGAGCACCATACCAATGAGTTTGCAGAGGGTGCAGCCACGAAAGGCAGCGAAGCCTACTGGGAAGCCGTGAACAAGATGTATCAGCGGGTCATTGAGGAGACCCAGCCCAACTACACCACGATGCAGCGGGCGGGGATCCAGCGAAATCCGGATCAAATGACCAAGACCTTGACCATGTTCACGACCCAGCGTTTCCAGAACTACGGCATTTTGGCCGATGCGGTGATGGACTACAACGCCCAGAAAGCACGAGACAAGGCTGCACACAGCAGCGAGACAGCAGAAGAAGTGAAGCGGGCTGGAAAGAACCTGAACCGGGCCATTGTGAGCCAGATCACCCAGACTGCTGTGTTTGCACTGATGAAGATCGGTGCGGACTTCCTGCTGCACCGGTGGGACAGAGAGCAGGACGAGAACGGAGATGTGACCGCGGCCAGCGTGAGCAAGCGATTCCTGAATCTGTACACGGAAAGCTTTGCGGGCAACTTCCTGTATGGCAGCGAGCTGTACAGCGCTGTGGGAAATGCAGTGAACGGTACGGATTACGATGTGGTGAGTGCAACCAACATCAGCGCTGTGAATGACCTTTTTGCAGCAGTAACGAAGTTTTCCAGCCTTGTCCGGCAGGACACCGGTGACATGACGGAGGAACAGCTGGAAGCGTATCACCAGAAACTGCGAAAGGCAGGCGTGAACCTGATGCAGTACGGGTTTGAAATTGCGGGTGTGCCTATGGGGAACGCCCGGAAAATGCTGGATGCCTTTGATGCCTATGTGGAAGATGCACGAGACATTGCAAGCGGAAGCGGCTTTTCGTTCAGCTCGACCCCGACGAGCGCCACCGGGCAGTATGACCGGCTGTACAACGCCATTGCCGAGGGGGACACGGACAACGCCAGCGGTGCTATGGTGAAGCTGGAAGCCATGGGCAAGGACGAAAAGACCATTGCCAGCCAGCTGAAGAACCGGCTGAAGAAATACAGCCCGGAAGTAGAGCAGGCGGCCAGGGCCCGGAACGAGGGCAACGACCGGGAACGGCAGGACGTGACGAAGCGGCTGATCCGGGAACTGTACGAGACGCTGGGCATCCGGGAGGGGGTCAAAGCTGACGCGAAAAAACGGGCGTGGGTGATTGACCTTGTGACCGAAGCCATTGAAAGCAAGGCCGAGGAGCTGTACAGAGGCGGCACCGGCGGCAGCGTCTACGATGCTTTGACCGAGGCCGTGGACACCGGCCGGGCCGACGACGTGCAGGACGAGATCCAGCGGCTGCGGACGGCGGGCAAGGAGGACGGCAGCATCAAGACGAAGATAACGGCGGCGGTGAAGGAAGAGTATCTGGCGGGCAGCAGCAGCGACCGCAAGCGCCTGGAAACGATGCTGCTGAAGCTGACCAAAGCGGACGGAACCCCGATGTATGAGAACAAGAACTTTGCCCAGTGGGTGAAGGACGCGGCAAAAAAGGAGGAACAGGCAAAGAACAGCAAGGATGAGTGGGCAGGGGTGAGGTGAACTTCTCAGTCACGCTTTGCGTGACAGCTCTCCTAGTAGGGGAGCCAAGTTCACGTTGCTGCTCTTTTGCGGGGAACCCTGCTTAGAAGAAAGGGAGACCGTTCGGGGTGAACGGCCTCCCTTTTGTATGTCCGGGGTAGTTGTGCCCGGCGGGGCGTGATAGGATAGGGTCAGGAAGGGCGCACAAATCTGAAATGAGACCTCTGGATCGATCGAGGAGTGCGCCCGATTGGTGAAGGGAGTGAAACTGTGAGCCAACTGGATATCAAGATCAGAAAGCTGCAGGACAATGGTTCGACGTTCCGGGCGAACATTGAGACGCTGTATCTGGGCGGTGTGCGGAGCGCCAAGGTGGACGAGCTCCGCTTTGAGCTGCCGGAAGAGTGGAAGAACTGTACCGTGACCCTGCATGTGCAGCGCCTGAGCGGCACAAAGCCGGATCCCCAGCTGCTGGACGAACAGAACAGCGCACTGGTAGACCGGCGGTGGACACTGGAAAAAGAGGGCACCTGGATGCTGCTGGCCATCAACGACAGCGGCTACATTGCCATGACCAAGCCCGGCAAGTACACCTGCTATGACACCATCGACACCGACACGACCACCGAGAACATTACGCCGAGCATCTATGAGCAGTTCGTGGCCGAGGTGACGAAATACGCCAAGAAGGCGCTGGAGAGCATGAACGCGGCCAAGACCAGCGAGACCAACGCAAAAACATCCGAAACCAACGCGAAAGCCAGCGCGGACAAGGCGAAGGCCAGTGCCGACAGCATGGATACGAGTGTGGCCACCTGCACCACAAAGGCCAAGGAGGCCGAAACGAGTGCGGTAAGAGCCAAGACCAGTGAGACCAACGCAAAAACGTCGGAGACCAATGCCAAGGCCAGTGAGAATGCAGCAAAGACGAGTGAGGACAACGCCAAGAGCAGTGAAACCGCCGCCAAGAGCAGCGAGACCAAGTCCGCCGCCAGCGAGAAGAACGCCAAGACCAGTGAGACCGCCGCCAAGCAGGCCCTGCAGGACACAGAGACGGAGCACACCACCGCCTTGCAGAACATCGCACGGGCCCGCACCATAGCCTTGAACGATGTGGCCAACTCCACCAAGACGGCCACCGCTGCGGCAAACACTGCCACCCAGCAGGCCACCGCCGCTGCGGGGAGCGCTTCCACCGCCGCCACCAAGGCCGGGGAAGCATCTGCCAGCGCGGGTGAAGCATCCACCAGCCGTCAGGCCGCAGAAAAGGCTCAGAAAGCCGCAGAGGATGCTGCGAAGCTTGCCGGAACACGGGCCGGAACGGACAAGACCCTGTCCGTGCCCGATGCACCGGCGGATGCAAAGACTGTGGGTGACAAGTTCAAGAGCATCAAGACGGACTGGAATTCTGTGACGGATAAGCCGGAGACGTTTCCACCGAGTGCGCATAACCACTCGAAATTGGCGTTCGAGCACGGGAATGAGGTGAATTTTGTTGGCACCCCAGACAGTAACGATGTCTACTTTGGCTATCGAGATAGCACGATAAAAGAGTATCGATTTGCTAAAGGGCAAGCGATAGACAACGATTATGCGGATCTTCGGGCCAACAAATTCATTGGTTCGCTGGATGGTAATGCAACCACCGCCACAAAAGCAACCGGCGTAACCGACTATAATAGCGCATCCAGAACAATCCAAGTCGGCTATGCGGGCGACGGCCTTAATACGTCGAATTTGACGCATATTGCAGGTTATACGGACGACGGCACGAAGATTAAGGATGTCAGCAAGTCGGTTATGCAGAGTTGGCTGGGTGTGACCCCCATCACATCCCAAACCAGTGACCCCGGTGCGGGAAGCAGCCTTGCAACCGGCTCTATCCTGCTGGTGTACGTATAAGGAGGAGAGAACATGGCAATTTATACCGGAATTGGCGGAAGTGCCAAATCGGTCTCCAAGATCTACATCGGCGTGGGCGGTACCGCAAGGCAGGTACACAAGGGCTATATCGGCGTGGACGGCGTAGCCAAGAAGTTCTATGACGGCGGCAATCCCATCAGTTCCTTTGCATTGGGGACTGAATTTGGCATCTCAGACCCAAGCGGCAACAAGACCTACTGGTATAAGCTGGTGCACAAGGGCGTTCCGGGCGGCGGGTTGTACGACAGCACGGCCAACGGCGCATGGCTCTGGCGAACAAACATTGCGGCATCCACTTCCATCAGTGGCAGTTACATCTACGGCTACGAAGGATGGGCACTGGACAACTGGTGTGTCAACTACCCGGGCGGAAATATCACCTCCAGTGTGGCAAACCGCCTGATGACCGTGCATTTGCCCTACGTGAAACAGGCGGATTACAGTTCGGCCAAGGTTTCCTCCGGCTCGAACGGCCTTTCGAGGAAGTGCTTTCTGCTTTCCGCGGTCGAGATGGGCGTTTACACCTGGCAGGGCATAGATTGTCTGATGGCACAAGAAGGTGCAAAGCTGGACTACTTCGACTACACGACTGCTGCCACCGACAAGCGAAAAGCAGACAATGAATACTGGACACGCTCCAAGCGAAGCTACAACGGCAACTATATGTACACGTTCTATAAGGATGGTAGTTTTAGCAGTACAGGCGGCCACAGAGAGGACTCGTACGGTCTGCGCCCCTGCATCGTGCTGCCGCTGAACACGCTGGTGACAACGTTTAAGTTCTTAGGGGAGTTTAACTATATTAACTGAGCACCCGGAAAGGAGATTTCAAAATGGAAGGAACAGCGATCCGCCCCGGGTACACAACGCCGACCGAGACCGACGGCACCCCGGCAGATTACAGCGCAATCGAGGCTGCGGTGAACGCACACAACCAAAATGCACAGCCCGGGGAAGCTTACTGGGGCATCCGGCTATGCGGGGCGGAGTATGAGGTGTACGAATACGGGGAAGTGCCACAGCCGCCGACCGCTGAAGAGCTGGCCGCACAGGAAAAGGCCCATAGGGAAGCCCAGCAGCGGCAGGAGGTACTGGACAAGCTGCCGGAGACGCTGGAAGCGCTGAAAAACGAAAACGAAATGCTGAAACAGTGTCTGCTTGAGATGAGCGAGACTGTCTATGCGTAAATGTTACAAAAGACTAGAAAGGTTGGTATTTATGATGGTGATGTTATGGGCACAGGAAATCATGTCTGCTGAGACTGCGGAGGAGGCAAAGGCTCTGTATGAGCGCTGCCCCCGCTTGCTGAAGGAGAAGGTCAAGGCGATTCTTATCAAGAGCGGCTTTGAGGAAATTACACAGTAAGGAGGCGCAGAGCAATGGATGACCTGAAGGTGCGCATCACACTGGGTGACACGACCCTGGAGGGCACATTGGACGAGCTGCTCGAGAGCGGAACTTTCAAAATGGAGTATGACCAGGCGGGGCTTAACAAGATCGTGCAGGAAGCTGTTGCCCTACAGAGAGCTGAGTATCAGAAAGACCCGCAGCATTACCATGTGCATACCATGACCATGGACGAGCTACCGCATCATCCCTGCACAACAAAACCGGGAGCGCATACATTCGGCGGTGAAATGTATGGGATTCGACAATTCCATGCATGGCCAATCTGCAGTGGAAAGCATGTCACGATTTGGCCCAATGATGACACCGGTACGAGTTGGCGAGTTTATGTGGGAGGCACTTTGAATACTGCAAAGGAGGCGCAGAGCAATGCCCAGAACCATACTTGACGTTTCCCGCTGGCAGGGCCGCATTGACTGGGACAAGGTCAAGAAAAGCGGCAAAATCGACGGCGTGATGCTGCGGGTGCTGGGCAACAAGAACGGCAAGCCCTACCTTGACCCCTATTTCGCCCGCAACTACGCCGAGTGTGCCCGGCTGGGCATCCCGGTGGGCGGCTATTACTACACCTGTGCGGTCACGCAGCGGCAGACGGAGGAGGAGCTGGCCGCCCTCAAAATAGCTCTCCGGGGCAAAACGTTCCAGCTGCCCCTTGCAATCGATGTGGAGGACCCCCGCCTGCGCTCCCTGGCCCCCGCAAAGCTTTCGGCCCTGGTGGCACGGGCCGCCGACCAACTCGAAGCGTGGGGGCTGTATGCAATGGTGTACACCTACACCAATTTCGCGGATACCGCCCTCGACATGGCAGCCCTCGCTGCTTACGATCTGTGGATCGCGGACTACCGCGGCACGCGCCCCACCCGCAAGCACGGCATGTGGCAGTACACCAGCAGCGGCAGGGTGCCCGGTATCTCCGGCCCCGTAGACCTGAGCCATGCTTACAAGGACTATGCTGCCATCATCCAGCGGGCCGGGCTGACGAAAGTGAGAGGAGCATAAGTGATGAGCAAGAAGCTTTTTATCAGCCAGCCTATGAACGGCCTATCGGACGAGCAGGTGCTCCAGGAGCGTGCCGCAGTGATCGGAAAGGCAAAGGCCGTGTTTGGTGACGATGCGGTTCCTCTGGAAACGTTCTTTGAGGACTTTGGCCCCGATGCGAAGCCGCTGGATTATCTGGCACGCAGCATCGAGTTTCTGGCTAAGGCTGACGTGGCGGTTTTCGCCCCGGGCTGGGAGTACGCACGCGGCTGCCGCATTGAGCGGCAGTGCGCCGAGGAATACGGTATTCCGGTAATGGAGGTGTGAGACCGATGTGGCAGTTTATCACGGAGTATTGGGCCGGGTGGCTCTGTGCTCTGATCGGCGGCGCGATCCTTGCCGCCATCCCCAAGATCAAGGCCCTGTGGGATGCGGTGCTGGCCCTGCTGCACGACCGCATCTATACCGAGTGCTACCGTTTTATGGAGCTGGGGTACATCACCCGCGACGGCCTGCGCAACCTGAATTACCTCTACAAGACCTATCATGTGATGGGCGGCAACGGCACCGGCACGGAATTGTACAAGAGAGCCTGCGCTTTACCCATCCACGACTGAAGAAAGGAACTGACATTATGAACGCACACATCACTGAGAACAACACCCCCGCCATCCCCGCCGCGACCATCGCCCGCACTGTTGTGCTGGCACTGGCCCTCGTCAATCAGCTGCTGAGTGCAGCAGGCAAGCCGGTGCTGCCCATCGACAGCGCCAGCGTGGAGCAGTGGGTGACGGCTGGCCTGACCACCGCTGCCGCCATCTGGGCATGGTGGGAGAACAACAGCTTTACTCCCGAGGCCATCCACGCAGATGAGCTGCTGGATCAGATGCAGGGAAAAATCAAGTAAGAGTACATAGCAACAGCCCCGGTGCTCCGCATGGATAGAGCACCGGGGATTTTTACTTTTTTGCGTATTTTTCCTTATACTCTTTCCACGATTGTATGGCGTGCTTCGGCTCACAGTCTGGGCAGTACTTTTGAAATCCATTTTTTAAGATAAAAGGCTTCCCACAGTCAGCACACGAGTATGCTTCTCCAAGCCTTCTTGCTGTCCCGTTTTTTCGTCTCTGAGCACATAGACGATTGCTTTCTCTTTTGGCCTTTTTTCTACACTCAGGGCATCGGAGAGCTTTTTTTGAGCCTGCAACAAAATGCGCGCCGCAGTCAATACATACCGTTTCAAAAGAAAAACACGAATTCCCTTTTACGCCGTGCAACTCTTTTATGACTTCTTTGCATTCTGGGCAGTAAACTGTGAACATATTTCCGGTAAAAGATTTTCCACACCTTTTACAGGTGCATTCCTTTGGCACATCTGTCACTTTGATGCACCCGCACGATTTTGCGTTCCGGATGCTTCCCCAAAGCATAATTTTTTCGCATCCGCAATGAGAACATCGCACTTTCCAGCAGGTTAGCAAGTTTCCGGACTTACTTTTTCTTGATGGGGCCTCTGCGATGACTTCAAGCGTCCCGTGTTTTTCCCCGATGTGATTTTTCTTCGGCGGCATCTCTTACACTTCCTTCACTTTATGCATCACCACAGGTGTCTCTGCGTCTCCAGCACCAACAAAAATCGGAGAAAGCCATTTCAGTACCAGCTTTCTTTTATCCGGTTCGGACTTCGAGCCTGTCCAGAAGTGGTGCCAGTGCCCACGGCGCATGTGCGGCCGCTTCTGCTGGTGGCTGCCAGTGCGGGCCGGGGCATCCTCATCGGCGGCGCGCCTGGATTGCTCACGGAGCAATGCGCCTACACGCATACCGACATCCCACTTCCTGATCTCTGCATACCGGTCTTTGACGGTGCGGCTGTGCTTTGTGACGGTCTTTTGCTCTGGATCGGGGACGATCTCGGCGTTGGATGCGCATAGATACAGCACCACTTGCAAGGCACAGCGCAAAAGAGAGATGACAGCATCTCTTTGCTTTTGCTCCTGCCGCGCCACCGTGGCAAGGTGGGCGTTTCCGCTCTGTGCCCGCTTCTTGACAGCGGCATCAAAGCACACGTCAAGGCTTTCTCCATCAAGTGGAAGGTCAAAGGGATAGCATCCGCCGCTTTCCCCGAGAAAGACAAAGCTCAGAAGAACTTTTTGCTCTTTCGTGTCCCATCCCAGATAAAAGAAAAAGCCATGAATTCCGGTCAGGTACACATCAAGGCCGGGGCTCTCTACATAGAAGCAGCTGTAAGGCAGATAGTCAAAGGCGGCTGCCGGAATGTCCATATCATCCTGCGCATAAAGCACGGCGGCAAGGTCTGGGTCTATCACAAAGACCTCTTTATCCTTTCGCCACTGGGCGAGGGCAAGCGTCAATCTGGGCTGCGGGATGTCGATATCTGCACCTTTTTTCCCGGCGGCACTTTCTTGGCAGAAAATGCTTGCCGCTGTGGCTGTCTCGATGGGGGCGAAGCATCTGTCTGGGCACCCTGAATTTTGTACGCCTATGGGCCGGGACACGTCAATGATCTGCCAGACCTTTGGCATGACCCTTGTGATCTCCTTCAGAATGGCAAGAGGTGGGTATATCTTTTCCATGCTTACTCCTCTCTGGACAAAAACATCTTGTCGTGATATACTTTTTCCATACCTCTAAGTGTGAGGTATGTTTTCCGTAAAAGCCCCCGAGCGGCGTTCGCGCGTCACCTGGGGGCTTCTTTTATTTAATCTTCATCAGGATCAAACGCTAAGAGCCGGGCACCGTCTCTCTCGATATCTTCTCTAAGCTCTGACAGCGCTTTCTGTTCGGCTTCGTACTTTGCGTCAAAGTCATCAATGAGATCTTTGACATTAAACCAGGCAATTTCAAGATCGTCGTTGCCTTCGTATTTGCAAACCTGCATGTCCCCGTCCCGATTCCACTTCAGGGCACGGTAGTTGTACTTCGTTCCAAAGACCCAACCGTCCATACCGCTGACCACGTCGCGTGCATTCCAGATTTTCTTGAGCATGTTCTGAGAAAGCTTCATAATTTTGGACCTCAATGATGTTGTGTGTTGTATTGTTTTCCGTGATTTTATTATAGCACATCTGCAAGCAGATGCAAAGAAAATCTCAGATATTTTTTGAATCTCTCTGGATCAGATCCAGAATGTATGCGTTCGTGCTGGAAAACCCTTTTTCTCGGGCCTGCACGTTGATGGAATCACGGCTTCCGGCGGGAACCCTGACGACAATGTTTTCATATTTTTCACGGTTGAATGCGTTCTTGTACTTCTGCTGGTCAAACTTTTCCATGTGATTCTCCTTACAAAAATGGCCCCCAGATGGGGACCTGCGTCATTAGTAGATCTTCACGCCCAGTTTTTCGGCTGCGGCATTAACAACGGATTCAAAAGTCTCGCCGTCCGCGGCGTTCCACTCATTTTCCATACCGGCGGCCTTACACAGCTCCGCGCACAGGTCGTTATCCCACTCGGCGGCGTTGCGGATGTCAGCGGCGATCTCAATAGCGTTTCTCATAATTTTGTACCTCAATGATATTGTGCGTTGTATTGCTTTCCGTGATTTTATTATAGCACATCTGCTTGCAGATGTAAAGAAGATCTTCAAAGTTTTTTGAAAATTTGCGCACTCCTTGCGCACGCAGAAGATGAAGACGCAGAAAAAGAACCACTACAAAAGGCATTGACCTTATGCAGTGGTTCTTTTGTTACCGCTCAGGGAGCGGCATGATCAGGACGAAGAACGCGCCCACGAAGTAGATTGTGGGGTTCGCCTGATTCTTGTGTGGTGGAGGCGATGGGAGTCGAACCCATGTCCGAAAAGAGTTCAGCGTAGGTGTC
>ERZ835109.294-NODE-294-length-61729-cov-31.043146_pt1 | contig 61729 bp, 50 predicted proteins | sample MGYA00519946_ERZ835109 | MGnify/ENA primary metagenome ERZ835109 (study PRJEB31850, sample SAMEA3708771) | human gut metagenome | biome: human gut; feature: human-associated habitat; material: faeces | place: China | collected 2014 ...
AACAAGAAAAACGCTTCTGGAGTGCTGACCAAAAGCGTTTTGTCTACAGTCTGAAACTACCGGTTATTTAAAACCGGTAGTTTTTAAGTAAGCGCCAAATAATCCGGCGGTACCTATAAATTTACCCCAACCTATTTTCGGTTGGAGTATTTTGCTACAAATTCATTCTCACATTTTTAGAGTTTGGAGTTTTTCACTCCAGGGTGCCAGCTCTGCAAGCTGTTCATCACTCCAGTTTTCATTTGGCCTTTGTTCCAGAACGTAGCAAAGGTATTGATAAATGTTCAGGTTGTGTGCCTTCGCCATCTCTACCATCGTGTAGGCAATCGCACTGGCTTCTGCACCTTCTACGGAATCACTGAACAGCCAGTTCTTACGTCCTACTGTGAAAGGCCGGATGGCATTCTCACTAAGGTTATTGGTGAAGCTGCAGCGCCCGTCCTCCAGATAGGTCATGGATGTTTCCCTGCGGTTCTTCACATAGGTCAGTGCTTTATCCAGGCGGGTGTTGCGGACTGGCTTCTGGCTGTCAACCCACGTCCAAAAGGCCTCGAGAACCGGTTTTTCCTTCTCGAGACGCATTTGTTTCCTTTTTTCATAATCCGTTCCGCACTTACCGGAAATGCTGCTTTCCAGTCTTGCCAGGCGGTCGCAGTAATGCACTCCCTGTACTGCCGGCTGGTTGTAATCCAGCTGCTTTCCTTTCGGGATCGCATCCACAAAGTATCGGCGTATATGTGCCCAGCAGGAGCACCGTTTGATGCCGGATACCTTGTTATACCCCTGGTAACCGTCGGTTTCCAGATATCCCTGAAAGCCGTCCAGAAAGTCTGCTGCATTGTCTCCGCTCCTTGTCGGGGTATATCCGTACAGCAGGATGACCGGAAGGCCATCTTCTCCGGTGCGGTACAGCCACATGAAGGACTGGCTTTCTGCACTGCGTCCGGGTTCTTTCAGAACCTGCACCCGGGTCTCATCTGCCATGAGAAATTCCCTCAGCAGAAGCTGGCGGTGAAAGTAATCATACAGTGGCCGGGAATAATGCCTAGTACTGTAGATGATTCAGTTCGCAAGGGTTGTCCTGCTGACAGCGGCACCATACTCTTTCCAGTCCTTTTCCTGACGATAGAGAGGCATGCCGTTTGCATACTTCTGATAGCTTGTCCATGCAACAGTGGAAGAAGAAGTCGGACCCTTGCCAATAAGTGCGGGCGGTACTTTGGATTTGACGATCACAGACTTTTCCGTAGCGCCCTTTCCTTCCTTACAGTCAAGGTAGCCATAGCTTTCCGTGTAGTATTCATAAACTTCACATTTGGCAGGAGTAAAAACGAGTTCCCTGCGGACGTATTCTTCTCCGATACGTTCCATCGGGCTAGCGCATACCGGACAGACTTTATCTTCTTCATCCAGCGGTATTACTTCCTTATGAACCTTGAGACCTTTAAAAAGTTCCGCATGGGTAGCTTTTTTCTTCCGTGGACGTGGTTCCTGACTGCAGTCTTCTTCCGGAAGCTCCGGATCCTGGTAAACTTCAGCTCTCGCAGCTGAATGTCCTTTGCACTGGAAGCCACGCTTTTTCTCCTTGGTTTTGATACCTTTATTATACCAGAAAAAGCAGGCTTCCCAAAGGAAAATCACTCTTGAAAAATGCCGAAAATATGCGGTTTGCAGGCATTTTTATGTGCATGTTTTTATTCCTGTTTCAGGGCTTTGGGCTGGTCGATATCGATACCGGACATGAGCCAGTCAAACTCTCTCCAGGTCAGATTTCTGACCTCAGACTGTTTCCTCGGCCACTGGTATCCGCCATGCACTGTCAGCTTTTTATAGATCAGTACAAAACCATCTGCATCGCGGTACAAGGCCTTGATCCGGTCCCGGCGTCTGCCACAGAACAGAAACAGAGAACTGGATGCAGGATCCAGCTTCAGCTGTTCTTCCACGACTGCGCAGAGTCCGTCAATAGATTTGCGCATATCGGTGTAACCGCAGACAATGTAGATCCGTTCCAACCCTGAAATATCGCCTAACATAAAGAACCTTTCAGAATCTGAAGCGTTCTGGAAAGCAGCTGGGGATCCGTTTCATTGGTAACGCGTATCGTTGCAGATCCTAGAATGATCTCTAATGTATGAGGATTGTCAAGGTACGGTGAATGCTGTACCGGGAAATGTTCCGGTACTATGTCAATGGGAACCATGTCCTGTTTGGGGCGGGGATTCTCAGAATGACCATAGGCAGGTGCCGGTATCTGGGCAGCTTCTTTTCGAAGCTGCTTTACCCAGTAGTAAAAGGTGCTGACAGCAATGCAGTGCTCGCGGCACCAGTCAATGTCTGTCATGCCACTGGTCCGGCATTCATTGATAAGTTTCAACTGTTCTTCCTTTGGAACTCGAGATTTTCTGGTGTTTGCCATGATGTTGTCCTCCATAATTGTAGTTGTTGTAGTAAAATAGTCTAACTACGATTATGAAGTTAGAGGCGTTTGTTGGCTAGCCACGGGATTATTTGGCGCTTACTATTCAACTGACAAAAACTTTACCCTATAGTATAAAAACTTCATCAAAATCTCTTTTTGATTCCTACATGGCGAAATTTCAGCCCCATCTCGAGACCTGTCCCCTCTGTGGAAGTACCTTCAATCCTTTCGACAAACAACAGCTGAAAGAAAAAGACCAATTCATTTCCAAGGACTTTATTGATGAAGTTTTCAAAGTACATTTCTAAGGCTGCGACTCAGGTCATGGCCTTATTTCAAAAGCAGCGCAGCTACCTTTCAAAAAAGGCTACGACAATCTGCGGTCAAGCCGCGGAGAATCTGCGACAGGTGTCGATTCGGCACGGTCGGGAAGGGGATGCTACCAAAATCAAAGTGCAGTTTGTGCCTCCCACAATGTGCCGTCAGACGATGTATCGGCTTCTGCTGAAACATTTCCCCTATAATTTCATTTCTTTAAATTCTATTTTATACATCCCATTTACTACAACCATTTGATACAACTTAAGCTCATACTTCCGTGCTAATTCTTTAAATTTTTGAACTTCTTCCTGTTTCATTCGAATTCCAAGGTAAATTGCGTCTATTGCTGTTGTCTCAATCCATGGCTCATCTTCTTTCATATCACTACAAACAATACGCCATTCCTGTTCATGAGACCATTCAATACTTTTTTCATAACAATAATTAAATCCACTGCTATCCTTGAAAATATTTGTGTACTGAACCTTTTTACAATTTTCCTGCAGGATACTATCTTTTTCCGGATTAAATCTAATGCACACTCCGGCATAATTATTGGCATAGTATGCCCACATTAATAGTGAGTCATATATTTCCGAAAAACATGAAATCCACTCATTAGACACCTGCGCAAATCCCCTTCCCTGAAATAAAACTCTGTTTATGGCATCTAATAAATCATCTTCCGTTACAGTGCTGTCTTTTTGGCAAATATAATCTATAATGTTTCCTATTGACCAGTGTTCTTCCTGCATTTTGCTACGTTCTGCTTCCGACAAGCAGCTAAAGAAATTCTGTAATCCTTCTTTTTTTAAAAATGTACCTAATTTCGCAGTATATAATCTTTGTTTGGTTATTTTCAGAGCACTATCAAAAATATCATTATAAGAATCCGGCTTTTCAAAATGTATTTGTTTGTTTTCTATTGCACTCCTTGCATACTCAAGTTGTCCATAATATTTATACAAAGGAATCGAAGCCTTGCTATTATCATATTTCTGATACTTCACCCTGCTTACTCCTTCCCTGTACACTTTTACTCTCCAATCCCGCAAAATAAAGCATTATCCACATGATAGGTACCGTAATCTGCCCTGGCGTCACAACCATTTCCAACATTCCAAAACATGCTATCGCCAATAAATATGCCACGCATACCCAGCCTTCCGGCTTTCGCATACGTATAGCACGTATAATTCCATATATCCAAATTAAGATAAATAAAATTCCTGCCGGAATTCCATAATGATATGCTGTTTGAAGAAACATATTATGCGCATGTCCCCAATAGGTCCACTCATTCATATAGAATCCCTGTCCTTCTCCAATATGCCCTAACAGATTCAGATGATTCCAGTAATATGAATAAATTACAATTCGATCCCACATAGCTTTATTTGAATCAACATCATCCAACATATATGGATTATCCGGCGAGCTCCCCGCTTCTCCTATTTCCTCTATCTCTTTTGCACACACTTTCATAGAACCTAAAGAATTCTCATATTTTTCATAGATAATATCTATTCCTATAGCATGCAAAATTCTACCAATATTATGATCTATCATCTCTTCTACGGAAATATATCTGGGACTATCCCAAGAATCGAAGGAGCGCACACTTTCATCTTCTCTGTACTCTCCTTCAAACCATATTGGGTGGTGTAAAATCGTAGGAAGATAACGTACCGTAACATACACGGCTGGCATCGTCAGTATAATGCACAATAACAACCCTGCTCCATGCAATAACCATCCGTAAAAGGACTTCTTTACCACAATATCATACCCTGTCAGTATTACCAGTGTTACAACGACAGCGCTCAAAACCCCCGAACGACTACCCGCCAAAATCATAAACCCTACATTTCCCGCAGCCATAAGGAAGTAAAAAAAGCACAACCATTTATTCTGTTTTTTTTGCTTTCCCCACAACCACTTCACAAAAAAAGCACAGTACACCAGCATATAAAACAAACCACTTTGAGTTTCACCGGAATATAATCCCCTATATCGTACAAAATCATATGGTCTAAATCCGAAAGCAATAATCTGCTGTATAAAAAACCATGCAAGTATACCATTCAACATTCCTGTAAGGAAATCTTTTCTTTTGTTTTCCGGAATACCCATGATATAAAAACCGCCATAAATTAGTAAATACCATAGTGTTTCCGTCTTCTCATGCTGCGATAAAACCATCAATATAAAAAAAGCAAAAATAAGCCAGTAAAATGGCTGCTTTAAACGGGTTACTATATCCAACGATCGCCACTCTCTGAAAATATAGATCAACAGATAACTCCAAACCGTCAAATTCAATACACCTGTAATCCACTGCCCTTTATATGTCCATGTTCTTTGTCCCAGCACTATCGCAACTATCGTCAAAATCAAGCATATCGGCGTCCAGTAAAGATATATTTTCTGTTTAAATCTTTCGCAATTCAAGGATGGTATCAGTAACATTGCAATCGTAATGCCTGTGAGGTTGGAAAAAAGCATCTGTACCTCACCTACAGCGCTTCCTCGCCTCTGATCTATCATTCCTAATATCATGAAGCAAAACATATACCATAATTTATATCTATTCTGAAGAATTCTATTTTTCACTCTTTTGCTCCCTTCCGACAAACAATTTTTTACTATATCATTATATCGTATCCTTTTTTCTCTGTCTATCTTTTGCGCTTTTGTCCAGTATGATATTCAAAATATCTTTTTTAAATTTATGTTATCGCATTATTGACTTTTTTGCTTTTTGTTGTATCATATAAACAAATTCTATGTAAGGGAAGGAAGCATCTCATGAAAAAATTATCCATTCAATTACTCAGTGATGTCATTTTAGAAAAACGTAAAAATCGCAATATCTCTCAAGAGCAGTTGTCCAAGCTTACTGGCATCAATCGCTTAATGATTGGTCGTATCGAAAAAAAAGAATATATTCCATCCATCGAGCAGCTTCAGGCTTTAGCAGAAGCTTTACAGTTCGACATTACAACTCTGTTCGTAGAAGAACACTCTTTCAACGGTTCTTCATCTGCTAATTCCAAAAGATACAATATCGCCGTTGCTGGAACCGGATATGTAGGTCTCTCCATCGCCACGCTTTTAGCACAGCATCATCATGTCACTGCCGTCGATATTATCCCGGAAAAAGTAGATATGCTGAATCACAGACAATCTCCGATCCAGGACGAATATATCGAAAAATATCTGGCAGAAAGGCCGTTGGATCTAACCGCGACTTTAGACGGCGAATCCGCTTACCGCGATGCAGACTATGTTATCATCGCCGCTCCTACCAATTACGACAGCAAGAAGAACTTCTTTGACTGCTCTGCAGTGGAAGCTGTGATCGAGCTCGTCCTGAAGGTAAATTCGAAAGCGACAATGGTTATCAAATCTACGATTCCGGTAGGCTATACCAAGGCGGTCCGTGAAAAATACAATACAAAAAATATCATCTTCAGCCCGGAATTTCTGCGTGAATCCAAGGCATTATATGACAATCTCTATCCCAGCCGCATTATTGTCTCCTGCGATGAAGTTACCGAAGAAGCTGCACATACCTTTGCCGCACTCCTGCAGCAAGGTGCTTTGAAGGAAAATATCGACACCTTATTTATGGGATTTACAGAAGCCGAAGCAGTAAAGCTTTTCGCCAATACCTATCTTGCGTTGCGTGTATCCTATTTCAATGAGCTTGATACCTATGCAGAATCCAAGGGGTTGAATACGAAGCAGATCATCGACGGTGTCTGCCTCGACCCCCGTATTGGAACACATTACAACAATCCGTCCTTCGGTTATGGCGGCTACTGCCTGCCCAAAGATACCAAACAGCTGCTGGCGAACTTCCAGAATGTTCCGCAGAATATGATGTCCGCGATTGTAGAAAGTAACCGCACCCGAAAGGATTTTATCGCGGATCGCGTACTGGAGCTGTCCGGTGCCTATGGAGCAAATAGCCAGTGGGATCCTTCCAAAGAGTCCAAAGTAGTCGTGGGAGTATATCGTCTGACGATGAAGAGCAACTCCGACAACTTCCGCCAGTCCTCTATTCAGGGCATTATGAAGAGGATCCGTGCGAAAGGTGTCACAGTTGTCATTTACGAACCTACGCTGAAGGACGGTGAATCCTTCTTCGGCTCTACCGTTGTAAATAATCTTAAGAAATTCAAGAAAATGAGCAAAGTCATTATTGCAAACAGATATGATAAATGTCTCGATGACGTTGCTGAAAAAGTATATACCAGAGATATCTTTAAAAGAGACTAAATCTCTCGCATATCTCATCATAGCTCTTACGATCTCCGATTTCATATCTTTTTCCCGGCATAATCCAGGCATACTCTTCCGTATGTCTGGACAGCTATGCTGCAAAACTTCCCAGGTAAACGCTCCATAGGTTCTTTCCACACTTAGTTGATTTCGAAGCAATATTGTTCATGAGTAAACGCTCCATACGAATACCTTGACAGTGATGCCGTGCTCACGACACCAGTCGATATCTACCATGCCGCTAAAGCGGCATTCATTGATAAGTTTCAGCTGTTCCTCTTTGGAAACACGGGGTTTACGTATGTTTGCCATGATGTTGTCCTCCATAATTGTAGTTATTGTAGTGAAATAGTCTAACTATAATTATGGATTTAGAGGAGGTTCTTGGCTAGCCGCAGGAATATTTGACGCTTACTCCTCATATAAATTACATACCAAAATCAAAGCAATAGTTTGCGCCACTATTTAATTCAATTGGATAATAAATTATGACCACAGCATCTGGCTTATAGTTTTCGATATATTCACGCAATTCACTCTTATCACTACTATGCCATATAAAATTAACCTCTTTGAAGCCAAGTGCTAAAAAAGGATATACTGTCATAGCCATAGAATCCCCAATTACTAATATTTTTTTATCATTTCTTGAAAATTTATTTGTGTATCCGAACGTTGTCGATTTAAATATTCTATCATAAAAACTTGATTTATAAGATTTTTTTAATAATTGATCCTTATCATAATAATCAATAAAATCAGTTATCAATGTATTGTTCGACTTTTCTAAATATACATTATAATTAGGAATTACTATTTCAAAATCATCTGCCCCATTTACAAATGCCAGACCTGTTCTTTGCCCGCATGAACCTAAATGATATTTTCGATAATTTTCAAATGTATATGAATTCACATTAGATATATTTTCATCCACCTGACATTTCAATTTCTCACATAACCAATTTTCTATAATAGAATATGTATATAATCCGCCTCTCATATTCCAGTGATGATCTGTTCGAAAAAAATAATCATACTGATTAACATTATCATTATTCATTTTTTCTCTGATATCAACATAATCCACCGATGTCTCATTCAATAACTCTATAAATTCATCCACATTTTCATTTGTAAATTCCTTTCCTTTTGCACTTAGCGGCATTCCCTCCTCTCCTTTTGCAATTTTGTAAGGTGTGCTTACATAAATCAATGGTATGCCTCTATCAGAAAGATAATCATTAAATTTTTCCAGATTACTTGCATCTAATTCTAAAATTTCATGTGGAGTTTTATCATTCATGGTAGCACAATAACCATTATCTAATTTTATTACGTTATTCATGGTTCTTACTCCCATTATGTTACGCATTACTCCGTTCATATTAATGATTGCGTTACGAAATAATATATGATTTCCCAATTCTGCTTCTATTTTTGAAGATTGTTCAATATTATTATTATCGTTTCCGTCATCACGCAAGCACTTATACACTCCAATACATGATGCCAAAGAAACTATTAAATACACACTAAAAACTATTTTTAATATTATAACTTTAATATCATTTTTCATTAGGATTCACCTGTTAAAAGTTAAAATATAGAAACGGATTATTTACGCCTAAAACCAGATAAGAAACACTCCATACAAAGCACCAAGCAACAATTATAGTTTCAACTATACTGATTAATTTTTTATTGATTTTATTAATCATATTTTTAAAAGGGATAGAAAATATAATAGCACAGATAATGAAAAACCAATACTCTTCCATTATAACCAATATCATATTATCAATTACCAAACCATTTCCATATAAACCAAACATAGACTTAATAAATACAATTGCATTTCCCAAACTTTCTGAGTTAAAGACAACCCATTCTATCACGATTACAAACCCTGTGATGATATGCCAAACAAATTTAAGAAACTTGCCTTTTTCTTCTATATTAATAATGTATTTTTCAATAATTAGAACAGTAAACCATGATATTCCCCAAAACAAAAACTGGGCACCTGCTCCATGCCAAATTCCTGTTAAAGTCCACACTACAAACAAGTTAAAAATTGTTCGCAAGATGTTCCTTCTATTTCCTCCTAATGGAATATACACATAATCTCTAAACCACTGACTAAGTGACATATGCCATCTTCTCCAAAAGTCTGTAGCTGATTCAGCCATATAGGGATAGTTAAAGTTTTCCGGTATATCAAAACCAAACATTTTTCCTAATCCTATTGCCATATCTGAATATCCTGAAAAGTCATAATATATTTGAAAAGTAAAACATACGGCACCTAACCACAGATATAAAATATTCGCTTCCGAATAATTGCACGCAAATACTTTTTGAACAATCTCTGATAGGTTATTTGCAATTAGTATTTTTTTACAAAAACCAATCATAAATCTTTTAAACCCTAAAAAAAAGTCGCTTTGGTTAAACCTTCTATTGTTGATTTCCAACTGTTTTTCCATATCTATATATCTAACAATAGGTCCCGCAATAAGCTGTGGAAAAAAAGAAATATATAAAGCTAAATTAATAATGTTTCTTTGAGGATTCACTTTTTTCCTATAAACATCAATTACATAAGATAAAATTTGAAACGTAAAAAAAGAAATGCCAATTGGCAAACTTATCTTTAGCTGATTGAACATATTTCTGTGTATAAGATGGTTAATTATTCTTATTGTAAAATTTGAATACTTGTATAGCCAAAGCATACCTACATTAATAATAATAGCCACACTTAGTAGTAACTTGCGATAAATTATAGTATTGGTTTTATCGATAAGCAATGCTATAAAATAATTCACAATTATAGAAAATAGCATTACAAAAACAAAGTGCGGTTCTCCATATGCATAAAATAACACACTTGCCAGTAATAAAATTAGGTTTTTATAATTGTCGTCAGCCAGATAATATAAAAATATAGTTAGTGGTAAAAAGAATAACAAGAAAACTAAACTCGAAAAAACCATTTATTATTTTCTCCTAAAATTTATTCTCCGGTAACGGTAGGTGTATACCGTTTGACCATGAAGAGTAACTCTGACAACTTCCGCCAGTCCTCCATTCAGAGTATTATGAAGATAATCCGCGCGAAATGTGTCACAGTCATTATCTACGAGCCTACCCTTAAGGATGGAGAATCTTTTTTCGGCTCTACCGTAGTAAATAATCTGAAAAAATTTAAGAAAATGAGCAAAATTATAATTGCAAACAGATATGATGAATGTTTAGACGATGTCTCTGAAAAAGTATACACCCGTGATATATTTAAGAGAGACTAAATATCTCACAAACTTCATCATAACTCTTTCTGTCTCCTATATCATAGCGTTTCCCAGGCATGATCCAGGCATACTCCTCTGTATGCCTGCTCAGCCACGCTGCAAAGCTTCCCGGAGCATCTGCTCCGCAACCGCTGCTAAGTGCTTCTCTAATCCGCTTTGCATCCTGCGCCCGATAACAATAAAAAGGAGGTACAGCCAAATTGCCCCTAGGATTTTGGGGTTTCTCTTCATAAGATGTAATCATCCCATTTTCATTCCTCACTATAATGGCTGTTTTTCGCTGTTTTTCCAAATCATTTTCCTCGTGGCACATAACACAAGGGCTTTCTTTTTCCTGCATATATTTCACAAATCCAGCTAACGAAAAATCCAACACATTGTCCCCTGCAATCACCAACAGGTCATCTTCCAGCTCTAAACTTTCCATGGCATACAGAATATCCCGCACTGCCCCTAATCGATGTTCATTATCCTCAGAACCATCATCCAATATAGTAATTGGTTTTTGAAGTCTTTGATCCTTTTTCCAATTTTCAAAATGTGCTATGAATTTATGGTTACTGATGATAATATGTTCATCTATTTCCGGGAAAGTATCAATGTCGTCCAAAAGCCAGTTCAATATCGGTCTTCCTCCCACAGGAAGCAATGGCTTCGGAAATTTTTCTGTCAGTGGGTATAATCTGGTCGCATACCCCGCTGCAAGTACTATACATTTCATGTTTTTACCTCTTATTCCTTAATCGTCACGCCATCTGCGCTTTCGCATAGATGAAAAGAATATTTACCCTTTAATGCCGGATACACCGCAAGATATTGTCCTTCTACCTGTTTTTCAATCTGATCCCCATATTCCGGGTCAATCAGCGCCATACAACAGCCTTTAAATCCTGCTCCTGAAAATCTTCCACCGTAAATGCCTTTGGTTTTACGCATAATATCATATAGTGTTTTCAATTCTGGTGATCCGCTTTCGTAATTATAGATGCTACTATAGCCACTCTCAAATACAAGCTGACCATACTTCTCAAGATTTCCCCTGCGCCATGCCTCTGCACCTGCTTCTGCTCTCGCAGTTTCCTCATAATAGTGCTCTGCTCTCTTTCGCCAGTTCTCCGGCAGTTGTTCCTCATACTCTCTAAAAATCTCTACCGGCACGTCACGCAATCTCGTATCTGCGAATTTTCCATACTCCTGCCCACTAAATGCCTGCAACGCATATGCGGCTGCCTTGCACTCATCCTGCCGCATATTATACTTTGATCCCACAAGTGAGCGCTCCAGTCCCGAGAAAAAGATAGCAATCTTATAAGGCTTCATAGAAGGAACTGTCGGAATCAGTTCATAGGTATCATCTCTCGTATCCAGATATAATAAGTGATCCTTCCGACACAAAACCTCGCAGCTTTGGTCCAGCTTACCGCAAGACACTCCAACATACTCATTCTCTACCCGCTTTGCCAGCTGGATCAATTCGTGCTCCTGCAATGTAATATTGTTCAACCTGCACAGTGCCGCCATAAAGGATATAATCACTGATGCGGATGAAGACAGTCCTCCAATTGGAAGACTTCCCTCAATCACACCGCACAAGCCTACCCGCAGAGGATACAATTCCGCCAGTACCTTCACTGCACCTCTAAGATGATCCGCCCAGTCACCAACTTTTTCCTCCGGCACCGCAGCTACATGAAACTGCGCACGCTTGGGGAAATTCAGTGAAGACAACTCGATTACACCATTGTGTTTTGCTGCATAGGCAATATGTATTCCATAGTTGATGGCAAGACCATTGATCTTGCCATATTGATGATCTATATGCGCTCCCAACGGGCATATTCGATATGGGCAAAAAGAAACCCCATCTGGCTCTCTATGATAGGTCTGATTAAATTTAATTACACATCTCTGTTCATTCATTTTATTTTTCTCTTTGTTCAATTATATGTGTCCACCAGTACGGTATCGACATAACTATCCAAAATGTTACATAATTAATGTAGCCATGAAACAGTATAAATATAAGCAATGCAAGTATAGCGCAACCGCATCCTTGTCTAATATTTTTATCCTTTATCCTTATCATTTGCCAACAAGAACTTACTACAAAAATTATAAATGCCAATAGCCCAATAACTCCGGTCTCCACCAATACCTTTAAATAATCGTTATGTGTTGGAAATTTATATCCCGTTCGTGTATCCCTGAATTTATCTGGGCCAATGCCATACAGTATATTTTCTTTGGCTAATTTCAAGGCTTCCTCCCAAATCAGGGTCCTGGTATAATCATCAGAAGATCTAGCTTTTTGAACAGTAACAATCATATCATTATGTACAGCTTGAGGGGAAGATACTGTAGCTATTGTTCCCACAACAGCTACAATACACACAAGCACCATTGCCCCATATATTGAAGATGATGTAAGATGCATTTTTTGTAACCATAATATTACCACTAAAATGAAAATTGCAAGGTACACAGAAGAGGATTTCATCAATAATAAATCAACCATAATAAGTACTATTGCTAGTTTTATTCTTAACCTTTTATCAGTTTTTGATATATATATTAGTCCTACCAATCCTAAAAAATTATAAATAGAAATAAAATTTCTATTTGAGATAGTCTCGCAGAAAACACAATTCTTATAAATCATAAAAGATATTAGGTCAGCAATTGATATAATAATACTATTAACAATATATACATTTGCAATTTGCAAAACACCATTTTTGCTTTTTAATTTTGTACATATCATTGTTAGTAAAAGGGCAATTCCTATATAAAATTTGGCTTCCTGAACTCTTAATATTCCTAATATTCCAACCGTAGAACTTACATACAATAATGCCGATATCAGAAAACCTATCAGCCATATCAAATAATTATAGCATAGCACCACTTTTTCTTTTATGCATAAAACCAAAAAACATAAAAACAAAATTGCATCTATCGCCAGATCTGTATATGGCATATTTTTAGCCATAAATCCTCTATATGGTGCTTCTATCAGGTATACTATTACAATATATGGAAGTTCCTTTTTTCTTCTATATCCCGCAAACAAAGAACTATAATTATGTATCATTCCCCCAATGAGAATGATAAGAAGAATAAAATCTATTAATTTGTACATATTACATTATTCTCCTATATATTTTTCTACTGCTCCTTCTCTGTAATGAATAACTGCAGGATTCCCTATTACTATAGAATGATCCGGAACATTAATATTTACAAAACTGTTGGGAGCAATCAAAACATCATTTCCGATTTTAATGTTACCCACAATAGTGGCGTTCATTCCTACCCAAACATAATTGCCCAATGTAGGACTTCCCATTCTATTTCCTCTGTTTTCACGTCCAATTGTTACTCCTTTATGTAAACTAACGTGATGTCCTAATTTTGCATCTGCTCCCACCGTAATATTATAGGGATGTCCTAAGTATAAGCATTCCCCAATTGTTGCTTCTGGAGAAATCTCCAATCCGTACTTATGCGAATACTTTAACAGAATTAATCTGATTAATTTACTTTTTCTGTTTTCATAGCGTCTCCACCATCGTACAAATCTAAGATGTGGATAAACACACATTCTGGCAAAAGTATCTATCCCAAATTTGTATTCTCTCCCCATCATTCTTCTATAATCCGATTTAAACTTCATATAGCAATTACTCCTCTAAAACTTAGTTTCCATATAAGGCATATTTCACTAATATGCCTATTTTCTATATATAATCTTACTTTATCTAATCTATTCTATTTTTTATATATCCTTCTACAGCGTTTTTTTTCACAATTATATTACCAGGATTTCCTAGCACAACTGCATCTGCCGGAACATCAAAGTTAATATAACTGCCCGGTGCAATTAATACATTATTTCCTATTTGGATATTTCCAACAATTATCGCATTTGCCCCAATCCATACATTATCGCCTATTTGTGGACTACCTTGTCTCCTACCCCTAACCTCTTTTCCTATTGTCACACCGGGATGTATAGTAACATTTTTTCCTATTATACACTCTGAATTAATCGTACGTCTCCCATTGTGAGGCAAATATAATCCTTCCCCTATATTTGTTCCTATTGGTATATCTATTGCATATTTTCTCGATAAAAGAATGTATCTAAATTTTAGTATCTTGTTTTTAGGATATTGGTTAAATTTTCTAAACAATTTTTGACATTTAACCACTGGATTTGTTTCAATAAATATGCGCTCGAAAAATGATACCTCTTTCAGACTTTTGCCATATATTCTATAAAGATCTTGTTGTATTATATTCTTTTCCATTCTAATCTCCGAAATTTCTAAAATAATTTATACACTCTTTTATGCCTTTAGTATATAATCCCAACACGTTTTCCCCCACTAATGTACTTGCTCTATTTAACCAGACAATAAAATTATATATCTCTGCCATAGCCAAACCTGCAACATAAACAGTAATTGAAGCATCTAATACCACAAATGCTACCGTGGCTACTAATAATTCAACAATTGCGGTTACTATATAGCTTTTTACGTAAGGTTGAACATTTGTATAGCTAATCAATTTTGTTGCTCTCTGATGCATAATTATTTCAAACTGATAAAAAGCCATTATTATCAAAGTTGTTCCACCAAACATACTTGTTTTTGATTTCACAAGCTTTAATAAATATGGGACCAAAATTGCAGCAACAATTACTCCTATCCAAAATGTTATCGTAATTATTACGGTCAATAACGAATATAATTTTTTAAGTTGGTCTTTTTTACCATTAACAACATATTGATTTAACACTGGTTGAAAAGTTGTTGTAGGAGTTGTAGCCACAGATGCTATAACACTTAATATTTGCAACGTTAGTCCATATTTTCCTATAATATCTAGTGGTAAAAAAGCAGAGCAGATTAACGTTGTACCCTGATTTTCAATGTATTGCGCTATCACAACCAATCCTAATTGTTTTGCATTTGCATTCATTGAATTCTTAATTTCATTCTTTTTCTCTTCCCGAATCACGAAATTTTTTTTACCCGATTCAGAGAATATTTTTAGCACGTGATGTCTTACAGAAAATCTTTTATATATAATAACCAGTGTAACTGCTACGGAGATTCCCATTAATCCCCAGCCCGCAATAACAAAAGCAATTTTTAATACAGCCTGCAATATACTGGAAATAATACTAATAATTCGCATTTCTTTTATTTTTCCAGCCCCTTTTAAAAAAGAAGTGTAAAAGGTAAAATACAATGATAATGCTACTCCAACCGAAAAAACAATCCATGCTAATATTATTTCTTCAATATTATTGCAATCTCTTGCTACATATGAAACGTACCCTGTCGCAACAAGCAATGCTATGCAGGCAATTAATGCAATCTTAACATATAACTTTCTCGAGACATAAAGTACTTCATTCAATAAATCATAATTAATATGATCCTCCTTAATTTCCGGTTTTCCATGTAATGGAATACTTTCTGCCCCTGTATATGCATACGTAGTAAACCTTGCTACCACAATAGAAAAACCACTTTCAAAAAGAACTACGAATGCTTGAATTGAAACGAATACATTCCAAATAGCGTACTCTTCCGTGCTTACCCTATTAAGAACAATGGGCAAAACAATAATGTTTGCTAATTGTGCCAATATTATATCTACATATCCATATATTGCTTCCTTTTTCCCGATTTTAATCATTCAGCATCCTCATTTCCGTTTGCTTTACGAGGTAATTCCGATAAATATTTTTTATTAAATAACTTCAGTTTATAATATTTTAATTGATTCATGCACCACAACAATTTCAAATTTCTTTTTTTCAGCGCCCATGCCCTCTTTCTTATTGCTTTATGATAACTCTCTTCACATGATTTCCAAACACTTTCTTCTACCTCTTTTCTATCCGGGTATATTGATTTACTTTGATTTTCATTAGAATAAATCTTCTCAAAATACTCTCTTTTTCTTCTATCCTTGATATCCTTGATATCAGTAACTGAAATATTCTCTCTAAAAAACATATCCTGTTTTTCACATTTTCCCATAATTTCAGTTCCTAGGTCACTCCTAACAACAACTGTACAGGATTCACCATCTTTTGTTTTTGTATTATTATCCCCAAAACTTATATCACAATAGACATTTAGTAAATCCGTACAATAAATGCATCTTTCCATAGAAAAATCTGCTTTTACATATGCTCTATGTATTGTATGCATCACTTTTTTCTTTTCATCATACAAAGCGCTGATCATTCCATATGCATATCGTTTTCCATTTTTATTACGGAATTCAAGTGACTTTAAATTTTTTATGGGACTATATAGTTTAAAATAATCCCATGTTCTATAGGAATACGATCCTGCACAGAATAAGCCTAAGCAAAGGTAATTATTAGGATTCAATTTGAATTTTTCTATTAAATATCTTACTCCGGTTATCACACATCCCACAGCAACAATAATAACTTTTTTTTCCCTGTTAGCTAACATATATTTAACTAAGTTGCTGTGAGAAACCGTAATATATCTAGACTGTACAGTTTTATCCAGGTTATCTCCCTTTATTATTGGTACTGTTTTAACTTGGTCGGCATAATTGTATGTATTTACACAAAATGCTACATCATATTGGTCTGAATCCAATAAATATTTTATAATACCTGTAACCATGCCTCCTGATGTACATTTTTCTCTTAACTTTTTATCCTTTATTTTAGCATTAAAGCATTCCTTAACATTGCCAATAAGATAGTCCTCCGGGACAGGCTGTTTCATACTATTATAAATTCGTTTGTCCTCTATCTTGTCCCCTGGGCAAACACTATAACACAGCCCACAATCTGTACACTTATTTCGATCAACCTCCGGGACATAAAATCCCTCTTCATTTATCTTTAGAGAAATCGCTTCTTTATGGCATACTCCTTCGCATATTCCACAAGAACAGCATAAATGCTTATCTGTATTTGTGATATTTTTACACATTCTTTATATCCTCTTCAATAATATCAAACGCATTGATTTCTTGTTGTTTGCTTAAACATTTTGCAATGATTTCTTTTTCTTCTAAATAATTTTTCTCCATTTCATCTATCTTAGATATAATCCGCTCAACATTCATATCTTCTCTGACGTCAAATAAATAAGATTCCTGTTTAAAACTTTCCATTAAATCATAATATTTAACTGCCCAGGCAATAACTACGCATGGTGTCCCATTTTTATAGGAATGAACAATTGAGTGAAATCTTGATGCAATACAATATTTAAACTGTTGTAATACATATTCTAATTCAAAGCAATTCATCTCATCTGTAAGCATATAGACATTTCTCTTATTTTCAATGGAATTATATATCAGTTCACATGCTTCTATATCTTCTTTTGAATGTCTCAACAAATATACTTCGTTTTTCTCCTGTAAATGGGCAATAATTTTTCTATATATTTTAATAAACTCATCTCTGTTAGTATTTTCAAAACACATCATATTAGGTATTACTGCAATGGGATTTTCTCCCTTAATTTTAATTTTTTTTACACTATTTGAAGGATTTTTATATATATTTTGTTCTTTTATGTCTTTATTTGTAATAACAATATCCTTACATAGAATTAAACCATCTTTCTTGTACGGTTTCAGAAGTTTATATCCCTCTATCTCTCTAGCAAAAATTAGTCTTGCTTTGTGCAAATATTTTTTCATAAAATATAATACCAACTGTTTATGACCAGGCAAATAATTAAAGGGACCAAATGATTGTGGCAACAAGTAAATAGGAATTCCTAAATTATCTGCTGCCATAATTCTCATTAAAAAAGCCATACTAGTAGCAGATTTTCCTCTACCTATTGGTGCTCCTAATGCAAATCCACCAGCATTTACAATGAAATACGTATTATTATAGATTTCTTCCATCTGTTTTTTCCATTTTTCCTGTTCATCATCCGCTATTTTTTTCCCTTTATAATTCAACAGTCTCTTCCCCAAATCCCTAAATGCTGCGTACTTTTTAGGAATAAATAACGATAAATTATCTGGCATAATCTTAAAATTATACTGTGTAACATCACCCTTATTATAATCTAATGTGGAGAGATCAATCACTTCCTTATCAGGGAAGCGCTTTTTTAACTCGTCAACAGCATTAAAAAGCATAGCCTGTGATCCCTTATTAACAAACCCTGTGCCCGTTATCAATATATATTTTTTTTCGCTCATTATCTTCTCACTTTCTCATATATTTTTTCTATTTTTATAATTTCACTTTTTACTGAAAAACCAGCTTCTTCAATATTATTAGCGGAATTCTGTCTGTTAGTTTTTGTTGTTGCAAATTTCACACACATATCTGTCCATTCTTCTATAGTGCAATTTATATTTAACTTTTTACAACTATCCAAAACAACAACTTCATCCGTAATAATATGACTCATAACTATCGGCAATCCTGTCGTTTCTGCTTCTAAAATTACATTTGGAAATCCCTCATACAATGAAGGGAATATCAAGCAGTCCATAGCCATCATTAATTCTGGAATATCCTTCCTTATCCCTAGGAACTTAACTTTATTGGCAATGCCTAAATTTATTGCCAAAGATTCCATTTCTGCTTTCAATGGTCCATCTCCGATAAGTAATAGAACTGCCTTCGTATCCTTTTTTAAAATCTCTTTAAAGATCTTTAAAATAAAAACATGGTTTTTGGCTTCTAAAAAAGCTCCTACATTCCCATATATATTGCTTGTCTCCAAATTCAATTCTTTTCTCTTTTTCAGTCGAATCATTTCGTTATATTTAAAACGTTCTATTTCCACTCCATTATTTATTACTTCATATTTTCCTTCTTTTCCAAACATCCATTGCCCTGCAATATCAGAAACTGCAACTTTATAAATATCATTTTTCATCCGATAATTGATTCTAAAAAAATTAATCCTGTGTAATATTGATGAAAAAAAATTAGCCCTTGAATTCCTGCTGTGCAAGACAATTTTGACACCGTGTTTTTTAGCAATTAAAATCGGCGCAATATAACTAAGTGAATTACAATTAAAATGTAATACATCAAAATGATTGTGAGTAAACAAAGTCTCCAAATCCCTTTTGTTTTTGCATATTGAAATTCTTCTAGGTGTTATATCAAAAAAATCTGCTCCCAAATCCTCTAATTCTTTTCTAAAGCATGCATTGCCCCCCGTTTCATCCATATAAAAAATCTTAAACTTGTCTCTATTTATGTTTCTAGCTATCTTATATAAATATGTTTCTATACCACCTTGATTAGAACTTAATCCATAATATAATATGTTCATTTATTACAAACTCCCCACTTTATCTAGCAAACTCCTGTATTGATCAAAGCATTTATTCCATTCAAAACGATCTAATATATCTTTATAAGCATTTTCCGTTAATCTTATTCTCTCACTCTCACTGTTAATCAAATATTCTATAGCATCCACAAGACCATCTACATCACCTATTTCAGTTAAAAGTCCATTTTCTTTATCTGTGATAGTTCCTTCTATAAATCCAGCCTTAGATGTAATCACTGGTAATTTCATGGCCATAGCTTCTAATATCACCCTTGGCATGGCCTCTTCCTTTGATGTTTGAATATAAATATTAGATTTTCTTAAGTAATCTTTCAGTTCTTCTTGGGAGCATCTATCTACTAATTTTACATTTATCTCGTAATCCTTTATAATAGACTCATACTGATGTTTTAAAGTCCCTCCGCTAATCAGCATAAACGATATATTATATTTTTCTTTTAACTTCTTTAATGCCTCAAATGCATATCTATGCCCCTTGCACTCATCAAAATTTCCTATCGAAATCAATTTTATCTCGTCACTTATTTTCTGACTATCTTTCGGTGGTGTAAATAAGTTTAAATCAACTCTATTTTCAACCTCCACAATTCTATTTTGTATACCCAAGTTCCTCAATTCAGCAGTCATGTCCTTATTCAACGACCGAATTGCTGTACAATTTTCAAGAGAATATCTTATCACTTTGGAAAGAAATCTATTTATGAACTTTTTACTTTTCATTATTTGAAAATAAAATACCCCATGAATTTCCATTAAGATTGGTATTTTCCCTTTCAACAACCTTACAGCAGAATATCCTCCAAAAATAGAACATTGACATATCACAATATCAAAATGTTCTTCCCGCAATATTTTTTTCAAATATATATAACTTGTTAAAAAAAATGGATATGTTTTTTTTAACACATTGGGTACAGTATGTAATACGATATTATCGCATTTATCAATATGATATTTTAAGTCCCTTGATCTTGACAAGACATGATACTCATCGTAATTTTTTGCTAACTCTTCCCATATTTTCCGTGTACCGCCGGCTGACATAATACTTTCATACGAATTGGGTGAAATGTGTAATGCCTTTTTCATTAATACTCTTATTCCTCTTTCCAAATTTTCGAAATATACTGCTCTGCAACCGCTGTTGTTGAATAACGCTTTACATATTCTTTATTAATATTTGATAATGTTGTACACTTTTCTTTAGAGGTCACCAGTTCAACTACTTTATCCCTAAAGCCAATAATATCATCTTTATCAAGCAGATATTCTTTTTGCTCCTCCGGAAGAATATCCCTCGTTCCACCAACATCGGTTACAACTACAGGTAAGCCTGCACTCATTGCTTCAATCACTACTCTAGGAAAACCTTCACTATATGATGGATTTACAAATACATCTGCTCCCGCATAATATTTTTGTACCTCTGCATTCGGTCTAGCTCCAAGAAGAATAATTCTGTCCTTGTAGGGAGATGCTTCAACATTTTTCTTTACCAATTCTTCCTCCGGGCCACCACCGACCGCTACATAATATATGTTGTTATTGCGAGCCTTCTCCGTTTCAGCAATTGCTGGTATAAAATTTGAAAATTTTTTTACCGGAGTTAACCGATGTATAAATAAAACTATCTTTGCATCCATCGGTAATTTTAATTCTTTCCGTAGAGTTATTTTATCCTCTTGAGTTCCGCTTACAAATCTATTTATATCAATATCATTATATAAGCATACTAGCTTATTAGGTCTTACATGAAGTTCCTGTTCATAGTATTTTATCATTGTCTCTGGACCAGTAACAAAATAGTCTCCAAATGTTTTTGTAAACCATAGTTTGGAGTAGTTTGTCAAATACCAATGTATTTTATCTAATCCCTTTTTCTTTCTATCATAAGTTAAATTATCTCCGCTTTGCCAAAAATACACTTCTGATTTTTTTCCTATTGATGCCAGTATTGCAATTACAGAAGCATTTAGTGAAATACGGACAAACGTTTTAGTATATCCTTGCTTGATGTACTTTCTGATTAATTTATATAATTCAAATGCCCGTTTAAAACCATGTTCTTTTTGTACTTCTACTTTTATTGAAGCATCTATTATTGGCATTTCATCTGCTTTTTCTATTATTAAAACGATATCTATATCTTTTTTTGCAATTTCGCTTAAAAGATTAATTACATGATAAAAATGTTGTGCTGATTTGCTGGAGTAACTATTCAATATATATATTAATTTTTTTTTCATTCTTTATTTCTCCTATCTCATCTCATATTACCTAATCATAAATCTCCATTAATTTATTTTTATATGAAGTTATAGAATTGTAAATTTCACTCTGCATTTTAGCTTTTTCAGACATTTCCCTTCTAAGCGAATCATTTTTTATGATTTCCACCGTTTTTTTTGCAAGTATTACATCATCATTCGATAAAAATCCATTTTCGCCATTTACAATCAAATCGTTCACTCCGTCAACAGGTGTCGACACAACTGGCGTACCAATCGCCAATGCTTCTAATACACACATTGGTGTCCCCTCCCATCTTGATGTCATCAAAAAAACTTTTGCATTTTTAACTTTAGGAAGAGGATTGTTGCTATACCCAAGTAGATCTATATTGCTTTGCAATTTTTTTATATCTACCAAATTGCTAATCTCACTTGCAAGATCTCCGCTTCCTATAACAGCTGCTGTTATAGATTTATCAGTACTAATGACTTGTTCCAACACGGAAATTAGTCTTTGCGGATTTTTTTGATATGTCAACCTTCCTACATACACAATGTCGTACTTTTTATCCTCCTGTGGAGCAGCTACTTTCTGTCTTAATTTTTTAACATCTATTATATTTTTCAAAACAATACTTTTTTCAGAAAAAAGTTTATTAAAAAAGTATTGCTCATAAGCACTCTCTGACACCCATATTATTGTTGATGCTTTAATTGCTGGGAACAGATATAAAATGCTTTTAAATGTAATTTTTCGTAAATTTTCCCAATTATTATGCATATGCGATATAAGTTTAATATTTTTACAACACATTGAAGCTATCACACTTGCCCTAACATCATGTGCATGTATGTATGATGGTTTTACCTTTTTTATCACCCTTTTCAATTCAGCACAGGACATTTTTTTTAATGCCTCAAAGTGAATATTTCTATCTTCCAATATCTTTCTTATGGGGCCATCCGGACTGCAATAGATCATTTCCATATTTTCATCGTTTGAAAACATTTCGATAATCTGGCAAACAACATTTTCTGCACCCGAATAAGTTGACATGGCCAAAACGTGCAGTACTATCTTTTTCACAAAAACTTCCTCTCTGTCTCTATCCTATTTCTTCATATATTTCTCGCATAGCGGTATTAACTATATCAGTCGAAAATTTCTCTATTTTTTTTCGATTAAATTCTCCCATTTTACGTCTTAAATTTTCGTCACTTGCAAGTTCAAAAAGGCATCTCTTCCATTCATTTTCTTTTGAAGCTTCAATAGCATATCCACCTTTTCCATTTTCTATCAAATCCGTATTTCCACGTATTCGGTTACAAATGCAGGGAAGCGAATTGCTCATTGCCTCCATCATTGAAACATTCAGTCCCTCTCTAAGAGAAGGTAATACAAATACATCCGCTGCTTGAAGCAGACGTATAATATCTTTCCTAAAACCTAATAAGTGTATTCTTTCTCCCATATGAGATTCATCAATATTTCTTTGCAAAGCTGTTTTTAAATAGCCTTCTCCTACAATAAAATAATGAATATTTTTATTATTTATATTTTTAAGGTATTGAATAATCATTCTGTGGTTTTTATTTTTATTTAATTCTCCCACAGAAAAAAAGGCTACATCATCTTCTTTTAATCCTAATTCTTCTCTTACTTCTTTTCTAATAGAATCTGATCTTTGAAATTTCTTTGTATCAACCCCTATTCCCGGTATATACCGTGTTTTTTTTGCTCTCAACTTTTTCCTTGCTCTGTCATAGTCCTCGAGAGTTATAGTAATAAGTATATCCGTATAATGGGATAGAGCTTTCTCAATAGGATAATATATCATCCAATTTTTTATCGGTGCTCCAGAATAAAAATGAAAACCATGAGCTGTATATATAACCTTTGTCTTAGCAACATATGCTATAATCCTACCAATAGCACCTCCAATAGGTGAATGACAATGAATAAAATTATACTTATTCTCACTAATTACTTTCTTAAGCTGTTGATACGCTATTATATCTCTTTTTATATTTGTTACATTTCTTGTAAAATCAATTTGATAATAATTTACTGAAAGCAAATTCAATGTTTCTTTCAAATTCTGTATTTTTTCATTTGAGCACGTATTTCCCTCCAGAAAATTACAAGCCACATCAACTTGATATCCCAATTGTTGAAGAATTTTAATATTATCCATATTAAATTGGTCTATCATGGATGCAACAGATGCCAACAATAGAACTCTTTTTTGCAACGCTTAACTCTCCCTTTCAGTAATTGAAATAGATTTTTCAAAATCATATATTTGATATTTAATCCCGTTTATTTTTGACATTGAGGGTTCATAGCAACTATTTCCAAAGGCTTTATTTACTAAGGTTCCAATTTTACCAGGTACTTTGCTCGCAATAAAAATAAATGGATCCAAACATTTTGTAACATATACTTTCCTTTCTGTCACATTTGCAATTTTCCTTACCATATTGCTTGTTTTTATCCATTCTTTATTTTGAGGAATTAGGACCACCGCATTTTCTTTTATCTCTTTTACTAGCATGATTTGGCACAAAAACTCACATAGATTTCCAACAAATAACATGGACCTATTATTTTCGACATCTGGAAACAGGGGCAGTTTTTTTACTAACGTTGCAAGTGTACGATAGTTACCTTTACTTTCTTTCCCATAGATCATGGGCGGTCGAATTACTATTACCTTAAAATCTTCTGTTGCCATATCTCTAACAGCCATATCGGCCTGCATTTTACTATTGCCGTAGAAATTTGACGGCTCAGGTACCGTATTTTCATCAACTATTTTTTTCTTTCCATACGGAGCAGAATCTCCGTACACAATCATTGATGACATAAAAATAAACTCTTTTACCCCTTCATCCTTTGCCTTTCTAGCGACCTCTACCGCAAGATCTGTATTTACCTCATAATATTTTCTTTTTACTTCATCCGATACGTTCCCTACATCTGCATGTGCAATACCCGCCACATGATATACAATGTCATAATTAGTAAAATTTTTTTCTTTCCAATTTTCTGATATCAAATCAAGTTCTTCAATTTCAAAATTATTACTATAATATTTATACGCATACTTCATAAAAGACTGTCCAATATAGGATTTCGCTCCTGTAATTAAAACCTTCTTTTTTTGTTCTTTATCAACTTCAACTTTCCCCCCAAAACCAATGTTTCCAATTAACTCTTTCTTGGTTTTTCCTTCCGTATAACATCTGTCAATCTTTTTCAGTTCACCTGTACCGCCTTCTACTACTGAGTCATCATGAGCAAATACTCCCAGCGATCCCAAGAAACATTTAGCATCCATGCGCAATCCCATCTCTTTAACATATTCTCCGTCCAGTCTTGCTTTTTCTGGAATTTCCAGTTCGTCACGCCCATTTATTTGTGCCCACCCTGTAAGACCCGGTTTTACATCATTAGCCTTATACTTATCCCGCTCTGCTGTCAAAAGATCCTGATTCCAAAGACCTGGTCTTGGGCCGATAACACTCATATTTCCAATAAAAATATCCCAAAGCTGCGCTAACTCATCTATCGAATGTCGCCGGATCCATGATCCCACTTTAGTAATATATTGCTCTGGATTTTCTAACTGGTGCGTTGGGACATCATGTGGTGTAGACATTTTCATAGTTCTAAACTTATGCAATTTAAAGTATTTCTTATTTTGCCCTAACCTCTTCTGTGTAAAAAAGATTGGCCCTGGATCATCAATATAAATAGCGATGGAAACTCCTAACAATATTGGGCTCAATACAATAAGCCCTCCAAATGAAAGAACAATATCCAACCCTCTTTTTATATATTTTTCGTAAATCCCCTTCTTATAATTTGTTTCTCCTTTTACTTCTAAATGTCCTCTTATTCCGTCTGCATTTTCCGGATCTTTCTGATTTTGAACAAATATAACTCTTTTTCCTTCCATTGGATTTTGTTGATCCGGTTCATTTGCATATACGCTATCTTTCTTTTTTATAATGCTTACAATTTCTAATATTACAAAGATGCTCCCTGTCAATATGCCAAATCTTTTTAAAAATTTTTTAATCATTCTTGATTTCTCTCCCTGTTTACGTTTTTCATATCTGACAAGTATTTACCTTTTATTTTGTCTATAATATATAGAATTGCTTGTACCATCCCACAAAATTTCTAAGTCCCACCCGAAGCGGTGTACTGGGTTTAAATCCATAATCTCTCTCAAGCGGTGCCGTATCTGCGTACGTAATAGGTACATCCCCCGGTTGCATTGGAATTAATTTTTTATGGGCTTCAAAGTCAAAATCCTTAGATAAGACCTCTGCTCTTACTAATTCCTCCTGTAGTATATTTACAAAATCCAAAAGGTTTTCCGGATTCTGATTTCCAATATTATAAACCGCATACGGAGGGACTGGTAATCCATCTTTTCCATCCTTTCTCTCTGGTGCACCCTCCATAACACGCTTTATCCCTTCTACAATATCTGCTATATATGTAAAATCTCTTTTACAATTTCCATAGTTAAATATCTCTATAGTTTCACCTTTTATTAATTTATTTGTAAATCCAAAATAAGCCATATCCGGTCTCCCAGCCGGTCCATATACTGTGAAAAACCTCAGTCCCGTTGATGGAATATTATATAATTTGCTGTATGCATGTGCCATTAGTTCATTGCTTTTCTTTGTTGCAGCATATAATGATACTGGATGATCCACTTTATCCTCCGTACTATAAGGTACTTTTTCATTAGTACCATACACGGATGAACTAGATGCATACACAAGATGCTCCACACCCCTTTTCCCATTATCATAGCTATGTCTGCATGCCTCCAACACATTATAAAAGCCAATCATATTAGACCGGATATAGGCATCAGGATTTGTAATACTATATCTCACGCCTGCCTGTGCTGCTAAATTCACTACCACTGACGGCTCATATTCAACAAATATTTTGTCTATGGTATCTTTATCAGCAATATCCCCTCTAACAAAAGTCCATAATTTCTCCAGTTTCTCGATTTGTTCTAGGCGCCACTCTTTTATAGACACATCATAATAATTGTTCATATTATCAATTCCAACAATTTTAATATCCTTAATCGTTGTCAAAAGTTCTATAATAAGATTTGAGCCTATAAAGCCTGCCGCTCCTGTTACTAATACTGTTTTTCCCTCTAAATCAATCCTTTTCATAATGTCCCCCGCTCTCTACCAGACTAAATATTCTGTATGCAGATTTTTACTCTTCCACTGTAATGCCACCTAAAATTTTAATGTTTTGTCTATCAAGTAGTTGTAATTCCTGACAAATTTCTTCATACATGGTTTTTCCTGCTGTTTCTACTAAAACTACTACTTGTGCCTTCTCCATTTTTTTTAGGCTTTCTGCATTATATAAAATATTTTCTACAACAACTCCCTTTACATTATTTTCCTGTAATTTTATGCATAATACTTTGCAAAACTCTATTGCTTCTGTACACATTTCTGTTCCAACTAAATACACAGTGTCCATATTATTTTTTTCCGCTGCCGTATATACCGCAACAGATGCTAGTTCTACCGATGTCACTCTATCAAATTTACGGCGTTTTGGGTAATATAGATTCAGAATCCCCTCATCAATAAAGGAGAAAATCTTTTTTTTCATCTGCTCTTTGGGAATTATACCTAAATTCGAAATTCCGAAAAGTTCCTGCAAATCATCTTTTATGCTCAATTTATTATTCAAAATGCGCTTTAAGCACAAAATGCCTGCATATACGAATGCAAATAAAATAGCCCCAAATAAAATATACCTCTTGCTAATACTAGGGGTACCAATAGTGGCATTATATGTTTGCTCTTGCGTTTCTTCCACTATTTCTTGATTATCATTTTCCCTACATAATATATTAAAATATTCCTGTTGCTCTGTAGAAAACTCCTTTGTTAGTTTCACTTCTGCCGTCCGAATATTAATCAATTCAGTTTTTAAAGTTTTCTGATTTTCTAGTAGCTCATAGTCTAACACTTCTGCACATGAATCTCCAATTAATTTTAATTCATGTTCTCCTACGGAAGCTATAATCATACCTTGCTTCTCTAAAATGTATTCTTCCACCAGATGAGTGAGAGATGCACACATAGATTCATCTGGATATTTAATCTGAATATGTAAAATATTACTATTATGCAAGTCAATAGTATTTTCTTCTCCTGTGGAAATTAATTGATCAACATCATTTTCACAAGTTGACGCCAATAAATTTCGTATCTCTCCACTTTCTAATAACTCCTGATATACCTCTGTAATGCTATAAGCATGCTCTGTATCTATTCCATTAATCTGGTAAATCAGATCAGATACATACATATGAAAGGGATCCGCTTGCATAAATACAGACTTTTTCATATACTCTTCTTTTGCAATATATTGTTGTTCATACAAAAAAGCATTTTCTACATTTGTCAATTCTTCATATGTCAATTTTTCGCTGTATAATTCTTTTGAAGACACAACAGATTTTTCAGCCAACTGCTTTTCATACTGTCTTTGAATATCTTGGTTGGATTTCAAATAGCTTACTCCCCCCAATGTTATTGCTCCACACAGCATCACTATGATCATACTTCTCCAATGCAACAATATCACCATTAATAAATCTAACAGATCAATCTCTCGCAAATGCATCATATTTGGGTGATTATCCATTTTCATATCCTCCATATTTCTAAATTAAATTTATTCTCTCATTTGATAAGTTGGAACAATTTTTTTAATATCATTACGGATTTCATCTGTTTCTGCATAAGCATCTTTATAAATCTTGTCCAACTGTTTTTGAAATACTTCATCATCGAATTCGATGGGTTTTCCAATATAGATCATTTTATTGGCAGTCTTCTTCAATCCCTCTTCGCTCATGAGAAGCTCTTCATACATCTTCTCTCCGGGACGCAATCCGGTGAATTTGATCTCGATATCCTCACCCGGCTTGTATCCGGACAGCTTGATCAGGTTCGTCGCCAGGTCTACGATCTTCACCGGCTCTCCCATATCCAATACGAAGATCTCTCCGCCTCTGGCATAGGCTCCTGCCTGCAGCACCAGGGATACTGCCTCCGGTATGGTCATGAAGTAACGGATAATGTTAGGATCCGTCACAGTAACAGGACCGCCTTCCGCGATCTGTTTCTTAAACAGGGGAATGACACTGCCGTTACTACCCAATACATTACCGAAACGCACTGCCACAAAATTCGTCTGTGACTTACGGTTCATCATCTGGATCACCATCTCACACATTCTCTTGGAGGCACCCATGACATTGGTGGGATTCACCGCTTTATCTGTGGAGATCAGCACGAACTTCTCCACACCGTATTTATCTGCTGCCTGTGCGGTACGGTAGGTACCGAAGACATTGTTCTTGATCGCCTCATTGGGGCTGACTTCCATGAGGGGCACATGCTTATGGGCCGCTGCATGATAGACGATGTTCGGACGATATCTGCGAAAGATATCCTCGATGCGCTCGGTATTGCGGACAGAAGCGATCAACACTACCAGATCCAGCGTCGGATATTTACGGATCAACTCCTGCTGGATCGCATATGCGTTGTTCTCATAAATATCGACGATGATTAGCTGCTTCGGCTGATGCCCGGCGATCTGCCGGCACAGCTCGCTTCCGATGGACCCGCCACCACCGGTGACCAGTATAACCTTGTCCTTCACATAGTTCAGGACTTCTTCCGTGTTGATCTCTATCGGGTCTCTTCCTAAGAGGTCTTCGATCTCCACCTCTTTTAATTTTGCCACGGAGACATCTCCGTTGATCAGCTGATACATTCCGGGAAGGGTACGCATCTTGCACCCTGTCTCTTTACAGATATCCAGAATTTCTTTTTTCACATGGGTGTTGGCAGAGGGAATGGCGAAGATGATCTCATCCACATTGTACTGTCCTACGGCGTCTGCAATCTTGTCTCTACCGCCGACAATAGGCACGCCCCGGAGGAATTTACCATGGCAGCCGGGATTATCATCGATAATACATTTAGGATTCAGATTCAGATAGCTGCTGGTCTCGATTTCTTTTAAGATAGCATTGGCCGCCGCTCCGGCACCGATGAGCATGACATTGCTGCCATCCTTTTTCACCCGCAATTCTGCTCTTTTAGAATTGATCAGGCGTAAGATCCGGTAACTGAACCGGATCACCGTAGTCATTCCGAATAGCAGGAACCAATATAAAACATAGTAGCTTCGTGGCATCTTCTGGTTCAGGATATGGCACAGGATCATCTGTGCTATACTGGCGCAGGTAGTAGCGAATACAATATTCAACAGTTCCGTCGCGCTGGCATAGCGCCATACACTTTTGTACAGCTTCCATAATGCGAAGAAGAGTAATGTCAGTATGATATTGTAGACAATAATATTTTCAAATTTGATAAGGTATTCCTGAGGGATTCCCTCAAAACTGAAATCAAAACGAATGTATAATGCGGCAAAGGATGCCACAACGATAGACATAATATCTAATAAGATCAACGCGATAATTCTGTTGATGGGTATTTTCAAAAAATTCTGTTTCATCTTCTTACTTCCCTCTCGGTACATATAAAAATGGTCATAATTCATTTTATTGTACCACGTAGGGAAGTAAAAAGCAATTTTCACATAAGAATCCACAAAAAAATTAAGAAATCCTCCCTGCAGCCCGGGAGTTTGACACTTCTTTTTTTAACATTTTAATGCAAATCCTTTATTTAAGCCATCTATGTCTTATTTTTTGTCAAATTTTATGTTTTTATAGTGCTACTTTGTACGCTTTGTTGTATAATAAAGAAAATGGATTTTATTTATAGGAGAAAAGCGTTATGTATGTATCTATCACTGGAAATAAAGGTAATCAGGATGTTTATATCAAGCAGTCCTACCGCAAAGATAACGGTAAAACTTCTTCCCGCATCTACAAAAAACTCGGGAAATACAATGATCTTCTGGCACAGTTCTCCGGAGACGAAACTGCCATGATGGACTGGGCGAAAAAAGAAGCGGAAAAAGAAACTCTGCTCTACAACCAGCGCAGGGAAAAAGTTACGGTTTCCTTTTCCCCGCTTGCCCGTATCCCACTGGACGAAGAGCGGCTCTTCAACGTCGGCTATCTGTTCCTGCAGCAGCTCTGCACCGATCTGCGGCTCGACAACATCTGCAGAAATATCCGTAACCATCACAGGTTTACTTACGATTCCCTTGCTATCCTTACGGATCTGATCTATGCCAGGATCCTTTCCCCTTCCAGCAAGCTCAGCAGCTTCTCTTACTGCCAGTCCCTTCTGGAAGCGCCGAAGTATTCCCTGCAGAATCTTTACCGTTCCCTTTCCGTTCTTGCAGAAGAATCGGATTACATTCAGGAAGAGCTTTACCAGAACTCCAACTTTGTCCATCCGCGTAACTCAAAAATTCTTTACTACGACTTCACCAACTATTATTTTGAGATTGAAGCGGAAGATGGCATGAAAAAGTATGGCAAAAGCAAGGAACACAGACCCAATCCCATCGTGACCATGGGGCTTTTCATGGATGCAGACGGCATCCCCCTTTCCTTTGACCTGTATCCCGGAAACCAGAACGAACAGCTCACCCTGAAGCCTCTGGAGACGAAAGTGATCCGGGATTTTAACTGCAGCGAGTTTATCTTCTGCTCCGATGCCGGGTTTGGCAGTAAGGGCAACCGCTTTTTTAACAGCTTTGGAAACAGGTCTTATGTGATCACATATTCCCTGAAAAAAATGAAAAAGGAAGAACGTGAGCTGGCGCTCCTGCCGACACAGTTCAAGGTTCCGGGGTCAGATAAGTTCATAGACATTTCCACGCTGGATGAAACCGACCCCGAAGTATATAACACCGTTTATTACAAAGAATACCCCATTGTCACGGGAGATATGGACGAAACTGTTATCATCACATACTCCCCGAAATACAAGGCATACCAGCAGAGGATCCGGGCCGGTCAGATCGAACGTGCCATCAGGATCATGCAGTCCCCGGATAAAGCCAGGAAAGGAAAAAATCCTAACGATCCTTCCCGTTTCATTCAGAAACCAGCAGTTACCGGTGATGGGGAGATCGCACAGAAACAAATTTTCCAGCTGGATGAAGAGCGTATCCGGGAAGAAGCCATGTATGACGGTTTCTATGCAGTGGTAACGAACCTGGAAGGAGATGTCCGTGAAGTCATCAACATCAACAGACGCCGCTGGGAGATCGAAGAAAACTTCCGGATCATGAAAACAGAATTCGAAGCAAGACCTGTTTTTGTAAGACGGGAAGACAGCATAAAAGCACATTTCCTGACCTGTTACATCAGTCTTCTGGTGTACCGACTGCTGGAAAAAAAGCTTTTAGAAGAATTCACCTGCAGCGAAATTTTGAAGACACTCCGGGAAATGAATATGACCCTGCTGTCCAAAGACAGCGGCTACATTCCTTCCTACAAACGCACGAAACTGACAGATGCCCTGCACACAGCCTTCGGTTTCCGAACGGATTATGAATTCATCTCGAAGGCAGATATGCGGACAATCATCAAAGAAACAAAACAGAAAAAATAGCACAATTTACAAAATAGTACAATATCGATGCAAAAGCCAAAACAGCCACACCCCTGATAAACACCGGGGTTATGGCTGTTTTTGGCTCTATAAAGTGTCAAAGATGGGATTTTAATCAATTTAGGCTACAAGTACAAGCTTTTATTTATTATCATAGAAATTCTTAAGAAAAAACTTCAAGGAGAACATACCTATGAACACTTTAAAAGATTATATTTCAGAGTATCTCAACTATTGTGAATATCGTAAGCAGCTGAATTTCAAAACAATTAAAGCATACAAAATTGACTTAAATCAGTATAACAGCTTCTGCCTAGATATTTCTGACCCTTTCTCCAAAAAAGCTGTAGATTCCTATATTACAGAATTGTTCAAACATTACAAACCCAAATCCGTCAAACGTAAAATTGCCAGTCTGAAAGCTTTTTTCCATTATCTGGAGTATACGGAGTTTTTAGCGCAAAATCCCTTTGACAAACTGGATGTATATTTTCGCGAAGCCAAGCTTCTTCCCAAGACTATCTCATTTCATTCTATTCAGAAGTTCTTATCCGTACTCTACGCGCAGAAAATGCAGACCGTCTCTGCCTATCAGTTCAAATGCTGTCTGCGTGACATTGCCGTAATTGAATTATTATTTGCCACAGGGATGCGTATTTCAGAGTTATGTTCTCTGAAGCCTTCGGATATTGATTTAGAGAACAACACTGTACTGATCTATGGGAAGGGCTCTAAAGAACGTATTCTGCAGTTTGGGAATTGCGAGGTCATTTCTGCCCTGGCAACATATCAAAGCACCTTTAAAGCGGACATTTCTGCCTGTGGGTATTTTTTTGTCAATAAAAGAAAGCAGAAATTGTCTGATCAGTCCGTCCGTTTTATGATTAACCGTTATGCTGCTCTCGCCGGAATCGAACAACATATCACACCTCATATGTTCCGCCATTCTTTCGCCACCCTGCTGTTAGAGCAGGATGTAGACATCCGCTATATCCAGAAAATGCTCGGACATAGCTCTATTAGTACAACGGAGATCTACACTCATGTATCGAATACTAAGCAGAAAGACATTCTGGTGAATAAACATCCTAGGAACTTTATGGTGGTTAATGAAGGATAATTTCTAATTATGTATTGAAACATTAAGCGGCATAATAATCGGTGATTAATGATGATGCGTTCATTAATTACTCGTCATCATTCAAGGAGGAGCATAATGATTGGTGATTTTATCGTTAGTTTAGCATCTTATTCAAAGCGAATAGGTACACTACATATTTGTCTTGAAAGCATTTTTTCTCAAATCTTAATGCCTAAAAAAGTTATTTTGTATCTTGATAATTCTGTGCAGCCAAGCAATGTTCCGCCTGCAATCAAAATATTTATTGATAAAGGATTAGAAATTGTATTTGTTAGCAATGACATAGCTTCTCACAATAAATATTACTATACGTTCCAAAAGTATCCTAACGATATAGTAATAACTGTTGATGACGATGTTATTTATGATAAATATACTTTTTATAATTTGATGCAGACACATTTAAAATATCCTGATTCTATCTGTGCAACTCGGGTGACCTACCTTAAATTTGATAATAATATGATTGCTTCTTATAATGATTGGATATCCGAATACGATAAGCTTTTATCTCCGTCAAAAAGATTACTTGCAGTAGGTGTAGGAGGTATACTTTATCCACCACATATTTTTCCTAATGAAGTATTTAACAAAGCTAAAATAATAGAATTAGCATTGACTGCAGATGACATCTGGCTAAAATTCATGGAGCTAAAAAATAATATTCCAGTGGTGTGGAGTGGGCAATTACCACAACATCCAAAACAGATTCCAAATACAAGAGATGTAGGATTATGGCGTACTGTAAATAAATATAAAAACGATGAATATATTCAAAACTTAATGAACGCCTATGGTATGGATTTATTTTCACTAATTACTGAAGGAGAAGATTATAATGGATAAACCACTGTTAACCGTTATAATACCTGTATATAATACGGCTGAATATTTAAGCCGGTGTATTGAATCGGTCATCAATCAAACAGAACATAATATAGAAGTTGTAATTATAAATGATGCTTCAACTGATGCTTCAGATACAATTATTCACAACTATATTACAACGGATTCTAAAATAAACTATATTAAGCTATCTCACAATATTGGTGTAGGAAATGCTCGTAATATAGGAATTAATACTGCAAGGACCAAGTATATTTCGTTTTTGGATAGCGATGACTGGATTGATGCGGCTTATTATGAAAAGATGTTGGAACAGATAGAACTGAATCACAGTGATATTTGTATTTCTGGAATTAAAACAGAAGTAGACGATATATATTCTTGGAAATATCGATATCAGTATCCTTCTAATTTCACTATAAATGGAAAGCGATGTATTCATGCACTTACGAATCAATATAACTCCGACATATCTATTTCGCCTATTGTTAATAATAAAATTTACTGTAAGGAGTTAATTCTGAATAATTATATTGAATTTGACAAGTCAAGACGTGCTCAAGATTTATTTTTTAGCTTTATGGGATTTGTCTATGCTGATAAGGTTTCTATTTGCAACAATATTTATTATCATTATTATCAAAGAAATTTTTCTGCAACGCACAATTTCACTACGCAGTATGTAGATGATTATTTTTATATTTTATTTACATTAAAAAGCGAATTAGAGTCTAGAAGACTATTTTTATTATATCAGAAAGAATATGAAAAATATGTAAACCATTATATGACGAAGCTAATTAACAACATGTTTCACAATGTCCAAAATGCCGATGAACAAAGAAGTTATATAATCTATATTTTGAAAAAAGCTGCTGATCTAATTTCAATAGAAAAAATAATGCAATACATTGATTTAACAAGGTTAAAAGATTTTTGGGCTCTACGGTAAAATAAATTTCCAAGATTTCATATATGATTTGTAACCATTTTCTACTAGGAATGCAATAATTCTATTGCATTCCTAGTAGGGTGATCTTTGTACTGTATTTATTTATGAACTCTTTAAAATAATTTTTTTCATCGCTAGTATCCATTCTTTGGAGCGCGTATGCCATGTGGTTATATATACCATAATATTTGCTCTCTTCAAATCTATTTTTGTTTTTTTCAAACCACGTTAGAAGCTTTTGAATTCCTTGGATACCATCAATTTTTCCAATTGCCTCAACAATACTTCGAGTCACATAATTGTTCTCTTCAATTTCCAATCTGGTATAAAGCGTATTCAGTGCACTTTTCAAATGCTTTTCACCTATTATGTCTGCCATGGACTCTCTGATGAGAGAATCAGAACTGTAGATAGAATTAATCATACATTCATTCAACTCATCATAATTACAAGTTAATAGCAAACGCTCTAGTTTATACCGATTTAAGTCTATAGTAGTTGCACGCATTTTTGAAAAATATCCTATAATCCAAGGTAAGCAAACATTCAACATCTTTTTTTCCATAACAAGTTTACTTAACAAATCTATCTTGTATGAGACCTCATCAGGTATATTGAAATTTCCATTAATGAACTTTGTGACAAATATTTCTGCAATGTCAATATAGTTACAGTTGCAAAGCAACTCAAAATATATTTTTAAAATACCTTCTAAAACATCAAATCTGTTATGAACAACAGTATTTCTGATTAAATTCTCGTACTGATTAAATAAGTTCCCAATTGTTTTCGCGCCTGCTTCAATATTTTCGCTATTTAAAATTTGTGTAATAATAGCAATATTATTGTCTAATGCGCATCTCAGATATTCAACAAACTCTTCTTGATTATCGGATACAAAAGGGATTATTCCTTTAATATTCAATATTTCGTAAAAATCAGATACATACTTATTGTTTTGAAAACATTCTTTTATTCGCGCGGTCAACAGTTTTAGATTGTCTGGTGTATATTCTATGTATTGTAAATGTTTCAAATCGAATGGGTATGTTGATTCCCCACTCGCGTCCTTTTTTTGCTTGATAATTATAATATTTGAGGACTCTTTAAAAGAATGCGCAATTCCTAATTCGTAGAATACGTTCGGATTATTATGGGTTAACTCAGCAATAATAAATCTAGAGCTAAACATTTCAGTTAATATTTTATTAAATATTATAGGGGAACCAGATACGTCATCAGCCCGGTTACACACAAATCCGGCATCATTTAGTTCTTCCTTAATTGTTCCATAAACAATGTCTAAGTCTTCCGAAAACTGCATAAGCACAAAACACTTGTTTTTCTGAATAGATATTTTTTCATTTCTGTATTGTTTTGGATATATTTTATAATTGTCCATTTCTACCTCCAAATGATATAAGTGATTTTAAGTCTACATACAGAATTTTTTCTCTTTTTGCAAATAATATTTTGAAGAATAATTAGAAATTATCCTTCATTGAACCTTTTTCTATTTTCCATAACTCTCTTAACTTTAATGCTGTAGTATATCCCTTCATATATTATATGACAATATACGACAAAATCTTACAAACTTTTTTAAGAAAGTTGCCACCGGGTTCGGTTTCATTTCGCATTTTACCTGAACTAATCCAATTCAATGTAAGTAAAGCGTATTCTGTCCAAATGCTTTACTCTAATTTTACACATGAATAGCTGAGATTTCAAGTCGTATCCGCATCTTCCGCAATCTATCCATATAAACATACGGTGCCGCATATTGCAGGCTTCCGATGACATCAGCGATCTGTTTTTTGGCTTCCTCTGACAGCTGGTCCACATTTTTCTCCCAAAAGCTGACAAAACCTTCCCAGCCATCGGCGACGATTCCTACAAGCCGGTATGCTTCTTCCCAGGTAAGTTCATGCTCACACAGCTTTTTCCCGATTCTGTCAAGTTCATGCTCTTCGTACCACGCTCGAAAATCCTCCGGGAGCTCCTGCACGATATAGCTTAGAGCGGTCTGCCATCTTTCCTCATATACGATTGCATTCTGCTTGACATTCTTTTCGATAATATGTTGTACCGCAGTCTGCGTCTCCTCATTCATGGGTTCTCTTGTCAGAAGCAGCAGATAAATGAGAGCTTCTAGCGTTATTTTCTCTTCCCCCAGGATTTCACGCAGACTCTGTTGCCTAGTATCTGACAGGATGACCCGACGTTCTTTGTCGCATAATTTTTCCGTACACTTCCCCAGAATCGCAACTTCTCGTACCACTTCATAGAAATTGTTTGCGAACATTGCATTGGCCGTAATCCGGCTCGATTTTACTGTCAGATTGCCTTCCCTGTAGTATGTCGCATTCTCCATCCACTCCGGATATTTTTCCAACAGCTGGTCTATCGTTTGGGATGCTACCTGTTGTGTAGCTTTATATCTGCTGAGCAGCTGCAGGGTTCCGTTGATGCAGATACGATACAGATTCACCGTTTCCGGGGAGACAGGATCTCCCTGTTTCGTCCTGTTGTGCAATCCTTCCGTCTTGATATCTCCCAGCATATGCTGCAATCCCCCAAGCCAGTGTTCTCTGTCTGCCGGATGCTGTACCGCTGACTTCATCATTGTGCTCATCATCTGATCCGCCCAGAGGTATGACCACATCATGAGATTTACCGGTGAATTATCTCGATAGTGTTCTGTATTTCGGAACAGCTGCCATATATATCGCAGCAGCAATACATAGAGCATTCCGTATTCTCTGCTCTCTTCTCCTGCATAAGAGAACAAATCCGTAATCACCGCCATGATATCCTCTGTCGTGCTGTCGGTTGCCAATTTTCTCTCCAGTGTGTGCAGCAGGCGGATGGGATTGTGGTTATCCTCCATGCCGTCCTCCGTCATCTCTCCTCCCTGTATTTCAAGGGGAAGCGCCTGGGCGGTCTGTGTCATCTGATTCTTTCCGGTCTCGCAGTCATAATATTGCTTGAAATACTCCGGGGATTTCGGCAGCACCATTTTCTGCATGTCTTCTCTGAACAGCCAGTCTTCTTCCAGCACTTTCTCTTTGCGAAGCTTTTCGAATTCATCCGACAGATCGTCTTTCTCCCTGCCGTGCTCTCTGGCAAGCAGAAAATGCATTTCCTTTTCCGACTCTCCCTCTTTCCAATATATATTCATTCTGGGATACCCCGGCAACAGGTAATTCCAGGATATTGTATAGGATATCCCTTTATATTCTTCGGTCACAGGATCATTTTCACCTTTTTCCAGTATCTGTTTTTCCCAATGGTTTACTCTGTCCTGTGGAACTGCAGTCTTTTCAGACAATAGAATTGCATACACGTTGTAAACTTCATCATACAATTGCCGGATCTCTTCATTTTGCAAAAGTGCTTCCCTGTACTGCTCCGGCATATGTTTTATTCCCATTGCGAACATATACCTGCCCACCCTGTTTTCATCAGGATTTTTTACAGAACGTAATTGTCTGATAAATGCATCCATGAATTGTCCAAGATGTTTTATGGTCCTCTCATTCATCTCCGGATTTTCCTGAAAATATGGTTTCATCCAAGAATCGAGCCACACGTAATACGCTGCTGTATCGTTTTCATTCCATGTAATATGAGTCCCTTTTATCAGCAGATCTGCCAGCTGTACTGCCAGACTATCCTTTTTCCCCTCTTCACTGATGTAATCATCGTATTCAAATGCAAACTGGGAAAAGTGTTCCAGTATCCAGTTCGAAACGGCATGTTTTTTCTCGAAAGGCATCCCGGATTGCCACACTTTCCGAATCAGATCCATAGATTCTCTGTGAAGGCATAGGATATACGCTTCCCTCTCCGGGATATTTACATGTTCTATCCGCTCTTTTTGCAGGAAGCTGTTCATCTCCAAGGCGCTCAGCACATATTCTCTCAGTGCTGTGAGTGTATCGGTCTCAAGAAGCCTTCCGGCAGTCTCATCCATGCCGGCGCTGTTTAAAGTATAGAAGACATATTCTGTATCGGGTACTACGTACTGTATTTTCCGGGCAATTGCTTTTTCATAAGTATCGCAATATTTTTCTCTGGTGATCTTATGTGACCGGTAGAGATATTGCAGGAGATCAAAGGTATTATAAATATTATTTTCGCCCACAGATGCATAACCGGTCATCGTCCTGTCATCTACGCAGAAGGGAATTTTTTGTGTTTCTGCCTGTTTCAGCCCGGAAGCAAGCATGTTTGTATAAATCATATCATCTTTTTCTTCCGTCATCGGGAAAAAGACCAATTTGCCGTTTCCCTTATACTGCAACAGGACAGTGCGTATCTCCTCTAATTGTTCGCATATTTTTTTCTTGTCCAAGATCTCTTGATATCTGTCTTGTATCGCGCGATAGTTGTCTGCATCCGACAGCAGCCGGAATCTTCTGGCGATCGGAGCCAGCAGATTATATTCGTCCCATTTTTCGAGAATGTCTATGTCTACATATAATGTCTGAATCTGTTGTTCCAATTCCCGGATGATGTTGTCTCTGACTTCTGCAATCTCTGCCTCGTATTGTTTATAAGTATCCTCTGAGATTCCGCCGATTCTGTATAGCAGTGCTATTACTTCGGTATCCCTGATCTGCGCCTCCTGCGCATCCCCGGATACCCATTTTGCTCCGTAATGTTGTGCAGTTTCCTCTCTCATTGCCTGCAATCGCTGCATTGCATCCGGTTTTGCTGTTTCTTCCGGTATCTCCAGTGGGACAAATTCTACTTTTAAGTCACGGCATTTCTCAATCGTCCGGTAATTGGTCCTCGCCAATTCTTCCTGTCTGACAGGAACCTTGCGTATTTCCTCCGCCAGCACTCCGAACAGCACTCCTGACACATATACCGTCCGCATGCTCTCCAACAGGTTGCTCAATATCCCCAATTGTTGCAGCAATAAGCAGGAAGAGTAGTCCAATACGATTTCCCCCTGCTTCAGATCTGTCATTTGTTCTTCTCTGTAGTTGTGCCCTCCAAATTCTAACGGCACCATGTTGCCGGCATTCCACTGTCCCAGGAAATATTCTGCATAAGTGCTCTTGGAGACATCCACAAACAGGTGACTGAACATTTTTCCTTCGTACAGTGCCTGCGTATGCTGCTCTGTTTCCTGTCTATTCTGCGCGATGATTTCCAGCATTTCCTCTATGCTCTTAGTCTCTAACAGATGTTGCCCTTTATGGGATATTACTTCCTGCAAATATTGCCCTGTATAATCACTTCTGCCGGTCCGGTTGGCGATCTCCAGTGCCCATAGCAGGATTCCCGGCTGACGCCCGGAGGCCTCGACGGCCTTTTGGGCATATTCCCAAGCATTTGCTTTATCAGCATCCAGATAGAGCACACTTATTTTTTGGTATATGGTTACATTCGAGAGACCTTGTTGTTCTGCTGCCAGCAAAATGTGCAATGCCTTACTTTCCTGTCCGTTCAATGCATACAGTTCCGATAATTTCAGTGCGATATGCTCTGAGGGTCTCTCAAGCCATACTTTTTCTCCGGCAGCAATTGCTTTATCATATTCCCCCATTCTCCGGTAGATATGCATTTTGTCCCAGCTTATTTCCGCTTCCGTCCCCCATATTTTTTTAGCTTCCAACGCATCGGCCACTTTCAGCGCTTTTTCATCTTCCTGAAGTTCCACAAGTCCCTGGATCTGATACAGCATTCCGTAATCGTCCAGATGTTTATTGACCAACAGTTCTGCATATTCCAGCATTTTTACCCAGTTTTTCTGTCCCCTATAATAGGTGATCAGGTTCAACAGATCCAGCCGGCTTGTCGTCTGTGCATAGTTTGCCTGCAAAAGGGTTTCCAGTTCTTGTTTTCTGTCGCTATCCTGCTGCAGGAACATACATTTTAATCGGTTTTTACTGATTTTCTCCACTTCTGTATCTGCGTCCAGTTCTTCTTCCCATTTCTGCAGATTTTCTTTCTTATCTTCGGTTCTGGCAATATACTCATACCAGTAATCACAATGCTTTTCTTTTAGGAACAGCGCTCTGTATTCATGTAAGAGGCTCTTGGCTTTCTTCAAGTCATGCTGATAAATACTTAATTCAATGGCAGCTATCACATACCCGATTTTATCAGATTCTTTTTTTGCTGCCTTTTCCAGCTTTTCTACGGTTACTTCCGGAGGAATCGGCATTTTTCTCTGTATCCAGTAAATCATTGCGGTCACATTCAGTGGGTATCTGCTTTGTATGATCTGAAGCGGTTCCATGATGTCGTTTTCGAAGCTTCCGTCGACCGACAGAGCATTCACCCATGTATTCAGTATCACTTTCGTCAATTCTTCGTTGTTCACTTGTTCTGCTGCTTGGAATGCCTGACGGTATTCTTCCCGTGCACTGGTGAGCAGTTCTTTTTCCTCTAGGTGCAATATGCCAGTCATAAGCATGGACGGATACAGTTCATTCTCACAACGCATATCCTCCGGCAATGCCTTCCAGTAGAAAATAACGCCTTTGATCAAGTGATAAAACGGATTCACAGGCTCTTTTGCAAGTGCTTTCTCAATATATTCCTCTGCATCCTCGTATTGTTGCTGCAGGAGCATCATGATGCTGATCAAATAGCAGCTTCCTGCATTCATTGGAATCACATCATCCACTTCCAGATATTTTTCCGATGCTTTTTCAATTTTTCCGGTATTAATACATATCTGTAGATAGACATTGAATTTATCAACCGTATTCACCGGTTCCAGAAGGTCTTCCGCACAGGCATTTTCACCGGTCATGGACTGTTTGATTGCCCTGAAGACACAGCCGTCTAATTCCGGATTTAATTCCATGGCCTTATCAAACTTTTTCTGTGCCTTGGCTATGTTATTTTTATCTTCCAGATACCAGATTGACATTCTGTAATAGAATTCGGCTTTTATCTCGTTTCTTATATAGGGATCGCTGTCCAGCTCCGTGATTTGTCTGCTCAGCTGATCCCATGCCTCACTGATATTCCCCGTTCGATGCAGTTCTATCGTTTTTTCCAGCTTTTCTTTATAGGTTCCTTCTAATCTGGTCTGTAGATCCTGTATTCCGGCGATGGTCACAGGGGTACGTACCTGACAGTGATCTCCAAACGTCAGTTCCTTCTGCTGCTGATACTCTCCCTGCTCCTTTTTTACCACAGGAATGGCGTTTGCACGGAAAAATTCGATACTCGATCTGACACTGATTCCCTTGATAGCAATTGCTTTTCCGTCTTCTGTATTTTGCTGCGCTACGATTCCTATGATATTTCCGTCTGCAATGATCGGGCTTCCGGACAATCCCGAGAAATCAGCCTCTTTATTGGTCTCTGTATCAAACAACAGATCGGTAACTCTGTTCTCATTTTGCGTCACTGTACCCGTGAATCTGAGTTTGCTCCATCGGCCATCTGCGAAAAAATTAGCATCAAATCCATAGATTCCGGATGCTTCCCCCGGAAATAGCTGTAATGCTTCAAAAGCAACTTCTTCCGCTTCCACTTCTGTCTCCAGCTCCAACAGGACAAACTGCTCCTCTTCTCCCATTCCGGTTAGCTGCGGTACTGCCCATACTTCTTTGTAACCCATATTCGGGAATATCAGTTTTACGCGCTCCGCTTCCGCACAATGTTTTACGGTAAGTGCTCTCTTTGAATCTACGAGAAAAGCGTTTCCTTTTTCTTTCCCATCTACTTTAGATACTATTTTTTCTATTTTTGTTGTTGCAATTCTGTCTTTCTCATTCATAGGAATCCCCTTCTGTTTCTCCTATTGTCTTCAGTACTTCTATTTCATAGTTTTTCACAATTTTTGCCCGGTTGGGAGTTTCCCGCAGGATGCTTCCGATCACACAAGGTGATGGGTGGTCATATTTTTCTCCATTTGTGGACAGGAGATAATAGGTGACTTGTGTTTCCTGTATAAATTTTCTGCTGATATTGGCACAGGAACCATGATGCGGCAGTTTTACTACCTCGATCTGCCACGGTAACTTCTCCTGAAATACCTGTATCGGGCAGTCTCCCGGGAAGAGCATGGTAATTGCCTCGTATTGCAGAAGAAATGCTATTGACGATCCATTCGTGATACTGGTGTCGATTTTATGATTCCATCCGGCAGCGTAATCTTGGATATCCCACCTGTTTTTTCCTGCCCCATAGCTGATATTCCCTGTGTTTCGTTCCGGTTCCGCAGTTCCGTCATTTAAGAACGTCCCCTCAAATGCCGCATTATATAATTCATCCTCATAGATTTTAAAATTTCGGACATTTCGTTTCATATCCCTGATCCAATACTGGGTCAGCTTATGGAGTTCCTCTTCCCCCGGTCCCAATAGTCTGCAAGCAATCCTGTCATGTAACAAGATACTTTCTTTGTTTTCCACACACACCGCTTTTCCCTCAAAGGAACTATTCCAGCGGTATCCATTGGCAGACAGTAATTCTGCTACCGTATTTCCCTGTGTCACGCTGATATCCCCGTTTCCTTTTTTACACTCCCGTGTTCCCTGCAAAGCTTTCCCCTGTAACATCAGTCGCACATAATCCGGCAGGTTTCCTGTGCACTCAGGTTCGCCGTAGATATTAAAAAAAGAATTATACCACACTTCATCTACCCTTATAATGTTAGGCTTTGATGCGCTTCCGTTTTCTTTTAAAAAGGCCTGTATTCCGCCAATATGATCTGCATCAATATGGGTGATTATCAATAATTGGATTCTCTTGCCTTCCTTGTTCAGGCGCAATAGTTTATCTCTGAGATAATTATCATAGGTATCCGCATAGCCGCCATCTATCAATATCCGGTAGTCCTCTTGAAGAAACTCAATGAGGATACAATCCCCTGCTCTTGCCGGCAGCATAGTGATCCTAATTTTGTCACCGATCTGCATGTCCTACTCCTCTTGCGGTATTATAACATGATTATACAACAAAAGACATCGATCTTTCCACCGATGTCCTTTGTTGTATTTTTCTGTTCATTATCTTCTCTGCAATTTTTTCATTACACATATACAATCAATACTGTTTCTGAATCTTCTTGATGGATAGCCATATTTTGTAACTACCTAAAAGAAGCAACGATGAAAAAATATTGTCTTTCAGCACATGCGTTATTTGGTCTCTACTGTCACAGATTCTTTCCCATAGTATTCCGCGCACGCAGAGTTCGCCCACACATACCCATTCTCCGGCTGAAGATCTGTGTACATAAGCAGTTCCACGTAATTTAACAGCGTAAATACCGGATTTTTCACGGAATCATCTTTCAATACCTTCAGGCGTTCCTCCCAGCCGACACCGTAGGCCTGTGCCCAGCCATTCCGCCACATGCGATACGCACGGTAGCTGGTAGTGCTCTGTACGTTTCATTGGTATTCGAAGATCCTTTCTTCTTATAGCATCCGTAATATGTAAATGGCTATCGCACGTGCCGGACTACAACAGATCCGGTGTCCACTCCATATCCACGTCACTTCCGCCGCTGTTACCGCTGTCTCCTCCGGTGCTTCCGCCATCGGAATTGCTGCCTCCCGAACTTCCACTGTCAGAGCTGCTGGAACTACTGCCGGAACCGTTGTCTCCGGAACTGCTGTTGTCATTGCTCTGCGCCGGTGCCGGGGTTGCCGCTGGTGCTGGAGTTGCAGAAGGTTTGGTGGTAGCGGGTTTTGTGGTAGACGGTTTTGTCGTAGGCTTCGGTGTAGCTGTGGGTTTCTGAATAGTTCCGGAATTCTTGTTACCGCTAGCTGTTCCGGTGGTATTGCCTCCGATAATGTTCTGCCCGACATTTCCGTCTGTTGTATCGCCTCCGGTAGTTCCCGCTGTGTCTCCGGCTGCTGCCGTGTCATGGTTCTCTTCGTATGCCGCAAAAGGATCCTGTTTTGCAATCTCTTTCACATTCCCTGCGCTGACCCAGTATTTTCCATCGAACCACTGGACCTCTCCGTCAAAGATACGGATCTGGAGTTTCTCAGTGCCTGTCTCTCCTGCGCTTCCTGTGCCGTCGGCATCCGCTGCCACAGTCGACGTCACCTCATAGGGAGTATATTCCGGCCGGTTCTCCAATCCGATCAACTCCCCTCCAAATCGATAATCCGCCACGGAAATCTCCGCACCGGTTCCCTGCCAGAGGCACTTCTCGCCGGTGGCATCATACGCGTAGAGGATCAGATCCGTATTATTCGTTCCTTCCAGCAGTTTTTTCCGGATTTCCTCGGAAGGCTGTTCTACCAGTGCCTTTCCCTCGGAATCAAAGTTGCCGGTATAAGTAATATATTCCATGCCTTCCCGGTTGTTCCAGAGAAAAAATGCATCCAGCCCGCCCTCCCCGGCATGTACATTACAAGTATAGTCGCCGGTAAGCACACCATTCTGCATGGTGCCCTGTCCCTGTTCCTGCAGCACTCTGGCTGCCAGATGGAACGGACTGACCTGACGGTTCTCCTCCGCACCGATGGCCCAGAAAATGTGATAGAACTTCATATCCGTTCCGGGCGCGTTCTGACTGCTGTTCATAAAAGTTCCCTCAAGGAAATTTTTTACGGCTTCCTCTGTGTGGTAGCTTTCATTGTACGTCAGCTGTTCAAACTGGAAAATAGCGTTTTCCTGTAACGCATTTCTCAGATCCATATACAACTTCAGTACATCCTCCGATGCAAAATACCAGTTGGGACTATGCTGTCCTTCCTTGCAATAGTCCCCGTAGCTCTTATAAACTAGGCTTTTTCCGCCCTGTAATTCATTATTTACCGCCGTCTGGAAATCCAGTCCCGTATTCTGCCGCACAAAAGTCCAGTTGGGATGCTGCTGTTTCAACGCCTGCAATGCCGGGCGGTAGCTCTCCGGGAACTCTTCGATGTCCGCATAGACGCCCGTGGCATTTTCCTCTGCCAACATCACTTCCGCTCCGGGATTCATGCCATACAGCTCTTCCCATTCCAGAAAACGTTCGTCGGAGCATGCCAGATGATCTCTGGGGATGTATCCTACATAGGTCTTACCGCTGATCTCCGCGGACACTTTTTCCCAGACCTGATAGTCCTCATCCACGGCCACATCCAGGATCTCCACCATCTGTCCGCTGGCTGCGGTGCCTGCGATCGCACTGCTGTTATCCGCTTCCGAGCGGATCGGCAGCTCATCACACAGATAGACCAGTGCCATGATTTCCCGTTCTTCCACGATCTTCTGCAATGCTTCCCCGGCCTCGTCGATCCATGCCTGATCTTCCTCGTCCAGTGCATGGGTCCGGTAGGTATTGCCCTCGTAGGTAAATATGAATGCCGCCAGGAGAATGGCTCCCAGAAATGCTAATTTTCTTTTCATGAAACTCAATTCTTTCTTTAATATGTGCTCTTCATATGTGCTTCAGTTTCTTGTGCAGCACCCGGATCCCCTTCGGTGCTATGGCAAACAGTGTATGATAACACTTATTCTTTTTTGTAAGGTAAGGGTTTCTCATAGCGCGCCACCATCCCTTCCGCAGGCTCTTCACGACGCTGCGGTAGAACGCATTGTCCCCGGTCATCTGTGCTATGGGAATATGCAGCATATAGTCCAGTCTCTGGAAGACACCGAACCGGAAGGCGATCTCCGTCAGCTCCGGGTATCTCGCCTCCACCAGCCGCAGTACCATATCCGCGTTATCGATGTTGTCCGCGAACACTCGGGAGAACCGGTTTTTATCTCTGGTGTTGCTGTCCTGGCGGTAAAAGACATGATAAGTCTGACCCGGAATGCACGCAATCCCGGGAACGATGTTCTCCTCGTCCGTCAGCAGTTTCACCAGCAGATGGAAATCCTCATTCAGCGCTCCCACCGGGAATTTTTCCTTTGTGAACAGATCCTTTTGCAACAGCTTGGTACAGAAGGAGCAGTCTCCCCGGTGCATCAGCAGCTCTTTTAAGAAATCCTCTGCCGGGATCACCTGTTCTTCGGATACCGGTTCGCAGATATTCGGTAAGATGTTGCCGTCCTGATCGATCTCATCCCTGCCTGCCTGTGCAATGGGCATATGTGTAGTCGCGATCGCCCGGTACAGGCGCTCGTACATATCGGCATCCACATAGTCATCGCTGTCCACGAATCCCACATATGCTCCGGCGGCCTGCGTCAGTCCGAAGTTCCTCGCGGAAGAGGGACCTCCGTTCTCCTTGTGGAAGACGCGGATACGCGGGTCATTTTCCGCCAGCCGGTCGCACAGCGCCGGAGTGTCATCGGTGGAGCCGTCGTCGATCAACAGGATCTCCAGCTCCGGATAGGTCTGCTTCTGCAGGCTTTCCACGCAGCGGGGCAGATAAGGTATGATATTGTACACCGGCACGATCACACTGATCAGCGGCTGGTTGGTCTCATTACTGTTCACGTTCTGTCCTCTTCATTTCTTTCCGTTAAATATCGATACATCCGTCGCTCCGGGATCACCGGGGCAGGGGAGCAGGGACCGTCTGTCCACAGCAGAGGGACAGATGGTGCCGGAAGGCACTGGCCGTCGGCGCCGCCTAGGAATCCCATCTCACGCCACAGTCTGACCAGTCTCTCCGCGGCGGTCCGTGCATTCCATTCCGTCCGGACGGTCTGCTGCGCCGCTTCTCCCAGTCTGCGGCACTCTGCCGGATCCTGCAGCAGCTCTGCAACGTATTCCTGCAGCTGCTGTTCACAGCCGTCGTGATAGAGGATCCCGTTTTCCCTCTGTCGAATCATCCAGGGAGCCGCTCCGATCATATGATCCGCCACGACGGCGCAGCCGCTGTTCATGGCTTCGTTGACCACGGCTCCCCAGCCTTCCTTTCGGTCACTGGTGACGAGGTAGATCTCCGATTCCTCCATGGCTGCCCGGACCTCCTCCGGGCTCCGGAAGCCTGCGAAGGTGATCTTATCCGTCACGCCAAGCTCTTCTGCCAGGCTGTGTACTTCTTCCTCCAGTTCTCCTCCGCCGATCATCGTAATGTGAAAAGGAATCTCTTCCAGATGTTCTTTCAGATAAGCGGCTGTCTTCACTACCAGCTCCGGATGTTTCCAGTCGATCATCCGCGCCGCCCACAGGATGCTTCCTTTTTTCTTATGGGAAAACGGTTCCCCCGGCGCATACTCTCTGGTCTCGGGGAAATACCCGAACCGCAGCATTTTTTCCGGATAGGCATGAATGATCCCCAGGTCGCAGGGCACATAGGCTCCGGCACACAGGAAGTACACCGGTGCCTTGCGGTATCTGGTGTGGTCTTTATACTTTTGCAGCAGTCCTCTGGGAGAGATGGCTTTCCATTGTCCTTCTTTATACAGCCGCTCGTTGTAGCGGAAGATAGGTTTTCCCGCCGCCAGTCGTTCCCGGATGTAGCTCTCGTCATCGCATCCACCGAAGATCACCACGTCAGCTGTCAGCAGCAGGTTCTGCCATTCCTGGCCGCCCGTAGTCGTACCGCCCGGCTGTACATAGCGCACATACGGTCTCTCCTCGGCCTGCCACCCCATCTTCACCCGTTCTTCTTCCATGGGCTGGGTCTGCAGAAAGCAGAAGCTTCCTTCCAGGAGTTCATACAATGCGTCGCAGAAGGACAGCTGATGGTGATTAAAATAATTAGAAACGAATACCACCTGCATTCTCAGCCCTGCCTTTCCGCTATCTTTGCATAGATTTCCTGCAATTTTGCAAAATTTTTCTCTTTATCGTGGGTTTTTCTTGCATGTTCTCTTGCATTTTTAGAGTATTCCAACATTTTCTCCGGAGAACTCCACATTTCGATAATGGATTTTTCCATGGATTTTACAATATTTTCCAATTCTGTTGTTTTTAATTCTTTTGAATTACATGTGTTATTTTTGCTTCCAGCCGCATCTGACGTATTTCTGCTGATTTCAGCCGTTTCTGTCAGCCGGTGTCCTTCACACCACAAGCCGTCCCTTCCACCGTCGAACAGACTGGGGATCCCGCCCACTTCCGTGCTGACACAGGGCACTCCCAACAGCATGGCTTCGCCCAGGGAGTTCGGCGAATTTTCCAGGGAAGAACAGCACAGGAACAGGTGACTTCGGAGGAATCGTTCCCGCATCTGTTGTTCTGTCAGTCTCCCTGTGAAATGCACGCAGTCTTCCAGCTGCCCCTCCCGGATCAGATCCCGGAGATACTGTCCGTAGGCGGAGATCTTCATCTTCTGCTTCAGCGTGTGGTATGCCGTCAGATCATTTCCCGCCACATACACCTGCACATCAGGGAATTTCCTGCGGATCCCGGGCAATGCTTTCAGGAGATAATGCAAGCCCTTCAGCGGATAATCTCCCTGACTGACGAAGATGCTGTGGGGTTCACAGTGCTCCGGGTCCCAGCTGCCTTCATAGAAGGAAGCGCGCAGGGTCTCATTCATAGGATAATACTGTGCTCCGGGATTCCACCCGGTGGTCACCTCCCGGTCCCATGCCGTCCTGCCGGTGATATTTCCCGCCAGACCGATGGCTTCTCTCTCCATCACACCTCTGCGGACGAATTTCTCCTGCTGGCTGCGCAGGCTGTCCCGTTTTACCAGATCCCGGAAGGTCACTTTGCGCGTCACGCGCTCCGGAAGATCGGCGAAATAGGCTTCCGCACAGAGGCTGCAGATGCCCTGGATCCCCAACAGGATCCTCTCCGGATACGGATAGACACGGCAGACCGCCAGCGTATGGGGATATTCCGTACCAAAGCAGTGGATCACATCCGGATCATAATCTTCCGTGATCTTACGCAGTTCTTCTTCCAGCTCCGGCTGGTAACGGTCCGGATGCACGGTATCCTCATGGAAGCCGTAGCATCTGACGAGATATCCACCGCCCCCCTCCGGAGCAGAAGCAGCTTCCGTAGCAGAAGTGGCTTCCGCGACACAGGCAGGGTGTTCCCCTTGCACCCGGACTACAAAACTCTGTGGGATCTCTTCCCCCGCGGGAACCGGGAACGCCACTGCCAGCGTCATGCCGGTGTCTTCCCGGTCCACGATCTGCGACAGCAGTCCGGACAGCCAGCCTTCCTTATTGGAAGCTTCTCTATGCAATGCCTCGGCGATCACCGGGAGCATGATATTGCAGACCCACAGTACTCTCATAAATCAAATCCTCTTTTAATTAAATATCCAATTCAGGTAAGGTAGCAATCTGATCTCCACATCGTACATGCCACGTAACAGCATTACGAAATACAACAGATATGCCGCGATGACTCCGACAATGCACAGGTTGCGGAACCATCCCTTTTTCGCATTCCATAGCACACCCGGGATCAGAAAGATCTGGGACTGGATCAGGTAATAGGCCACACGGGATACCTCCGGGATGAAGGAGCCACAGGTATAGAGCACCAGTCCCGCCAGGTTCAGATAGAAATAGTAACGGTTCCTGCGATCATCCCGGATACTGTCCTTCCAGTAGATCAGGCACAGGATCAGCACCGCCAGGCATTTTCCGATATTCACATAGGACAACTGGCCATTGTCGAACATGGAATCCTTATAATAGGGATAAAACTTAAAAATAAGATTCCGATAAAAGCCCTGTCCGAAGATCAGGGATAAGATCAGCAGGAGCCCCACTGCGTAGTGCCATTTTTTCAGTCGTACCCGCGACAACAGATCTGCTGCGATATAGGCCGGAATGATCAGCAGCACCGATTTATGGATCGTACATCCCAGCAGCACCCAGAGGATGAACTTGCCATACTCGCCCCGCAGTACATATTTCTGCGCATACATAGCCAGCGCCAGTGCAAAATAATACCGCACGGAGTTCATGCTGTTAAAATAGAAGCCCTGGGTCAGCAGTAAAAACAGGGACACTACGTACCAGTCCGCCTGATCATGCAGCGCTTTCAGGAAGAAAAACACCGTGACCAGCGAAAAAAATCCGAAGATCGGCAGATAGGAGCCCTCACCGAAGATCCAGTGGAACAGCTTCACCAGCCCGACAAAGCCTTTTTCATAGGAGACATGGCGTCCCTGATCGATCAGCTGGAACTTCAGCCAGTAGACCCAGTAGTCACCACCCACCGCAATACGGCAGGCCGAGACTCCCGCCAGGAGGCAGAATACGGCGGTCTCCGCCACCAGGTTCCTCGCCTGCTGACGGTCGTATCCCACCGGTGCTCCAGGCATCCGCCTGCCCGACAGGTATCCTGCCGTGTAGGCGCTGTTGCGCACGCAGAAGCCGAATCCCACCGTTACGAGTGTTAATACAATATATACCAGTGCACTTTTTTCCATGTGGGACCCCCTTCCTACCTGCGATGTCTGCTGCGGTTCGCGCCTATCCTCCTGCGATGTCTGCCGCGGTTCGCGCCTACCCTCCTGCGATGTCTTCCGCGGTTCGCGCCTATTCTCCTGCGGTGTCTACTGCGGTTCGCGCGTATTCACCTGCGATGTCTGCCGCGGTTCAGGCTCAGCTGCGCTTTCCTGCTTCGCGGATGCCGTCCCGCATCCAATGCTTCGCCTGTTTTATCGTTACCTCACTGCACAATGTCCCCTTATGGGCATACAAAAACCGCAGTGCCAGCGGCCCTGCCAGCCTTCCATACAGATAATGATACAGTACACCACGGTCATGGAAAAATTTTTCATTGTAGCCATGGAACCAGGTGGAGTCTCCCGCTTCCTCTCTGCCGATGGTCACCGGTGCCGTGTAGACTTTATAGCCTTTTTGGATAAATTCTGTCAGGAACAGGCTGTCCTCGCCGTTACTGTATTTCGCCCCACCGCCGAACAACAGGGAGAAGGTGATTCCGGATGCCAGCAGGCTGTCCCTGCGTACCGCAAAGCTCACCGCTCCGTACCGGCCGCAATTGTACCAGTGCACTCGTTTCCGCTCCGTGATGTGGTAGGTGCGCCGGGATTCCTCAACTTCGATATTGAAAATGATCATGTCTGCCTGCGGATTTTTCTCAAATTCTGCCAGGATCGCCGTTTCATATCCGTCCTCATACACAATATCTGCATCCGAAAAAAGGCAGATGTCCCCTCTCGCCCGAAGGATGGCTTCATTCCGGCTTCTGCCGATGCCCCGATCCGGGAAGCTATAGAAACGGATGGTTCGTGCCTCTCCGTTTTCCTGGGATATCTGCATTTCCTCCTGCCCGAGTCTGTCGCATTGGTTGATGATCACCGCATCGGACTGCAGGTTCATATGTTGTACGGTTTCACGAAGAGAAGCGTTCATTACCGATGCCAGTACTTCTACCTTCATGCCTGCTCTCCTTCTGCCTGGGTAGTCTTTGTATGTTCCATTTCTGTATTTCTCGTATTCATAATATCGTTATCTGCTGTATCGGAACCAATCATAGGGAGAAAATAATAGCTCCGGATCAGGATCTCATCCGCATTCCATAAAAAGGCTCCGTCCACCTTACAGTCCTGTGCGGTCAGATACTCCAGCACAGCCTCCAGGCGTTTACCCACCGTCGCTCCGGCCGGCACTGCCAACAGGACCACATCCGCCGCCCGCAGAGTCTCTGCGCTCTCAGGGCATAGCAGCGGACTGGGAACTGCGATCCATTCTCTGTCGATGGGCTGCACTCTGCCGCTGGTCTGCTCTCTACCGGCGGTCTGCAGCTCACGCAGTTTATCCACGGCCTCCTGTGGATCTGCCTCCGGCAGGGCACCGCAGACGGCGATCTTATGGGCATCCGCTTTCTCCAGCAGATATTTCACATTTTCCGCAAATCCCGTACTTTCCACTGTACCCAGACTGTGTAATCCATACCGTCTGCGGAGAGTGGCCGGGAGCCAGATGCTGTCCCGGGACAGCTCCCATAACAGGAAGATCACCACTACGAAAAACAAGGACAGCAGCGCCGCCAGGATCACGGCCCGTACCGGACGCACATCCGGCACCACTGCCTCTGCGAGGTCTCCATGATCCAGCACTTTGATCCGCTTGATCTCCGGCATACTCTCTGCGAACTCCCCGCACATGGTCTCTTCCGCGGCATGGGCCAGCGCAATGCTCTCCCCGGGATCCTGTGTCGTAGCCTTCGTCATCGGAATACTGAAATCGGAAGGCAGAGCAGCCGACAAAGCTTCGATCCAGCGGTCTCTGCCCTGTTCCAGCACTGCCGCAGCACCGGTATCTCCGCGCTCTGCCGCTTCCTGCAGATGGGTCTCCACACCATCCAGAAATTCTCCCGTGTGGAGCAGGCTGTTCCAGGTGGCTTCGTTGATATAGTAGGCACCGGCCGCATTGGGGTTCTCGACATATTCTACCTTATAAGTGGAAGAAGCCGCATACCCGGGATCGGGCTGCAGCAACACATTTTTGACATAATAACCGCCGCCGAACAGTACTGTACCCAGTATCGTCAGCGCCAGTATTTTCCATAGATTACGGCCCAGCCGCAAGAGCAGCAGCCGCAGATCGAAGGGTTCCTTACCATAGCTTGCTTCCATGAGGCTTCCTCCCATATTGTCATATTCCCATACGTTCAGATCAGTTATCGTCTTTTTCCGCACGGCCGTCGTACTCTGCCTTGAAGGCCGTCACCTGTTCGCTCTCGACACCCTCCGTGCTGTCCGGCCAGAACAGTACCTTCAGTGTCAGAAGCATCAGCTTCAGATCCAGCCATACCGAATAGTTTTCGATATATGTCAAATCCAGTTTTAACTTATCATACGGAGAGGTATTGTATTTTCCGTATACCTGGGCGAATCCAGCCAGTCCCGCCTTCACCTTCATACGGAAGGCGAACTCCGGCATGACTTCGGTATACTGGGCAATGATCTCCGGGCGTTCCGGTCTGGGGCCGATGAAGGACATATCTCCCCGCAGGATATTGATCAGCTGGGGCAGCTCGTCCAGACGGCATTTGCGGATCACTTTCCCGATCGGAGTGATGCGGTCGTCATTTTTCTGTGCCAGGCGGGCTACGCCGTCCTTCTCCGCATCGGTGCGCATGCTGCGGAACTTCATGATATAGAACTCTCTCTGGCCGATGGTACAGCGCACCTGCTTGTACAATACCGGGCCGCCGTCATACAGCTTGATGGCCAGTGCCGTCAGGAGCATCAGCGGAGAGGTGATCACCAGCAGGAGCAGAGAGCAGATCACATCGATGGAACGTTTGATGAACCGCTGCTCCATGCTGAGGGAATACTCTCTGGTCAGCAGGATCGGCGTATCAAATACATGTAATTCCTCGGATCCTACTAAAATAACATCTGATATTTTAGGCATTACATACACACGGATCGACTGTGCATAACAGAATTTCAGTATGGTGTTGCGGTCCTTCTCATTAATATCCCAGATCACGACAGCGGTGATCTCACCGTTCTGATAATCACTCAGAATCTCCCTGCAGAGCTCTGCCGCGCCCTTTCTAATATGTTCACATTTCGTGATCTTGTATTTATCCTTACGGCTTTCGAACTTTTTACAGATATCCGCGATGGGACGATCCCCATGGATCAGCAGGAGTTCTCTGGGCGGGAACGCCGTACGATAGATTTTATTCGCAATATTGGCATAGATGATGACTGCCACGATCTGCAGCACTACCATGAGCAGGAACATATCCGGCGGGAACACACTACGCGCCATCATACACAGCTCGGCATAGATCAGTACATCCGCCATCAGTGTTGCAAACACCTGGGAAAATATGATCTCCGTATTTTTCATATAACCCAGACGCATTCCACCGTAAGTCACGGAGAAAAAGATCAGGATCACGCTGTAGATGCCGTTCTCCAGTAGGAAGCCGCGGTACCAGATCTTCTGCAGCGGGTCTACCAGTTGGAACTGGAAGTGGAACTGCCACATGTAGGCAAACAGGGCAATTTCCAGGAACAGGCAGATCGCCGACAGTCCTATATTGATCAAGCGCTTGAAGGATTCCCTCCTGCGTAATCTGTTCACATAATAATTACCGTTTGTATTCAACACAAACTCCTCCTATATTCTGCGCTTCACCGCACGTACTGCCCAGAAGCAGAAATGCCAGGCGCTGCTCGGCACAGACATTCCCTCTGCCTTACGATACAGATTCCAGATCCTGCGCAGAGCTTCTATCTTGTTGGAAGACAGGGATTTCCCCGCTCTCCGATATTTTACCAAATTTTCATCCAAACCACAAGCTACAGTACCCCCGCGCAGTATTCTCCACCATAACGCGGTATCCTCACTCTTGATCTGCGGCATCTGCAGCTCTTCTTTTGACAGCTGTTCCATGTCGAACATTACTGTGCTGGTGAAGATCGTGGTATTTTTCAAGGCTTCCTTATAATTTATGGTCGTCGGTACATGGACTATTTTCCCCGTTCCTATGCCGTTCTCGTCGGCGAATTCATATCCTGTGAACACAAAAGCAGCCTTCTGCTCCTTCATAAAAGCAAGCTCCCGCTCCAGCTTCTCCGGTACCCACAGATCGTCCGCATCCAGATAGGCCAGGTAGCGTCCCTGCGCCTCGTTCACTCCCAGGTTCCGCGCCCTGGCAGCTCCCAGATTCGTGGGATGGGTCAGCAGTCGGATCCGCCGGTCTCCGGTCCGCCGGATATATTCTTCGATGAGCTGTCTGCTGCGGTCCGGTCCGCAATCTTCTATTAACAGCAGCTCCCAGTTCGTATAGGTCTGGTCCCGCACACAGTCAAGTGTCTCTTCGATATAGTTTTCCGCCCGGTATACCGGTACCACTATACTGATCAAATCCTCTTCCATATTGTAATCCTTCTGTTTATCCGAATTCTGAGCCGGTTGTTATCCGGCTTCTATCCGATTCCTATCTGATTTCTATCCGATTTCTATCAGGTAATATCCTGCTGTGGTCTTCAGCTCTGTGTCTGTCCCCAGGGTCTCCTGCAATTTTTCCACGGTATCCTCCGGCAGATCCCCCGGCAGTAAAATGTAGTCTACTCCTGCGGCCGCCGCACTGTCAAGGCAGGTTCTGAAATCAATGGTCCGCTCACCGGTATTTTCCTCCGTGCGGACATACTCCGGCTCACCGGTCTCCTCCAGATGGTTCATCCACAGATACAGGTCCTCCTGCCATGTCTCGTAGGTGTCGTACGAATAGCTTCCCAGCGCGGCATCCCAGATGCTTCTCCCATACACGGGATGGATATCGGCACTGTATGCCCTGGCCGCCGCCAGAATCTCCTTCGGAGCCCACAGATGAAGCTCCGTCTCTCCACTCTCCTCCAGGTGATATTCCGACAGCTGCCCAAGCACCTCCCGGGGTGTCTCCACCTGTGTCAGCTGTGAACCGGTCCGGTCCAATACCGGATTCCCGCTCAGGATCACAATTCCCGCCAGGAGCAACGTGGCAGCCACATTCCGGATACTTTTTTCTCTCCACAGGGTATACAGGAACTCTGTACATGCCCAGGCAATCAGTGCTGTCTGGGGCACTGCTGCCCAGATCCATACATAGGAATAAAACGCGGTCTGGTATTTCATCAGGATCACCGCTGTCACCGGACAGATGCAGGTCAGCGTGATCAGCACCGCATATAAATAGAACAGCGGCTGCTTCCCACCGTTCCTTGCTGCTTTGCTTTTCCACAGGCAATACCCCAGATAGAGGATAGCTGCCAGCAGCAATGCTGCATATTTCCCATGCTGCGTATAATCGAGCCATCCGTTCGTGGCGGACTTCAGAAGTGTCATCATTCTGCGTCCTCCTCTCCCGGTGCTGTCTTCACAGCCTGTGTTTTCTTATGATCGCTGCGGCTGCACATTGTCCACAGCCACCGTAATGCCACCCATGCCACCGTCACGAGCAGGCACACTCCCGCGCCGTACAGTGTCCAGACCATACAGGCTTCCGCCAGGATACAGAGCACCGCACCGAGATATTTTCTCTCGAACAGGCATGAAAACAGATACGGAAGCAGCACCGCCGCACGGATCGTCACTCCCCGGAAACCTCCGTAGAAAATATCAAATCCGTCCACGCCGGGCATGTAAGTCCCTGCACAGAACAGTATTCCCACTATGATCAGGAAGATATTGCATTTTTCTCTATTATGATCAAAAAGCACGGCACCCAGCCTGCCGTAAGCCAGGTATCCCATACATAAAGTCAGGCAGGGGATCAGCCGGTATACTACCGTTTCAGGGGCCATACCGCTCCAACGGCTGATGGTTCCGTACAGAGTAGGCAGGCACAGCAGCTTCAGACGGAAAGACATGCCCTGTGTATACGGTTCCCCCGTGAGGGGATCCACCGTATAGATGCTGTTCTCCTTCAGGAAGGTATTGACGGTCTCCAGCGTCATATCGCCGTCCGTCCACACACGTCCTCCCGTGAGGATCCATAGCACCTGCAGCAGAATGAAAAATACAAGTACTACTGTCAAAATCTGTTGTCTTTCGCTCGTTTTGCTGTTCTCCGGTGCCGGTTTTCCGATGATGCTGTTTTTATGTGCGATCAGACCGGACAAGATCAATACAAGCACCGCTACGGCGATCTCCACCAGCAGCAGCTCCGTTACAGCCAAAAAAGACCACCCCAGCAGGCAGCCCGCCAAATGGGCGACTTCCGTCAGCCCGATGATGATCAGACAGCCTCTGATCAGTAAATCCGATATCCGAAAAGTCATGTTTTCTCCCGGTGCCCGCTCCGTGGATCCGGGCAGGCTCTCTATTGCTCTGAATCGTTATCATCTTACCATATTTATCGGGACTTGACAAATATTACGTGGCACGCATGAAAAAGCATAAAAATGCCGCATACCGTAAATCTCTTCCGGCATGCGGCCCTGTCAGTGTGTAAGAAAGAATACTGCATCGAAACGTTAACTTTCCTAATTTAAAAAGAATAAATTCAATATGTTACATAGCCTTATAATCCAGTCGGATGTTGTCCGCGATACGTGCGATATACTCGCTGTTCGTTGGTCTGTTCCTTCCGCTGGCTGCTGAATATCCGAATATTTTCTCAAATGTCTCCACATTTCCCCGAGTCCAGGATACCTCAATGGCATTCCGGATGGCGCGTTCCACTTTCTGGTCTGTGGTCTTGAAATGTTTTGCGATCGTAGGATACAGAAGTTTGGTAACGCTGCTTACCACTTCCATATCTTTTCCTGACAAAATAATTGCATCACGTAAGTAGTGATAACCCTTCAGATGCGCCGGCACCCCTATCTCCAGCATGATTTTGGTTACATATCTCTCCAGTTCAGAATCTTTTACTGCTACAATATCCAAAACAAGTCCCCCTTTATACTTGTCGAGTATTGCTCTCCTACCGTGACTGACAGAGAAATAGTATCATAGCTGTCGTTTTTTGAAAAGACTTTTTTCCGTTAAAATATAGTTAAGAGAGCAAAAATGTTACATTTACCCCCTGTTTTGTAACAGTAAAATGCCTAGATTTCTTCCTTTACCAGGTAGATCGGTCTGCGTTTTACTTCCATATAGGCTTTCGCCAGATACTGTCCGAGAATACCGGTACAGAAGAACTGGATGCCGCTGGTCATCAGGATAATACACACCAGGGAAGGCCAGCCGGAGACCGGATCACCGAAGATCAGCTTCCTCACAATGATAAATACGATCATCAGAAAAGCGATCACGCAGAACAGGATCCCGACAAAAGAGGCGATCAGCAGCGGTGCTGTGGAAAAAGCAGTGATCCCGTCTATGGAATATACCAGCAGTTTCCAGAAATTCCACTTGGTCTCTCCCTTGGCACGTTCCACGTTTTCATATTCCAGCCATTTGGTACGGAAACCGACCCAGCCGAAGATTCCCTTGGTAAAACGGTTATACTCCCGCATGGAAAGGATCGCATCCACCATCTGTCTTGTCATCAGGCGGTAATCTCTGGCACCGTCCATCATCTCGGTATGGGATATCTTCTTCATCAGATGATAAAATCTTCTGGCGAAAAAGCTGCGGATCGGCGGCTCCCCTTTTCTCGTAACGCGGCGGGTAGCCACGGAATCATATCCCTGCCAGATATATTCGAACATTTCCGGCAGCAGGGAAGGCGGATCCTGCAGATCCACATCCATCATGACCACATAGTCTCCCCGAGACTTTTCCAGTCCGGCGAACATGGCGGCTTCTTTTCCGAAATTCCTGGAGAAGGAAATAATATGCACACGCGGATCCTGCTCGATCAGCTTTTTCACTTCCCGCACAGTACCGTCTTTGGAACCGTCATCGATATACAGCAGCTCCAGTTCTATTTCTTTTTCCTTGAAAAAAGGATCATTCTTCGTCAGTTCCCGGTAAAACAGGGCTACACTTTCCTCTTCATTATAACAGGGCACTATTACACTCAACAGGCTCATTACTGGTCTCCTTAGGCTTTGGTTATAAGAATCCACATGACACTATTATACGTTTCTTTCAACATCATTTCAAGCCATTCTTCCCACATCATTTCAAGCCAGGCACTGTACTTTTTTCTTCTTTTGGATTATACTGAATTTATATATGCCTGTCCTTCCAAACGGGGCGTGGCAGAAACGAGGTTATTTATGACTTTTTTTGAAGAATTTTTCAGTAATCATATTTTTCTGACTGCAGCCTGCGGCTGGTTCGTGGCACAGATCCTGAAGACTCTGATCCATCTGATCATTTCCAAAAAATTCGTGGCGGAGCGTCTGGTGGGCAGCGGTGGAATGCCCAGTTCGCATTCCGCTACCGTATGTGCACTGGTCACTGCGACATGCTACGAATACGGCGCCGGCAGTTTCGAGTTCGCCATCTCTCTGATCCTGGCGATCATCGTGATGTACGATGCCATGGGAGTCCGCCGCGAGACCGGTATTCAGGCACAGGTGCTGAATGATATGATGAAGATCTTCGAGGATATGGGCCGTAGCGAGATTTCCCCTCATGACAAGCTGAAGGAGTTCGTGGGACATACTCCTCTGCAGGTACTCATGGGTGCGCTGTTAGGTATTTTCTGCGGCGTGATCATTTATACTTTTGTGATCTGATCAGGGAAAAGGTTGATGGATTTTTTTGATCGGTAACGCTTTTGATAAATACCGTATTATGGTCGAGGTGACTTTTACATGATTTCTCATAATAATAAAAAACGGACATGGCACAGAGCCGCCGCGCTTCTGCTGTCCGCCTCTCTGCTGCTGACCGCCTGCGGCGCACAGAACAATAATGATAATATTTTCAGTCCGATCCTGCCGGACAACAGTCCTGCTTCTTCGACGGATCCCGATGACAAGCTTCCGGATCCTGTGACGATCGTGGTGGAGGATGATTCGGTGGCACCCGCTGAGGGAATGGTGCGCAGTCGTCTCACCAATGAATGGGTGGATGCCGATGTTGCTGCCACGCGTCCTATTGCTGTCATGATCCCCAATGAGGCTGCCGCGATCCCTCAATATAGTCTGTCCGAGGCTTCCATTCTCTATGAAGCAAATGTTGAGAACCGCATGACGCGTATGATGGCAGTCTATGAAGGCTGGGAGAATCTGGACAAGATCGGCAACATCCGGAGTCTGCGTGATTATTATGCCTACTGGGCATTTGAATGGGATGCGTTCCTGGTGCATTTCGGCGGTCCCTTTTTCATCAATGAATTGCTGGCACAGCCGGACACGCAGGATATCGACGGTACCTCCGGCACGGATGAAGGAGCCTTTTTCCGCACCACGGATCGCAACAAACCTCACAATGCTTATGCTTCCGGGGCCGGTCTGCTGCGGGTGATCGGCCAAAAAGGCTACAGTCTGGAATATCGTGGGCTGTCCGACGAAGAGCATTTCCGTTTTGCAACGAAGGCTGAACCCAATACGCTCGGGCAGTACGGTTCTAAGGCCAAGGATGCCACTTATATCGATATGTCGGGGTGTTACCCTCTGACCAGATGTTATTTTGAATTCAATGAGGATGACGGTCTCTATTATCGTTCCCAGCATCTGTCCGGCAGTACGGACGGACCGCATATCGATGCATTGACCGGCAAGCAGCTGACTTTCAAGAATATTCTGGTACAGAATACCTTTTATGAAGAGTTGGGCGAGGGATACCTGGCATTCCAATGCCACGACACCACGAGAGACGGCTGGTTCTTTACGAACGGCCGGGGGATTCACGTGAATTGGGAGAAGACCTCCGATTACAGTGCCACGAGGTACTATGACGACAATGGTGATGAGATTGTCCTCAATGCCGGCAAGACTATGATCTGCATCGTGGAGGACGGCGATTCCTTCACGTTCCATTAGAGATGTAAATTGAGATTTAGTGAAGAAGCCACGAACGCCCACGGCGAACGGAATGTCCTTCCTCGATGTGA
>ERZ835109.296-NODE-296-length-61492-cov-9.397790_pt1 | contig 61492 bp, 59 predicted proteins | sample MGYA00519946_ERZ835109 | MGnify/ENA primary metagenome ERZ835109 (study PRJEB31850, sample SAMEA3708771) | human gut metagenome | biome: human gut; feature: human-associated habitat; material: faeces | place: China | collected 2014 ...
TCCAGCAACTTTCTTTATCTTTAAGCCATTGAAATACAATACTGTCCAATCAGCTTCATCCAACTATTATATTTCAATCACAAAGATGCGCAGCTTCGAATACTTTTAACTTTTTTAGAAGAAATTTGAAAAATTCTGCGAAAATTTCCGGGAACGTGTTCTCTTATACTATAGGAGGGTTAAAAGCCTCCGAAAAAGAGAATAGCGTCCTCTGTTTGTACCGCATTGGGGAAGCAGCGCCACGACCGGAAATTCGCGAGCGTGCCAAGGTGCGAGAAAACATACTGCACTGGCCGTAAGGCCATTGTAGGGCACAGCGCCGGGAAAGGTTGCCTGTCTGGAATTGCAGAGGGAGAAAAACGCACAGCTATAACGACAGATCGTGCCGTGGAAAGATTGCTTCTCTTTCAACGGTATTTTTGTATCGTTATAGAATGACGTTTACCCAAATTTCAAACAGACAGAGGTGTTTTATATGGGATATTCGCGTAAAGACGTTGAGAAATCAAAGATGAATGCTAAGAAGTTTGTCCGGTATCAAGAAGGAGCTGAAAAATACAGTCTTGGCCTGACAAAATTTCAAGAACTCGCCAAGGAAGCTAAAGCTGTTTACAAAATTGACAAGGTTGCTTTGGTAAACTGTGAGATTTTTGAACGCTATCTAGAATCCTTTCATATTCTGTAATCAAAGCCATAAATTGTACATTGCTAAATTCGGAAGGACAAATTCTGAACTTGACTTTCTGCTTCACAATAAGTATACTGCTGTTGTGGAGGGATGAGAACTGCTATGGCAAAGATGGGACGACCAAAATCCGATAATGCAAAAAAGAAATCCGTAAATGTTCGGGTGGAGGATGCCCTATACGAGCGTATCCGTTCTTATGCTGCACAACATCAAATGAGTATGACAGAAGTTGTTTTGCTGGGGCTGAATATGATTTTATCAGATCCAGAATAAGTATCATGCCCTTCTTCTTTCGAGAAGGAGAATTGATATGGCAACGACAAGAAAAGACTTGCGGGGACGTACCCTGCGCAAAGGCGAGATGCAGCGCAGCTCCGATAAACGGTATGCGTATTCCTATAAAGATCCGCTGGGGCGGCGCAAATACATCTACGCAAATGACCTTGTAACCCTTCGGGAAAAGGAAACTCAACTCACTAAAGATCAGTTAGATGGTTTGGACATTTACGTTGCAGGCAAGGCAACGGTCAACTTTGTTTTTGACCGCTATATGAGTCTGAAAACGAATCTGCGCCAGACTACCCGGAGCAACTACCTTTATATGTATGATCGCTTTGTCCGGGACACGTTTGGTAAGAAGAAAATTGCCGTGATTCGGTATTCGGACGTATTGCAGTTTTACAATTATTTACTGGACAAGCAAGACTTGCAGGTGAATACATTGGAGAGCGTTCATACACTTCTTCATCCCACTTTTCAGTTGGCGGTTCGAGACGAAATTATTCGGAAGAGCCCCACCGATGGTGTGCTGACAGAGATAAAGAAAAGCTCCGAACAGACCACCGGTGTACGCCATGCTCTGACGATTCCACAGCAGCGGGCGTTCATGGAGCATATCGCCAATCACCCGGTCTGCTGCCACTGGTGGCCGCTGTTTACGGTGCTGCTGGGAACGGGCTGTCGCATCGGTGAAGCATTGGGCTTGCGCTGGGATGATCTGGATTATGAGCGGCGTACTATCAACATCAATCATAGCCTAGTTTATTACCCGGTAGGAGAGAACCGCAGTTCTATTCAGCATATCTCAAAGCCTAAAACGAATGCTGGCATTCGGACAATTCCGATGCTTGATGCCGTGAAAGATGCCTTTGAAATGCTGCGGGAAGAGCAGAAAGAGTCTGGCTGGAACGATGTTGAAATTGACGGAATGACAGGATTTGTCTTTTGTAGCCGTTTCGGCAATGTCCCCAATCCGCAATCTGTAAATCGTGCTATCAAGCGAATCATTGCAGATTACAATGCGGGCGAAGAAGTGGCATCAAAGAAACAGCACCGTAATGCGGTTTTGCTTCCAGACTTTTCTGCACACCATTTGCGCCATACTTTCTGTACAAGGCTTTGCGAAAAAGAGACCAATTTAAAGGTCATCCAATCGGTCATGGGGCATAAAGACATTCAGACAACGATGGACATTTATGCCGAAGCAACCGAAGAAAAAAAGCAGGAATCGTTTGAACGATTGGCTGCAACACTGGATGTTTTTTAATCAGCGAAGAAGGGCTCTTACTGAGTATTTCTTCTGACAGCAAAATTCTTCCAAGGACAGCAAATTGACATCAAATACACGAAAGTAATGGTGAATCACGAAGGATCACGAATATTTGGGAATCACATAAAACAGTGATAGTAAAGCATCACGAAGTGTTGTGAATCAGTTCCGAATAAAGTCCCGACGATGAAGCCCATTGACCAGTAAATTGTCAATTTGAGCACAAAAAGCATGAAATTTCTTGATGATACGAGAAATTTCAGGCTTCTTCTTTTGGCGGGCTTCTAACTGAAATCATGCCATACGCCAATCTTACGCCAAACGATGTATAAACTTATGCAAGAGAAAAAGAGCGTTGTTCCCGTTTGGCATAAAATTCGAGCTGACGAGGTGTAGATGTAGGTTTACGGTCGCTTGTAGTAAGAACAGGCTTTAATTTTTAATAACGGTTACACCGTTTTCAGATGACTTAGAAAGAGTTTTACGCACTCTGCAAAATTCTTTCTAAAGCGTTTCTATATGTTATGTCCTGCTCCTTCGTTCGTTTGGATGCCCCTTTGGGGTGCTTTCCGGCACGGAGGAGCTTTTTGTTTTTGTGGCGGCGGAACAGCAGGCCGTCTATATTTTCGGGCGTATACTCTAAGCCGTTTTGGTTCAGCACAAGGGGGCGGCATGCCAGACACATACTTGCCAGTCCGTAGTCCTGCGTGATTACAAGGTCACCGGGATGTACGCGGTTTACTAGCGCAAAATCTACGCTGTCGGCACCTTTGTCAAAGGTCAATGTCTGTGCGCCGTTACGCTGGACTTGGTGGGCGGTATCGCATAGGATCAGTACGGGTACTTTGTACTTTGCGGCTATCTGCACAGTCAAATCCACCACCGGGCAGCCATCGGCATCAATCAGAATCGTCACTTTATTGTTTTCCTTCCATAACCCAAACAAATGCCCTTGCCGTCCGTAGGTCGACATCTTTGAAGTGGCCGCCTGTGTTCCATTCCAGCGTGCAGGCTGTGCCGTGCCGGGTCAGGGCGCTGTGCAGGGCGCGGATGTTGTCACCTACTGATGCCATAGTCTGGTTTTTGGTGTGTTCCTCGCGGTCACCAAGGCTGAGATAAACACGCTGCGCTTGGATAGGGTGCGCCGCTTCGTATTCTGGCCAACCGGGAAACCACACGGACGGCGAAGCGGCGGCTACGCCATACAGCGCATCGTTCTGCGTTGCTGCCCACAATGCAAACAGCCCTGCCAGCGAGTAGCCGCCCAAAACAACTTTGCAGTCTTCCTTTATAGAATACTGCCGACGGATGCTCGGCACAGCCTGCGCCAGCCATGCAAGCGTATCCCCTGCCCTGCCGCCAAAGCCCTGCTTACCCCATACGGGCGGTGCAGGCCAAGGCGACAAATCGTCGTTCCAATTCTCGGCTTGGACAGCGGCCAGCAAAAATGGTTGTGTGGTTTGCCGATGTATGGCTTCAACTTCTCGTTCCATCCCTGCAAGGTCATGTTCATCCACCATTTGCAGCAGCAGGTATTCGGCGCTGGCAGTGCCGTAGATGCGGCAGGTTCTGTTTTGTATCTGCAATAATTGGTTATCCATAAAAATGACGATTCCTTTCCTTTGCATTATAATGCCTGTACACCAAAGAATCAAGATTGCGCCGGATGCACTGCCTTGAAAGTTTTTTGCTGCACTTGCATTACATCTGCACAACATCCGCGCAGTGATTATATATACGTGTATAATCCCGCGTGTTACAATTAGTATGTTCAAAATAGGGTTCAGCCAAAAAGGTTGGACATTTTCCCCAGAGTCGTACCTGACTTTTTTCAGGCACGGCTCTTTTTGTTTTGGGCAATTTCTGATTTGGGAGGCTTTGCAGATGACCGTAATACGTCCGCCTTGACGCAATGATTACGCAATAAAAAGTTTAATACGCAGTAGGGCGTATTGATTGCGTATTAGCGGCCTGTGGCTATGCTGCCGACAGTACCTAATACGTCTTTATGCGTCCTTAATGCGCAATAAGGATGGTGATTGTATTGAAAAACCGCGCAGCGATCTATCAGCGGGAAGCTGCTGAAATGCTGCATAACATTTCGCTGTACCCCGGCCTGACCGAAGAACAGCTTTGCCGATTCTTCCCCGAAAAGGAAGCGACGGCAAAAACTTTGCTCGCCCATATGCTGAAAGAGGGACGCGTCTTCCGCGATAGGAATGGTCACTGCTACGCAAATCAAGAAGCACAAAGCGGCACAGATAAGGACTTATCCCGCTGCGTCTGGGTTCTGCTCGACTTCATAGATCAGGTGGAATACCACACTGTTGGAGAATTTCCGGCAGCTATCCTCTGTTTTGCAAACGGAGAACTGTATGAAATCGTGCCTATCCCGCAGGGCAAAGAAACCATGATTTGCCAGCTTCTGCGCCAGCCGCAGAAAGATGCCGGCAAGCGCATCGTGGTCGTAGAGGACACCTCCCAGATTGAGCTGCTGGATATTCCGCAGGCCGCCGGGTTCTGCACAATAGCCGAGGATGGCACTGTCAGCTACTACAAAAAGGAGGCTGCGCTTGAATCCTGACGTACTTTTGAATCGCATCCGCCTGGAACAGCGCGGGCTCATCGACATCCACAAGAAATTGTACGAGATGGAGCATCTGCTGCCCATACCCGACCCAATGCAGTTTGCCAAAACTGCCGAGAGTGCGGCACTCCTCAGCGAGAAAAGCACGGCGCATCTGCGCAATATGTTCTTCTCCGTATCAAACGAGCCGCCAATCTATTACTACCCCAAGGCAGCCGAAGTACAGGGCATCCGTGTGTGGGCAGACACCAACTACTTGCGTGTGCTGCTCCCTGCGCTGCTGCCGGATAAAAAGAAGCGCGATGGCTGCAAGTTTCTTTTGCTGCCGCTTCAGGCGGCGCTGGTGCAAAGCGGGCCGCTTCCTCACTTCTCCGACTGCGTGATTTGCGTGGAACATATCTACGACCACAACCTCCCAATCAAAGCAGTGCGAGATTATGACAATTTAGAGTTGAAAGCCGTCATAGATGTCATTGCTACATTCTGCCTGACGGACGACACCGGGGCGCTGTGCGATTCTTTCCAGACAACACGATTTGGATATTCGTCCTCTACCGTGATAACGGTTATGCCGAAAAATTGCTTTTCGGCATGGCTGAACGCCCCCGAAACGGCTGAAAACAGACCTCCACTTTTTCCGAAAAATTCGTAAAAATCAGATACCTGTGCTTGAAAGTGACTTTTCAGCATTGCTGCAATCCGTTTTATACACAAATCAGCGGCAACTTTCGCCGGAGTCAAAGAAGGTACGGTTAAATTCCGAGGTGATTTCTATTTCTTCTGCGTTTCCTGTCCTGCCCACGCAAAACAGCCTCTATTATGAACTTTTGGCGCTCACAGCCATCTGCGGCGAGGTTCCTTGTGCGTGTGCTGACCGTCTTACCTCCAGCAAAAGTTACCGCAAAAAAGTGGTGACGAACCTGACACACGACAAGTTCCTGCGCATCTTCTCCAAAGATCATCTTCGCGGCTATCGGCTCGGCATTCGTGGCAAACGTCTTTTGCGGGAACGAGCGCCAGAACGATTTCAATTCTATCTGTCAGGTCGCACCGACACCAACTCCATCAAGTCATACCCCGCCCGCCGTCTGCGGCTGTATCGTATCGCGCAAACCTATGTCACGATGCTGAATGCAGGCGCGGTGATTTACCGAGATGAAAAGCCCCCTGTATTTGTACCGGGTTCCGGTAGTCCTTGCCGTATTGATGTTCCCGCCTTTTACGATTCCCGCGAGATGAAAGAACTGGGGCTTGAAATGGTAAAGGTTCACGGCTCCCGCATGGTAGGCTCGCTGCTGACGCTATCCCGCACCTTTGCTGTGTTCAACGGCATGGATGCTGTTCCAACCTTTGACACACAAATCGAACAGCGGGGAAAAATCATGCTGCAAAATATCCGCTATACACGAACCGGTGTAAGCCACACACCAGGCGGCATCCTGCTGTCCGACCAATGGGCGGTGATGACTACTCTGCTGGAAGATGCAAAGACCTACAAGAAAGAGCACTTCCTTTTTGACGAGGGCTACGAACATTTCTACTTTCTCACCAATGACTACCACGGCGAGACGTTGCTGTGGCTGCTTTGTCACCCGGAAATCATCGGGCAGTTAAACGCCATGCTGCTGCAAGAGCTACAGCCGCCTTGTCGTAATGCTTTCATCGAGAACGATGCTCGCACAGATGCAGGCGCGCCAATTCTATTCTGCTATCTGCCAGATCTGCCGCGTCTGTTCCGATTCCTGTCTGCCTTGGAACTGCTGCAAATGAAGGGTGCCATCCTCTGCTTTGATTTCCAGGCAGACGCGCTGCGGTCTCTCTGCGGTGACAGGGTCGAGGTGCAGACCATCGACTTTGCTGAGTTCGAGAGGAGGTTTCTGACTTCACCATGAAACGTCCCTCAAAAAAATCACAGATTCTGTTGGCAGTCGCACTGTTGCTCTATGCCTGCGGCTATGTAACGCAGTTTATCGGCAACTATGCTGTTTGGCAGAAAAACGGCGGTATGCTGGGCGGCACTTCCCCGCCTTTTTCCTCTTTGACGCCGCTGGCTTGCCTCAAAGGTATTTTGTGGTTTCCGTACAGCCTTTACTGTATGGCAGGCTGCGCAGCAGCAGTCACCGCGATTTTCCTGTATCGAAAGCTGTTCAGTCAAGATACCTTAACGGACTCCGAGCGCAACTTCGATTTCTCTGCAAAAGGTACTTACGGCACATCCGGCTGGATGCAGCCGCGAGAAGTTCCCGCTGTGCTGGATATGGTTTCCGATTTGTCTCAGCACACAGGCACTGTGTTGGGGATGCTGAATGGAAAATATCTCTGCATCCCGGAGAAAACACGCATGAACGGCAATCTCGCCGTCTACGGTGCCAGCGGCTCGATGAAAACCCGCTCGTTCTGCATGAATCGTATCCTGCAAAGCGCCGCTCGCGGCGAGTCGCTGATTATCTGTGACCCGAAATCCGAACTCTACGAAAAATCCAGCGAATATATGCGGGATTTGGGGTACACTGTGAGGGTGTTCAACCTCGTCAGCCCCGAGAACTCCGACTCGTGGAACTGCCTGAAAGAAATTGAGGGGCAGGAACTGATGGCGCAGCTTTTCGTGGATGTCATCATTAAAAACACCAACGGCACCGGGAAAAGTGACCGTTTCTGGGACTCAGGAGAGATGAATCTGCTGAAAGCACTGGTCTTGTACGTTGACCTCACCTACCCGCCGGAACAGCGGAACATCGGTGAGGTGTACAACCTTATTACCCAATGCAGCGAAAGCCAGTTGGACAGCCTGTTTGATGTCCTGCCGCTGACCCACCCCGCCAAAGCGCCGTACAGCCTGTACCAGCGGGCTTCAGATTCGGTGCGCAGTGGTGTTATCAGCGGGCTGGGCAGCCGGTTGCAGGTGTTCCAATCGGAGCTTATCAAGAAAATCACTGCCTATGACGAAATCAGCCTTGAACTGCCGGGACAACAGCCTTGTACGTATTACCTCGTCACCAGCGATCAGGACAGTACCTTTGATTTTCTGGCATCGCTGTTTCTGTCCTTTGCCTTTATCAAACTCGTGTGCTATGCCGATGCCAATTGCCCCGGTGGGCGGCTTCCTGTGCCGGTCCATGTGCTGGGCGAGGAGCTGACCGCCTGCGGTACGATTTCTGAATTATCCCGGCGCATCAGCGTTATCCGCTCCCGCAATATCTCTATGTCCTGCGTATTCCAGAATCTTGCCGGCCTGCAAAACCGCTATCCGCAGAACCAGTGGCAGGAAATTTTGGGCAACTGCGATGTGCAGCTTTTTCTCGGTTGCACAGACCAGTTGACCGCCGAGTACGTCTCCCAGCGCACCGGCATCGCCAGCGTGGCGGTGTCCAGCACTTCCAAGGCACTAAGCACCCTGCGCGTCTCCGACTATACGCCGCAGTACCACGAAAGCAGCGGTGTCGGAAAGCGGCCGGTGCTGACCCCGGACGAAGTGCTGCGCCTGCCGGTAGATGAAGCGCTCGTGATTCTGCGCGGACACAAAGTTCTGAAAGTCCACAAGATGGACTACTCTCTGCACCCCGCTTACAAGCAGCTACGAGAGTGCAAGGCATCCGCGTATATCCCGGAGTGGCGGAAAGCCCTACCCGCAACGCTCGAAGTTTCCTCGGCGGAAGCAGCAAAAGCATCACCCACGGCACCACCTAAGCCTTGAAACGCTGCCGCGTACAGAGCAAATATGCCGGTCGCGTGACCGATGTACATAAGGGCATCGTTTATGTGCGGCTTTCCAACGGTGTCAACGCTGTGGCCCACTCCTGCTATGACCGCCGCACACCCGGCAAAAAGGATGACGTCAGCTTTGTGGTGACAAAGCTGGACGAGAAGCGCAGCATTGCCGTGGGCATCATCACCCGCATTATCCGTCAGAATCTGTAACCGATGAACCGTGGGCAGCCCCGGCGGCTGCCCATCTTCTTACATGAAAGGATTCGTAAAATGGCTGTTTTTCGCGTAGAGCGCATTAAGGACTATACCGTTATGAGCAATCATCATCTTCGCAATAAAAATCTGTCTCTGAAGGCCAAGGGCCTGCTGTCGCAGATGCTTTCCCTGCCAGACGACTGGGATTACACCCTCAAAGGGCTTGCCGCCATCAATAAAGAGAGCGTGGACGCTATCCGCACTGCAATTTGGGAATTGGAGGATGCCGGGTATGTAGTGCGCACCCGTGTCCGGGATGAGCGCGGCTGCCTGCGGGGCTGCGATTACTATGTCTATGAGTACCCGCAAACACCCTCGTCCGGCTCCAGCAGCAGCGCTGAATCTGTGCCGCCTATACTGGAACCCCTTACATCGGATTCTGCTGCACTGGGAAATCCCATGCAATTAAATAAAGAAATACAAAATAAAGAGAAACAAAATACTAATCCAATCTTATCCTAGGGCGAGTCCGTGCGGACAAAAGTCCGCGACAACATCGAACTGGATCTGCTTTGCCACAATCAGCCGGAGAGCGCCCCCTGTGATGCAGGAGATCTACGAACTGGTCGTGGAAACGATCCAGCTTCGCAGCCCTGTACTTCGGCTAGGGAATAACCTGTTTCCGATGGCCTTGGTGAGGGAACGCCTGTTGCAGCTGACAAGCGAGCATATCCGCTTTGTCCTTGACGGTCTGCGCAATCTGCGCACAGACGTCAAAAACCTAAAGAAATATCTTCTAACAATGCTGTTCAATGCGCCTGTCACGCTAAACGGCAGAACCATGCTGGATGTGCGAAAGTCGGTCAACAGCGGATTTCGTCCGATGCTGGCGTAACGCCACGAAGATGTGAACAAATTGTAAAATTTGAAAAAGTGGTCAAAATTTTTAAATTTTTGCGTTCGAGATGACAGTAATAAGGGCAAATGGGTATCGACGCACAATTATAAGCGCCGATACGGCGAGCGAGGTGCGCCAGCTGCTAAGCAAAAAGCGCAGATAATACTGGATGTATTATCGAGCATTTTTGCAACGCAGATGGTGCGCCGCAGCCGACGAAGCGGTGCTTAGAATTTGCGGAGATACCCGTTGGTTTTCCCAGCCTATTTTGCAACAAATTGGAGGTGAAATTCTATGAAACAAACTCGTATCCATTGTCCCTATTGCGGCTCTCTTGCCACGCTGCGCCTGGCAAGCGCGATTCATGGTCTGTCCGATATTTCCGCCGGAACGTATCTGTACGTCTGCCGCCGCTGGCCGCCTGTGATGCTTATGTCACGGCTGACCGCCGCACGAAACAGCCCCTTGGCACCCTTGCCAAGAGTATGAAGTCGATGTACAGGAGTTTATGCTCTGGTCTATCCTCAACTGGCGCATCCTGCGAGAAGAAGAAATCGGCAGCTACTATGAAAAGGTGGCGAGCAATACCAACGTCACCATCCACCGCAGCTGGCAGGACTGCGTGCAGCGCTTGCTGGTTCGCGGGCTTATTGTTGCAGGCACCGGGGATACCGAGTATGATGCGCTGTACGATCTGCTTGCCTGCCGCTTCATTGTTCCTATCGGCGCGACGTGGCCGCTGCGGGTGCTGTCGTTCCTCAAACTGACGTTTTTGGAGGGCATCTCTTGGAAAATCACTCGCCGCCTGTTCCATGTGGATGCCCGCAGTTCCTGCGAGAAAAAGGTCATCCGCCTCGCCCGGCAGACACCCCTCTCCTGTGCGGAAATTATTAAGTGTATTGAGATGGACATCCGCCGCCTGAAGGACGGCTACGATGTGCTGGACAAGTTGTATGACGACAATGACCTGAACTGCGACAACTTTGCACAGGCTGTCCGGGAGTACCGTTGCAGCCGCGAGGTCATCACGGCAGTAGCAAACCTCTACTTGCGGCAGCAGATTATGATTGATACATACTAACGCCTTATTCGCATTGATATACAGTAATATGTTCATCGTTTAGGCACACAAAAGGCACAGCCGACGAATCTATCGGCTGTGCTATACTATGTGTGGTATAGAGGTCATTCCTGCAATAACCAATCGGCAACATCGTAAATGTCGATTCCCTCGTAGCTATATTTGGGGTGTCTGGTTCTGGCCAGAATCATTTTGGGGTATGTATGAAGAGAAAGTACGCAAATTCAAATGTTATTACTGCCCGGATTGCAAGCTCTACGCCGGGTCTGAAACGAAAATAGTTCACGGTCGGCGCATGAAACCGAACACAAAATACTGCACCGGCGGCAAAAAGATCATCATCTTTCGCTCTGATGACCCCAAGGTAAATGTACCGAAATGGTGTCCTAAGCTGCGTGTGCCGCCCACATTGCGGATTTACCACTTCCGCTCATCGGGAATCGAGGCAGGAGAGAGCATGCTTGCGGCCAACGGAATCTCGTTTTTCCCATACCCCAGCCGCTATGCAGTGCGGTATGAGGGAGAGTCACCTTATACGGCGATGGAATTTGCAAAGCAAATCAAAAATCATTCTTTGGCAGAGTTGCTCTCTATGCAGCTACTGCCCTATGAGATTCTGGAAATCGACGATGGCATCCGCCCGTACTGTTTCCTTGTAGAACGTCTCGGTCACATGCGGTGCATCCGCTTCAAAAGCGATATTGCACGCGAAAACAATTATGATGGTCAACTTGATTTTGTTGGGACTTCGCAGCCTTACCAGTTATAGTTACTTGTAAGGGCGTCAATTTTTGTTATCATTTTTCCTGTATAACTGCCAATAGTCTGCACGATGTAAACGCCATAAGTTCCAATCAAGAGTAAATATCAAGTTATTTTTCCAGTAAAAGTGGCCGCTCATCATATGAGCGGCCACCATTGCTATAAAAGTTTATTTTTATAAATGCCGATTAATGCCCGGATTTTCTATGCGACCTCTTGCGCATATTCAGATTCTTCTATTTAGATACAGACCATATCCGCGACTAGAATAGAAGTACGGAACAGCCAGATACGTTTTCTCATTCTGGTTTTGGTATTGGTTGTAAACATACATGTCCACAGTCTGTCCACGCTTGTTCAAGCCGTTATAGCGCTCGCCAAAGCCAGCAAATTGCTCATCTGCCGGAGAAGTATAGCTGTCTCGGACTTTATCAATCACATCGCTCCCATCTGTGCGCCAAGAGAGTTCACTTCCAATCGTTCCATTACCAGACAGTTCACGGTTATTGATAAGATCATAAATTTCGATGCCATAGGGGGATTTCGTTACAGTCACCCGAAGAGAATCTGTCGTGATCACAACCGTATCGGCTGTCTCGGTCAGTGCATAGTCCGAAATGCCGGAAGCAAATGTCCCTGTTCCCTTCGGAGAAAGCTGGAATCGCAAGGTTTTACTATTTGTAAAACTAAGCGACAGTTTCGGGGAAAATGTTCCCTGATCTGGAATAACATCAAAGACGATGTGATCCTGTAAGTTCGCATTCAAAGCTACTTGCTTTGCGTGCTCCCACCCTGTTACATGGAACGTAAATGGACCCACTTGTTTGAAATCTGCGCCGTCTTTTGCAGCCCAAACAGTGTACTCAACTGTATCGCCCTTTGCAAAGCTTCCCAGCGAGATTTCCCAATATGTATTGTTCCCGCTGTTATACTTCCACTCCGCACCCTTATCTGTTCTGGGCTCACCATTAACAGTATATGTAGCCCATACGGACTGTCCCGGTTCAATCGGCCATGTGGTTCCTTTTACTATAACATTTTCACCTTCTGCAGGGTTGCGAGGTGTGCGCTCTGTTTCGCCAATATCATAAATGCAGTTGTTTCCATAGGGCTCATGCCAAACGCCATCCAATGCAAAAGCGGATGGTGCCACCAAAGAAAGAATCAATGTGAGTCCCACAAGTAATGATACTACTCTTTTCATCGTAACCTCCCTGATTGATTTTCTATCAAGTCTGCCAGCCTTTTATTGCCAGCAATTGACTTAACGATAGAAGCGGATAATTGACGTTCGGGCAATCTTTTGCTGGTCCGATTCCAGCCACCAGAAAGCCCCCATTGAGGGCGGCTTTCACACCTGCCTCGGCATCTTCAACGACAAGGCAATCACTTGGCTTTTGGTGCAGTTTTTCTGCCGCCAGCAAAAAGACCTCCGGATCCGGTTTTGAATGTGAAATTTGATTTCCATCTACAATAACATCAAAGAATTTTCCAATTCCAAGTTTTTCTACAATAAGCGGTGTATTCTTACTTGAAGATCCGATAGCCATCGGGATATGGACGGCATGTAGCTTTTCCAGCACTGCCCACGCGCCATCTGCCAAATCCTTTGAAGTTATATTTTGTAGTAGCTCTCTGTAGATATTGTTTTTCTTTTCTGCAAGCAGAAATTTTTCCTGCTCGCTATAACGGACTGGTGAATTGCGCAGGATTAGTTTGAGACTCTCCATCCGCGAAACGCCTCGCAGCTGGTTATTGACTTCTCTATTAAAAGGAATATGCAATTCATCAGCTATGGCTTTCCATGCCATATAGTGATATTCATCTGTATGGCACAGAACACCATCTAAATCGAAAATAATAGCGTTCATAGGCAAATCCTTTTGACTGCAAATAAACAGCCTCTTGCGGTCAGCAAAAATGGTGAATTTGAACGGTTTCTGCTCCAGTTCCTTCCACGCGGACCTTTTCGTTTTTCCACTCGCAGGTAAGAACCGACTTATTTGTGGTGAAAGTACTTTTGCCTGCCGCTCCAGCGACAAGCAGAATCAGTTTAGAATTAAGATTCTGAGAAACTGGATTGCCAAGTGAATCCATGCCATCAGCATGCAGAGGAACTGCATAGCCGCCGCGGATAAAAACAGGGAATTTCATATCTGCCGTCGTAGAAATTGTCTGGCAGCCATGATAGCATTTTCCCGTAAAAAAGGCGTACCATTCGCCCTCCGGCAGATAGACTTCTCTTGCAGTTTGGTTTTCTTCCAACAGCGGTGCAACAAGGATAGCATCCCCCAGAAGGAATTCGTCCTCAACTTGGTGAGCGGCTTTGTCCCGCGGCCATTCGTACACCAGCGGACGCATCATTGGGACTTTCTCTGCTGCGCACCTGAATGCAGCGGCCATCAAATAGGGCTGCAAATTCATTCTGAGCCAATGCCAAAAACGCATCTCTGTCACGAATTCAGGAGAATTATAGACTGCTGCCATATTCCACGGGCTGCGTTCATTGTTTCCCTCGCCGCCTGGCATCAATTCTTTGAACTGACCGCCATCGGGTTCAGAATGCCATTGCATAATTGGCGTAAAACACGCCAGCATCGTTGCACGGCGATAGAGATCCAACGTCGGAAGCGGCCCTGCAAACCCGGCAAGATCAAATCCCCAGAACAGAATGCCGCTTAAAGCTGCACTAAGCCCTGCGGAAAGGACATGCCGCAGTTCATCATTTGTGGACTGCTGATCCCCACCCCAATGGCACGGTGTTGTATGCTGTCCCATATAGCCTGCACGGCTGAAAAGGACATGATTATTGCCCAAAAATTGGGTATATGCCTTCGTGTATTGCTGCGGATAGTAGTTGCGGCTTTCCTTGCCCGTACTGCCATCATAAAAGGAAACTGCATCTGTGCAAACAAATTCGCCGCCATCGGTTTTGAATCCATCTACGCCCATGTCAAGCAGGTACCGTCTTTTCCCGAACCATGTTTTGCAAGTTTCAGGATTTGTAAAATCAGGGATCATCGAGCCGGGGAACCAATGCCCTTCCGGAATCTTATAGGGTGTTCCATCCAAGTTATGAATGCACAGGGAGCGTTTTACTGCATCCTCCCGATCCAAATCATTCTGATGATTTCTGATTTCATCATCGCCTTGCTGCTTATACACCGGGACCTGCCAGAGCACCAGATGAAGTCCTGCCTTATGCAGCTTTTCAATCATTTCTTGTGGGTTCGGCCAATAGGCGCTTTCCGAATAGTCAAAGTCACCTACTGCAAAAGGCCCCCCGTTCGGCTTTTCCTTATATTTGGCACCATTAAAAATGTAAAAGGTTGCTTCATCGCTCCATGCTTCAAGAACCAGAACAGTAGCCGGGAATTGATACTTCTTCAGAATTTCAATCTGCTTTTCCGTTTCCTTTTGCGTGTTCCAATGGTTTGCAGAGATCCACGGCCCGAAGACCCAGTCAGGCGGAAGAATCGCAGGCCCGGACAAAGACATATACTCAGAAATCAGTTTTGCAGGCGTTCCTGCGTTGAATATAAACTTACAATTGCCGGGCGCATGAACCGTTATGACGTTTTTCTGTGTGAAATCGAATATCAATGTGCCACCAGACAATGTACAGAAAGAGAACCCTGTATCCGTGAAAAAGAACGGCGAGGGACAATAGCTTTTATCCCCTTGATTACAGAACTTTTCTTCCACCTCGATTTTCACGATGCGGTCATTCTGGTTGAGTCCATTATACCGTTCACCCATTCCATAAACTGCTGAATACACAAGACTCATGGTGAGCAGTTTTGTCTGTTCATTCCAGCATATAGAAGCCACCTGACCGTCTACTGGTATGTTCAGATTGGCATCGTTCTTATTAGGCTCCCACTCAATCATATGCTTTTATCCTTTCACGCCGCCAACCGTAAGGCCTTCTTTGAAATACTTCTGCGCAAAAATATAAACGATCAGAATCGGAATAATCGAAATCAGTGCGCCAGCCATTGTCAGGTTGTACTGATTCTTGTACTGGCCGGATAATGTGCTCAACAGCAGCGGAAGCGTAAATTTGCTTCTTTCGCTCAGCAAAACCAACGGCAGTAGGTAATCATTCCACATGTCCATAAATGCAAGGATTGCCAGCGTTGCCATAGCGCTGCCGCTCATGGGCAGTATGATTTTGAAAAAAATGCGCCACATGCTCGCGCCATCAATAACAGCAGCTTCAATATAGGCATCGTTGATCGTCATCATTTTCTGCCGCATCATAAAAATGGCAAAGGCATTAAACAGCTGCAACAGCATAAACGCATTTAAGCTATTGGTAAGGTGCATATTCGTCATGATAATGAACAGTGGAATAAACGTGATCTGCGACGGAATCATCAGCGCCGTAACATAAATGCCAAAGACCGCATTACGTCCCTTGAACGGAATTTTTGTCAGTGCAAATGCAGCCATCGCGGCACACAGAAGCCGCACTGCCGTGCAAAGAACAGACACGTAAAAGCTGTTGAAGATAGAGCCCACAAATTCCGGCATAGCAAAAAGTTTTTTGTATGCATCAAGTGTCGGTTCTTTTGGGATCCACTCCACGGGAATGCTCATAATAGCGCCGCGGCCTTTTAAGCTGGTGATAATCATCCAATAAAACGGGATGCAGACAATTATGGCCACCAACAATCCCAGTACATAAAATGCCACTTTTCCAATGATTCGTCTTTGTTTCAGCCCTGTCAAAGAAGATGTTTTAGCGTTAGTCATCGTAGTTCACCCACTTGTTCTGAAGTTTCATCTGAACCATTGTCAGAAGCAGCAAAATCGCAAACAGAATCCAGCTATATGCGGCAGCCGTACCCATTTCATAATAACGGAAGCCGCACTTATAAATGCGTTCAACCATCACCATTGTCGAGCCAAGCGGGCCACCATCGGGGGTCATGATCATAATCTGCGTAAACAGCTGGAAGGAGTTAATCAAGCTGATAATCAAGACAAAGAAAAGCGTAGGAGTCAGCAATGGCAATGTAATTCTTGTAAACTGTTTGATTTTGCCGGCACCGTCGATTGCCGCCGCATCGTAGTATTCCTGATTGATTCCCTGAAGGCCAGACATCAGCATAAGGCCAAAGTACCCCATATCCTTCCAGACCGAGGCAAGAACGATTGCTGGCATTGCCCACTTTGAGCTTTGAAGCCACGAGGGCCCCTCAATTCCGAACAAGGCCAGAATATTGTTAATAGCACCATACTCAGGACTAAGAACCCATTTCCAAATCAATGCGCCCGCAACCCATGAGGTGATAACCGGGATATAGTAAAGAACGCGGAAAATTCCAACACCCTTTACATGACTGTTCAAAATGAGCGCCACAATCATGGAGGCAATAAGCATCAAAGGAATGTAGAGGATCACAAATTCCAGCGTGTTTCCAATCACCTGATAAAACTCTTTTGATGTGAGAATTTCCTTATAGTTCTCGATCCCTACGTAGAATCGATCCATGAATCCGCTAAAATCACTGAACAATGTCAGTTCGCTCAATCCATCCCAACTGGTCAGGCTGACAAAAATTTGCATAATCATTGGGATGATACTGAACACAACAAAACCAGCCAAACTTGGAAGCAAAAATGGTAATGCTGTTTTCCAGCTTGCCAATCGGGAATTTTTCATATTCTATAAACCCTCCGATAAAAATACGGGGACAGGCTCCCGCCTGCCCCCGTCAAACTATTTACTTGGTCAAATCGATTTTCTGTTCGCACTCAGCCTGCATATCCTTCAGCGCCTGCTCCGGGGTGACAGTGCCGGCAGCCGCAGCGCTCAAATGCTGACCAACGATGTCCTGCAGCTCTGCATACTGGGTGATAACAGGAGGAGTCACAAGGTAATCAAGGCTCTTAAAGACCGCTTCGCGATTTGCCGGAGGAGTCTTTTCTTTGTACTGAGCGATGATATCCTCGTCCTGAACCGGAGGCAGCTCCCAGCCTGCGTCCAGGCGGATCTGCGTTGCTTCACGGTTGGAGGAAATGTAGGTGATGAACTTAACGGCTTCATCAGCAACCTGAGAATCTTTGGAAACGACGTAACCGTTGGAGAAGAAGTGCGTAGCCTTCTGAGTGTGACCGGGTTCAACAACGATATCCCAATCGAAATCGCAATTGCTCGTATATTCGGGGAATGCCCAAATACCCGTCACAATCATGCCAAGGCGGCCAGACTCAAACAGATCCCAGTCACCCATGCCTGCCATCTGCTCCTCGGTGGGCATAACATTGGTTTTCTGCTGCATGTCAACCATGTACTGCAGCGTTTCAATGTTTTCCGGGGTATCCATCGTGAACTCCGTAAAGTCATCATTGAAAAGGCTGCCGCCGTTCTGCTTAACGGTCTTATAGAACTCGTTGAAGGAAATGGGATGATAATAGCCGTAGATATTATCACCCAGCGCACGGATTTTCTCCGCCGCAGCCATTGCATCCTCCCACTTCCAGTCATCCGTGGGATAGTCGATGCCGGCCTGATCAAACAGATCCTTGTTGTAAATCAGCACAACATTCGAGAAGCTATCAGGAACACCATACTGCACGCCGTCAGCGCTGAACGCTTTCAGGGCCATATCGTTGTAGATAGAGGTGTCGATACCGTCTTTGGTCAGGATGTCATCCAGCGGCATCAATGCGCCCTTCTTTGCGTAGGAAACGAAATTCTGGTAATCCAGTTCAAAAACATCGGGAGCCTGGCCGCCGGAAACCTTCGCCGTCATCTGCGTAAAGTAGTCGTCATAGCCATAGGTCTGCAGGTCGATGGTGACATTGGGGTTTTCTTTCATATAGTTGTCAACCATCTGCTGCAGATACTGCTCGTTGTCTCCGGACCCGGAGTACTGTGCAAACGTGATTGTCACAGGCTCATTAGAAGCCTCCAATGCTGCCGTGCTTTCCGTAGAAGCTGCATCAGAAGAGCTTGCCACGGTACTTGCAGACGAGGCTGCCGGACCGCAGGCACTGAGTGCAAGCATTGCGGCCATCGAGCATGCCATGTAAGAAATCGCCTTTTTCATTGTTTTTCCTCCTTGTATAAGTAGTGGAACACTTGATTTTTTGCTCTTCTTCGCTTACAATTATTATAGAAGAGCAATAAGACGCTCTTTGGATTTGGGCTGCACAGACTTTGGACGGTTGGTGCAGTCCTTTTTTATTCCTTCCCTCTCATATCTCGAACGGATTCCCGGCGAGAAAGGCTAACCGGAATAATAACCTCTCGCTTTGTCATATCCGCGTCTTGAATGTTATCTAAAAGCAGTTCAACTGCTTTTTCACCTTTTTGAGAGATTTCTTGGCGAACCGTCGTCAGTCCTGGTGTCAGGTATTTAGAAATCTCCAAATCGTCAAATCCAACGATAGAAATATCATTGGGAACCGAAACTCCCTGTTCGTAGAACCCCTTCATGGCTCCAATGGCTAAGATATCAGCGGTAGCAACCACTGCTGTGACATCTTTATTTTTATTGCACAGTCTGCGTGCAAGTTCGATGCCACTGTCGTAATCCACCTTACCTTCATAAACAAGCGTGGAATCATATGGGATTCCGGCTTCTTCCAGTGCCTGTTGGTAGCCGCAGAGCCTTTTCTTTATGACACCGTTTTCTTTGATTTGACCGCAGAAAAAAGCAATTTTTTTATGCCCATATCCAATCACATGATTGGTAGCCAGATAACTTCCATAGGCATCATCAATTCGTATGCTATGGTAATAATGATCGTTACAGTAGCTGTCAATCAATACAATGGGGATTTGTGTTTTCTTCATTTGACGGTAAAAGTCATCCGGGTACATACCGATAACAATAATTCCGTCAAGGTTTCTCTCTTTAGCCAAAGTCAAGTAGCTTTCATTTACATCCGTGGCTGAAATAATCACATGATAGCCATGCTGTCTTGCGTGATACTCGATGCTGCCAACGATTTCACTGTAAAAATCATTTTGCAGCATCAGTTTGCTGCCGGGCTCGGTCTGTGGAATGACAATTCCAATCAGCTTTGAATCTCTGCTGGACAGGCTTCGCGCACTGAGATCGGGAACATAATTCAAATCCCGAATCGCGTCGTACACACGGGTCTTGGTCTGCTCGGAGATTGATTTCTTGTCATTCAAAACATAAGACACCGTAGCCGTACTGACTTGGGCACGCTCTGCCACATCTTTTAGTGTTGCGCGTCTTGCCATATCGACTCCACCAATCTTACGGATTTAGTTTAAGCGTTTAACTCGTTTCTCTGGCATTACAATACCACGCCGGCAGCAAAATGTCAACAGTTAATTAAATTAACCTGCTATTTATGAAAAAATATTGTTGACTATGCCGAACATTCCTGTTATATTGATGATAGCAACAAGGTTAATCGATTAATCTTATTTGTATACTCATTTCACTTTATAAGGGGATTCACTATGGACAAGTATCTGCCAACCGGCAACGATTTCGTTTCTTTGCCCCGCATCAACGAACGAACGGGCGGGATAGAGGACATAACATTCCTATATATGGCCGCAAAAGGACTTATAGATATTCGCGGGAGCGAATCCACACCTTTGATTCAGCCTTATGCTCATTTAGATGGCGTCGGTTCCCTCTCTCCGGCTCATCTTGCGTGGACCCGGCTTGATGATTGGTTGCCCCAGTCTACCGCACAGCTTGGCAGCCTTGAACTCAAAACCCTTTATATGCCGCCTATCGATGAACGCGGTTTCGCAATTCAGATGACGGTTCATAACACTTCTGAAAGCGCACAAGATGTTGCTATAGGGTTAAATGGATGCTGGGCCTCCTCTTGGCACTGTGTAAACGAGGACAAGCCGTTAAGTGGTAAAGCAACCTGTTTCCGCAGTGGCTGGAACAGCAGTTTGATTTTCGAATATCACGCAGGATTCCCGATGTTTGCCTTTGCTCCTATGGCCGATGCACAAACAGATTCTTCTTTTACCTGTTCCGATGATGGCAGTATTACTTACGATTTATCCCATCACTGTACAATTGCTGCCGATGGAACAGCCTCGGTCGTATTTTATTGGGGTCTCGGTTTCGAGGAAGTTGCTGCCGCAACAAGCGCCAAAGAAATGCTCCGGCAGACTTTCGATGCGGAACTCACAAAAACAAGGGCTTGGCTTCAAGAGCGTCGTGTCACCTTTAATGGTGATGCAAAGCTCACACAGCTCTACAATACGAATCTGTTCTTCTGTATGTTCTTCTCAACCGGCATTACACTTGACACCGAAGAGTTGGTGCTCGTTACCAGCAGAAGCCCCCGCTACTATGTAAGTGCCGCTTATTGGGATCGAGACAGTCTGCTTTGGAGTTTCCCGGCTATTTTGGACGCCGATTCCGAACGTGCCAAAGAAATGCTTTCCTATGTATTCGGCCGACAGCGCCGAAACTTTGGCATCCATTCACGATACATTGATGGCACTGTTTTGGAGCCGGGCTTTGAGCTGGACGAACTCGTTGCCCCTCTTCTGGCGCTCGAACGCTACATTAACAAAACTGACGACAAATCCATTTTGAGTGATCCCGATATTGTTCAAGGCATAAGCCTCATTTTGAATCGCCTGCGGCAGCATGAAGCCGCATCTTGCAGATTGTATGATACTTTCCTGCAGCCAACAGACGATGAGCACGTTTACCCCTATATTACATACGATAATGTGCTTGTGTGGAAAGCACTTAAAGATTTGGCCCAACTCGCACCTCAATATGCACATCTTGAAAAAACTGCCGATGAAATCAAAGATGCTATTATGACGCATTGTGTCCAAAAGGACGCAGAGGGGAAACCTTATTTCGGATGGTCTATTGATTTGAACGGCAGTCACGATGTTTACGACGAGCCGCCGGGAAGTCTACAGCTGCTTCCCTTCTTCGACTTTTGCAGTCCCACTGATGAGATATACCGCAATACCGTTGCAATGATTCGTTCGCCGGAATACAAATACAGCTTTGCTAACAGTCCAATCAACGAAATCGGGTGTCCACACGCACCTCACCCCTGGATCTTAAGTTTAGCCAATAGCTTGCTGTGCGGGCGCGTAGAACATTGCCGCGCCATTTTAGAAAAAATCTCTATGGACAATGGCATCGCATGCGAAAGCGTTGATGAAGTGACTGGTTACTGCACCACCGGCGAGGCTTTCGCTACCTGCGCAGGATTCCTTTGCCATTCTATCTGTGAAGCATTACTATAAAAGAAAGAAGGATGCTTTTATGCGTCAAGACATAATTTTGAAGCCTTGGCAAATTGAGCTTACGACAAGTAGCACAAATGACAGTTTTGAAGAAAGCACTTTTTTCACCGGGAACGGACGCATGGGCATCCGTGGATATCTCCCCTTCTGGCAGGAAAAGCGCACCTTTGAGACAGGTTTGTTCGTTGCTGGCATCTTCGGTGAAATCAAACCCGGCATCACCGATTTTGTGAACCTGCCTACCCCCGTCTGGGGAAATATCGAATGTGATGGACATCCTATTACACTTTCCTCCCCTATATCCGGCACGTTAGATATGAAAACAGGCGTTCGCTCACAGTCCTTTTTTGCCACAAGCGGTGAAACCACTCTAAATATTGAGCATCAGGTATTCTGCAGTATGTCCGATCCCTCACTGCTCGTACAGCGGCTTTCTTTCTCCGCATCACGCACCTCCAATATCTCGGTATATGCAGGAATTCACACTGCCTGCTGCAACTGCCCTGTTCCGGATGATCAGGTAAAAGAAAATCACGAAACTATCAAACTTGCCGAGCCCACCCAGCATGACATGTGCAAGGATTCTGTCGATTGTACTTTCTCCATTTTAGGTACCGGCTTGATTGTAAGAGAACAGATGTCTTTCCATACTTCTTTTTCAGATTCTGAAGACTATATCTCTGATGATGTCCTTGGAAAGCAGTGGTGCGGGATTTTACAAAGCGGTCAAAAGGTTGCTCTGGAAATCACCACGCGCATCACCACAAGTCGAGATATCGACTCTCTTATTGGGAGCAATGAAACCTCTGGCACTTATGATGAACTGCTCTCCAAATCCTCGATTGCATGGGCCTCTCGATGGAACGAGTCTGATATCGAAATCGATGGAGCACCTGATGATCAGTCCGCTGTGCGGTACAACATTTTCCAGCTTATCACCAGCTGTTCTGCCCGCGACAGCAGCGTAAGTATCGGCGCTCGCGGATTGACGCACACACGGTATAAGGGATGCTATTTCTGGGATACCGATCTCTTTATGTTATCCTTTTTCCTGTATACCCACCCCGAAGCCGCCAAGAACTTAATGGAATATCGCGTAAGAACCCTTCAGCAGGCAAAAGAGAACGCCAAAAAGATGAACAATGCCGGCGCTCGGTATCCTTGGATGACATCTTTCGACGGTTCTGAGCAGTGCGAAAGCTGGGACATTGGTGCCAGTGAGCTGCACATTACCGCAGATATTCCTTTCGCTATGCAGCAGTACTTTGATGCCACCGGTGATGAGAATTTTCACCTGCAAGCTATGGAAGTTTACATCGAAACTGCCCGCTTCTGGTATAGCCGCTGCATCATTCATCCTGATGGCTCTGCTGACCTCATGTTCTGCAAGGGGCCTGATGAATATTGCGGCATTACCAACAACAATCTCTTTACTAATTGCATGGTAAGGTTCAATCTGGATTTGGCCATCAAGGCAGCGCTGAAACTCAAGGAAACCGATTCCAATCGGTATTCGAAGCTTTCCCTCAGCGATGAGGAAGTCCTTGCCTGGCATTCTCTGCGAGACAATCTAAAAGAATGTCGCGATCCGCAAACTGGCCGATATTTGCCGGATGAGACTTTTTCTCGATTAGAGCCCGTGGACATTAAAACACTCAAAACCGATGATGGTGCCAGCTATCATCATGTTTGCTTTGACCGTCTGCAAAGGTATCAAGTTATCAAGCAGGCTGATACGCTGCTTCTGATGTCCCGGCTGCCTAAGAAGTTCACTCCTAAAGAGCGTCTGAACGCATGGGAAGATTTCGAGCCGTGCTGCTTGCACGATTCCACGCTGAGCTTCGCCAGCCATGCACTTTTTGCTGCACAAAACGGCCTGCAGGAAGCTGCCGAAAAATACTTCAAAAAAGCGCTGTATCTCGACCTACACGAAATCATGAACAACACCGGAAAAGAAGGTCTTCATCTTGCCTGCTTGGGCGAAACGTGGTCGAGCATTTTCTTCGGCTTCTTGGGAGCGAACTTTAATGGAGATACGCCGGTCTTCTCCCCTGTCTTGCCGTCTGGATGGAAGGCGCTGAGAATGAATTTCTATTGGCGGGGAGAATCCTATCGACTCATAGTCTCTGAAGGACATCATTCCATTTCTAAAGTTTAACTTTTATCTCATTTAATTGTAGTTTTTTCCCTTCTACCACCTTTTCTTCCGCCAAGCACGTAATGTTCTCTCACCATCTTGTTGTTGCCCATGCTGGGTGTATACAAAATAAAAGATGTCAACCTATCAAAGGTCGACATCTTTTATCCATTCTTAGGGGAGGACTACAAGTCTCGATTTAATGTAATGTTTTTATGGTACATACTTATTTTACTAAAGTCATGACAACCACAATCAAGACCACGTCCTGTGCCAGAAGAAGTGTTCCGCCCCAGAGGAACGCCACAAACTTCTTCTTGATTTTCACCTTGATTGTACCTTCAACCTCAACGAATTTCTTTTTCATCTTGTCATCGCTCCTTTTGTTTTGTACTTAATTAGGGTGCATATTTCCCCCACTATTACTATATCAAATCCAGCCTTACTCCATAGAGTTTATCTATTACACAATCTTCTTTTGCGCAGCGTATCACCAGATAAAATGTACAAAAAAATTGAAATTTCTACATCTTGAAACTGTGGTAACATATTAATCGTTAAATTTCTATGGCTTTGATGCCAGAAAGGATAAAACAAACATGAAAAAGGGTTCAGCAAAAAGGGTGTCTTCTCTTCCGTCAAATGCTGAGTTCAATCTCGGCGGTCTTTATCACGCCTTGCGCATTGCCACCGTGCGCAGCAGTGATTCTCTGTGGGTTCCATTCGATAAGGAGGGAAAATGTTGCAAAGTTATTCATTCCCCTACGCAGCCTCAATATGTCGAAACGATTTGTTGCCTTCTCTACACAAATGACGAGCTCAACACTTCACTTCGGATTGACCCTTCCAGAGCATCCCGTCTCGTTAGCAATACTGCACACGTTCCGGACTATTTCACCAACAAATTTTTAGCTGATAATATTTTCGAGACTTTTTCTCTTAATGTTCGTGACCGATTTCTTTCTCGCTTCACTAATGAACAACACGAATTCTTCCGTCAACTTCTGGTTGAATTGGTTCAGAAAATTCCCAAGAACTCGGAATCTGCCTATCTTGCTTCCAACCTTCCCCCAGAATATTTAACCGATTTAGACGCAAATAACGAAAAATATTATACCGCAATCTCTCGCATCATGTTTGCCGCTCTTCGCCAAGAAAACATGAAGTCCGACCCGGTTCCTCTTCCCGCATGGCGAAACAAACCCAAAGATCTTCTCCATGACGATCCTTATGGCCTATCGGTTGAGCATAGCAGCAGTACCGCTCTCTCTATTAAATTGGTCGAGGACAAATCCGATGGTTGCACAAAGGAGTTCTTCAGCTATGAGCGCGCTCTTGAATTCATTGAAAAGAATAGTGCTTTCATCATGAAAATTGATTGTAGCCTTGGTTGCATTACATTGTATTATAAATTAGATACTGAAAACTACACCCTCTGTCGTCTGGAAGAGCCTGACTATATTCGTGCCAGCGATTTTATTGATTTGCACTTAAGTGAATTTCGTCCCAAAGTATCTTGGCGCAATCGCACGCTGTCATCGATGGCATTAAATGGTTTACAAACCGAAAAGTGGACTGGATATGTTTACAAAAACAAAGAGAATCATCTTGTTAGCTATCTGGATTATAAAATTCGAACAGACGGCGATATTGAACTCGGTATTCAGTTAACCTCTGAAACAGAACGAAAGAAGCACTTTGCTACAGCACTTATTAATTACCTTCGTTTTAAATATATGTATGCGAAGTTCTTTACAGGTACATATGAAGAAAACGAGAAAATGCGTGCCGTCCTTAAGATTACCGGCTTTCACGAGTACCTTTTTAAATGCAAAGACCAAAATGGCAAAAAGAACAAAAAACAAGCCAATCGAATTCAAGAACGAGTAAACCCCCATTCACAAAATGGCGAAGGGGAGTTAACCTATTCTGTATATTACAGTGCGCCGTCTGTCATTTCTGAGGTATTCATCCCTTATAAGCATGTCAAACCGTAACTATCTTACCGCAACTTGAAGTGCAAGACATATTGCGGCCCACATCACCACAATAAACTTCAAAAACGCCTTTTTACCCATTTTGATTTTTAGTTTGAAATTAACTTTCATATGTGTTTCCTTCACTCATAATATCCCAGTTTTTCCTACTAGTAAAGCATAGCACTATTAGAATCTTAAATTCCGCCTATATTTATCATATCGTTTCTGCATGCACTACTTATTTTTATAAGCCCACAACAAAATAGCATTTTCTGTTTTTTACACCGCAGAGTTGCTCTAGAGCATAATGAGTACCATCAGTTTTATGAAATTATTTGCACTTTTTTCCTTAACAAAGTCCAACACTTTTCGCATTTTCCAATTGTTAAAAATCAAGTAGGAAACTCCTATAACCAGCCTTTTCCCGTCACCGTGTGTGCCGAACGACCTGCAACAATTTAACCACATAAGAGTAAGGACTCGTAGTAGTTACGGATATTAAAATATCCTTCTGCTGCGAGTCCTTCGTTTGCAAGTGAGGCACTTAGCCTTTCACGTCAAAGTGTTTTGATTGACGCTTTCCCACCATTCTCCCTGCGGTTCATTTTCCTTTTCACTTTCACAAAAAGTCTCCACCACATTATAAGTGGCGGAGACTTTTGCACTTTTAATCATATTCAATTAATGTTCGCAAGTTCGGATTTTCTCTTATTATCGGGGCCGAATTAACCCAACAAAAAAACAGAAAATCCTCTTTGTAATTAGCTTCACCTCGTACTTAGTATCCCACCCAAATTCCTACCTATATTATAATGCATTACCTAAATTCTTAATCGTTAGCAATATGGATCACGTCATAATTTATCCAGCTTAATGGCAAGTACGATACAAGCATTAGAAAACGCAATAGTATATGTACACAAACGCCAGAAGCAGCTTCGTTCTTTCATTCTTTTATGTCGCTTCTGGAAAAAATCTTCTCACAAATTCGGTATATCAAATGATTGTTAACGAACTTCCTTTATATAAACTATTAGCATAGTAATTAAGGGCCTCACTCAAGTTTTTACCAATTTGGAATTCTGCGTTTGATTTTTCCATACTCTTTTTCATGTGATACGCAGATAGCATACCGCCTAAAATTATTATACATACGCTACCTATGGTTACGCTTTTCTTCATTGCTTCGCTTGTTCCCTCTCCAATTGCATTTACCATGTTGCTAAGGGCCACTGTAAAAACAGCAACTATTATCTGCGTCATCAAGTTTGCTTTCTGCTGCTTTTCTTTTTCATCTTTCATATACTGTTGATTTTCCAGAATCAACCATGATATTGCACTTTTCAAATCCAAACCAAAGTCTTCTGCCGTTTCAACAAGCGCTTTCACCGAAACATCTTCAAAATATCTTGTTATTTTTGTCATGCTATGCTTATCATTTATTGAGCATTGCTTACTTTTCGTCCGGGTGCATGCTACCGTACTTGGCATTAGTTTTACAGCCAGATGACCGCTGACAAAGTATAGAATCAAGCTCCAACCATACAATGCTGGTTCCGAAACTGTTATAATATGTCCACCTAACACAATCAAAAGAATTAAAGAAATCAAGAATACCGCTATTGCCAATGCTAAAATTTCGGGGAACCTTGCAGCCTCAATACTATTTTTCAGATTTTCCCACATCCATTTGATCTTGAGAAAGATTGAAATCATCTGACTGTTTTTTGCTTTTTCAATTTGCTTTGGTGACAAACTTTTTCTGTAACATTCTTCCATATACTTTTTATCCGCCATTTTCCAGTTATATTTATAATCTTCTAAAAACTCATCAAACATATGCTACCCCTTTACGTTTTACAGTCCTATCCATTCTACTCACGCCCACAATTCATGATTCCTTTTATGTTCATTATATCGACATATCGTAACAAAGTGAATACAAACGGATTAAAATTTATGAAAATTTAAGATTCTCTTGCCCCCACAAACATTTCCTTATGCTTTTCCGCCAATCAGCGCAAAGTTTTCTTGCACATCACACTGATGGTTTGTATCTGATATCACAGAGAAAGTTCTTCACACTTCGAACGGTTGTAGTGGTTTCTCTCCGCTCATTTCACTTCAAAAATTTCTATGCAGTGTACAAAAATCATACATTGTTCTTGGTAAAGATCATCATCAAACACTCCGTTTATTACTGAGTATTTTCGCAGTAGGTTTTTATATCGGCCAAACAGTCCCTCAAAGGCAGATGCACTTCCCTCTTTGGCTGCAAGTAACAACTCAATAAAAGTCACTTCACATTCTCCATCTTAGTTCGCAATTTTTTTATACTCCTATAATATATGGATGCTACTGTTCTTTCTGTGAGTTTCGTTTCTTGCGCAAGTTCCTTGAATGTTTTTCTTCTTAAGACATACCCCATAACAATAAAGTGTTCTTTCGGTTTTAGTTGCTGCATTACAATCACCAATTCTTCATTTTGAATCTCCAATCCATGCCAGACATCTTGCTTTTCGATTCCAAATTTTGATAGTTTCTCCTCGGTTTCAGTTTGTTTTTCCTTATCTCGCATTTTCTTTTTTATGTAAGCTTGACGTTTTCGCTTTACTGCCAAAACCACATAGGCAGTAAACTGATTTTGACATATATCCTCTTTGGATGTTCCATCGTTCCGTTTTACCATTCTATTCCCCCATCAAGCATCATTGTTTGATGGAAATAATGGACAAGAACAGCAAGGCGGATCAAACCTAATGTGTCGAGTTCAGTTTTGTGGGAGTATACCTCAACCTAATGCAAAAAAGCTTATCCGTTGTCTACTCCGTGAATAACCACATAATTCCTTCAGCCATTTTTCTCATCCTCCGAAAAGATAATTGGGATCAGCAAAACGCCGATCCCAATTATCTTTTCTATTTATCCTTAATCTAGCTGCTCACCGCGGGATAATTGTAATGTCTTCTATATTTTATATTTCATGTTTTTCGAGGTCGAATTTCATCATCACCTTTATGCATAAATATCATTTGAAATTGCACAATTCGCGACCTACCACTTTTTTACAATATAATCTCCCGAAATGACTCGATTCCTACACAGGGGTCGCATCTCTGTGCTCCACGCTGCTGCAGATCTTCCATTTGGCATCGATAATTCGTACAAATAATCTTGCATTTTTTATTGCTATTATAGAATCCCGCATATTCATAGGCAATTTTTCCCCAGTTTCTATGTTGACTGCGGGGCTCGCCATTACTTATCATTATCGTGTCGCTCTTCGGAAGATTCTTCCAATAGTATGTCGGGGTTCCATGATGAGGTGCTTTTATAATCTTATAATGAACATCTTCTATTTGAGACTCAATTTTCTTTATCTCCGGCCTTGGAATATCTCCCGTCATCAAAAGGTTTGCCTCTAATTCACGTGGGAAGTCCTGAAATACCACAGATATACGATTTTCTTGGCATTTTATGCTTTCAATGCTCGCTGCTATCAATTTCATAATTTGCTTATTTTGATTTAATAGCAGCGGAAAGTAATATTCGGTAATCCTATTTTGCAGGTTCTTTATGTAATCTAAATCTATTTTTACGTCCCCTCTTGTTTCCTCATATCTTCTGTACGCATCACACAACGCGCCAATATATTCGTCAATGAACCTTAATGTATACTCGCCATTATCATTAAAATCTGCATCAATCAATTGGAGCAATTTTGTTAATGAATCTGAGACTTTCTTGTTTACCTTAATTTTCCCGAAATCAGGCCATAACACACTGTATGAATCGCCAGCAAAATCGAAATGATCTCCTGCCTTAACGAATTGAATCGTTGCATTGTTATTTGTAAGCTTTACCAGTAAGTCATACAAAGAGAACTTTACTTTTTTCTCTTCATATAAATACACGCTCTCAAACAGTTCTCGAAGAATTTGTATCTGTAGAAAACTATAGGTATTGTCTCTACTCTGCATTAAAAGCAAATTGGGGATGTACGTTCTTTTCAGGCATACATGGTCAAGTAAATCAGTCTCCAGAACACCACAAATATGATCCATATGAAAATGGGATAGCAGTATAGAAACTTCTTCATCTTTGGTATCATTATAAATTTCTGTTGTCACATTAACATTTTTCCCTATTGTCTGCCCTATATCTGCAATACAGTTTTCTGGCGTGTCGCTTCCGAAATCCACAAGAAGATTTTCTTCCCTGCCATCCGCTGATTTTTTCAGTAGAACCGCCTCTCCAAATCCAACATTATACATTTTTATTTTCATATTCTATGAACCTCCGTTAAACTTCTATTGCCGAAGCTTTTATACGACCATCCAGACTTATGTATAGCCATTCCTATACACAGGGAAATGAATCATACGATATATACAAAAGTAGCCCGTCACCTCAGGGATGCGACGGGCTTAAAACAACAGGGATGTTTTACTTCTTATTCTGCGGCTGCGGCAGAGGCTTTTCGGGGCGATGCGGCTGGTAAGTCCAACACACATGGCAAGGCTCGTTGGCTTCTCTACGCAAGGCGGATTGGACAATAGTTCGCATCCCTTTGTGCAGAAGGCTTTCATTTGTTTTCATAGGAATCCTCACTTTCTGATTATATGATTTTTTACTACATTTATTGAATTCCAACTCCTAATCTTGACAAAGCAACTAGCACAGCAACTGCAAATTCGGCTATAATCAACGTATTTGCAAGAATTGGTTTCAGTATAATGAAAATCACTATAAGTAAACTGTACAATGCAAGACGCTTATGTACAGATTTTTTTATGGATTGCAATTCCAACGAGTTGCAGTGGATTTCCGCATTATTACAGGGTGCAAGTACTACAATTCCCCCTGTCGATATGACTAGCAGAACGATTGATACAACCGATACCTTGGCCTGTAACTGGTGAAGTATAATCAAGCAGCTATATTCACAAATCAGCGAGAATACAAAGCAAGACAACTTCGTTGGCATATGCAGCCCATTTGTCTTTTCCCTCAAAAATGCTAAGCCAAGATTTAAAAGTAACACTTGCTGGAAAGGTGCTATAAGAACGCCCAAAAGGATAAGGAACAGAAAGCCTCCAATGTTCATAAAGCGTCGATGTAATGAATAGAGAAGCCAATCACTTTGGTCTTCCTCTATAAGATTCGTCTGAATGCATTTTTGAACAATTTTTTCTGCAAACCGTTCCATTAATAGGCTCCCATTACTTAATAGCTATATATATTAAAGCAGGAAGTCCTATATTTTCCACTATTTTTGTAGTAAAATCAAAGTTTTCTGTCATGAAATGAGAGTATTTGGCAAATCTGTTGCAAATTCAAACCATCCATCTGCGTAATCCATAGCATAGACAGAATGATATTTTGCCAGAGTTGTTTGCACATTCTGTAGGCCATATCCATGAAAAGACGGATTTTCTTTAGTTGTGACTGGGAGTCTATCCGATGATACATCTACCGGTAAGGAGCGATTGCGGACAGCATAGAACAGTTCATTATCATCCAGAACAACTTGTATATAGATTTGCCTGTCTTGCACCGGGAGTTTTTCACACGCCTCAATCGCATTGTCCAGTGTATTGCTGATGATAACCGTTAAGTCAACCAAATCAATTTTCACAGCAGATAGGTCATTCACCCTAAATTGAACATCGATACTTCTATTTCGTGCGACAAGAGCCTTTTGATTCAAGAGCGCATCTAATGCTGAATGATGTGTATTAACGAGCAAAATACGGCTGGTCTGTGCGGATTGAAGGCTGCGTACATAAGATTTAATTGCATCTATGTCAAATGGTTGCTGCGCCAACATAGCTGACAGTGTATCCAAATGTGCGCGGAAATCGTGCGTCAGTTTCCGTTGCTGGGTATAAGCGGCGCTTAATGCCTCAATACTTTCCCGCTGTGCCGTTGATTTTGTTTGTAGGCTGAGCGCTTCTTCACGAAAATGAGCGGTTTGCTCCATCCAACTGACCAAAAGTAATGCTGCTATTTGCATACAGGTAATAAAGGATGCACACACGCACAAGGGGAGAATTGATATCCAGTCTTTCTCAAAGCAAGAGCCAAAGAAGAAAATCAGCAAAACACTCACAGTGGAAAGTATTGTCGGTACCGTGTACCAGCTATAGTTAGTCGTTTGATTTTGATTGTGTTTTCGTATAAATAGTTGCAAATAGCAACTTGCGAGCATTAAGCAGTGCATTAAGAATCCGGAAACAAACGTTTGACTAAAACTAGAACCGTTTTGTATTCCTAATATCAGAGCCCAAAAGGCAAACCAAATATTATCTATACAACATATTGTCGCATAGAAAATCACTGCAATATATAGGCTAAATACCCGTCTGCCAATATAGAGGATTCTATGAAAGGAATAATAAACAACTAAGGAAGTTACTATTTTCCAAAAGCTCGCCGCACTCGGACTTATTAGATTTAGAAACGTAGCATCTAAAAAAGAAAACCACGCCACGGCAATCCAATGAGCAATTTGGCGTTTCTTCCTTTGGGAGAATGCGTCAAACAACAAAACCGCTGCCACACATTCCATGCCTACCCATAAATAGGTCAATAAGTATTCACTCAAAGCGTGGACCCCCATTGTTTGTTTTTCCAACCCAAATACTGAATTTTAATCTGTGCGTAGCGCTTTTGACTGACGGGCAGTTCCTCTCCATTGCTTAGAGCAACTTTATCATAATTCAGCTTTTTTATATGTGCCATATTAACAAGATAGCTCTTCTGGATCCGCAAAAATCCGTCTGGTTCTAACTCGTTCTCCAAATCCTCAAGTTTTCCGTAAAAGCGATCCCCGCCTTGCAGAGGATTTTCAGTATGCAAAACCACAATGCGCTGTTGACTTTCCAGATAAAGTATGTCCCTATAGGCAACTCGATAAGGTTCAGCGTTTACGGAGAATCGTAGTTCTTTTTTATCGCGGGGAATCTCTGCCAAAGCATCCCGAAAATAAAGTGGTAGCTTCTGCTGCATTTCTTGTTTCAAAAGGTAGCGAAACGCCCGTACTTCATACCCTTCCATAGAAAATTCAGGGTAGTTCGTCACGAAAATGATTACTGTGTCCAGATGCAGTTCACGTACCCGCCGTGCAATGTCCATACCACTTCGTTCATCCATATCAATATCCAGAAACATAATCTGATACTGCGACAACTGTCGATCCGTTATGGCAGAGGAGTGCGCACTTTTTGTTACGCAGGCCGATATTCCCGGAGGCAACGGTTGACTGGTAACGACTTCTGTTAATCGTCGCAAAAAGTCTTTGTCATCATCACAGAGTAAAATATTTATTTTCATAGTAGTATCCTCTCTTTTAACTTGTCGAAGCAGACGGCCTTCTTTGCAATCCAACATACGGTTAAATCTCCTAAAAGTCAAGTTTTTCGGCAAAAATACACTTGTAGTGTAATATTAACTCTCAACTACACCAATTTGCAAGTGGAATCGTATAAAATTGTATTGACATGGAGAAATTGTGCTATTGGATATAAAAACAAACAGGATATCGATATGAAAGATACAGAACGCTATCATTATATTGGAGAACACATTTGTGCATTGCGAGAAAGCAAGGGCTGGACGCAGCAAACACTAGGCAAAAAGCTGGGAAAGAAGACCTCAACTATCAGCGCCTATGAAACCAATGCCAAGCTGCCTTCTGCAGACTGCTTGATTGAAATGGCAGAAGTTTTTGGCGTTTCTATTGACACGTTGGTTTATGGGGAAACTGCCGATTTGGTTTCTATTCGCACATTGAATCCCGCTCAGAAAGCCGTCGTTGCAGAAATTCTACAAGTATTTGGCTCTAATTCGCCCCAAAAGTCAGCCAGTGAACAGCGGCTACGCTTAGTTAGGAATCTTGTTAATTTATTGATTTGATAGCATTTATCTCATTATCGCTTAGAAATAGCCCGGCATTGTCGCCGGGCTATTTTTTATATACTCGTACTTTGTAGCAAAGCACTCTAATTTTATGTCGAATTTGTAGAAATGGTGAATTAACTGTGCTATTTTGATGTCAAGATAACACACAACTTCCGACCGTTTCCTACTCAGTATTAAGCATCGGCGCGCAGATGCTGAAATATCGTCCGAACATCAACCCTATTAAATCCATTAGATTGGAGGCTTATCAAATGTCAACGATGAAGAAACGCATCCCCATGTTCCTGCTGGCTCTCGCAATGATGGTTGCTATGGCGCTGCCCACGTTTGCTGATTGGGCATTACAGCCAGATTCCAATTCCTTAAACTATAATTATCTTAATATTTACAGAAATTCTGCCTCCGAACCGATTAACGGTAAGAAACTCATTCTATACCATGTAAATCCGGCCGGAAACGATCAAAAGTTCACCGTTGTGTATAGTACTTACGGCGGAGACAATTGTATGTACTTAACAAAAACAGAAAACGGTATAACGTATGCTATCAATAGAAGTTCTGAAAATTTTCGCAATGGCAAGCGAGCAATTATGTGGCGCTACGATACAGGGTTGAAAGATTCCGCGTTCAAAATGCCAGTATCTGATAGCCACTCCATTGTAAATCTCTTGAATTACAGCGAAGGGCTTCGTTACACACAGGATATCACGTCTGCAAATGTATACTTTGCTCCGGGTATTTCCTCTGCATGGTTTGTTGAAGGATCGCCTAAACTTTAAAATCATCCCAAGCGTTTGGTATGTATGACTATGGTGTAATCGAGATTCTCAGTGCAATTCATAAGAGAACATCTATTATGCTACAGTCCCGTAGCTTTTTGACTCACTATCGAAGTTTTCTGCACTATTAATTTTTCAGTTACATCCTAAGCCAAAGCACAAGGGAGAAGGTTAAAAATGTCTTCTTCCTTGTGTTTTTATCTACAGTATTGCCTGATAAGATTTTCTATGCGTCAAGAATTGAATGGAGAACATTCTAATGAACAAGAAAAAACGATTAATTGTATTGCTTGCCTTGATGGCACTGACTGCATGTAGCGCAAACAAGAACGAGAACTTTACACAGGACCAATCCTCACCAACTATAACGGAGAACACCTCTCCAATTATAACGGAGAGCGAGATTACGCTTTGCTCTGCTTCTGCTAAAGACGGATACTATGAAATCAATCAATACTTTGACGGAGGTAGTAGTTTGACCTATTGGGATTATGCAAACGGCAAGAATATTTTTCTGTGCCCAAATCCAAACTGTTCGCATGATACTAATACCTGTCCTTCTTTTTTTTCTTACGCGACAAACTCGACCATGCCTGGCGGAGTTTTGGTGGTAGATAACAGACTTTTAGTTATACAAACCCTGGCAACGGAAAAATCCACGCCGCACATCGATGTTATGGATTCTACCGGAAATCTAATAAAGCAAATTCAGGGATTTCAAGCTTCGCAAACACTACCGGGTTCTTTTACAAGCGATTATTATACTGACGGCGAGAACCTTTATTTTTCTATAGCCGATGTCGACAGTGAGTCTGCCACAACAGTGTGCAAGATTGTTAGAGTTTCCTTAACGGACGGTAGCATTGACATATTAAAAGAATTCTCCGACAACACGTTACAAGTGAACATTGTGGCGGCAAGCGGCAGAGATCTTATTTATCGCAAAATCAGTGGAGAATCCGTCCGTAGCATACAATACCAATACTTCACGTTGAATGCGGATACCAAAAGTGAAACACCATTGGTGTTGGCGACGGACAATATGCATGGCATTGAATTTTGTGGGCAATTTATCTACGAGTATGACTACAATGAGCAAATGATTCTGGTACGAAATCTTTTGCTTAGCACCCTATACGAAGTCCACACGGCGGATCTTGAGAACACTGTGACAGCAATCCATGGAAATATCCAATCGAAACTGTTGTTTCCTCTTTCCTTTACCAATCAATACTGCCTAGTGGGGTACAAGTACTTAACTCCAACCAATGAATATCAAACCTGCTATTATCTGTTAGATAACACCACTGGAAATTTTCGTGAATTCACTCTGCTTAAGACATACAATGAAAGTCCTATCGACATTTTGGCTGTAGCCGAAAATGGATTGGCTGTTCGCGTGGACTGGGTACCTACGGAAACTTCTTCGCCATATATGCTTGCAGAGGAACTCGCTATCCTTGCACCGGAAGATTATCTTCTTTCCGTTCCTAATTATGTAAATACAGCAATGTTATGTCTGTGATAAAAGAATTGGATTTATACTTTGAAATCTATTTTGAATAACTTACAGTGACATCTTCAGATAGACTGAAATTGTTTATGGATAACACCTTTATTCTCGATTCCCTTTACAAAACCTATATTTCGCATATTCCCATATTTACATGGGTAAAAAGTGCACAGCCACAAGTGAAAAAAGCTTTGTCAGGGGTATCAATTACACTAACGCCGGGGCTTTACGGATTGCTTGGGCCAAATGGTGCGGGAAAGTCTACTTTAATTCACATTATCACAGGTACTCTTGCTCCTGACTCTGGAGAGGTTCTCTGGTGCAGCAAGCCTGCAACGGGTATTGCCTTCCGCCGCATTCTTGGCTATATGCCGCAGCAGCAAGGACTGTATGATAGCTACACCGGCCGCCGGTTCCTTGCCTACATGGCTGCCCTGAAAGAAATTCCTCGAAAAGCTGTTGCAGCCGAGGTAGATCGCGTAGCAGCCGCCGTAAATTTGACCGCCGAGTTGGACAAGCGTCTTTCTGCTTATTCCGGCGGCATAAAGCAGCGCCTGCTGTTGGCATCCGCCCTGCTTGGAGATCCGAAGCTGTTGATTTTAGATGAACCAACGGCAGGTCTTGACCCGAAAGAGCGCGTCCGTCTGCGCGAGCTGCTGGCAGATATGGCCAAAGATCGAATCATCCTTGTGGCAACACATGTTGTTTCGGATGTGGAAACGGTGGCAACCAAAGTTATTTTGCTGCGTGCTGGCAAGATTGTGGATGCTGCGCCCGTGCCGGAGCTTATTGAAAAATATGCTCCCGGCCAAGGGCTGGAAGATGTGTACCTGAACGTGTTTGGTGAGGGAGACGGTAAATGAGCCTGTTTTTTGCTGAACTCCGCAAAGTCTGGGGCGGCAGAGTGTTCCCTGTCCTGTTGGCGATACTGGCGTCCGCCAATCTCTTGCTGCTGTGGATGGGCACCCGCCCCACCGCCAAACAGCCTCCTGCATCAGCCTATCGCGCAGTAGGCGCCGAGCTTTCCGATAAAACCATGGAAGAAAAGGGAGCCTACCTTCACGACAAATACACTGAGATAGAAAGCCTTGTAAAAATCGGGCAGTATTATCGGGAACTGGCTTACGGCGGCTATGGGCTCACTCAGTATCGGCAGGACAATGCCGCTATGTTCGATGCCTATGAACAAGAGTACACAGATAAGACCTATACTCTATTTACGGATAACTTGAACACAGAGTACCGCCTGTTCAGCCAGTTGCAAAGCGAGTATGACACCGTGGCTGCTTACAACGACTTCTTGGATGGTGTTCAAACCAAAGCCGCCCAACTGTCCGGCATCTCCATTTTTCAAAATGACCGTACCGGGTACGATTTGAAAAACATCGAATTGACCGCACAGGTTTATGCCGGGCTAACGGATACGCCTATAGAGTATTACCCGCAAAAGGGCTTGTACACGGCCATCAGCTATGCGTTCACAGATCTGATCTTGTTGGCATCTATGCTCTTGCTTGCGTTGATTCTTGTGCGCCAAGAGCGCGACAGCGGCTTGTTGAGTTTAATTCGCAGTCTTCCCGGTGGGCGGCTGAAAACGGCCATTGCAAAGCTGGCGGCATTTGCTGCCAGCTTATTGGTCGTTCTGATGGTGCTGTATGGGGTCAATCTTGCATACTGTTCGGCATTGTTCAGCCTTGGCCCCATGAGCCGCACGATTCAAAGCGTTCCGGCTTTGATGCGCTGTACCATGCAGATTACCGTTGGCCAGTATCTTTTTCGGTTTTTACTTGCTAAGTGGGCCGGTGCGTTTGTGATGGGGCTGTGGGTCATGCTGGCTGCCCTTATCGCCAAACGCGCTGCGGCCGGTTGGATTGGCGCGTTGGCGCTGCCCTTGGCAATGTACGGTATTCGTGCTGCAATTCCTGCCACAAGTCATTGGAACGTTGTAAAATATGCGAATATGGTGAGCCTGCTGCAGACCAATGAGCTGCTGGGGAACTACCGGAATCTTTTCTGGTTTGGTAATCCTGTCAGCCTGCCGCTAGTCGAATGGTTGACGGCAGCCGTTTTGGGTGGTGCGCTATTTGCGGCATTCTGTACGGTATTTGCCAAGGCACAGCTGCTGCCGGCTGCCAAGCACAGCTTTGCACTTACGTTTTCCCGCAAAACGCGTGCGACCTCTGTTACCCATGAAGAGGGCAGGAAGTTATTGTTGATGAATGGGGCCGCAGTATTCTTGGCAGCGTTTCTGGCGTTTGGCATCTATCAGGGCGTGACGGCGGAGAGCTACATAGACGCGGACGAAATTTACTATGCCTATTATATGAAGCACATTTCCGGCCCGTGGAGCGAAGAAAGCCGCGACTGGCTGAAAGATCAGCGCAACGAGTTTATTCCCATGCTGGAGACCCAGAAGCGCGTCAACAGCGGTGAATTGAGCAGTGATGCGCTGCTGGCCTACAATTCACTGCAGCAGAAATATTCTGTCTATCAGCGTGTAGTGGAGTCCAACATCAATTACTATCTGAAAGAGAATCCCGGTGCATGGCTTGTCTATGAAACCGGATATAAAAAGCTGTTCGGCTTTACCGGCACCGGCGATGTACAGGATACACTTCTGGCGGGGCTACTGTGTGCGCTGTGCTTCAGCGGCCTGTTTGCCATGGAACGCAAAGGCGGCATGGATGAGATTCTGGCCTGCACACCATTGGGCCGCAAATACACTGTAAAGGCAAAGCTGCGGCAAAGTACCGCCGTGGTAGCGGTTATATCGTTCGGAACCGTTCTGCCTCACCTGTGGCAGGTGCTGCGTGACTATGGCCTTCCCTCTTTGCTAGGACCTGCGATGAGTATCTCCGACTTGCAGGCTGTCCCGAAGTTTATAACTTTATCGGATTTGCTGCTCTTTTGGCTGATCTGCCGCTTTGCTGCCTGCCTGTGCATGAGCCGAATTACTCTATGGTTGGGACAGAAATTGGGAAATCTTCTGCCTGCACTGTTTATCAGCGCTGTCTCGTATTGTCTGCCTGCGCTGCTTAGCCTCTCCGGAATGAAAAACGGGATTGAGTGGCTGGGGTTCTATCCACTATTCCATGCTGCAGCCCTCTGGCAAAACCAAGGATATACCGCTGACGGTGAAAGTTATAATGCAATGTGGATTCCGATTTTTCTGGTATGCGTAGCATTCTTCCTCGCATGGGCGATTGGTCAGGCCCTTATTGATGACTATGACATGATAGGTGTTCCAGATGAAGTACTATAAAAATCTGTCCATCGATGAAAACGATTTCTCCGTTCAAAGACAGGGTTGCCGCATTCACCTGACAACCACAGAATATCATCTATTCATTACGTTGCTCGACCATTCCGGGCACATCTGCTCCCGAAATTTTCTGTTGGCATCTGCATGGAATATCACAGTACCAATTCAGACGCGGACGGTTGATGTGCATATCGCAAAGCTGCGAAAGAAACTGGATTTGGGCCAGGATGATTTGAAAACCGTAATGGGACGGGGGTATGCGCTTTCAGGATAATGCGCGATGCCTGACAAATGGGTGAAATACATTTTGAAAGTCACATAAAGTATATCATCCCTATTAGAGATTCTTTTAGAGTTGGCTCTCCCTTGCTTACTCAGCGATTTCTGAAGAATCCTTTGAAATGGATCCCTACAGCACCGAATCTGTTCATAATGCAGCACACCAAATTATTTACAAAAATATCTATCAGAAATTTGAAGACATCAGATTGCATAGGGTAAGTTTCGAGGATGAAAAGGTAAATCTTTATCGAATTGCGATAAATAAGTACTCTTCTGAGCTTTCTGAAAACACGTAACATTATCATGTATCAGAATCTAACACAGTGGCTTCTTCGCTATACCTATTAATACCTTCTTCTCATAAAGTAATCGTCCTATTGACTATATTAATCGTATAGGAGGCCCGCTTACTCTAGGAACGAATTTCTCATATCACGTGCCAATCAGTGTATGGCATTTCAGCTGCATAAGTATAAATACTTGTAGCACTTGATGATATTATTATACACGCCAAACACAATGTTACAGCCGGAGTATTTTGTCGGGAAAGGGCGGCACTAACACACAACACATAAAATGGGTGGAGTCGATCAAATCGATTCCACCCATTTCGCATACTTCCAATATATCGGTAGCCCACGTACTATTTCACAGCTATATATAACACCTCCTTCTAGTTGAACACTTTGCAGTGTCTATGATTTATAATTGATTTTTTTGAATTACTAATCCTATATCATTCATAGGCCACTAATTTGTCTCACATAAAATCGAAAAAATCAATATATAATCGCTCAATTCGTTTTGAAAGCACTTGTTTTATACATCATTCCCTTTCAAATCGTTTTTTCTAATCGTATAGCTTCATTTATCTTTTGGCTGGAATCACCACGTTTGCAAAGTGCTCGCTTATATCGGCCAATCTCATACCTGAAATCTGCTGTAGACGCATGGTAGCTTTCGCTATTAATTTTGTAATCCAACGCCTTATACTCTTGGATACGACTCTGGATGGCCTGCATAACAAATTCATGAACTTGATCCAGCCGCTCGCCAGAAGGAATTTTATCAGGGTAGCCCACCAGTTCAATCAAGTTCACCATCTTGGTATACGGCAATGGTTTTCTGCTGCTACGTTGCTCTTCAAAATCCATCTTGGAAACATTTGTTGCATCAAAACATTGAACTGCATTGCTCTCATAGAAGCCTGTCGTATCATGTACGCGAATTCCATGCTCCTGCCAGGCACGACCACGCCAATAAGTCGACATCACAGCATGATTGCGCTCTGCAATATCGATATGCTCCAGCATTAGTGTAAAGTTGTTGTCATCAACCTCCGGTTCTTTCGGTACACACTGTTGCGTCACCCGCTGAACAGGAACTCCATTTTCGAAGCCAACAAAATTTTTAAATACAAACTCTCCAACCTTTAAGCGAGAATACCCCTGCGTGGAGCGGAAGATACATGTGCCCGCGTAGAATATTTTCCATGCTGTAAGATAATTGTCTGTGTAATCAACTCCCTTTACTCGCGGCGGATTTGTTTTGTAAAGCGCCAGTCGACTGTCCTGCTCGCACTCATCCTGTTGATTCATAAACATCAGAGCAATCCGATTCATGGCACCAACGCTGCTGCCCAATGCAGCAAAAATCAACATTGCTTTGCTGATATACCCCAGACCATAGATTTTCTTCAATGTTTCATCTGTTTCAGCATCATACTTATTCTTTGCTGTATGAAGCATGGTGAGGAGTTCTGCTGTGCAATCAAAAAATTCTTTGTTCGCAAGGCATTTTTCGCCAAATTCATTCTTCAGTGCTTCCTTGATTTCTGCTGTATCCCGGTGCTTTTCGCAATTTTCCAGTAGCTGGTTGATACGGTTTGCAGGCTCAAGCCATTCTTGGGTCCTTATCCAAACAGTCTCAAGCAGTTGTTCCGTTCCATCTGCATTCAAAAACTGATCCATTGCACTGGAGAGCGTCAGACCAATCTGCATACAGCCATCTGCGCGTGCTACATGCAGGTCTTTTTCCGCCTTCTTTGCCTCAGCAGCAATAGCTAGGCTTTCTAACAAATCTCTACCTTCGCCGCGTCCCACACGTGAATCGCGCGCCAAAAGACACTTTACATACGTGTAAAACGTAGCATAAATATTTCGGACATACTCATTTTCTTGGCACTCAAACACACGACAGAATGTTGCAAAGCGGTCATGCAAATCTTTTTTCTCGTAATCCATTGGTCTGAGACCGCTTTCATCTTCCACAGACAGATTCGTCTCGATAAAGCGAATTGCAATATTTAAAGCAGTCAAACGAGCCACCGGGTCCATATCGCGCTGCAGGAATTCCTCGATTTTTGCATAGAATGTACTATCCTTAAGTTGAAGTCCTACACCATAATAGTTGTTTAGAATTTCTATCGCCATAATAAGAACCGATCGTTCTGTCGCATCAAGCTGTAAACAGAAAATCTTATACTGCAATTCATCTAACTCTTTCCAATCACAGCGACTGTGTAAAATCATCCAATAAACATTTGCAATGTGGAAGGCCGCAAAAAAGTCCCGGTAGTTATCATGTGAAAACGAAAATCTTTTCTTTCCTTTGCTTGCATCATAGGTAAGAATATCAAATGGCATCTCGGTAACGGGAGTGTACGTGTTCAGCCTATTTTCCGCGCTGCCAAACGCTTTTTTAGGTTCTTTGTCTTTTTCAATTTTAGTCTTAATAAAGTTTTCCCACGCCCCAAACAAATTAATTGAGTCCGTCTCGTCTTCGTACTCCGGGAATCCCTGCAGGGTTTCTGGATAGTCTTTAAAAAAGTCCAGCATCTGATAGATGATATCGTGCAGTGTTTTCAGCGTAACTTTCCGTTCAGATAGAATAGCTCCACTATTTGCCAAATCCTCCTGTACGATTGCAATTTGATAAAGCTGATAGCCGATAACCGGAAATACTTTGGTCAAGACAAAAGCCTTTCGTTCCGTCTTATCAGTTCCTTGACCCTCCCCCAGTTTTTCTATTTCCCGAATCATCTGTGCAATCAGCAGCGCTGTCTTGCTTTTCTTTCTTTCCTTATAAGATTGCTCTTGTGCCTTTGTAACCCATCTTTTTGTATATTCTCTTGTAATAGAATAATCTGTATTTTTGTACAATGTTATGTAGAACGGCGTAGACAATGTTTCATACTCTTCCTGCGTCTCGATTTTAGCACCAATCGCTTTCTCTATTGCAGCCCTTTCCAACACCAGAATGTAGCAGTGCTTGAGCTCATTTAAGATTTCCAGCGAGGCATAATCGGCATCACCACTTACAAAAGCATGTGCATCAGCATACTGCATTTTTGTGCGGCTAGCTACTACGATAGTACTATTCGGATACTGTTCCTGATACGATGCGATATCCAGAATAAAATTCATCTGGCAAGTAATTGACGGTAATTCGTTATAGCCATCCAAAAGAAGAAGCGCATTATTGCATTCGTTTTCCTCCAACTGCTTTTTAACCTCAGCCAAAAGTCGATTTCCGCTCCGACTTTCATCGGAGAACCCGCTGTAAACCTTCTTTAACAACAGATAAACCGCCGGATTTTTCCCTGCGTTGTTCACCTGATTCATCACCCCATACAGGGTATACGTCTTTCCTACGCCGCCACAGGTCTGTGCCCCGATTCCCTCAAGTTGAAAGAATCGACATTCCTGGTGTTCTTTCAAAATTCGCAGCATCGGATATATGCTTTTCTTTTCGTCGGCCTCATCATAGGCGTACTCTTCATTTTCAGGAACTTTTTCACTGCCTACATATTCAATCGGCGGAATCAGCTCATTGCTAATATTCTGCGGTTGAACAGGGCAAGGCTTCACCTTACGTTTTTTGGGCATAAGCTCTTGTATAAGTTTTTGAATTGCTTCATTAAGTTCCTTTTTGACTTGACAAATAATATCGCCTGCCTGATTGTTAATAACCATTCTCAGAGAAGGCTCAATTTGTTTGCTCATATATTTCAGCACCGCTTCGATGCCGATAAGCATCAACTCTTTTGCCTGCTCCTGTGCAATCGTATCACTCTTTTCAATGTAGCTAATACCCTCTGCAATCAACTCACTTTTTCGTTTTTCTCTTTTAACATAGTCCGTTTCTACAAGGATTTCTTCCACTTCATTTATAAATGCTTTACTGCTGATATACTCCATGAATCCCTCGTAGGCGAATTTCTTCGAGGCGTAAACGATTGTCTGCCGATTGTATGCCTCTTTCACGTAATTTTCAAGCTTCTCCTTATCGATATACAATTTAATTTTTCTCGTGACAAAGTTTTTGCCTTCATTGTATACTGCTTGTGTTGGATTTTCGCCCAGAACATCCAAAATTTCCTTGACTGCCATTTAAATTCCTCCTTTTGGGGCACAATTTTCTTGATATTCCTGTCAAAAAATGTTACCATACTGCGTAAAGTATTTCTTCTTTAATTCTACAAAAAATCCTGATGGCTTTCAATTGTGATTTTCACTGAATAATTCATCTTATTTTCGGCACACCAAAAAGCTGTTATGTTATTCGATTGAATTCAAACCTCAGGCTCTATTGCAATCGCACTTATTGTAGTGATTGCAATAAAGTTTTTTCTTAAAATATAAAATCATTTTCTAAAAATGCATCAAAATCGTTTCTTTCTCTCTGTTTAGTAATTGAAAGAATTCTTTCGACAAACAAAACAGGGAGTATTTTTATGCCATTCAAAAGACAAAAATCCAATGTATCCACGCATTACCACGACACTCGGACACTTTTGAGGAAGTATCGGGATGTTATGTGGAATTTGGAAGTATCCGATCTCGATTTGCAGGAGGAATTCAAGGCTGAGTACGGGTTGTCTACGGATGCACTGTTTGTGGACAGCGAGGTCAATAAGGGCGGCAACCGGCTGGAAAACTATGCCCGCGCCCTGGAGCGCAGCAAAAAGATGATGCAGATCATCGACACTGCGATTGACCTGATGCGTCGCAAGCACAAAAAAGGCGAGTTTTATTACTGGATTTTGTACTACGCCTATCTCTCCCCGCAGCAGTGCGAGAATGCGGGTGCAATTTTGCAGTCGCTCGAAACCAAGGGAATCTCCCTTTCTCTGCGCACCTACTATGTCCACCGGGATGAAGCCATCGAAGTTCTCAGTTCGATTTTGTGGGGCTACACCTCCCAAGAGTGCGAAAAAATCACCAATCTGTTGACTCCTGATTGACCCTGCACAACATCCGCACAAAATCAGCAGAGCGAAAGCCTTTTTTTCTGCACAGCCAATTTGTTATCATGGTAATGGCCTACTTTTGGCGATTCTTAAAGCATTTTTGTACACAGGAGGTTTCAATGACTAAGAAAAACACACGTTCATGCTCTCATAAGCACATAAAGACAGCCCTTTGCGCTGTCCTATGCAGCGCGCTGACCGCGATGCCCGCTTTTGCAACCGGCGAGGATAATTCCGCCGCAGCAGCCACAACCGGCACCACCGTCTGGACGAAAGCAAGCGAAATCATGCAGGATGTCTACTCGCAAATCATTTCTATCTCCACCGTCACTGCCGTGGTCTGCGCCGCCGTTGCCCTGCTGCTGATGAACTTTTCCAAGAACGGCAAGACCGTGGACGACTCTCGCGCATGGCTCAAGCGCATTGCCATCACCTGGGCGATTCTGAACGGTCTCGGCTTCATCATGGCTTATGTCACGCCGTTCTTTCAGGGCGGCACTTGGAATCCGTAACTACGCGTAATTGTAACGAGGAGGTGAACGCCTTTGGGCATTTTAGACGGTATTGTCGATTGGCTGGCAACGCAGGTGATGAACCTGCTGGATTTGGCATCTACCTCGGTGCTCGGCGCGTTGGGCTGCAATATGGACACGTTCAAGCGGTACTTCCCTGCTGCTTCGGCTATGTATGAAATCTTCATTTGGACGGCCATCGGGCTGGTACTGCTGAACCTTGTGTGGCAGCTTTACCGCTGCTATGGTGCCGGGTTTGACATCGATACCGAGAATCCCATCAATCTGGTGGTGCGTTCTATGATTTTTCTGCTGCTGATTTGGTACTGCGACGACATCGTCAACCTTGCCTTGCAAATCGGCGGCACGCCCTACAACTGGATTCTGGACAGCAGCCTGCCCGGCGTGCAGTTTGGAGACTTCAATTCCGTACTGCTCGTCATCATTGGCGTGATTGCCAACGGCTCAGTAGCGCTGATTGCTCTGATCCTTGTTGTGATTCTTGCATGGAATTACTTAAAGCTGCTTTTGGAAGCTGCCGAGCGATATGTTGTGCTGGAAATTCTGGTCTTTACTGCGCCGCTTGCCTTTGCCATGGGTGCGGCGCGCGGCACAAACAACATTTTCAAAAGCTGGTGCCGGATGTTCGGCGGGCAGCTTCTGCTGCTGATTATGAACGCATGGTGCTTGAAGCTGTTCGTCAATATGGTCGGGGAATTTCTCGCTAATCCTCTGTCCTTATAGGAGATTTTTTACGTGAAAAAAACTCTTTTTTCTTTATTCACCGCTGTTAGCCTTGCTCTCCTGTACTGCCCGGCTGCTTTTGCTTTGACCGAGGATGAAGCTGCTGCGGCCGTGGACACATATGGTAAGGATGCGGTCTCCGGGAATCTGTTCCTGTGGCTGCTGTGTGCTATCGCGTTTCTGAAAGTCAGCACCAAGCTGGACGGTATTCTGCACTCGTTGGGCATCGGCGTTTCACGCTCGCCCGGCTCGATGCTGTCCGAGGCATTGTTAGCCTTTCGTGGTTTTGAAATCGGCAAAGCCTTTATGGGGCTGGGCGCTGCAAAAGCCGCCGCTTCAACTGCTACCGCAAAAGCCACACCCAGCAACACCTTTGCAGGCGGGCTTTCCGGCATGGTAAGCCGTCATGTGCAGCAAAGTACAGCAAGCTCCATCAGTGGACAATCCGGCGGCATCGGTACATCCTTGGGCGGTGCCATGTATCACAACAGCCTTGGCAAAGATGGCGGCTTCGCCAGCAAGGTCATCGGCTCTATCGCCACCGGGCAGACAGGCGGCAGTATTACAGGTGACAGCGCCGTGGAAGCGCTCAATGGCTATTTTGCCGGTACCAGCGACGCGGAGGCCATGCCAGTCCCCGCCACTGGTGAAAGTATCCCTACTGCAATGGCAATGGCCGCAAATGACACCGTGACGGACTCCCCTATCCCTGCCACGCCGCTGGCGTTGGAGGGCGATAGCACGGTTGATGTTTCTCCGACAAGGGATAGTGAAATTGCCATGCGCGCCGGCGCTAGTCCTGCTGTTACGGAGCAGACCACCATTCCCACTTCGTCCTCTATCCAGCAGGCCACCATGAACCGCGTGCTGCTGGGGCAGATGGGCAACAGCGTCACCGATGTAGAAATCGGCGGCGGCAAGATTCAGGGACGCGAGATTATCCCCGGACGCGGGCAGATTCAGTTTGCCATGTACAACGCCCGTCAGTATGAGAAGCCGGAGGGCCGCTTCACAGAACAGACATCCCGCGACGGCGAAAAGTGGTACAAGGTCTATGCCACGACCCGCGTAGAAAAAACGCCCACCGTTCAGGACGAACGCGGGCGTATGCAGTATGATGAGCGTAAAGTGGCCGCCATGCCAAAGGCTCCGGCACGGAGACACTAAATGATGGAAAACGATACCCAAAATTCTCGGCAGGCTTCAGCGGCACTTCACAATGCGCCCAAGCTTGCCAAAATTGCACAAGCCGGAATACAGGGCGGTCCCGCCGGGGCTGCTGCCGAAGCTGCGGTGCAGTATTGCAAGGAAGTTCTGGTTGTTGTCGTTGCTGTCTTGCTGCTGCCAGTTCTGGTTCTGCTCATGCTGCCCGGTGCAATTTTCGGTACGCTGACACAGCCCAGCACGGCAATCAACAATGATTTAGAAGTTGCAGCCAATGTAATTCAGCTTCGCAATGCAGTATCGGATATTTTGCAGGCAGCCTACGAGGACGCCCTTGCCGAAATAGACTCCGAGCGTGCAAGCCTCACCTACAGCGATGTGGTCGATTCCGTGGGCGGTCATGTCTCCTACAATGCCTTTCAGCTCATTTCTATGTACTGCGCTTATCAAGGCGAGGACGATTATACTAAAATCAGCCTAGCAGACCTTTCTGAACAGGCACAAGCGCACCGGACAGAATATTATACTTACACCACTTCCGAGGAAGTTCGTACCGAACCTGTGCAAAAAGAGGTGCGTGGGCAGACTATAACCGTACAAGAAGATCACGCCTACACGGTTTTCGCGCTTTCCTTTGTGGGCGATGACTACTTTGCCGACACGGTCTGGCAGCTTGATGACAAGCAGAAAAGCTATGCCGATTCCTACGCGCATAACCTGACCGTCTACCTCCACGAAATAGAAGAACGTGAGGGCATTACGATTCTGGGGCAGATCAACGATTCGCTCATTGATGATACCTCCCCTGCCCCAGGCGGCGGGTTCGGCAATCCATTCAATGATCCAAAGTGGGAACAGCACATTACTTCTTTCTTTGGCAAACGCGAGGATGTCGGCATCCCCGGCAAGGATACCACCAACCACAACGGTTTGGACATTGCCTATCCCTACGGCACTCCGATTCTGGCAGTGGAGGCCGGCACAGTCATTAAAGCGGGGTATCATGTCAGCTACGGAAATTATCTGGTCATCAACCACGGCGGCGGGTATTGCACACTTTATGCCCATTGCAGCCAACTTTTAGCGCAGGTTGGCGATACGGTAAACAAGTACGACACCATTGCCAAGGTCGGCGCTACCGGCGATGTGACAGGGAATCATCTGCACATTTGTGTTATTGTCAATAGGAATTATATGAATCCCCGCAATTACCTTAATTAACTAATTCAAAGCTTTCTATTTTATAGGTTCCAGAACTTTCAATTTTACATTTTCCATCGTGAAAATATCCGAATTTTCAATAATGATAATCCTGTTTTTCACATTTTCATTCTCTATTCCAGCTTTTTTCAAGAATAGCTCCTGCCATTTTCTTTTCCGAAGAATTTCTTGCATCGCAATCGTCCGGCTTGGAGTCTTTTCAAGCACAAACAGCACCAGTCTATGATTTTGATCTCCTTGAAGCCACTGACCAATATACTCCCACCATATCTTATCAGTCTCACCTAAAGAAAGGCCAAACACGCAAACGTATCGACTTTCGTCTATAAAATGTTTTACTTTATCGGTCCGGCTCTCACCCAATAGTTCATTAACTTTTGGCTTCACAATGGTTTCATGCAATGTCAAATCATCTTTTAGTTGTTCATTGCAAATCTGTGATTCATCGTTTAAGCCTAATACCAACGCATCAGATAATGTGCCATGAACATGCAGCACTGGCTCCAGGTCATCAAGAATGGTACGCCCATTAACAGTTCTCCTATCAAATGTTCCTGATTTCTTGATTTTCTCGACTATTTGATCCAAAACGTCAGTGTAATTAAACGTAACAAAGGTATATTGAAAGGAATTTGTGGTAGATCTTCGCAAATTTGCAATATCAGCCTTATCCACTGGGCGCATTCCATCAAAAAAGCATACAACCTTGTCATGGAACTCCCCACCAATTTCGTTACCTATAACAATTCTCTGATTTTCGCTTTGAAGATAGTCCCGCAATTCTTCTTCAAGCTCGGCTAAATCGTTTAAAAAAGTTTCCCTATTTTCTCCTGATACTTTTTCGATATACTTACCGATGCTTAATTCCAAATCCGCCCAATTTTCCGGATTGTCTGCTATTTCACATGCTATTGTGTTTTGAGGATGCTTTTCGATAAAGTACTTATAAAAATCACTGTATTGGGTATGTAAGCCGCAATTTAAATCAAACCCATTTCCAACCAAAAAGGTTATTCTCATTTTTAGTCTCCCACCATTTCATATTTTCAATACTTAGAGGAAGATCCTTGCCATTATGGCATCAGGATCTTCCTCTTTCACTATCCAAATAAAACCGTCAAATAATCCGTCCTGCCGTCCAATACTCGAAGAATCTCTATCGTGCTGTTTTCCTCATCCACACGGTAGAAAATCAGTTGCTTTGAAACCACGAAATAGCGCACATCTGTGGTGATTTCAAACTTCTCTGCCAGTGCTGCCCCCATATACGGGTTATCTGCCAGCAAGGATATGGCTTTCAGCAGCGCCGCCATCAGCTTTTTGGAGGCTTTCGGGTTCTTCAGCCGCCCGGCGATGTAGTCGCGGGTCGCCTCCATGTCCTTGACGGCGGCTCTCTTATAGCTCACCCTCATTTCTCAACTCCGAACATTTTGTATACTTCATCCTCGGAGTAAGAAACCGGGTCGTCTTGCGCTTCCTGCAACTGCTTTGTCAGGCGGGAGAGTGCCTTTGCCTTGATGATCTCCGCGTTGTCCTCGGTCACAGAAAAGGGAAAACCGCCCGCGTTCAGCGATTGCTGGAAAAACACGTTGATGGCATCGGTCAGGGTAAGACCGTTCTTAGCGTACACAGATTCAAGCTCCTGCTTGATTTCCGGGTTGATGCGGACGCGGAACACATCCGTTTTGGCCGCCGAAACAATGTTTTCCATAAAACAAACTCCCTTCATGCCGTAATTTTCTTCTTACCTCTATTATACGTTCACGACATTCGGTTGTCAATCCGTGTAGCCACGCTGTCGCCACAAATGTGCATTTGAAAATTTATCTGCCGAAATGCAGTAAATCAGCACAACATCCGCACAGCAAAGGTCTTTTTTGCTGCAATATGACTCTGCTATAATAGTATCGTCAAAATCGAGTCATGACCCCCGGCTAAGGCGGGGGGCTTGTGTAAGCCCTAGAAGGGCATAATACGGACAACGCCCCTCAAGGGGCCTCGAACGGTTCGGCCAACTGCATTGCCGACTCGTGGCAGGCCCCTTAAGGGGCGTTGTCTTATGCCTTGTTATTCTTGCTACCCGTAAACGGGTCAACGAACTCTTTCAGGCTCATTTGATCTGCTATCTGGTCTTCGTCAAGCTGATGCTTGATGTACTCCGCAATCTGCTTTTTGTTGCGTCCTACTGTATCCACATAGTATCCTCTTGCCCAAAAGTGCCTGTCCCCATACTTATATTTTAAGTTTGCGTGTCTATCGAATATCATCAGGCTGCTTTTCCCTTTGAGATATCCCATGATTTGTGCTACACTATATTTGGGTGGAATACTAATTAGCATGTGGATATGATCCGGGCAGCCTTCTGCCTGAATGATTTCCACTCCTTTTTGCTCGCACAATTTTCTCAGTATCACTCCTATATCCGTTCTGATTTGCCCATATATTGCCATTCTGCGGTATTTGGGAGCAAACACTACATGATACTGGCATCTCCACGTTGTGTGCTGCAAACTCGCTATATCTTTTTCCATCTTAAAAGACCTCCTGGTGTTTTTCTTGTGCAGTTGGCCGACCGCACTTTCATTATACCAGAAGGTCTTTTCATTATATAATCTTTTTTACTCTCCCCAGCAAAGCTGGGGGTTGTCGCTTCGCTAAAGCTTACCAAAGCAACACCCCTCTCAGCCTGTGCTGAGAGGGGTGTTTTTGTTGCTTATTAGGCGTCAGCGGTTCAGGAACTGCAGGGCCAGTGCAAGCACCAGCATGTGTACGGGGTAAAACGCATAGCAGAAGTATTGGAACCACCGGCTGTGGTATCCCTGCCGCCCGCGGTACAGCCAGATGGGGACGAGCGCCAGCAGCGCAAAGCCCTGCTGGCAGATCTCAAACGAAGCGCCGAACATCTGCACAGGGTACATCAGGCCGCCCAGCATCTCGACATTGAGCCAGTACAGCGCGAGCAGCTGCCCTGCCAGGCACCAGCATACCCGGCCACGGAAAAAGTAGAAGACCAGCACCGTCAGCACGCCGACAGCGTAGTAATCGACCATGCAGAGAATCCCCAGCACCGCCCCCGCCAGAATGACGCCGACTGCGGCCGCCGCAAACAGAGCGGGCTTCTGCTTTCGGCGCACCGTTTCCAGCAGATGCACCCCCAAAAGACCCATCAGCAGCGTCCAGATCACATTCTGGTGTACCGGGTAAAACCATGTCCCGCCGCACATCAGATTGAACGGAATCTCGGACAGCACGGCGAAAACCAGCATCCGCAGTGCGTATTTCCGGAAGCTGCGGGTGTGGAAGTACCCCTCCACCGCCATAAAGGCAAAGATGGGGTAAGCCAGTCTGCCTGCACAGGTCAGCCACTCCTGCGCAGGCAGCAGTGTGGCCCAGAGGTGATCCATCAGCATAAGGGTCATAGCCAGAATGTGCAGGCCCGCCGTGCTGATGTCAAGGCGGCCTGCGCCGGTGGAAAGGTTTTTCTGATTCGTCATACGGTCATTCCTTTACAGTTGTTACTTTGCGGCGCGGCGGCATCAGTCGATGCTTTGACATTCGACTGCGACCTTTATCACGCCGTCCCGTTTGTTTTCAAACAGGTCGTAGGCCTCCTCGATCCTGCTCAGGGGGTAAGTGTGGGTGATGAGCGGTTCCGTATTCAGCTTGCCCTCTGCGATGAGGCGCAGCGTTTCCTCACAGTCGCAGCCATCGACACCGCCCGTCTTGAAGGTCAGGTTCTTGCCGTACATCTCCGGCAGCGGCAAGGTCTGCGCCGTGTCATACAGCGCGACCACCGTTACGATGGCGTTGGGTCTTGCGCACTCCCACGCAAGGCGGAAGGTGGAGGATGCGCCCGCGACCTCCAGCACCACATCGGCACCGCCGTGCGCGCTGTTGGCCTGCACAAAGGCAGCACACTCCTCCGGTGTGACCGTCAGCACCTCGGGATACTGTTCCCGCAGAAAGCGGATGCGGCCGGGGTCCTTTTCGCAGACGATGATCCGCTGCGGCTTTTTGAGCATAACACAGAGCAGGGTGCATATTCCCGTGGGCCCGGCGCCGATGATGAGGACGGTGTCCTCCTCGGTGATCTCAGAGATGCGCGCCGCCCAGTAGCCGGTGGCAAGAACATCGCCGACTAGCAGCGCCTGCCGGTCGGTCACGCCGTCAGGAATCCTGTTCAGCCCGGTGTCGGCAAAGGGGACCCGCACATATTCAGCCTGCCCGCCGTCAATGCGGCAGCCGAGTGCCCAGCCGCCGTTTTTGTCGGTGCAGTTGTTCACATAGCCCTTCTTGCAGAAGAAGCACTCCCCGCAGAAGGTCTCAACATTGACCGTCACGCGGTCCCCCGGTTTCACATGGGTCACCGCAGCGCCGACAGCCTCAACGATGCCCACCATCTCATGACCGACCGTGATGCCCGGTACGGCGCGGGGCACGCTGCCGTGCTTGATGTGCAGATCACTTGAGCAGATGCTCGCCAGTGTCACCCTGACGATGGCATCGCGCGCATCTTGCAGCACCGGCTTGGGCTTTTCCCGGCGCTCAAATTTCCCTTTCGAGACATAGGTATAGGTCTGCATTGCTTTCACCCTTGCTTTCTGAAGGCCGCGGCCCTATTCCCGCCACAGACCTTCGACTTTTCTGCTCCTATTATAGCAAGCCCGGCGCTATTTTGCAAAGGCTGCGCAGAATGGGAAAATTCACCCCGTCCGGCGCTGCGGAGCTGTTCAAGACGATGATGGAAAAATACCGGGAGTAAGCCCTATAAAAAACAGAGAGCGGCCCGCATAGAGACTGCTCTCTGTTTTTTGGTACTCTTACATCTGTGCAAGGGCCTCCTGCTCATGAAAGATGCGGATCGCCTGCCGATAGCTGAAGATGAAGTAGACGATCTCAGCTGCTGCCGTCAGCAGCCAGGAGAAGGGATACAGCAGGTACAGCGAGGGGATCGTGTGAAAATGCGCAAAGATCGTGTAGACCCAGATCACGCGGAACACACAGGAGCCCAGAATCACAATGACGGTCGGGCCAACGGTTTTGCCCAGCCCGCGGGAGGCGGCGATCGTGCAGTCCATAAAGGCGGAGATGCAGTAGGCAAGCCCCATGACCATAATGCGCTTCATGCCGGCGTCGATGACAGCGCTTTCGGTCGTGAAGAGCATCAGAAACTGGCGGCCGAACACCAGCAGCCCGCCGCCCAGCAGAAGGCCCACGCCGAAGGAGTAGGCCAGCGAGATAAAATAGCTTTTCCGCATCCGGTCCAGCTTGCCGGCGCCGTAGTTCTGGCTCATAAAGCTGGCGCAGGCCATATAGAAGGCCGCCATCGCGTCATAGATCATCGCATCGGCGTTGGCGGCAGCCGAGTTGCCCTTGACCATCAGCGAATCGAAGGAGTTGACGCCCGCCTGAATAAACAGGTTGGCGATGGCAAAGATCGCGTTCTGCAGACCCGCCGGTATGCCCAGCATCAGGATACGCTTTGTCGTGCCGAGGTCGAGCCGGATGCTGTGCAGATCCAGCGCATAGCAGTCCTCCACCTTGGTGAGGGCGTGTAGGATCAGCCCGGCCGAAAGGCACTGGGCAATCGTACTGGCAAGCGCGACACCGGCCACATCCAGCTTGCAGATGATGACAAAAAACAGGTTGAGAAGGATGTTGACCACACCGGCCACGGACAGGTAGGCCAGCGGCTTTTTTGTCTCGCCAATGGCGCTGAACACCGCATTGCCGTAGTTGTAGAGCGCCAGCGCCGGCATGCCCAGAAAATAGACCCGCAGGTAAAGGATCGCGCCGGGCAGCAGATCCTCCTTCGTGTTGAGCAGCCGCAGCAGCGCGGGGGAGCCGAACAGCCCCACGGCCAGCAGCAAAATACCGGCGAGCAGGCTGACCACCAGCGCCGAATGGACGGTCTTGCTGACATCCTTGGGGTGGCGGGCACCATAGTACCGCGCGACCAAGACATTGACGCCGTTGCTCAGGCCGATGAGAAAGCCGGTGAAAAGGGTGACAAAGGTGGAGGTGGAGCCGACGGCCCCCAATGCGGTCGAGCCCGCAAAGCGGCCCACCACGGCGACATCGGACATGTTGAAAAGGATCTGCAGCAGGTTGGACAGTGCCAGCGGCAGACTGACGAGCAGGATCTGCTTGGCCAGCGGGCCCTCGGTCATGGATTTGGATTTTGCCTGACAGCTCATGATCTGGTTATACTTCTCCTTATTTATAATAATGGGCAGCCGTCACATGCTGTGGTCGGCAAAGATCGGGTCGTCCTGCCACAGGATCACCCTGCCCGCTGCGCGGGTCTTGTTCATGTCGATCAGCCTCTGGTTGCTTGAACCGCGGAACCGCAGCGAAATATCATACTGATCCTGCACAAAATCGCCGTCCACCAGCACATCAATATACTGTAGGAACTCATCGGTGACCTCACAGCGGCCGGGGCCGGGCTGCCAGATCTCATGTTCCAGATTGTTGCCGGTATAGCACCAGATCGTTTTGTTCGGATACAGCACCTTGACATTTTTGACAAAGGGCAGCAGCTCGCGCTGGTTCTCCGGCTCAAAGGGCTCGCCGCCCAGCAGCGACAGGCCGTTGATGTAGCCGGGGGCCAGACTTTCAAGGATCTCGTTGCGAACCTCCCTGGTGAAGGGCGCACCGTAGCCAAAGTCCCAGGCCACTGCATTGAAGCAGTTGGGGCAGTGGCGGCGGCAGCCCGATACAAACAGGCTGGTGCGCACGCCCTCGCCGTTGGCAATGTCACAATATTTGATCGTAGCGTAATTCATAGCGGTTCTCCTGCGGGCCTTCCCTGCCCTGCCTTGTACAATGTTACCCAATATCTTGTATGTATTGGGGCATACTACCCCAAAACCTCAACCAGTATACCAGTTTATCCGGTACAATTCAAGCGGGACTTTCTGCATGGCAGGCCAATATTATGCGATATACCGTTATCCAGAGTAGAACCAACCAAAATAGCTAAAATTTCCGCCTGATTTTTGGCATGTTTGTTTTTGAACGATGAAGCGACAAAAACGGAACATTTTGTTAAATTTCACACTTCACCCACTATATATTGTGGTTTTGCCGATTGACTTTTGCAGCCCGGTGCGGTATGATAGTCTTGCTCGCAAAGCGGGCTTAGTACGATTTGACAAACTATACGATTTGTACTATACGCACCTTATCTATTGATTGCAAAAAGAGGAGTTACCATGAAGATCATCAAGCGCAACGGCAGCGAGGCTGTCTTTGACATTACCAAAATCATTTCGGCCATCACAAAGGCAAATAAGGTCGTACCCGAAGCCCAGCGCTTGACGAAGCAGCAGATCATCGAGATCAGCGACCATGTGCAGGAGGTCTGCTATAACCGCAGCCACGCCATGAATGTTGAGGAGATTCAGGACCTTGTGGAGGACGCCATTATGGCGACCGGCGCCTACGAGGTTGCGCGCCGCTATATCACCTACCGCTATGTCCAGAGCCTCAAGCGCACCCACAACACGACCGATGACAAGATCCTCTCGCTGATTGAGTGCAACAACGAGGAGGTCAAGCAGGAGAACTCCAACAAAAACCCGACCGTCAACAGCGTCCAGCGCGACTATATGGCTGGCGAGGTCAGCAAGGACCTGACGATGCGTATGCTGCTGCCGCCGGAGGTCGTCAAGGCGCATGAGGAGGGCATCATCCACTTCCACGACGCCGATTACTATGCCCAGCACATGCACAACTGCGATCTGGTCAACCTTGATGACATGCTGCAGAACGGCACCGTCATCTCCGGCACTCTCATCGAGAAGCCGCATTCCTTCTCCACCGCCTGCAATATCGCAACCCAGATCATCGCACAGGTCGCGTCCAGCCAGTACGGCGGCCAAAGCATCAGCCTGACCCATCTGGCCCCCTTTGTTGACATCAGCCGCAAGAAGATCCGCCGCGATGTCGAGGCCGAGATGCAGGATCTGGGCATCGACCCCGGCGAGGAGAAGCTCTCCGAGATCGTTGAAAAGCGCCTGCGCGAGGAGATCAAGCGCGGCGTGCAGACGATCCAGTATCAGGTCGTCACGCTGATGACCACCAACGGTCAGGCACCGTTCATCACGGTCTTTATGTACCTGAACGAGGCCGGTGACAATCAGCGCCTGAAGTCGGATCTCGCCATCGTCATTGAGGAGATGCTCCGCCAACGCTATCAGGGCGTCAAGAACGAGGCCGGCGTCTGGATCACCCCCGCCTTCCCCAAGCTCATCTATGTGCTGGAAAATGACAATATCTATGAGGGCCAGCCCTACTACTACCTGACCAAGCTGGCCGCCAAGTGCACCGCCAAGCGGATGGTGCCCGACTATATCAGCGAAAAGAAGATGCTGGAGTATAAGGTCGATGCCAACGGCGAAGGCCATTGCTTTACCTGCATGGGCTGCCGCAGCTTCCTGACCCCCTATCTGGACGAGAACGGCAAGCCCAAATATTACGGCCGCTTCAATCAGGGCGTTGTCACGATCAATCTGGTGGATGTGGCACTGTCCAGCGGCGGCGATTTTGACAAGTTCTGGCAGCTGTTTGACGAGCGCCTTGAGCTGTGCCATAAGGCCCTGATGTGCCGTCACAACCGCCTGAAGGGCACGCTGAGCGATGCCGCGCCCATCCTGTGGCAGTACGGCGCATTGGCCCGCCTGAAGAAGGGCGAGCCGATCGACAAGCTGCTCTACGGCGGCTATTCCACGATCAGTCTGGGCTATGCGGGCCTGTATGAGTGCTGCAAGTATATGACCGGCAAGAGCCACACCGACCCTGCCGCCAAGCCCTTTGCGCTGCATGTCATGCAGCATATGAACGATGCCTGCGCCAAGTGGAAGAGCCAGCACAACATTGATTTCAGCCTGTACGGCACGCCGTTGGAATCCACGACCTACAAATTCTCCAAGTGCCTGCAGAAGCGCTTCGGCATTGTGCCCGGCATCACCGACCGCAGCTATATCACGAACTCCTACCATGTCCATGTGACGGAAAAGATCGACGCCTTCACCAAGCTGAAGTTTGAGAGCGATTTCCAGAAGCTGTCCCCGGGCGGTGCCATCAGCTATGTGGAGGTGCCCAACATGCAGGACAACCTCGAGGCCGTCATCAAGGTCATGCAGTTCATCTATGAGAACATCATGTACGCCGAGCTGAACACCAAGAGTGACTACTGCCAGGTCTGCGGCTACGATGGCGAGATCCAGATCGTACAGGAGGACGGCAAGCTGGTGTGGGAGTGCCCGAAGTGCCACAACCGCGACCAGAACAAGCTGAATGTCGCCCGCCGCACCTGCGGCTACATCGGCACCCAGTTCTGGAACCAGGGCCGAACCGCTGAGATCAAGGACAGAGTGCTGCATCTGTAATAGAATAAGTTAGCCCCCGACGCCTGCCGCTGTACGGCATTATGTCGGGGGCTTATTATTTTGTAGGGGAGGGATTCATCCCTTCCGGGTGCATTGCGCCAGCTGCAGGGTTTCCGGGAGGGTCAAAACCCTCCCGTATGAACCGTGGGAAGCGGCATATAGACTTTCCATAAGAACAAAACAGGCAGACCGCCAATTTCTGACGGTCTGCCTGTTGTTTTGCTCGTTATAAGCCTTACTTCGCGTACTCGGTGGCGCGGCTTTCGCGGATGACGCTGACCTTGATCTGGCCGGGGTAATCCAGCTCGTTCTCGATCTTCTTTGCGACATTGCGGGCCAGCAGAATGACCTCGTCATCGCCGACCTTATCCGGCTGGACAAGGATGCGGACCTCGCGGCCGGCCTGCACAGCGTAGGAGCTTTCCACGCCCTCAAAGCCGTTGCAGAGGGCCTCCAGCGTTTCCAGACGCTTGATATAGCTTTCCATGTTTTCACGGCGGGCGCCGGGGCGCGCGGCCGAGATCGCATCGGCGGCCATGATGATGAACGCCAGCGTAGTCTTGGGCTCGACATCACCGTGGTGCGCCTCGATGGCATGGATGACCTGCGGGTTCTCGCGGTACTTTTTGCAGATGTCAACGCCGATCTGGACATGGCTGCCCTCAATCTCATGGTCAAGGGCCTTGCCGATGTCATGCAGCAGACCTGCGCGGCGCGCCAGCTGGACATTGACGCCCAGCTCGCCGGCCATCAGACCGGCCAGCCATGCCACCTCGAGAGAGTGGCTCAGGACATTCTGGCCGAAGCTGGTGCGGTATTTCAGGCGGCCGATAAGCTTGACGAGGTCGGGGTGCAGGCTGTGAACGCCCAGCTCCATAACAGCCTTGTCGCCCTCGCGCTTCATCTGGATCTCCAGCTCGCGGCGGCACTTGTCAACGGTCTCCTCGATGCGGGCGGGATGGATACGGCCGTCAGCGATCAGGCGCTCAAGGGCCATGCGGGCAACCTCGCGGCGGGTCTGGTCAAAGCTGGACAGCGTGATGGCCTCCGGCGTATCGTCAATGATCAAATCGCAGCCGGTGGCGGTCTCCAGCGCGCGGATGTTGCGGCCCTCACGGCCGATGATGCGGCCCTTCATCTCATCGCTGGGCAGCGGCACAACGCTGACGGTGGCCTCGCTGGTGGCATCGGCCGCGCAGCGGGCAATGGCCTGACCGATCAGCTCGCGGGCGAGGTTGTCGCACTCGTCCTTCATGTTTGCCTGATAGGCGCTGATCTTCATCGCCTTTTCATGGGTCAGCTCGTCATCCACCTGCTTCAGCAGGACGGCGCGGGCATCCTCCTTGGACATGGCCGCGATGGTCTCCAGCTTTTCGGTCTGGCGCAGCTTGAGCTGCTCCAGCTCGTCCAGACGAGCCTCGACAGTCTCGGTGCGGCGCTTCAGGTCCTCCTCCTTGCGCTCCATCTGGGTGGTGCGCTTGTCGAGGGCCTCCTCCTTCTGGTCGATGCGGCGCTCCTGACGGGTGATCTCGGCACGGCGGTCCTTGATCTCCTTGTCAGCATCGCTCTTGAGTTTAAAGGCTTCGTCCTTTGCTTCGATGATGGTTTCCTTACGCTTCTGCTCCGCAGCCTTGATAGCATCGTTCACGATGCGCTTGGCTTCGTCCTCAGCGCTGCCGATCTTTGCCTCAGCAGTGCGCTTGCGGTTTTCACCGCCGAGGTAAAAACCAAGCGCCCCGGCAACAGCGGCAGCAACAAGAACCAGCACCACGATCAAAATTGGTGACATAGTTGGTTTCACTCCTTATTAAAATAGGAGGATGCGGCGCAGCGGGACGCTTTTCCGTTATGATATTGTTACAGGAAGAAACGCGGCAGGTCGGCCAAAAAGGCGCACAATGCCCCTACACGCAGAATATACACAGAACCGTCTAAGCGACGTTGAATATCGTAAAAAAGCGGCGTTCCCGGTGGGCGACACCCTTTAAGGAGCCACGCACAGGGCAGACCTGCCGTTTGGCTCTTTATTTCCTATATATAATTTTACTTTGCTTTGGTGTAATTGTCAAGAAGAACCAGAGCGCAAAGTAGTGTTTTTCATGCAAAACGCCCCGTTTTTCTGAAACAGGGCGCACAAAAATTATTTTTGACCGCGATAGACCCCCGCCTTGCGCAGCAGATCCTTCACGACCTCCGATCCGCAGACCAGCCCGCAGGCGGCGGGCACAAAGGCATTGCTGGCGGGCACGGTGCGGCGCGCGGCAACCGGGGTCTCGAGTGTCTCCTCCGCCAGCGGCGGCAGGGGCGGTTCCTCCGAAAAAACGACCTTGACCTTGCCAAGGCGGCGCTTACGGCACTCGATGCGGATAACCTTGGCCAGCGGGTCCACCGCTGTTTTTTCAATATCGGCAACCTTAAAGGCCGTGGGGTCCAGCTTGTTGGCGGCCCCCATGCTGCACAGGATCGGAACCCCGGCCTCCTTGCAGCGGCGGATCAGCAGCAGCTTGGCGCTGACCGTGTCGATGCAGTCCAGCACATAGTCAAACTGCGTCAGATCCACGCTGTCGGCGGTCTCGGCGTTGTAAAACATCCGGTTTGGGTGTACGGTGAGGGTGGGATCGATGTCCGCGATGCGGGCGGCCATAGCGTCCACCTTGTACAGGCCGAGCGTCGAGTGCAGCGCCACCAGCTGACGATTCAGGTTGGAGAGCGCCACCGTGTCGCTGTCAAAGAGGCTCAGCTCCCCTACCCCGCTGCGCGCCAGCACCTCAACGGCCTGTCCCCCCACACCGCCGATGCCGAACACCGCCACATGGGCGCTGCGCAATGCGTCCAGTGCGGGCGTGCCCAGCTGGGCGCGGGTGCGTGTATATTGATCGATCATTGTTGTTACCTCTCTTGTTTTTCCTTTCGCTGTGCCTTGCGTTCCAGCACTGTCTCGTAGCCGGACGACATCTTGTCCGCCATGCAGACCAGCGCTGCCTCCCGGCTATGGGGAATATCGGTGGGCGTCAGCGGCCACATGTGGCTTTGGATGATGTCCTTTTCCTTATCGCTCAGGGCAAACACGGTCTCCGCATTATAGCGCGCGATGCGCGGGTGTTTGAAACCGTGCCAATGGGTGATGTTGCGGCAGTTGTGCCAGTCATACAAGTAAAAGTCATGCAGGAACGCACCTTTTACAAGGCTGGCCTCATCGGCGTTGGCCCGCAGATGGATGTTGAGCCAGAATGCAATGCGGGTCACCCGCATACAGTGTTCATAGGTCGTGACGCTGCCGTGCTGGATGAATTTCTGCATCTCCAGCGCATTAGGGTCATCGGCAATCCCTTTCAAAAGAATGTGCATACGGACTTCTTCTTCAGGGGTCAGTTTGCAGATCATAGCAATTCCTCCACGCGGGCTGCCGTTTCGTCCAGAGGCGTCATGCCGTCCACGACCAGAATCGGACAGCACAGCGCTTTCTGCCATGTATCGTGCAGGGCCGCGCATAGCAAAAAGGCCAAATAGGTTTCAAACTTACCGCCTTACTTCACCAGCAGGCAAACCGTCTCAACAGTTGTTTCAGTTTCCAAGGGAAGTTCTTTCACTTCCTCACCATCAACAGGCACAGGAAAATTGA